>Ga0315900_10005718_pt1 | contig 16984 bp, 16 predicted proteins | sample LakEriMetagenome_FD_203521 | JGI IMG/M metagenome (GOLD analysis project Ga0315900, IMG submission 203521) | Freshwater fungal communities from buoy surface, Lake Erie, Ohio, United States - Buoy 12 MA114 | ecosystem: Environmental > Aquatic > Freshwater > Lake > Lake biofilm | place: USA: Lake... | reverse complement strand
CTTCGTCCGCAACCTCTCCGCTTTGGCTTTTACCGCTCCGTTGTTGGCGGAAACGCCGAAAGTGAAAAACAAGATCTGCTTCTTCACGAAGCATCTCATCGGCCTGGGTTATGACGACATCGCCAGTCTGGGCGCGGAGATGGGCGTGGATGGCATCGAGGCGCCGATTCGTCCGAAGTCAGGCCACATCACGCCGGAGCAGGTGGTGGATGAACTGCCGAAGTTTGTCGAGGCGCTCAAAAAGCAGAACCTCGACATGATGATCATGACCTCCGGCATCAACGAGGTGAACGCGGAGCAGCGCACGGAGGAGGTACTGCGCACGGCGGCGAAGCTGGGCGTGAAGCGCTTCCGCATGAACTACTTCAAGTATGACCTCAAGCAGCCAATCTGGGAGCAGCTCCAGGCCATTCGTCCGAAGATCAAAGACCTCGTGGCTCTGTGCGCGGAGATCGGCATCCAGCCGATGTTTCAAAATCACAGCGGGCAGGATTACTTCGGGGCACCGGTGTGGGACATCTTCTCCATCATGCGGGAGTATCCGGCGGAGCAGTTCAGCTTCGCCTTCGACATCCTGCACGCCACCTGCGAGGGCGGGAAGTCGTGGCCGCTGGAGTTTAACCTCGTCAAAGACCACATCGGCGCGGCTTATTTCAAAGACTACAAGTGGGATGGGCGCAAGCTCGTCACCGTGCCGCTCGGCGAAGGCCAGGTGGATCCGGCGTATGGCCAGATGCTCATGAAGACCGGCTACAGCGGCCCGATTTCACTGCACGTCGAGTATCTCGAAGGCAATCCGAAGGATGCGGCGGTGCTCAAGGGCTTCCGCGAAGCGCATCTGCGGGATATGAAGACGCTCAAGGGGTGGTTGGGGTGGGCGTGAGCTCTACTTCGTGGCATCAAAGCGCCATGGACCTTCGCTATTCTTTCGTGCATTGGGATCTTTGGGAGGGAGATGCAATCCTCCGATGCCCCAGGAGATGCGGTAGTCGAAGGAGGTGATGCGCTGACCGCCCCTGAACGGTCCTTCAAAGTGAAACTGGATGTAACCGATGAATGGCAGGTTCTTGGCGAAGAAATCAGGCTGTTTCTGCAAGATCCATTTCACCGCCGCCTCTTCGTCACTTCCCCAAGGCACATCCAATTTGTGATACTGCTGAATCAGCTCGTCATAACTGTTTCGTTCGATTTGGGGGACGTGCAGTCTGCCTGAAAACTCGGTGCCTTTGTCACCCGGCTTTGGCTCCGAGGTGTTTTGCAAAACCTGCCAGGATGACCAGTGCTTCTTGTCCGGGCTATAACGCACAAAAAGCTGCCCGCGCCAGACTCCTGATCGGAACACCTGCGAAGCAGGACAAACCGTTCCCACGAGCGTGACACCCGAAGTGGGCCGCCACGCCGTTCCCGTGCCAATCGGGGCCGTGGTGAAAGAGCCTGCGTATTCAGATTTGGCATCTCCGTCCCATCCAAGCCCCTGATTGGTCAAAGTCAGCTTGTCCGCAGGCTTGAAACTGACTCGATGATCATCTTTGGACATTTTCGTGAAGTCGATAGACTGCGAATCCCCGCTCAGAATGCTGCCATAGGCCCAAAAGCCGATGCAAAGAGCCAGGAGGGAAATGATAACGAAACGCATGGTGCTGTTTTATGAAATTCCGCAACACCGGTCAAGACGCGCATCGGGTAGAGTGATCTTGGGGTGGAAACGATGGTTTCTCGGGCTTGCGCGGGCGGACATGCCTTCTACACTCGCCCTCCCCTTTCCCCCAAACGCATGAGCACCCACGTCAAACTTTACATCCCCGGTCCCGTCGAAGTTTCCCCTGACACCTACGCTGCGATGGCGCAGCCGATGATCGGGCATCGCGGCAAGGGATTCCAGGATCTGTATGCCGAGATCCAGCCGATGCTGCAGACGCTGTTTGGCACGAAGCAGCAGGTGTTTCTGAGCACCTCGTCCGCTTGGGGCGTGATGGAGGGCTCGATCCGCAATCTGGTGAAGAAAAAAGTGCTGAACTGCTGCAACGGCGCCTTCTCTGACAAGTGGCTGGACGTTTCCAAGCGCTGCGGCAAGGAAGCCGAGGCTTATCAGGTCGAGTGGGGCCAACCGATCCTGGCGGCGGAGATCGACAAGCGTCTCGCCACGGGTGAATTCGACGCGGTGACCTTCATCCACAACGAAACCTCCACCGGCGTGCTCAGCCCCATCGCGGAGATCGCGGCGCTGAAGAAGAAGTATCCTGATGTGATGTTCATCACGGATTCGGTGTCCGGTTTCACGACGGTGCCGGTGAATTTCGACGAACTCGGCCTGGACGTGCTGCTCACGGGCAGCCAGAAGGCCTTCGCGCTGCCCCCGGGCCTCGCCTTGTTCACCGCCAGCGAGGCCGCCATGGCCCGTGCGGCGACGATCAATGACCGCGGCTACTACTTCGACTTCCTGGAGTTCAAGGCGAATGGCGAGAAAAGCATGACGCCCTCCACGCCGTGCATTTCGCTGATCTACGGCCTGCGCCATCAGCTCAACAAGATCTTCGCCGAAGGCGTGGACAACCGCTACGCGCGTCACGCCAAGCTCAATGGCATGGTGCACGAGTGGGTGCGCCGCAACGGCTTCGAATTCTTCGCGCCGGAGGGTTACCGCTCCAAGTCGCTCACCTGCGTCGCCAACAACAAGAACATCGACGTGGCGGCCTTCATCGCCCTGCTGAAGAAGAACCACAGCATGATCATCGACGGCGGTTACGGGAAGCTGAAGGGCAAGACCTTCCGCGTCTCGAACATGGGCGACGAATCCGAGGCGAGCATCAGCACGGTGATCGCCGCGCTGGATGACTCGCTGGCGAAGCTGTGAGCCGACTGGCACCAGATCGGACATTGCCCACCCCAGGCATTCATGCCATCATCCGTCATGATTCTTGAGCAATTCCCAGAAGTGCGGGCTCTCTCATCGTCTGAGAAGCTGCTGTTTGTGTCCGAACTCTGGAACGACCTGGAGGAGCATCCTTCCGAAGTTCCGGTGTCCCGGGAAATCCTGGCCGAGCTGGACCGGCGGATGGATCACTTCAAGAAGCACCCGGAGGAATTCACCACTTGGGAAGCGGTGAAGCAACGCATCCTGGGATCGGCCGCATGAAAGAACTGATTCTGCTGCTCCAGGCGGACATCGACATTCAGCAGGCTTACGAACGCTGCGAGGACTATCAGAAAGGACGTGGCGTGTTGTTCATGCAGCAGCTTGATGTCGTGCTCGGTCTGCTGAAAAGGAATCCAGAAAGCGGGGCACGCTATGCGCATCCCTATCGGCGCATGCTGATGCGCGATTTTCCGTATGGCGTGTTCTATGACGTGCAGCCAACGCGGATCGTGGTGGTGACGATCACCGACCTGCGGCAGAACCCGTCCGTCATTCATCGTAAAGTTTTTGGCCCGGCATGACTTCTTCCGCTTTGAAGCCTGCTTTTCGCGGATTAAATCGTGCGCGGGGTGAATCCATGCGCATTTTCAGGCGTTCATAGTCCCTGACATGGCCCGCACCCTTCGCGCACTGCTCCCGCTCCTCATCCTCGCCGCCTGCGGCTGGGGGATGTGGTGGTTGGTCACGCACAAGCCGGAGATGGCGGTCATGGAGACCCGTCCCGTGCTAGTGACGGTGGAGGGTATGACATTGAAGAAGACGAGCTACCCGGTCCGGGTGTCCTCGCAGGGCGCGGTGCAGCCCCGGACCCAAAGCACTCTGGTCCCGGAGGTGGCGGGCATGATCGTGGAGGTGAGTCCATCCTTCAGGCCGGGCGGCTTTTTTGAAAAAGGCGAGTTGCTGGTGAAACTCGATGCGGTGGATTATGAAACAGCGGTGGTCGTGGCCAAGGCGGCCGTGGCCCTGGCAAAGGTGACACTCGCCGAGGAAGAGGCGAAGGCCGAGCAAGCTCTGGAAAACTGGAAGGCGCTGGGACGGCAGGGCGCTCCTGGAGAGCTTGTTTCCCGCGCTCCGCAGGTGGCGCGGGCGAAGGCCGACCTGGCCGCCGCCGAGGCACGCGTGGTGAAAGCGGAACGCGACTCTCAGCGCACGATCATCCGCGCCCCGTATGCCGGGCAGGTCCTGGAGCAAGTGGCGGATGTGGGCCAGTATGTGAGCCCGGGCACCACTTTGGGCCGCATCTTCGCCACGGATTTCGTCGAAGTGCGCCTGCCGCTGCCAGAACGCGAGAGCATGCATGTGCGGCTGCCGGAACATTATCGTGATGCCAGCGAGTCGCCTCCTGCGACCAAGGTCCGTCTGCGCACCACCGCCGCAGGCAAGACGGTCATCTGGGAAGGACGCCTCGTGCGCGTGGAGAGCGCTCTCGATGCCGAGACACGCCAGAGCACCGCCGTGGCGCAAATTGACAATCCCTTCTCAAAACGGGCGGATGGGGCGCCGCCGCTGAAAATCGGCCAGTTCATCGAGGCGGAGATCGAGGGCGATGCTCTGGAGGATGTGTTCATCATTCCACGGGCCGCGGTGCGTGCGGGTGATGAGATCATCCTGATCACAGCGCAGAAAACTCTCCGGCGCATGTTTGTGGAGCCGATTTTCGGCACGGAAAAGCAGATCGTCGTCTCTGCAAAGTCGCCTAAGGCCCCGAAGGAGGGCGATGTGCTCTGCCTCACCCCGATCCCCTTCCCCGCCGACGGCGCCCGCGTGAACGCGGTGATCGACGGCCTCCCTCCAGCCGAAAAAATGGCAGACCAGAAGAAGCCGGAAAAAAAAGCTGCGATGGTGGTGCCGGAGGCAAAGCCGCTGCCCTGAGCAGGCGGCCAAGCGGGACGGTTTTGCAGCATCAGCAAAGGGAAGCTGGCACGCGTGATGCTGAATGCTGGTGTCCGAATGGAACCCACTCGCATCATTCCCATTTCCACCACCCGCCAGGCAGCGGCCATACAGCCTGCCAACATCGTCCCCATGGAACCCGATCCCGGCCTCATCAAGATGGAGTCCGTGCAAGGACGCGAGACCATTTCTGGCGGCGATGCTGAATCCGCGCAACGTTTTGCCGGAGAGGTCAAGTACGTCGGCTACTACACCGACAAGCTGGCCGAGACCCTCGGCATGCGTCGGCTCGAGCTAGCGATCGTCGAGGACCGCGAGGGCCAGACCTCCATCAGCGCCGCACAGCAGCCGGGGAGCTGGCATGGAGCCGTGAGCAGCCATCGGCGCTCCATCAAGCATGTGCGTGAGTCCCTGGCACGCTGATCCCGAACGAATTTTCCTTCATGAGTTTGAACTCCGTGATCACTGCCGCCGCCGCGCTGCAACGCCTTGAAGGCGTCGCGGGCGTGATGCTCTTCAAAGGCCGCAACACCATCCACCGCCAGATGCCCTTTTCGGAAACCCGTGCGGACAACCTGCGCGAAATCATCAGCCAGATGCTCGATGGCTACCGACAGGTGCGGCGGAGCATCCGCCAGATCTATCTGGAGTTCGACGGCGGCGTGCTGCTCATCGTCACACAAGACGAGGCAGTGATGTTGTTTTTCCTCACCTCACGGGCCGACGCCGATCTCGCCGCCAGCGCCGCCTCCGTGATGCTGAACGATCATGCCGCAGCGCTCAGCACGGCCTCATCCGCTCCGCAGCCTGCCGCGCAAAACTCTCCCGATGGCATCGAGGAGCTCGTCGTCACCAGCCCGCGTGCGCTCACGCAGATCACCGACAAGGCCGGAGCCACGGTCAACCAATGGGGCGCGGTGAGGCAGTGTGTCGAAAGCGTGCTCGGCAAGGTGATGGGCCGTGCTCAGGCCGCGAATCTCGTCCAGCGCACCATCAGCGAGGCGCAAATCGCCGATCCTTACCGCCTCAATGCCTCGGATGTGCGCAAACTGGCCGTGAGCGTCATCGAGCACGTGCCGAACACCTCCAAACGCCGCCAGCTCCTCGTCGAACTCGATGCCGCGATGGAACACCTGCAAGCCTGATCCCTCATGAAATCTCTCTCCCTCTGCCTGTTCGCCAGTTTTGCCCTGCTCAGCCCCGTTTCCGCCCAGGAAAACAGCAAGATCGAGGCGAAACTCGATACGATCATCCAAAAGCTCGACACGAACCAAGGCACGCTCAATGAAGTGGCGAAAGCGGTGAAGAGCGAGGCACCACCTGCTGCCGCGAGCGTCCCGGCGGCCCCCGCCGACGCGGCGGTGAAGGCGGACATCGAGACCGTGCAGCTCAATCTGAACCTGGTGTGGATGGTGATCACCGGTGCCCTCGTTTTTGTGATGCAAGCCGGTTTTGCGATGGTGGAGCTGGGCTTCGCACGCGCGAAGAACAGCATCAACATCATCATGAAGAACTTCCTGGACTTCTGCATCAGCGCCATCGTGTTCATGTTCCTCGGCTTCGGGCTCATGTTCGGCACCAGCGCGGGTGGCTTGATCGGTGGAGATTCGTTCTGGCTCTCGAATCACGCGGCAGATGACAAGCTGTGGGCCTTCTGGTTCTTCCAGGTCGTCTTCGCTGGCACCGCCTGCACCATCGTCTCCGGAGCGATGGCCGAGCGCACAAAGTTCGTCGGCTATCTCATCTATGCGGCGCTGTTGGCGGCCATAGTTTATCCTCTCGGCGGTCACTGGGCCTGGGGCAGCTTTGGCGGAGCGTATGGTGTCGGTGGAGAGAAAGGCTGGCTCGAAGCGATGGGCTTTGTCGATTTCGCCGGATCGACGGTCGTGCACGGCTGCGGCGGTGCCTGCGCGCTGGCGGGCATTCTTGTCGTCGGTGCTAGGCACGGACGCTTCGCAAAGGACGGCACGCCTCGCCTGATCGCAGGCCACAACATTCCACTGGCCGCGCTTGGTGTTTTCATCCTGTGGTTCGGCTGGTTCGGCTTCAATGCCGGCTCAACCTTGCTCGGCAACGGCACCATCGGCCGCATCGCCGTGAACACGACGATTGCACCAGCCGCGGCGGCGCTCTCCGCGATGCTTTCGATGTGGTTCGTGCAAGGACGGCCTGATGTGGGCATCACGCTCAACGGTTCCCTCGGCGGTGCGGTCGGCGTGACCGCTTGTTGCGCCAACATTTCTCCGGCCTCGGCCTTCATCGTCGGTTTGATCGCCGGCATCATCACCACCGTCGCCACCATCGCGCTGGAGCGCATGAAGATCGACGACGCCGTCGGCGCGGTGCCTGTGCATTTGGGCAACGGCTGGTGGGGCACATTGAGTGTGGCTCTATTCGATCAAAATGGCTTTGATGCCCACAAGCTCGGCGTGCAGGCACTCGGAACTTTCTCGGTAACACTCAGCGCCTTTGTCATCTGTTTCGGCATCTTCAAGCTGGTGGACATGACTGTCGGCCTGCGCGCCACCGACAACGAGCAGATCGACGGGCTCGACTTCGCCGAGCACGCGGCCAATGCGTATCCCGACTTTCAGACGACCGAGCAGGCGTGAGGCAAGCAAGGTCATGCCTTGCGCAAAATCGGCGGGGCATCGGATATGCCTTCGTGCGTTGATACGGGGTCATGATCAACCTCACCCGCCTTTACTGTGACGTCGCCCAGCCCATGGACCACCTGCGCTACGGCCGAGGTCACGGCTCTCCGACTTCTGCGGCCGAACGCCGCCCGATTGTCGTCTGGAACATCACCCGCCGCTGCAATCTGAAGTGCGTCCATTGTTATCAGGACTCGGATTCCAAGCACTACCCCGGCGAATTGAGCTGGGAGCAATGCCAAGCGGTCGTGGACGATCTCGCGGACTACAAAGTGCCCGCGCTGCTGCTCTCCGGCGGTGAGCCTACGATTCACCCGAAGTTCTTCGAACTCGCCGAATACGCCACCGGTAAGGGTCTGCGCCTCACGCTTTCCACCAATGGCACCCTCATCAATCCCGAGTGGGCGCAGCGCATCAAGAACATCGGCTTCTCCTACGTCGGCATCTCGCTCGATGGCCTCGGCGCGACGCACGATCACTTCCGCGGCAGGCAGGGTGCTTTTGACAAGGCCGTGGCCGCCTTCCGCAACTGCAAGGCCGTCGGCCAGAAGGTCGGCCTGCGTCTCACCCTGTCGCGTCACAACATCGCCGACATCGAAGGCATCCTCGACTTCATCGAGCGCGAGGACATCGAGCGCGTGTGTTTTTACCATCTTGTTTACAGCGGACGCGGTGCTGAACTGATGGAAGTGCCGCACGAGGAAACACGTGGAGCCATCGACAAAATCCTCGACCGCACGGCCAAATGGGCCGCCAGCGGCAAGCCGCGCGAGGTTTTGACCGTGGATCAACCAGTGGACGGGCCGTATCTCTACATGCGCCTGAAGCGCGAGAATCCCGAGCGCGCCGAGCGTGCCATGGAGTTGCTCAATTGGAACGGCGGTGGTGCGAACAGCAGCGGCACCGGCATCAGCAACATCGACACGCAGGGCAATGTGCATCCAGACCAGTTCTGGCACGAGCTCACGCTCGGCAATGTGAAGGACCGCAAGTTTAGCGACATCTGGAGCAACCGCGACAACGCCACGCTCAACGCGCTGCGCAACCGCAAGGAGCATCTCACCGGCAAGTGTGCGAGCTGCAGCTTCCTCAATGTCTGCGGCGGCGGCTTCCGCGTGCGTGCGCTACAGATGACCGGTGATTTGTGGGCGCCTGACCCTTCGTGCTACCTGAATGATGAGGAGCGCAGCTCGATCTTGGCCGCGTGACCGCCCACTCAGTCTGGCTGGTATGAAAATTCAGTAAATAAAGGTCTGAGCAGAGATTTTGCTCATCGGAAATCTTGCTCACTGCGGGCAATCCTGTCAGCATTTTGCGCTCCGCGCGGCACCTGTGTTCCGCGCCAACGTCACAACCTTCATTTGCTCTCATCATGAACGCTTCACGTTGCCTTTCTCCCCGGACCATGGGCATGTTCATGCTGCTGACAGCCTGCCTGCTCCTCACCCAATGTTCCATGCCTTCCCGGCAGGCCTGGCAGTACATCCAGACTCACGGACTGCTGACCTACTGGCAATACGAGTCGCAGCACGCTTCCCCTCCCTTCCGCACCGGCGTCTCACGCCACATGCCACGCTACGCGACGACTTCCCGCAACAGTCTCGCCGTACCGCGCTACAGCCACCTGCCTTCCAGCAGCTGGTCCTCGTTCTGGGGCTATGATCGCACGCCGTATTATTACTCGCAGAATCGTTACTATAACCAGACGCCGTCATCTACGCACTCAAGCGGCAGTTACAATCCGCGTCCGTCTCGTCCACCATCGAGCCATCCATCACCACGCACGACCATACCGTTGGAGGAACCCTCCGGCCCCCCGCAGATTGGCAATACTACCGCCCCGCAGCCGGACAGTGCTCCGAAAACGAGCGGCCCGGCTTCGTCACCCGCTAAAACCGCCGCCGATCTCCCATTCGGCACGCCAGTTCCCGGCCGTGCAAACATGGTCAACAGCCCCTACGCCGGCCAAACCCAGCTCGTCGATGTCTCCGGCATGGGACCCGGGCAGACCGTGAAATGCCCCTACACCGGAAAGCTCTTCAAGGTGCCGTCCGCCCAGCAGGCCGAGAACAAGGCCGAGCCTCGCCAGGAATCGAAAATCGATCCTTAGAATCCTGGTTCCGAACCCAAGCCCGGGGAAAAAGCCCTGATGCCGGCTTCTGACGCACAAAGAATCAGTTCGGGACGGGAAACCGGCCGCAGGCCGTATTTGGTCTTGATTCAAACTTGATCGGTGGAACTCTTGCCGCCCTCAAAACCGAAAACGACAACCGATCAATCCATCATGGGTCAGCAACTCAACAAAGTCATCAAACGCCGCCGCCGTAAAAAGTACCTCGAACGCAAAAAAGCCCTCGCCAAGGCGGGCATCTCCCGCAAGGCACGCAGCGCCAAGGCGGATGCCAAGAGCGTGAAAAAAGCTCCGGCCAAAAAGCCCGCTGCCAAGAAAGCTCCTGCCAAGCCCAAGGCTGAGGCCGCTCCAGAAGCTGCCGCCCAGGAGTAATCTCAGGCTCATCCACTCTCTGAAATCAAGACGCCACCGGTTCTCCGCCGGTGGCGTTTTGCTATACCCGGAAGAATCGCTCAGCGGAACCAGAAACCGCCGCCGCCAGGAGACGCCCCCTGGCTCGAACGCGAGTTGTAGCCGTCGTAATAACCGCGCTCAAAACCGGAACGATAACGCGGATCGTAACGCCCCACATGCGCCGCCGGGTCAGGCTGCCGTCCGCCAGTCAAATCGCGCAGACCGTAATCGTAGCCCTGGTTGTAGGTCGGATCATTCGCGGGCTGTTGTGGCGGAGGATTACCGTAACCTCCTCCTTGATTCAAATAACCGCCGCCGAGGCTGCTGCGCGCCTGGCTGTGGCCTTGGTTGTAACCATCGCGATAGGCCATCTCAGTGTTCGGGCCGAAGCGTGAGCGATAGCGATTGTAGTTCTGGCTCTGACGGTTCTGCGCATCGGCCTGTCCGTCCTGCCAGCCTCGCTCATACGCCGCCTGGTTCATCTGGTTTCCCTCTTCCCTCATTCCCTGGCGATACGGATTCGCATACGGGTCAGGCCTGCCGTTCGTGCCGTAGAAATACGGGTCAACACATTGCGTGAGCAAGAGAGGCGCGGCCAGCGTGGCGAGAAGAGCGGATTTCATAAAAATGGAGACTTGATCGTAAAAGGCGCATGCCATGTGGCAAGGGCGCAATCTCCGACGCGTTCGTCATGCCTCATGTTCAGCCAATTCATTCGGTTGGCGGTATTTTCGCCTGGCTGATGATGCTCCTGATGGCGTCTGAGCGTGTCACTTCTTCCCCTTCTGCGCCGCCGCGGTGAACCAGTCCACGCCGCCGCCACCTCCGCCGAAGGGATTACCCATTCCACCTCCGGAGCTGCGATTGCCACCGCCTGCGAAACTGCGCTGGCCACCGCCTTGACCGCCACCAGCCGGACGCGGACCGCCGCCGCCCTGCTTTTTCTCGAAGTCAGGCTTCGACTTCATGCTCAGCGCGATGCGTTTGCGCGGAATATCGACCTCCGTGACCGTCACGGTCACACGCTGGGCCACTTTGACGACTTCCGCGGCGTCACGCACGAAATGATCGGCAAGCTGGCTCACGTGCACGAGGCCATCCTGATGCACGCCGATGTCCACAAAGGCTCCGAACGCCGTCACGTTCGTCACGATGCCCGGCAGCTTCATGCCGACAGTGAGGTCCTTCATCTCATTCACGCCTTCGGCGAAATTGAAGACCTCGAACTGCTTGCGCGGATCACGCCCCGGCTTCGCAAGCTCGTTCATGATGTCCTGCAGCGTCGGCAGGCCCACATCAGCGCTGACATACTTCTTGAGGTCGATTTTCGCGCGCAGTTCGGGCTTCTGCATCAAATCGACCACGCCGCAGCCTAGATCGGCCGCCATTTTCTCCACAAGCGGATACCGCTCAGGGTGCACAGCGCTGGAATCGAGCGGATGCGCCGCGCCACGGATGCGCAGGAAGCCCGCGGCCTGCTCGAAGGCCTTTTCACCGAGCCGCGGCACTTTCAGCAGATCTTTGCGGCTCTTGAACGCCCCGTTCTCGTTGCGGAAGGCCACGATGTTCGCCGCGTGCGCGCTGTTGAGGCCGGAAACGTAGCTGAGAAGCTGCTTCGACGCTGTGTTCAGCTCCACGCCCACCGCGTTCACCGTGCTGATGACCACGTTGTCGAGGCTGCCTTGCAGCATCGTCTGATCGACATCGTGCTGATACTGACCCACGCCGATGGATTTGGGATCGAGCTTCACAAGCTCCGCCAGCGGGTCCATGAGGCGGCGGGCGATGGAAACGGATCCACGCACGGTGACATCGTGATTCGGGAACTCCTCGCGGGCCACCTCGCTGGCGCTGTAAATCGACGCGCCGCTTTCATTCACCATGATGACCGGAATCGAGGCGGGAACACCGATCTTCTTCACAAACATCTCCGTCTCGCGGCTCGCGGTGCCGTTGCCGATGGCGATGGCCTCGATCTTGTGACGTTCGATCAGATTGAGCAGCAGATTCTTCGCATGAACGAGGCTGTTGCCGTCGCCGAGCAGGTAAATGACATCGTTGTAGAGAAGCTGGCCCTGGGCGTCGAGCACGACGACCTTGCACCCTGTGCGGAAACCTGGATCGATGCCCAGAGTACGCTTCTGTCCGAGCGGCGCGGCCATCAGCAGTTCGCGAAGATTGTCAGCGAACACTTTCACGGCCTCCGCATCCGCCTTCTTCTTCGATTCAAGCCGGGCCTCCGTCTCCATGCTGGAGCTGAGCAAACGCTTGTAGGCATCCTGCGCGGCCTGCTTCACCTGAGCGGAGCAGGCATTGTTGCCCTTCACCGCCAGACGCTCGACCAATGAAACAGCATCGGCCTCCAAAGGCTGGATGCGCATGAGCAGGAAGCCCTCTTTTTCACCTCGACGGATCGCAAGCATGCGATGGGACGGAATGGACTTGAGCGGCTCCGTCCAGTCGAAGTAATCGCGGAACTTCTGCGCTTCTGGATCCTCTTCTTTGCCAAACATGACTTTGGAGGTCACCGTGCCGCTCTCCGCGAAGAGCTTGCGCAGCGACGCACGCACTTCCGCCGTGTCACTGATACGCTCAGCGATGATGTCGCGTGCTCCAGCCAGCGCCTCGGCAGCGTCTTTGACCTTCAACTCGTCCGTTTCGGCCTCCAGCTTCACAAACTTGGCCGCCTCGGCTTCGAGATCGACTCCGGCGGTCAGCACATTCTGCTCAATGAAGTCCGCCAGCGGCTCGAGGCCCTTCTCTTTCGCGATCGTGGCCTTCGTGCGGCGTTTCGGGCGGAATGGGGCAAAGATGTCCTCCAGCGCGTTCATCGTGTCCGCCTTCTCGATCTTAGCACGCAGCACATCGGTCATGAGCTTGCGCTCTTCGAGTGACTTCACGATGGCTGTGCGCCGATCATCCAGCGCCACGAGCTGGCCGAGACGCTCCTGAATGTTTTGGATCTGCACTTCATCAAGCGATCCGGTCGCCTCTTTGCGGTAACGCGAGATGAACGGCACCGTCGCGCCATCCGCGAGCAGCTTCGCCGTCGCGCCAACCTGGATCGGCTTGAGCTTCAGCTCTCCGGCGATGCGTTCGACATGGGCGACGTTGATGTTCAGTTCTGCGGCGGAAGACATGGTTGGAAAATCGTGAATGAGGGTTGGGAAGCGTGGAGTTAGCGAGTGCTCCAGGCACGGCAAGAGGGGAACACAACGTGTGAAAAACTTTTGTCCGGCGTGATGCTTGACATGCCTTTGCGCGTATTGAGCACGCATGAAAAAAGTTTTTTGCCTGCTTGCATTCATCTCGACACTTCACGCCCAAGACTGGCCGCGATGGCGCGGTCCAGGCAGCGATGGACGATGGAATCCGCCGAACATTCCCGCTGTTTTTGCGAAGAAGGAGCCGCTGCAGCTTTGGAAAGCGGAGATCGGAGCGGGGTTTGGCGGCGTGACGATGAGCAATGGCCGCGTCTATGTGATGGACCGGCTCAAGGCTCCGACGGAAGTCGAGCGTGTGCTTTGTTTCGATGCGGAAAGCGGCCAGGAGCTCTGGAAACACGCATGGGAGGTGAGCTACGGCGGCATGGATTATGCCACCGGTCCGCGCACCTCGGTGAACATCACCGAAGGGCGTGCTTATGCACTGGGAGCCACCGGTGTTGTTGTTTGTCTTGATGCGACGACCGGCAAAGTGATGTGGGAGGTCAATACTGTCGAAACTTGCGGCGCCAAAGTTCCCACATGGGGCTTTGCGGCATCTCCGGTGATTGATGGAGATCGCGTTTTGCTGCACGTCGGCGCCAAAGAGGGATCCGTGATCGCCTTGAACAAAAGCAGCGGCAAGGAAGTGTGGCGCGGCGGGCCTGATCGCGCGGGTTATTGCACGCCGGAGATCATTTCCCATGCCGGAGCACGGCAGCTCATCGCCTGGGGACCGGAGCATGTGCAGAGCCTGAGCCCTGACACTGGCAGCGTGAACTGGATCTATCCTTACAAGATCACTTACGGCGTCAGCATCGCGCAGCCGCTGTTTCAAGACGGCATCCTGCTGGTTTCCGGCTACTGGCACGGTGCAAAGGCGTTCAGGCTGGGAACCGGTGCCGAACTTCTGTGGGAGAACGAAACGGAGATCTGCGGTCTGATGTCATCGCCGCTCTTCAAAGACGGCGTTGTTTACATGCTCGACAAGAATCGCGGTTTGCAGGCCTTTGAGCTCAAAACCGGCAAGATCCTCTGGAGCGACGACAACACGCTCACGCCGAAGGATCGCAATCCGCAGATGAGCCTCGTGTGGATGGACGAGTCGAATAACCTCGCCGCGCTGCTGAATGCGAGCGGTGAACTCGTCTATGTGACGCTCACGCCTGAAAAGCGCGAGGAACAGTCACGTTGGCAGATCATCGGCAAGACCTGGGCGCATCCAGCCTTTGCGGGAAACCGAGTTTTTGCACGCAGCGATAAAGAACTGATCGCCTGGCAGCTTTGGTAGTCGTCATGAAACTCTGGCTGCCGCTTCTCCTCGCTGTGTTTGTCATCGCCGCCGCTCCGGTGGCCGAACCTCCCGCATGGAAGGCAGGAGCAGCCTCGGCGAAGATCACACCGGAAAAACCGATGTGGATGGCGGGCTATGCGGCCCGCACGAAACCATCGGAAGGAGTCGAATTGGATCTTTTCGCGAAAGCGCTGGTGATCGAAGACAAAGCAGGGGCGAAGTTTGCACTCATCACGATGGATTTGATCGGCGTGCCGCGAAATCTGCGGCTCGAGGTTGCGGAACGCGTGAAAAAGGAGTTTGGCATCGCGCCGGCAAATCTCGCGATCAACGCCTCGCACACCCACAGCGGCCCGGAGTTGCGCACGAGCCGCATTCATGGGGCGGATGACGTGGCATTGCGTGAAAAAGAAGCGGCGGAATACACGACGAAGCTGGAGGACACGCTGGTGCGGCTTGTCGGTGAGGCGATTCAGAAGTCCGTGCCCGCGCATCTCGACTACAGCACCGCCCGCTGCGGGGTCTCGATGAACCGCCGCACCCCGGATGGCAAGGGTGGCTGGAGCAATTTCCCGAATCCTAACGGGCCGGTGGATCAAACGGTGCCTGTCTTGAAGGCGACGAGCGCAGCGGGCAAGGAGATCGCGATCGTGTTCGGCTACGCTTGTCATTGCACCACGCTCGGCCATCAGAAGTTCAGCGGCGACTATGCAGGTTACGCGCAGCAGGAGATTGAGAGAACACATCCTGATGCGGTGGCAATGTTCGCCAATGGCTGCAGCGGCGATCAGAACCCGTATCCACGCCGCACGATGGAACTCGCGCAGACGCACGGCAAATCACTCGCCACGTCCGTCGAAGCCGCGCTCACCACGAACATGAAGCGCCTCACCGGCCCGATCCGCGCCGCGTATCGAGAAATCCCGCTGGCCTATGACAAGCTTCCGACCAAGGAACAACTTCTGGAAGAGCAGAAGTCCTCCGACAAATGGAAAGCTACGCATGCCACACGGGTGTTGCAGCGCATTGCCGATGAAGGCCCGCTGCCAACGACGTATCCGTATCCAGTGCAGGTGCTGCGCCTCGGCAACGACCTCACCTGGGTCACACTCGGCGGCGAAGTCGTCGTGGATTACTCCCTGCGCCTGAAAAAGGACATCAAGGACCCGATCGTCTGGGTCAGCGGTTACACCAACGATGTGATGGCCTACATTCCCAGCCTGCGCATCTGGCAGGAAGGCGGCTACGAAGGCGGCGGAGCGATGATCTACGGCACGCACCCGACAAGGTGGAGCGACAAAACCGAGGAGCACATCATCAACACGGTGATGGAGCTTCGGAAGACGGTGGAGTGAAAACAAAACGGCCCGGAAGGTGATTCCGGGCCGCTGGGGTGTTGAAGCTTAAACTGAAGCGGACAGGAGTGTCCGCGCTCCCATCGCTTTACTTGCTCGCCTCGGCGAACTGGGCGTCGAAGATGATCTTCGAGGGCGGGAAGTCGATCTTCTTGACGTAGGCGGCGGATTCGGTGGCACCGAATTCGCGGTCCATCGCACCGTCTTCCCATTCGACGCTCAGCGGGCCGCCGTACTCGATGTCATTGAGGGCGCGGATGATGAGTTCGAAATTGATCTTGCCGCGACCGACGGACTTGAAGTCCCAATAACGGCTCGGCTTGTGGAAATCGACGTGCCCGCCGAAGACGCCGACGGTGCCGTCGCCGATGCCCCAGGAGACGTCCTTCATGTGAACGTGGAAGATGCGGTCGCTGAACTTGTAGATGAACCGCACGTAATCGACGCCCTGGTAGCCGAAGTGGCTGGGGTCGTAGTTGAAGCCGAAGGCGGGATGATAGTCGAGAGCCTGCAGGGCGCGTTCGGCGCTGGCGATGTCAAAGGCGATTTCGGTGGGATGCACTTCCAGCGCGTAGCGGATGCCGAGTTTCTGGAATTCGTCTAGAATGGGCTTGAAGCGTTTGGCGAAGTCCTTGTAGCCGTTCTCGATCTGGCCGGGGAGGTTCGGCGGGAAGGAATAGACGAGGTGCCAGATGCTGCTGCCGGTGAAGCCGTTGACGACGCTGACGCCGAAACGCTTCGCGGCATGCGCGGTCTTGATGAGTTCCTCGGCGGCGCGCTGGCGGACACCCTCGGGATTGCCATCGCCGTAAATGTAGGGCGGGAGGATCTGCTTGTGGCGTTCGTCGATCAAGTCGCACACGGCCTGGCCGACGAGGTGGGTCGAGATGGCGTGGCACTGCATGCCGGCGGCCTTCAATTTGGCGCGCTTGGCATCGCAGTAGGCCTGGTCGGCCTTGTCCACTTCAAAGTGGTCGCCCCAGCAGGCGAGTTCGACGCCGTCGTAACCGAAGGACTTGGCCTTCTGGATCATGGTGTCGCAGGAAAGATCGGCCCACTGGCCGGTGAAGAGGGTGACGGGACGTGGCATGACGTGTGTGTGAGGTTGAATTGAGGCGGGGAAGAAGGAGAAAGAATGGCGAAT
>Ga0315900_10005711_pt1 | contig 17002 bp, 5 predicted proteins | sample LakEriMetagenome_FD_203521 | JGI IMG/M metagenome (GOLD analysis project Ga0315900, IMG submission 203521) | Freshwater fungal communities from buoy surface, Lake Erie, Ohio, United States - Buoy 12 MA114 | ecosystem: Environmental > Aquatic > Freshwater > Lake > Lake biofilm | place: USA: Lake... | reverse complement strand
GCGACGAATACCAATCTCAATCACTACATCTTTGATGATCGTGGCGAGGGCGAGCCTGACGCCACGGGTGAGTATGACCTGCGTTTCAACTACGCCATCACCGCGGAGGACTTTGTCGTCTGCCAGGAGCGTTTTGGGAACTCCCACATCCAGCTCCAGGCGCTGGATGCCACGGGGAACATCATCCCCGGCTCCCGAACGGTGCAGGTGCGCGGCACGCATGACTGGAACACGGGCTACGCTTCCGCTTCCTACATCAGTGACCAGCCCTACTTCCTCACGGTCATCCGTCATGGCATCTTTGGCACTCCATCACCGATCTTTGGCTTCCGCCTCAGCGTAGCGGGCGCTGACTGTAAATTCTTCGGCATGAGTGACAATCCCTTCACGGACAATCCCACCAACGCAGGGGTCGTCGGAGACAAAGTCTGGAATGACGTGAACAAAAACGGCATCCAGGACAGTGGTGAAAGCGGCGTCAACGGCGTGACCGTGCGGCTGCTCAACGCCGCGACTTCGGACACGGTCGCCACGACCACGACGGACGGCTCCGGCATTTACAACTTCACGGCCGTGGCCCCTGGGGACTACCGGGTCGAGTTCGTCGCCCCGTTCAACCACGCGTTTACCAGCAAGGATCTAGGGGGAGATGATCGCCTCGATAGTGACGCTGACACCAGCACGGGCCGGTCGGATATTTTCACCATGCTGCCGTGTGATTCCATCAGCTACATCGACGCGGGTGTTTTGGTGCTTCCCACGACGGATTTTGGCGACTATTCCGCCTTTGGCAGCGCCAGCAGCACGGTGCTCAGCTCCCTGAGGATCGGCACTCTCAGTGATGCCGAAGGTGGTCCCGCAACAAACGCTGCCGCCACCGGAGATGACCTCGATGGAACGGACGACGAGGAGGGTGTCTCCGTTCCAGCAGGCATCGAGCAGGGCGCTCCCGGCAGCATCACCGCGATCGTTAACAACAACAGCGGCAGTCTCGCCTACCTGAACGCGTGGATCGACTTCAACCGCAACGGCGTTCTCACCGACGCGGGCGAGCAGATCGCCGCCGACATCAACCTCCCCACCGGCACCACGAACGTCAGCCGCGTGATCAATTTCACCTCTCCGGCGGCCGCCAGCCTCGGCGCGGCCGGCGTGCGCGTGCGTCTGACCAGTGTCGCCGCTCCCGGAACTGATGGACTCGACGGCAACGGTGAGGTCGAAGATTACCTCGTCACCATCGGCCCGCCCACGACCGATTTCGGCGACGAGCTCGACTTTGCGAACGCCAGCAGCACCGCCAGCACCAGTCTGCGCCTCGGTTCCTCGGTGGACACCGAAGGCTCGCCCACCAAGACGGCCAACGCCGACGGTGACGACGTCACCACCAGCGATGACGAGGACGCCGTGGCCTTCCCGTCGCTCACCGCCGGCCAGCCGGTGACGCTGCCCGTGAATGTGACCAACACCACGGCCTCTCCCGGTTATTTGAACGCGTGGATCGATTTCAACAACAATGGCGTCCTTACAGACGCGGGCGAACAGATCGTCACGAACATCCTCGTCCCCGCGGGCACCATCGCCGGCACGCAGACGCTCAACTTCAACGTGCCCAGCAACGCGGTGACCGCCTCCACGAGCCTGGGCACGCGTTTCCGCCTCACCGACGTACAGGATCCCGGCCCCGTCGGATTCATCGGCATCGGCGAGGTGGAGGACCATCCCGTCATCATCCTCGCGCCGCTGACCGACTTCGGCGACTTCAGCGGCGCGCCTGAGGTTTCCAACACCGCCAGCACCAACTTGCGCCTCGGTTCCCTGGTGGACACCGAATACGCGTCCACCCGCAACACCTCCGCCACTGGTGACGACACCAGCGGTGTGGACGATGAGGACGGCGTCACCCTGCCAGCCATGACGGCGGGCGCACCGGCCACCATTACTGCCGTGGTAACCAACAACACCGGCGCAAGCGCTTACCTGAACGTGTGGATCGACTTCAACAACAACGGTGTCTTCACCGATCTGGGCGAGCAAGTTTCCTCCAACGTGCTGGTGGCCACGGCCACCAACAATGTCGCGCGCAACATCGGCCTGACCGTTCCCGCCACCGCTGTGACCGGAACGAACCTGGGCTTGCGCGTCCGCCTCTCCAGCGACCTCTCACCAGGCTCGTCGGGCGCGGGCGGTGTTGGCGAGGTGGAAGATTATGTCGTCACCATCGCGCCGCCGACGACCGACTTCGGCGACTTCAACGGCTTCGGCAGCGCCAGCAGCATTGTTGACAGCAGGATCAAGCTAGGCGCGCTGACTGACACTGAATTTGCGCAGACCGCCAATGCCACGGCGACAGGTGACGACATCACCGCGAGTGATGACGAGGATGCGGTAACCCTGCCGAGCCTCACCGCGGGCGGACCGGCCACGATCCCCGTCCTGGTCACGAATACGAGCGGTGCGGTTGCCTACCTCGATGCCTGGATCGACTTCAATAACAATGGCGTGCTCACCGATGTCGGCGAGCAGGTCGCTGTCGATGTCCCCATCGCCACCGGCACCAGCAACGCCACGCAAAATCTTGCCATCACCGTTCCCGCCACTGCTCTGACGGGCGTGAACGTTGGCGTGCGCTTCCGCCTCACGAGCGCGATAAGCGCCACATCCACCGGCGCAAGCGGCAACGGTGAGGTGGAGGACTATGTTGTCATAATCCTCGCTCCGACGACGGATTTCGGCGACTTCAGCGGCTTCGCCGACGCCTCTCAGGGTGCGAACCCCGCCCTACGCATGGGAGCACTGCTTGATACCGAGTTTGTCTCCACCCGCAACGCCACCGCCACCGGTGACGACACCACGGGCAGCGATGACGAGGACGGCGTCACGCTGCCATCCATGATCGCTGGCCAGACCGTGAACATCCCCGTCACGATCACTAACAACACCGGCGCTAATGGCTTCCTGAACGCCTGGTTCGACTTCAACAACAACAACGTGCTCACTGATTCCGGCGAGCAGATAGCCACGAACATCATCATCCCCAGCAGCACAACCGACGGCGTCACGAACCTGACCGTCACCGTGCCTGCGAACGCCGTCACCGGCACCAATGTCGGCCTGCGTTTCCGCCTTTCCGCGCCCAGCGGCCTCGGTGCCACCGGCACGAACTCGCTCGCCGGTGAGATTGAGGATTATGTGGTCAACATCGCCGCGCCGACGACGGATTTCGGCGACCATGCGCTACTCTCCGCCGCCAGCAGCACGATGAGCGCGAACCTGCTGCTCGGAACCGCTGTGGACGCCGAGTTCGCCGCCACCACCAACGCCGCGGCCACGGGTGATGACATCACCGGCGGCGATGACGAGGACGGCGTCACCATGCCAGCCTCGCTTGACCCCAGCACCACCATCTCCCTGCCTGTGACCGTGCAGAACAGGACCGGGGCCAATGCCTGGATGCATGCGTGGATTGATTTCAACAACGACGGCGTGCTCAACGACACGCTCGTGAGCAGCGGCGGCGAACGTCTTGAGGCGGCGCGCCTCATCCCCGGCCTGAACACCGGCACCATCCTCCGCGAATACTGGACGGGCATCGCCGGCGCCAGCGTCTCCAATCTCACCAGCAGTGCCGCCTATCCCAACAGCCCCACCAGCTTCGACTACCGCGCCAACTTCACCGCGCCGGTCGATTGGGCGGACAACATGGGCCAGCGCATGCGCGGCTGGGTTTATCCACCTGTGAGCGGCCAGTACACCTTCTGGATCTCGGGCGATGATGAAACGCAGCTCTTCCTCAGCACGGATGAAACGCCCGCCAACGCCACGATGATCGCCAACGTGCCGACTTGGACGGGATCACTTCAATGGAACACGTTCACGAGCCAGAAGTCCGTCAAGATCACGCTGGAGGCCGGAAAGCCTTACTACATCGAGGCTTTGATGAAGGAAGGCGCCGGTGGAGACAATCTCGCGGCGGCGTGGGAGCTTCCCGGCACCAGCACCGGCCCGGTGGTCATCGCGGGACAGTATCTCGCGCCGTGGGTCAGCGGCGGCCAGGTCTTCAAGCCCTCCCACCAGATCAATCTCACAGTGCCGCTGAACGTGAGCGCCGGCCCGAATCGCGCCGTGCGTTTCCGACTGACCAATTCATCGACCTCCGGCCCCACGGGTGCCTCCGGCACCGGCGAAGTCGAGGACTACGCTGTTCTGATCAACTCGCCGAGCAATGACTTCAGCGACTGGAGCCGGGCCGTAACCGCGTCCAACGGCTTGGACAACAATCTCTTCATGGGGGCTTCGGTGGACGCCGAATATGTCGTCACTGCCAACACCTCCGCCACCGGCGACGACCTCAACGGCACCGATGACGAGGACGGCGTGACGCTTCCTTCGCTCATCGCGGGCGGCACGTTCAACACACCGGTCACGGTGACCAATCTCACGGGATCACCGGCCTACCTCAACGCGTGGATCGACTTCAACAACAACGGCTTCTTCACCGACGCGGGCGAGCAGGTCGTCACGAATCTCACGGTGGTCAATGGCAGCAGCAGCCTCTCGATCTCGCCTCCTGTCGCCGTGCCGGCCAGCGCCGTCACCGGCACGAGCGTGGGTGTCCGCTTCCGTCTGACCTCCTCCGCTTCTCCGGGAGCCACCGGCACCGGGGGCGGCATCGGCGAGGTGGAGGATTATGTCGTCACCATCGCGGCGCCGACCACGGATCTCGGTGACTTCTCCAGATTCGCGACCGCCAGCAGCACCGCGAGCAACTCCCTGCGCATCGGCACATTGGTGGACGCCGAACACGTCCTCAGCAACAATCTCACGGCCACGGCCGACGACACCAACGGCAGCGATGACGAGGACGGAGTCACCGTTCCCTCGATGATGGCAGGCGCTCCTGCCACGCTGCCCGTCACCGTCACCAACAGCACGGGAGCCAGCGGCTTCCTCAACGTGTGGATCGACTTCAACAACAACGGCGTGCTCACCGACGCGGGCGAGCAGGTTGCCTCCAATGTGGTCATCGCCACCGGAACGGCGAACGGCGTGCGCAATCTCAGCTTCACCGTACCGCCGACGGCGCTGACCGTCACCTCTCTCGGCATGCGCGTCCGTCTGACCTCGGTTTCCTCGCCTGCGGCCACCGGCGCCGCTGGAACGGGAGAAGTGGAGGACTACGTCGTCACCATCTCAGCGCCGCCGTTGGATTACGGCGACTGGAGCGGCCTGGCGGACGCATCGTCCACGGTCGTCAGCGGCCTGAGCCTCGGCGCGCTCACGGACACGGAATTTGCGTCCACGCGGAACACCGCCGCTTCCGGTGATGACAACACGGAGCTGGACGACGAGGACGGCGTCACCCTGCCCTCGATGATCGCGGGCGCGCCCGCCACCATTCCCGTCGTCGTCACCAACACCACCGGCGCCCCCGCCTACCTCAACGCGTGGTTCGATTTCAATAACAACGGCTCCGTCGCCGACGCGGGCGAGCAGATCGCCACCAACACGCTCGTCGCCAACGGCACGACCAATGCCACGGTCAATCTCAACCTCACCATCCCCGCCAGCACGGTCACCGGTGCGAGCCTCGGCCTGCGCTTCCGCCTCACCAGCGTGATCTCTCCCGGCGTGACTGGAAACTCCGGCAACGGCGAGGTGGAGGACTACACCGCAAACGTCGCCGTGCCTGTCACCGATTTCGGCGACTGGAGCGGCGCGGCGAATGCTTCGAACATCGCCAGCTCCGACCTTCGCATGGGCGCGCTGGCGGACACCGAGTTCGTCTCCACCCTCAATTCCGCCGCCACAGCAGATGACATCACCGGCAGCGACGACGAGGACGGCGTCACCCTGCCCACGCTGACACCGGGCACCACCGGCGGCGCCACCGGCAGCGCCACCGTGGTCGTGACCAACAACACCGGCTCCCCCGCTTATCTCAACGCGTGGATCGACTTCAACAACAACGGCACTTTCGCCGATGCCGGCGAGCAAATCGCCACCAACATCACCGTCGCGACCGGCAGCAACGGCGTGAACCAGAATCTCTCCTTCAGCGTGCCGGTGAACTCCGTTCCTGGCACCCGCGGCGCGCGTTTCCGTCTCACCAGCGCGCAAAATCCGACCCCCACCGGCTCCGGCGGCATGGGCGAGGTCGAAGACCACATGGCGCTCGTCAGTTGCCTGCCGTTCAGCGTCAATCCCGCGACGCTTCCCGCCGCCACTGTCGGCACGGCTTACTCGCAGACACTCACCAACACCGCAATTCATGCCCCGGTGGTTTACCAGTTGAGCGGCGGCTCCCTTCCTGCAGGCCTGTCCTTCGACAGCGCCACTGCGATCATCAGCGGCACCCCCTCGAGCCCTTCCCCCGCCAACTTCACCATCACCGCCACGGATGCGAACGGGTGCACCAGCTCGCGGGAATACACCATGACCCCCGTTTGCGCCGCCATCAGCATCACTCCGGCTTCGTTGAATCAGGGTGCCGTCGGCTCGTTCTATTCCCAGACATTCACCGCCGCGGGCGGACTCACTCCTCATGGATCATGGGCGGTCGCCAGCGGCTCGCTCCCGGCCGGTTTGAATCTGAATCCAGCGACCGGTGTGTTGTCTGGAACCCCCAGCGGCGCAGGCCTCGCCTCGTTTACCATTCGTGTGAACGACGCCAGTGTGGTGACCTCCGTGACAACACCATCAAGTCCGGTGGTCGCGCCCGTTTACAATCAGTCATACGCTGACGCCGTCACCGGAACCAACTCCTTCCAGAGCGGCGGTTTGTGGCGCTGGCGCGTCACGCCGGGTGCGGATGTGCATGCCAACGACGTTTACGAGCGCCCCACCGCGCAGTCCTATGAGCAGTATCCCGAAGGTTATGCCACGAAGGATGTCGAGTACTACGGCAATCTCGATATCACCGAAGGTCTGAGCGCCATGGACGGCAAATACGCCTACTTCGGCATCCGTCTTTATTCCCGCAACAAAGTGACCGCCGACGGCACCCAGACCGCCGAGGGTCTGAACTACCAGTATGGCGTCCGTCTCGCCACGGCGGCAGATAGCCGTGGTGGCCTGCTGGTCATCACTGACCAGCCGGAGGCAAAAAATGGCACCAACTGGGGTGGCAACAGCTTGTTTGTTTACCGTGACACCAACAACGACCTCAACATCAACGGCAACGGTTACGAGAGCGTCATCGCCTCTGATGGCAAGATCGGTGGAGCTGGAGCAGTCATCGCCTTCAGCCGCGTCAGCCCCTCCAACAACAAGATGGTGGAAATCGCCATCGACTACGCCGCGCTCGGCTTCACCCGGGCTCAGATGGAGGCGCTTGGTCGCGTCGTCTTTGAGGCCAACAAAGGCACCAAGGATCCCGGCAACTACCTTTGGAACAAAGAATACACCGGATCGCAGGCAGGTTCCCCGAATGGCGGCTCGGGCGGTTTGTCTGAATTCGGCACCTCGGGCCTCGGCAATGTGTATGAACTAGATACGCTGAACGGAGCCTCATTGGTGATGCCTTCATCACAAGGCTGCACGGGCACACGCGCCTACACTGTCCGAATCTGCCCGGTGGTCACCCTCACTCCTGCCAGCCTGCCAAACACCACGGTGGGCACGGCCTACACTCAAACCGTGAGCGCCTCGGGAGGAGCCACCCCTTACGCTTATGCGGTCAGTAGCGGCAGTCTCCCGTCAGGTCTCACACTCAACCCGGGCACCGGCGTCATCAGCGGCACTCCGACCGCCGCCGCCACCTCCAATTTCACCATCCGCGCCACAGACGCGAACGGCTGCTCGGGCACTCGCGCCTACACCATCGTCTCCGGCTGCCCTGTGCTCGGCATCAGCCCTCTTTCGCTGCCCGCCGCCTACTTTGGCGGCTCCTACACGCAGGCGCTCACCGCCTCGAACGGCACCGCACCCTACACCTATGTCATCCAAACCGGCGCGCTGCCCACCGGCCTCTTCCTCGCCACCAACGGCGTCATCTCCGGCGTGCCCTCCGTCACCGGCCTCTTCACCTTCACGGTTCGTGTCGCCGACACCTACGGCTGCTCCACCTCCTTCGACTACACGCTCAATGTCCGCTCGCTCTCCCTCGGCAACCTCGTCTTCGAGGATTCCAACAGCAACGGCTCGAAGGATGCTGCGGAGCCCGGCGTCGGCGGTGCTCTCGTCCAGCTCTTTGCCACCGGCGATGACAACGCCATCGGCGGCACCGGCTCGGCGGCCGACACCCAGACGGGTTCTGACATCGTGACGACCAGCACCGGCGCCTATCTCTTCACCAAGGTCCCGCCCGGCAGGTACTATGTCAAAGTCACCCCGCCCGCCGACTACACCGGCACCGGAGGCACGCCGGCGACCACGGACAACGACATCGACAACAACAACGACGGCTCGCAGCCCGGTGGCGAGGGCACGCCGCTCTTCAGCCCCGTGATCATGCTCGCAGGTGCCGCCGAATCCATCACCGATGGCGACACCGACGCCGACACGAACCTCACCCTCGACTTCGGCCTCTGGTCCAGCGTCGCCGTCGGCAACTTCATCTTCCTCGACATCAACGGCGACGGCGTCCGCAACGAAGGCGAGAGCCTCGGCAACATCTTCGTCGAACTTTATGCCCAGGGTGCCACACCCGGCGTGGACGCGCCCGTCAGCGTCGGTTCCTCCGGCTGCAGTTGCAAAGGCCGCTACTACATCGAGGGCCTGAATCCCGGAAATTACTTCCTCCATATCCCCGCCTCGCAATTCGCCACCGGCATGCCGCTGGAAGGATTGCAGCCCATGTCCGCCGTCGTCGCGGGCGACGATGATGCCGGTCAGGACCTCATCTACAACAACGACCCTGCCACCAACGGCGCCAGCACTGCTGTCTTCACCCTGCGTCCGGGTCAATGCCCCGCCGGCGCGGCTGAATCCGGCGGCGAAGGCACCATCGACGACGCCATCGACGCCCGCGTCGATCTTACCCGCGACCTCGGCGTCGTCGCGCCCGCGGGCACCGGCTTCGCCGCCTCCGAGCGCATACGCCGTCACATCATCACCGGCGGCTTCACCGCTACCGTCCTTCCCGGTGCCACGACCTTCGCCACCTGGAGTCCGGACAGCTCCATCGGCGGCCCCGCCGACGATCCTGATGAGGACGGCCTCCCGAACCTGCTCGAATACGCCCTCGGCACCAACCCCGTCAGTCCGCTCGAATCCGCGCGCTTCACCCTCGGCCAGGACACCGCCGGCGGCCTCATCGCCCTGCTCACCCTGCCAGTTACCACGCACGACGACATCCTCCTCAGGCTCGAAACCCTCACCGACCTCACCCGCGCCGCCGATGCCGCCGCATGGAAGCCGCTCTCCATGGCCCACACCACCCGATTCAACGGCGACGGCACGCTCACCCGCCAGTATGCGAACTTGGAGAAACTGCTCGTCTTCAAAGGTCTCAACACCGGCTTCCTCCGCGTCAAAGTCGAGCTCGATGCCAATCGCGACGGTGTTCCCGAGGCCGCCGTCACCTCCTCCATCCACGCCTGGAGCCGCCAGGCCTTCGCCACCGGCGCGCGCACCTTCAGCATGCCGCTGCTGCGCCCCTCAGTCTTCACCGGTCGCGTCAACACCGTCAGCGGCCGTGAGGTCGTGCTGCCTTACATGATCACGCTGCCGGCCGGCTCGCACTACCTGGAGGCCGTCAGCGGCCCGCTCGCCGGCCAGCGCTTCGAGATCGACGCCGCCGCCAGCTCCGGAAACACCGTCGCCCTGCAAGACACCGCTCCCTCAGCCCTTGCCGATGCCCGTGTCGTCATCCGTCCGCATCACACGCTCGCCGATCTTCTGCCACCGAACGTCTTCAGCGCCGAAGACCGCGTCCTCTTCTTCGACACCGCCGCGAACAACTTCACCACCCTCGTCCACGGCGGCGACGCCTGGCTGCACGACGTGCTAAGCATGAACGCGCGTCCCTTCGCCGCGCACGAGGCCGCGCTCGTCCAGGTTCGCGGCCCTGGTGCGTCCCTCCTCTTCACCGGCGAGGTTCGCGCGCACGGCTTCACCGCACCGCTCGTCCCCGGCACGCAACTCATCGCCTCCGGCTGGCCCGCATCCATCCCCGCCCCCGTCACCGGCCTGCGCTCCGGCCCCGCGCCCGACACCGCCGACCGCCTCCGCCTCTGGAATGGCGACACCACCACCGGCGCCAGCGACTACACCAGCTACTACCTCGACAATAGCACCGGAACACCGCTCTGGCAGCTTCAGGAGACTGCGAATTCGTCATTCGCCATTCCTCATTCGTCATTCCTTCCCTTCCACGGCCTCTTCCTCATCCGCGAAACGCCGCTGCTTCTCAATCAGCAGGCACCTTGGTAACTGAGACAGAAAAAAATGGCGGAAGGAATAACCTCCCGCCATCTCAGTTTAATCATGCCGGCGATTACTTCGCCAAAAACTCGTCCAAGGCGGCCTTGGTGATGCGGTATTGAGTGCCGATCTTCTTGGCCTTGATGTCTCCGGCTTCGATGGTGGCGATGACATCCGCCTCGGTGACGCCCAAGGTCTGCGCGACCTGCGCGGGAGTCAGAATGTCGGCGGCGGGAGCCGCAGCCCCTGGCAGCGGAGGCGGAGTGGCCGCGCCAGCAGCAGGGCTCATGTTGAAGGCACCCTGCGCCATCATCTGCTGCGCCATGCCAAAGCCCATCGCGATCTCCGCGGCTGATCCGGCGGGTCCGCCGCCGCCTTTGGCCATGCCTTCGGCCATCTGGAACTTCACATAGTCGTTCAGATTGCCGATGGCGCTCATGCTGCTGCGCTTGTCGATGGCCTGCTCGACCTCCGGCGGCACGCTGGCGTTTTCGAGGATGAAGCTGGCGATCTCGATGCCGTACTTGCCGGTGGTGATGGGATTGATGATCGGCAGCAGCGCCTCGCCCAGCTCGGAGTAACGCGTGGCGAGATCAAGCACCGGAACCTTCGCCGTGGCGAGCGCGTCGGTGAAGACGCTGACGATGCGGCTGCGCATCGTGTCGGCAAACTCATCGAGACGGAAATGATGATCCGACCCGGCGACTTCCTTCAAGAAGAGCTTCGGCTCGACGATCTTGAAGTCGAAGGTGCCGAAGGCGCGCACGCGCACGATGCCGAAGTCCTGGTCGCGCATCATGATGGGGTTGCTGGTGCCCCACTTGTTGCCGGTGAAGAGGCGCGTGGTGACGTAATACACGTCCGCCTTGAAGGGGGACTCAAAGCCGTATTTCCAACCCTTCAGCGTGGAGAGGACCGGGATGTTGTCCGTGCTCAGCGTGTGCTTGCCGGGCCCGAAGGTGTCGCCGAACTGGCCGAGATAAACGAACTGGGCGATCTGTGACTCGCGCACAATGAGCTGCGCGCCGCGCTTGATTTCCTTGTCCTCGTCCGGAAAGCGCCAGGAGAGCGTGTCGCGCGAGTCGTCCGTCCACTGGATGATTTCCAGGAACTGTCCTTTGAGGTAATCCATGAGGCCCATAGTCGTGTGCGGTGAGTGGTTTGTGTTTTCTGAAGCGCGCCGACTTTAGGGACGCCGGCGTGATTTGGCGAGTCCAATTCTCGGCACGCATTTATAACTCCGCCCCCTGCCCTGCGGGAGTGCTTTGGCGGTTGCTTCCGCCCTTTGCTGGCTAACATCCGCCCTCCCAGTATGTCCCTTGCCGATCAACTCCAAGCCGCCGCCAATTCCGGCGATCTCCTCGCCGCCAGCCACGACAACATCCGCGCCCTGCTCGCAGCGAGCGACAATCCGCTCTACCGCGCCAGCATCGAGGAACTCGCCGCCGCAGGCCAGTGGGCGGAGCTGAACGACCGCTTCTTCCAGGCGCTGAAATTCGGCACCGGCGGCCTGCGCGGCCGCACAATCGGCAAAGTGGTGACGAAGGCCGAGCGCGGCGGCGCGCCGGAGGATCAGCGACCCGAAAATCCGTGCGTGGGCACGAATGCGATGAACTTTTACAACGTGAGCCGCGCCACGCGCGGACTCGTGACCTACATCAAGAACTGGCGCGCCAACGCCAAGCTCACCGGCAAGCCGAGCATCGTCTTCGCCCATGACACACGGCACTTCTCGCCGGAATTCGCGAAGTTCTGCGCGAAGATCGCGATGGACCATGGCGCGAACGTTTATCTCTTCGACGGCTGCCGCGCCACGCCGGAGATGTCCTTCGCCGTGCGTCAGCTCCGCGCCGACGCGGGTGTGATGCTCACCGCCTCGCACAACCCCCCGCATGACAACGGCTACAAGGTGAACTTCAACGATGGCGCCGGCATCGTGGAGCCGCACGCCAGCGGCATCATCAAGGAGGTGAACGCGATCAAGGGCGAGGAATACACCCCGCTGCCGGACGCCCAGCGCGGCAAGCTGACCACGCTCGGCAACGAAATGGACCAGAAATACCTCTCCCGCGTCGAGACGATGATGCTGCAGCCTGAGCTGTTGCAAAAGGAGGAGGCGAAGAAGCTCAAGATCGTCTTCACCGCCCTCCACGGCACCGGCGGGGTGCTGGTGCCCGTGTTGCTGAAAAAACTCGGCTTCAACTTCCTCACCGTGCCGGAGCAGGACGTGCGCGACGGCCGCTTCCCCACCGTGAAGTCGCCGAATCCGGAAAACGCGCCCGCCCTGAAGATGGCGGTCGATCTCGCAAACAAGGAAGGCGCGGACATCGTCATCGGCACCGATCCTGACTGCGACCGCATGGGCGTGGGCGTGCGTGACGCGAAGGGCGACATGGTGCTGCTCACCGGCAACCAAACCGGCTCGCTCATGGGCTGGTATCGCATCAAGACGATGTTTGACCTCGGCATCCTCAACGACGCGAACAAGAAAAACGCGGTCTTCCTCAAGACCTTCGTCACCAGCCCGATGCAGGACGCAATCGCGGCCAAATTCGGCATCAACTGCGTGAACACGCTCACCGGCTTCAAGTGGATCAGCTCGAAGCTCGCCAAGTATGAGGCAGCTCTGCCTTCGGACATTTTGAACCGTTACCGCGACCTCAACGCCGCCGACAGCCGCGCCGCGCGTCTCAAGCACAGCAAGTTCCTCGTCTTCGGCGGTGAGGAGAGCTACGGCTACATGGGCGACGACTTCAGCCGCGACAAGGACGGCAACGGCGCGGTCGTGATGTTTGCCGAACTCGCCGCCTACGCCGCCAGCCGTGGTCTCACCGTGGCCGGACTGCTCGACGAGGTGTCCTGCGAGATCGGCTACTTCCTTGAGGTGAACCAGAGCAAGGTCTTTGAAGGCGCGACCGGTGCCGCACAAATCGCGAAGCTGGCCGACAGCTACGGCAGCAACCCGCCGAAGGAAGTGGACGGCTCCGCCGTGGTCAAGGTGCGCGACTTCCGCAAGGATGAGATCAAGGACGAGGAAGGCGAGATCGTGGCAAAGGAGAAAATGCTCTTCGTCGATCTCGCCGACGGTCGCAGCTTCGCCGTGCGCCCCTCCGGCACCGAGCCGAAGATCAAATACTACATGTTCGGCCGCCGCATGCCCGCCGAGGGCCAAAAACTCAGCACGGAAGAGCTCAACACCGCCAAGGTCAAGGTCACCGAGTCGCTCGTCGGCATGTGGGCCTGGCTGGAAAAGGACATCGACGCACGGCTGGCCCAGTAGGGCGCCGGCATTCGGCGTTTCCATCTTCCATCAACTCGAAGGCGGCTGAACAAACTTCAGCCGCCTTCGTCTATCTGCGTGCCTCCTCTCCCTTCGGTCGCCTGCCTCCGCAAATTGCGCCTTGAACTACAGAGAAAGTTAAGAACTATTAACAACCATGAACACTCGAACCACTCCCACGGGGTCACGCATCGCCCCTTGGTTGAGTTTGTCCCTCGCACTGCTCGCCACGGCGGACGCCTCCGCGCAAAACCAGCGCTACTACCCCCAGCAGCCGCAATACACCCAGCCTGCGCCGAATTACCAGCAACCCCCGCCCGGCTACGGCGCTCCATCTTACGGTTACCCGCAGCAGCCGCAGAAGCAGTATGAGAATCCCATCGAATTCCTCCCGAAGTTCGGCAAACGCATGAGCGAGGTCGTCCGGCGCATCTTCTACGGGCAGGATCCCACAGGCTGGGACAATCCGCCTCCGGGCTATGGCGCGAACGGCGGTTACAATCTCGATGCCCCGCCCCGCCAGCAGGCAGCTCCGGGCTATCCGCAGCAGCCGCCGTCCGGTTACTACCAACCGCAGCAGGGACAGGCGCAGCCGCGCTACAATTATCCGCCGCAGTCCTCAAACCAGGCTCCTCCCGCGCAGCAGAACGTGCCCCAAAAAGGGGCCTCGTCGCCAGCCTCGTCATCGCAGGCAAAATCCAGCACGCGCACTTACACACCTCCCAAAGCGGGTGGTTCTTCCTCAAAAACACAGGCCAAGCCTTCAACGAACGCTGCCCCCAAGGAGCCGGTGAAGGAAACGCCGCCGCCCACGACCACCGCACGGCGCTCCGAGTCCGCGCCGCCGCGTGAGCAGCCGTCCACGACTGCCTCCAGCGGCTCCGGATCATTCCTCAAAGGCAGAAAAACCGCCAAGGCGGGCCGTGTCATCAGCCCCTATCCGCCATACAAGGAACTCGACGTCACCGGGCTCGAAAGCGGCTCGCTCGCCCTCGACCCGACGACGCAGAAAGTCTTCGAGGTGCCCTGACAGCCTTTGATTTTCTCATCTTCGCCTGACCAGAGGCCCCGGCACGGCCGGGGCTTCGATTTTTGTGCCAGAGCCGTCTCAATTTGGGTTTTTTAAAATAAACAAGCCTCTGGCCTGAAGTTTGCTTGAAGTGATGCCAAGACAGCGCTTCGCTGCCTTCCAACCCATTCATGGCCGAATACGGACTCCAGCAGACACAGACTCAGAAGCTCGCCATCGGGCCGCAGATGCAGCAGAGCTTGCAGATTCTGCAGGCGCCCACCCTGGAGTTGCGGCAGATCATCCAGCAGGAGATCGAGGTGAACCCTGTCCTGGAGCTCGACGCTCCGGAAACCTCGATCGATGATGCCATTCCCGACGATCCCGATGATCGCAGCGTGGATGACGGTGACATCGACGCGCTCACCCAGATGGACGAGGAATGGCGCGAATACTGGCAGCAGAGCCGCCAGCAGACCGCCGCCCGCCGCAGCGACGACCAGGAGCGCTGGCAGTTCATCATGGACTCCATCGTGGCCCCCACCACGCTGCAGGAGCATCTGCTCTCCCAGCTCCATACCGCCGAGGTGAAGCCGAAGATCGCCACTCAGGTCGAGTTTCTCATCGGCAACCTCGACGACCGCGGCTTTCTCAACACCAGGATCGACGACCTCAGCCTACAGCACGCGATTCCCATCGAGGACCTGCAAAAAGCCAAAAGGCTCCTCCAAAGCTTCGACCCCGTGGGCGTTGGTTCCGAGGACTTGCGCGAATGCCTGCTCGTGCAACTCGAGCGCCTCGGCAAAAAACAGAGCCTCGCCTGGCGTCTCGTCGATCAATACATCGACGACCTCGCCAACAAGCGTTACCCCATCCTCGCACGCAAACTCGGCGTGCCTTTGGAGCAGATCTCACGTGCCGCCGACTTCATCAGCACGCTCGACCCCCGCCCCGCACAGCGTTTCGCCGTCTCCAACAACAACTACGTCACGCCTGACGTTGTCGTCGAACGGCAAGGCGGCGAATGGATCGCCGTGATGACCAACGACGACCTTCCCCACCTGCGCATCAGCAACACCTACAAGGACCTCCTCGCCCAGCCCGGCAACAACGGCGAGGTGCGCAATTACGTCCGCGACAAGATCCGCAGCGGCAAGTTCCTCATCCGCTCGATCCATCAGCGCCAGCACACCATCCACCGCATCGCCACGCAGATCCTGAAATACCAGCGTGAGTTCCTCGAAAAGGGCACAAGCTTCCTGCGCCCGCTGAACATGGCCACCGTGGCCGACGAGGTCGGCGTGCACGAAACCACCGTCAGCCGAGCCATCGCCGGCAAGTACATTGCCACACCGCACGGCGTGTTTGACATGAAGTTCTTCTTCTCGCACGGCGTGAAGACCGATTCCGGCGACGATCTGAGCAACACCAGCGTCAAAAACGCCATCGCCGACCTCATCAAGACCGAGCCGAAGCACAAGCCGCTCAGCGACGACAAGCTCGCCAAGCTGCTCGACAAGCAGGGCATCAAGGTTGCCCGTCGCACGGTCGCGAAGTATCGCGAGGCGCTTAACATCCTGCCCAGTCATCTGCGCAAATCGTTCTCCTGAAGATCGCGAAGATTTTGTGTCCGGTTTTAATCTCAGGCGTGAGATAGTATCTGCTGCATGAACATCGCCGAAACCCACGCCGCGCAGGTTTTCCTCGCCCATCACGACTTTGTGAAGGGCGTGGCGCTCAAATATGCCCCCTGGCCGGGGTTGATGGAGGACATCACGCAGCAGGTCTTCCTCGAATTCATGGCGAAGGAGTCGAAATGGGACCTCAGCAGCGATGCGCGGCCGCTTTTGGCCACGATGACACGCCACATCGCCATGCGGCTGTGGCGGGAGCGCACGCGGCAGCAGCCGGATGTGGTGCAAAAGCTCGCGGATCACATCCGCCTCCTCGCCGAGGAGCGTGAGTCGCCACCGCGCTATGAGGACGAGGTCCGCGTGCTGCGCACCTGCCTGCAAAAGCTGCCGCAAAAGAGCCGCGAACTCGTGGAGCTCTATTATTATGACGAGGTCGGCACGCCGCAGATCGCCGAGCAGATTCAGATGAAGGCCGACACCGTCTGCCGCGCCCTTTCTCGCGTGCGGGAAAAGCTGCGCGAGTGCATCCAGCAATCCATGAACCAGGGAGGTCACGCTCATGCTTGAAGCCGACACGCTCATCCAGCACTACCTCGAAGGCACGCTCACCGATGCCGAGGCGGAGGAACTGCACACGCGGCTGCAAAACGAGCCGCAACTCGGCGAAAAACTCCTCCAGCACTTCGAGATGGACGCGATGCTCCGCGCCACGAAGCC
>Ga0315900_10005710_pt1 | contig 17005 bp, 10 predicted proteins | sample LakEriMetagenome_FD_203521 | JGI IMG/M metagenome (GOLD analysis project Ga0315900, IMG submission 203521) | Freshwater fungal communities from buoy surface, Lake Erie, Ohio, United States - Buoy 12 MA114 | ecosystem: Environmental > Aquatic > Freshwater > Lake > Lake biofilm | place: USA: Lake... | reverse complement strand
TAGTACAACTTTATTGGTCGATAAGGATTAATCGCAAACCAATCGGAAACTAGACGTGAGTGGGTAGCTTTGGGTGTGTAAGTGCGCAATTCATCTAGTTAATACGTTTTTTATCATCTTTTTTTATACTGTAATTGGCAGGTTTCTTGAAGCTTAAAAAAAAACTAACTTTCAAATAATTATTTTTGTTACCTTAGTTATAGTAAAAATAACCATAATTTAAAAGCGTAACATTGTATCGGCAGTCAATTTTATCATTAATAAGGCCCTATAAACTCCAATCAATTTAGAATGAAAAACAGATTTCTACACTATTTTTTATACTTATTGCCCATGCTTACATGTGCACAACAAAATCATGTTCAAGTGGTAAAATCAGGAAATGGATTTGCACTTACTGTTAATGGAAACTTAACCTTTGTGAATGGTATGAATTGGGACTATTTTCCTATCGGTACTAATTATAACTACAGTTTATGGAGGCAATCTGATGATATAATTATGGCTGCTTTAGATAATGAAATGCAGCTGTTAAAAAACATGAATGTTAATGTAATCAGACAATACACAGGAGTGCCGGCAAAATGGATAAAATACATATATGAAAACTACGGTATTTATACTATGCTTAATCATTCCTTCGGTCGATATGGACTAACTATAAATGCTAAATGGGAGCCCAATACTGATTATGCGAACCCATTGGTAAGAGAGCTGCTCCTGAAAGAAACGAAGGAATTGGTCACTCAATACAAGGAAACTCCGGGACTTCTCATGTATTTATTAGGTAATGAGAATAACTATGGATTGTTTTGGAGAGGTGCTGAAACCGAAAATATTCCTTTTGCAGATAGGCAATCCACAAAAAGCGCCTATCATCTTTATAAGTTGTTTAATGATGCTGCTAAAGAGTTAAAAGCTATTGATAAAAACCATCCTGTTGCAATTTGCAACGGTGATTTATTGTTCTTGGAAATTCTTGCTAAAGAATGTAAGGATGTAGATATTTTAGGTATTAACTGTTATCGTGGAAGTACGTTTACAGATTTATACAGCAGAGTAAAAAATGAGCTGAATATGCCTGTTTTGCTAACAGAATTTGGTTCTGATGCCTACAACACATTAACGAACTCTGAAGATCAAGAATACCAAACTAAAGTATTGATGAGTAATTGGAAAGAAATTTATGAAAACGCAGCAGGGCTTGGTAAGTATGAGATTAGTTTGGGCGGTTTTACTTTTCAATTCAGTGATGGTTGGTGGAAAACAGGTCAAACTATTAATTTAGACGAGCACGATATTACGCCATCATGGTCGAACGGAGGATACCAAAATGATTTTATACTAGGCGAAAATAACATGAATGAAGAATGGTTTGGTATCTGTGCAAAAGGGCAAACAAATGAAAATGGCACATACGATTTGTATCCAAGGGCAGCTTATTATGCATTACAAAGTATTCATCGAATAAACCCGTATACTGAGTCTCTAGAAACGATTAATCGTCTATTCAATGGATTTACATCAACCGAGTATACCTTAAAAGCCAGAGGTGATAAAGCTGTTCTGGAATCAAAAGATAAAGGCAAATTGTACTTAAGTAATTTGCAAGCCAACTTCAATACCTACTACACAGGTGGCAGTTTAATTACAACACCACCCACGGCTAACCCAAATAATACCACCACATTTCCTAATGCACAAGGGTTTGATCACATGGAGTCGTTTAATATTGGCGTAACCGCAAGGCCTGCTCCGAATATGAAAGCCAACGTGCAAATTAATATTTTAGGCAATGTAGCTACAAAACCTATTGATGAAATATTTTATGAAAACCGAGGTAGACCCGTTATTGTATTAACGCCAAATGGCCCCCAACAGATTTCTGATAATAACCGCGTGCAATTGTACAGAGCAAGTTACAGTTGGGAAGCAAGAGATTTTAAACTTACGGGTTTTTATCGCACAGGTCATTACCATTGGGGGTATGAAGGTGATTTTTTTGGCTTGTATCCGGAGGCGAATTACGGACCTAATATTGATATCTATAATGGTATTGCCCCGTTTGGTTTTGAAGTAGAAGGGAAGAAAAAGTTTAAAGGATTAAAAGCAGCATTTGGCCCGGAGTTATGGTGGGGTGCCAACCCTGCGTTTTTATTAAAGTATAGCAAACAAGTAGCAGGTTTTGATGTAACCGGAATTTTTCATGAGGATATAGTACAGCGAACCAATTTACAGAGTTCATTTGCGGTACCTATTCCTAAAACCAGGCGTTTTTCTGTTATGGTTGCTAAAAAGATCGAAAATTTCTCTTTCAATATAGGTGGAATTTGGGCAGGTCAGCCGCTTAACGGCAGAGTATTCCAAATGATTGAAAACGATGTAGTCTATGATGATAAAATTAAAAGCACAGATAATTTTGGGGGGAAAATTAAAGTGACATTCTCAAGAGGCCCAATCAATTGGTATGGACTTACATCGTACATGGGCTTGGTTGCCAATGGAGGTATCGATCAAACCAAAACATTTACCGGCTGGGTATTGAAAGATGTTGGTAGTGGAAATATGTACAATGTACTAACCGGATTTACCTATAACATAGGGAAATTACAAGTTGCGCCAAACTTTTTGTATCAAAAACCATTGGTGGGTCCGATAGGACCTGAATTTACTGCACCGGCACGTCCAAGAAACATACTGGAAGATCCATTTTCAGTGAGAGGAAATAGAGAAACTATGGCAGGCGAACTTTTAGTCAGTTATGATCCTACACCTGCTACATGGATGTATGAATGGGATAATGATAGAATGGAAGATGCGACATTGGCTATGAGTGCTGGTTTTATTTACCGCCATTTACCAACGGTGCAAGATGCAGCCATTGGGATTCTTGCTAATGGAAGAACTACGTTTGCATTTCCTAATTCAGCACCCGCTCAAGATTTATGGGAATTGAATGCCAGAGTGGTGTCTAAAGTTAATCCTCAATTTGGTATGATTGCTAATGCGTATTTAGGTAATGGACAAGCCAACGGAAGTGATGCACGTACCATTCATCGTTATGGTGTGGATGTACGTACCATTTACAGAAAAATGAAATTGATTACTATGCTTAAAATTGATGATTGGGGCCCGTTTGATTACCACAGAGATTTTAATCAAACATTCCCCCTGCAGTTGATTGGAGATTGGTCCATCGAAGTTAGTAAACCCGATTGGTTTATGCTACCGGGTAGTAAAATAGGCGTACGCGGAACTTATCGTACGTTGAATAAGTACTCTAACAGGTATGCACCTACAACAACATTGAATGTCTTAGGGCAGTTTGTTCCTGACCCAAATGCTATAGGGTTTCCAAACGGGAATGAATGGGAATTTCGAACATATATTCAAATAAATATTAATAATTAATTACTACTCAAAAAAGTAAACATAATGAATACTGCAGCATACAAAACTAAGATTATACTGAGTTTATCTTCAATCGCCATGTTAGGTTGGAGTTGTGAAAGGGAATTATCTGAAGATGCTGTTTTGGCATCGACTGCCACTACAGCAGCTATTTTTACAGACAATTTTATTGGTTTAGGTTCTAACTTTTACTTCCCGTTTGCCAATGCAAAACCCGATGTTTTTTCGGTTGATTTAAAAGAAGGTTTTGAGAGTAGCGCTTCTATTCGCATTGATGTACCAAACAACACCGATCCGACCGGAAATTACGCAGGAGCAATTTTCAGAATAGATGGAGCCGGACGTAATCTTTCGGGGTACGATGCCCTTACTTTCTACGTGAAAGCATCAACCGGAGTGAGTCTTGGTGATGTTGGATTTGGTATTGATTACTTAGGAGATAAAAATCAAGTGTCGGTACAAAATGTTAATGTGGGTACCAATTGGAGAAAAGTAATCATTCCGATTCCTAATCCTTCCATGTTAACCAATGAACGAGGTGTATTTTGGTTTGCAGCAGGTACGCAGTCCACAAATGGATTGGGGTATGTACTTTGGTTTGATGAACTAAAGTTTGAAAAACTGGGAAATATTGGGAATCCAACGTCTAGTATTATAGATGGACAAGTGAGCACTGTTAAGGCTTTTGTAGGCTCATCAATTGCAATATCAGGTAAAAGTCATATTTATAATTTAGTGAACGGTCAAGATGTGAAGGTGCTATCCTCATCGGCTTATTTTACCTATGTAAGTTCAAATCCAAATGTAGCTAGTGTAGATGCCAATGGAACTGTAAACGTGTTGGGTGTTGGTATTTCAGAGATTACTGCGCTAGTGAATGGTAGTAAAGCTAAAGGAAAACTCGTTGTTGATTGCAAAGGCGAATTGGCCGCTTCTCCAATACCTACTCGAGCTCAAGGCGATGTAAAATCTATATTCAGTGATGTTTATATCAACGCTACTACCAGTAATTTTTCTCCGGGTTTTGGGGGATCAACTACCGTAACTGAAATACTTACTACCCGCACCGGCCAAGTAGCGCAATACATCAATAATAATTATACAGGAATTATGTTTACCGAGAACCCTGTCGATGCATCTACTTTGGGTTTTCTACACATAGATGCCTATGTAGAAAATGCTTCTACTTCAATAGGTATTCAAATACGAGATATTGGTGCGAATAAAATAATCGAAACCGATGTGAATACAGGAAACCCGCTGGGTGATGATAAAGATTTACGAACTACACTTAGCGGTTTTCAATCAGGTGTTTGGAAATCATTTGATATTCCGCTCAGTGGAGCTATCCTTAACCAAAAAGATAACCTTGGAGCTATCATCGTTACCGGTGGGCCAAATTTTATTTTAGATAATATATACTTCTACAAATAATTTCAGCATTACATTATAAAAGATAAAATAAATGAATACCTTAAATACAACAATAATTATTGCTACCCTAGTCGTATTTTTTACAAGTTGCGAGGTTGACCCTATACAAACGTTGCCTGAACGCAAATTTGAACTGGTTTGGAGTGACGATTTTGACGGAGATTCTGGCACTGTACCTAATAAAGCAAACTGGATCTACGACTTAGGTACCGGACAAAATGGGTGGGGCAACAATGAACTTCAAACGTATACCAATAATCCACAAAACGCATCTTTAGACGGAAACGGACATTTGTTAATTCGGGCACTAAAAGATAATATTGGTCGATACACATCGGCACGTATCAAAACCGAAGGGTTATTTTCAGCTAAGTATGGTAAGATTGAGGCACGTATCAAAACACCTACCGGATCTGGTATTTGGCCGGCCTTTTGGATGTTAGGTAATAATATAAGAGCTGTAAATTGGCCTCAATGTGGTGAAATTGATATCATGGAGCAAAAAGGTAAGTTTTCTAATATTACCTATGGCTCAATTCACGGTCCAGGTTACTCAGGTGGATTAGCCATCACTGCGCCATATGCACTTCAAAATGGAAGATTTGATAGTGATTTTTATACATATGCAGTTGAGTGGAACGATAGTAAAATTGACTTCTTTGTCAATAATTATTTGTTCAAAAGAATAACACGTGATCAAGTACCTGGCGAATGGGTTTATAATCAACCCTTTTTTATTATATTAAATATTGCAGTGGGTGGAAATTTTGTTGGACCTCCAAATGAATATACACCATTTCCGGTAACAATGACTGTCGATTATGTAAGGGTCTACAAAGAATTATAAACACAATACGTTGTGCTTATTTATTTTTAAATTGATGTAAGAGTGGCCTTGTTTTATAATTATTTTTTTGTGAAGAAGTAAACTATCATGTTAAGCCAAAAAGAAATTAAAGAATATGCCGGAGTGGGCATTAAACAAGTGGAATTAGATGGGGAATACTTTTTCTGTATTACCAATCACAATGAAATGCGTCCGTTTTTTATGAGTGTGGTAAGTGATTCCAATCATTGGTTATTTCTTTCAAATAATGGCGGAATTACAGCAGGACGCAAAAATGCAGATTGTGCTTTGTTCCCATATTATACTGCTGATAAAATCACCGAATCGTATGATGTCACCGGATCTAAAAGTATTTTTCAAATAATACAAAACGGTAAAAAACTAGTGTGGGAACCGTTCTCATATAGGTATTCAAATCTGTACCCAATTACCCGAAATCTGTACAAGAATACTATCGGGAATAAAATCATCTTTGAAGAGATTAATCATCATTTTTCACTCACTTTCCGATACGAATGGAATACAAGCAATCTTTACGGATTTATTCGTAAATCTACATTAGAAAATACCGGTAATCAAGATATTCAAATACACCTACTAGATGGCCTACAAAACATAATGCCTAATGGTGTAAGTAGTGACTTGCAAAATACTACCAGCATTTTAGTAGATGCGTATAAGCGAAATGAGTTAGATGTGGAATCTGGTTTAGGTGTTTTTGCACTTAGTGCAGTTATTGTAGATAGAGCAGAACCTAGTGAATCACTAATAGCTAATGTCGCTTGGTCACTGGGGTTAGAAAAGCCAACTTACTTGTTATCATCTTTGCAATTGGATGCATTTAGAAACGGTGAATACATAGCACAAGAAGAGGATATAAAAGCCGAACGAGGTGCATATTTTGTTGTTGAAGAAGTAGTATTGACTCCCAACAACAAAAAACAGTGGATAATTGTAGCTGATGTTAATCAGAGTCAGGCCCAGGTGGTTGATCTAATACATCAGATTAAATCCAATCCAAACCTTTATCAGAATATCTTAAATGATATTGAGCTAGGATCTAAACGCTTGATAGAATTAAATGCTTCGGCTGATGCCATTCAGATTTCGAATGATGTATATCGAGATACTCGGCATTTTTCAAATACGTTATTCAACATTATGCGAGGGGGAGTTTTTGACTATAACTACGAAATTGAAAAAGCAGATTTTATTAAATCTATAATAGCGGCCAATAAATACGTTTACGAAAAGCACCAGAAAGTATTAGAAAGTTTGCCGGTAACGTTTTCTGTTTTTGAATTGGAAACTATTAGTAGTTCTGTTGATGACAAGAACTTTGTACGCCTATGTACTGAATACTTACCTTTGAAATTCAGTAGACGTCATGGTGATCCAAGTAGGCCATGGAATAAATTTTCGATTCATACTCACAATGCCGTTACACATACCAAAATATTGAATTATGAAGGCAATTGGAGAGATATTTTCCAAAACTGGGAGGCCTTGTCTATTTCGTTTCCGGCATTTACGAAAGCAATGATTCATAAGTTTTTAAATGCTACAACATTTGAAGGATATAACCCTTACCGTCTTAGCAAAGATGGTTTTGATTGGGAAACGGTAGAACACGATAATCCATGGTCGTATATCGGATACTGGGGTGATCATCAGATTATATACCTACTCAAATTATTAGAAATAAATGAGAAACATTATCCTGGTAAATTGGCTCATACCTTTCATGATGATGTATTTGTATACGCGAATATTCCCTATAAAATCAAAGGATTTACCGATATTGTAAAGAATGCAAAAGATACCATTGAATTTGATTCGAAACTAGATGCCAAAATCCGCCATGAACGTAATGCAATCGGATCAGATGCTACGCTTTTAGTGGCCCAAAATCAAAAGATATATACAGTAAATTTTATTGAAAAAATACTGGCTACTGTTTTATCCAAGCTCTCTAACTTCGTTCCAGATGCCGGAATCTGGATGAATACCCAACGCCCTGAATGGAACGATGCCAATAATGCACTGGTAGGGAATGGTGTTTCTATGGTAACTCTCTATTACCTACGAAGGTTTTTGGTGTTTTTTGATCAGATGTTGCTTCAAACGTCTGAAGAACGAGTTGAAATATCAAACGAACTGATTATTTATTTCAAAAAAGTACATGCAGTTTTTGATACCCATGAGACCTTTCTGCATGGCGGACTCAATGATCAACAACGAAAACAAATTTTATATGACTTAGGCGAAGCAGCCAGCGACTATCGAAGTCATATTTATAAGCAATCTTTTTGGGGTGAGAAACGAACACTTTCTTATCGCAGAATCAAAGCATTTATAAAAGTAAGTTTAAACTTTATTGAGCATACCATTAAAGTAAATAAACGAGCTGATAATATGTACCATGCATATAATTTAATGAGCATACACAAAGATGGTATTGCTATTTCGCACTTAAGTGAAATGCTCGAAGGGCAAGTTGCCGTGCTCAGTTCTGGTTATCTTTCGGCTAATGAAAGTTTGCAATTATTAAACAGCATGAAACAAAGCCGATTGTTCCGCCATGATCAGTTTAGTTATTTGTTATATCCAAACAAAAATCTTCCTAAGTTTTTGGAGAAAAATAAAATTCCTGCATCAGCCATTCAACAATCAACCCTATTACAAACATTGCTGGCTGCAAACGATTATGCTATTGTTGAGCAAGATATTCATGGTGTATGTCGTTTTAATGGTAACTTTAAAAATGCCGATGATTTGCATCATGCCTTGTTTAAATTGAATGCTGAAAAATATGGCCAATTAGTGGAGCAGGAAAAACACATGGTATTGGCATTGTATGAGCAGGTGTTTGATCACAAATCATTTACTGGCCGCTCAGGCACATTTTATGGTTATGAAGGATTGGGTTCTATTTATTGGCACATGGTTTCAAAGTTGCAATTGGCCGTACAAGAAGTATGTTTAAACGCCATGGAGTCTAAAGAAAATCCGGATGTAATTGGAAAGTTATTGGAGCATTACTACGAAATTAGTGAAGGAATTGGGGTGCATAAGTCTCCTTCCTTATATGGTGCATTTCCAACAGATCCTTATTCGCACACACCGGCTAATAAAGGCGTTCAACAACCCGGTATGACCGGCCAAGTAAAGGAAGATGTGTTAAGCAGATTTGGTGAGTTAGGGGTGTTTGTGGCTGAAGGACGTATTTATTTTAATCCATGTATGCTTCGTAAAAATGAATTTACAACCGAAGCACGCTTGTATCGTTATGTAACGGTTAAGCAAGAGCATAAAACACTAGCTCCTCCAATTGGTTCTTTATGTTTTACTTATTGTCAGGTGCCTATTATTTATAGCTTGGCAAATGAAAATGCTATTCTAATAGAAAAGCATGACGGTAGTGTAAGTAAACAACCTTCTTTGTATCTAAATCAAGAGATAAGTACGCTTATTTTTAATAGAACAGGAGTAATTACCCAAATTACGGTGTTCATTCATTCATCCATTTTGAAGTAATTGTATGAATAACGTTTGGTTACCATATGTTTTATTCATGCTTATGTGTTGCATGGTAGTTTCATGCGGCTCATCACATGAAAATAATGAACATAAAGGTATGAACCATAAAACCGCTGCACAAATTTTGGGTGATACTAATTACAAAGCCATTTGTTATGGAGGTTACCGTACCACAAGCAGAGATTCGCAACCAAGTGTTCAGCAGATTAAAGACGATATAAAAATCTTACAAGCACTTGGAATAAAGGTGTTGCGCACGTATAATACCCAATACGCTGAGGTAAAAAACTTATTGCAGGCTATTGCTGAATTACAACAACAAGATTCTACACTTGAAATGTACGTGATGTTGGGTACTTGGATGGATTGCGAAGGGGCATGGACAAATACGCCTAATCATGAGAAAGAAAACGAAACAGCCAATGCCGCTGAAATTCATCGTGCGGTTCAATTGGCTAATCAGTATCCACAACTTGTAAAAATAATTTCGGTGGGTAATGAGGCCATGGTTAGGTGGGCAACAAGCTATTATGTAAAAGCTGAAATTATTTTAAAATGGGTAAATTATTTGCAGCGGCTAAAGAATGAAAAATTATTGCCTCCAGATATATGGATTACCTCTTCCGATAATTATGCTTCCTGGGGTGGAGGGGATTACATGTATCATACCGGTGAATTGAAAAAATTATACAACGCAGTGGATTATGTTTCTATTCATACCTATCCCATGCACGACACGCACTACAATCCTGTATTTTGGTTGCTGAAACCGAATGAAAACAAATTAACTCATGAAGTCAAAATTGATTCGTTAATGCAACGTTCTATTCAGTATGCCCAAGCTCAGTATCATCACGTTGTTAAGTATATGAAATCAATTGGTGTAAACAAACCTATACATATTGGTGAAACCGGTTGGGCATCTCAATCCGATGGGTATTACGGCAACGAGGGTTCAAATGCGTGTGATGAATATAAGGCAGCTTTGTATTACCAAGGCATTCGTACATGGACCAACCGTGAAAAAATCACCTGCTTTTATTTTGAAGCATTTGATGAAAAATGGAAGGACGCTCAACATCCAAATGGCTCCGAAAATCATTTTGGTGTGTTTACCAGTGATGGTAAAGCCAAGTATGCCATTTGGGATAAGGTAGACGAAGGCGTTTTTAAACAACTCACACGAGATGGACATCCCGTTGTGAAAACCTTTAATGGAAATAAACAAGAGTTACTTAAACAAGTTAGGCTACCGCGATACTAATTAACTACGATTATGAAACAACATCAAATGATATGGTATAGCTTAATGATAAGTATCCTTAGTTTTGTTCATATACAATGCAATCAACCCAGTGCCTTGAAAGTTGAAGTATACGAAACATCAGAAACAGGACACGCACTAACCCGTATTTATAATTTTAAACCGGCAGAAAAAGCACTAACCATAAAAATTGATCCTGAAGTAAAGTTTCAAAAAATAGTTGGATTTGGAGGATCTTTCTCACAAGCATCAGCACACTTACTTAATCAATTAAGTTATGAAAATAAGCAAAAAATTATAAATGCATACTTTAGTGAATCAGGGGCAAATTATTCGTTAACCCGTACACACATGGCTTCTTGCGATTTTTCATTGCGCAATTATACATATGCTAAAGTAGAAAATGATTTGGCGTTAAGTCATTTTTCCATTGAAGATGATACGGCTGATTTAATTCCCATGATTAAAGCTGCTCAACACATTTCAAAATCAGGTTTTAACATCATTTCCTCTCCATGGACCGCCCCGCCATGGATGAAGGATAACAAAAGTTATGTGGGGGGTAAATTACTTCCTCAATATCAAAATGCATTTGCATTGTACTTCATCAAATATTTATCGGCTTATCAAAAAGAAGGAATCAATGTATGGGGCGTTACCGTAATAAACGAACCGCATGGCAATGGGAATAATTGGGAAAGCACGCTGTTTTCACCTAAAGAAATGTCCGATTTTGTTCAACACCATTTGGGGCCAACTTTGGCCGTAAATGGTTGGGGCCATGTAAATATTTTAGGATACGATCAGAACCGAGCCGGATTAAAAGAATGGGTAGATGAGATGTATCGAGATGACCAATCGTCAAAATATTATGCAGGAACAGCTATTCACTGGTACGAAAGTACTTATGATTATTTTCCGGATGCATTAGACTATGCGCATCAAAAAGCACCCAATAAATTTATTATTGAAACCGAAGGATGTATTGATGCGGAAGTGCCGAAATGGAGAGATGATACCTGGTATTGGAAAAAAGAAGCGACAGATTGGGGATGGGATTGGGCAAGTGAAAAAGAAAAATATTTACATCCCAAATATGCACCTGTAAACAGGTATGCTACAGATATTATCGGTTGCTTAAATCATTATGTGAACGGCTGGGTTGATTGGAATATGGTGTTAAATACCCAAGGCGGACCTAATTGGTTTAAAAATTGGTGCATTGCACCTGTTATTGTTGATACGGAAAAAGATGAAGTATATTTTACTCCACTGTACTATGTAATGGCCCATTTTAGCAAATTTATGCGTCCGGGTTCAGTAAGAATTGGCTGCAAGGCTGATAACAGCCAAATACTTACAACTGCTGTGCAAAATCGGGATGGAAGTATTGCGCTTGCTATCTTCAATCCAACAGATGATCCATATACTGCGCATATAAAATTAATCAACGAAACAATCAATACTGCTATAAATTCTAAGGCATTGCAAACCATCATCATTAAAAAAACACCTAAATGACCCAAACAGACTTATCAAAAAAAGTTCCACTAGGACAAAAAATTGCTTTCGGTATAGGCATGCTCGCCAATCAGATGTTCCCAGCTGCTTTAGGTATATTTATGGTTGTGCTTGTTGAGAATTTGGGTATGCCATCCTGGATGTGGGGCATATTGTTTTTTGTGCCGCGCATTGTAGATGCATTCTTTGATCCAATCATGGGATTTATATCGGATAATACCAGGTCAATATGGGGAAGAAGAAGGCAGTATGTATTTATTGGCTCCATCATAATGGGTATTACATTTATGCTTATGTGGCAATTGTATCGAGAAGATAGTGTGGTATACAATTTTGTATTTTTTCTTACTTTCTCACTCATTTTTCACATCGGACTTTCCATTTTTAGCGTCCCTTATGTAGCCATGGGCTATGAGATGAGTGATGATTTTCATGAGCGTACCAACATAATGGCTATTTCGCAGTGGATCGGACAGTTTGCTTGGGTAATTGCTCCATGGTTTTGGGTTGTTATGTATGACCCTTCGTGGTTTCCCAATGCAGATACAGCTACACGAACACTTGCCGTTTGGATTGGTGCCATATTTATGCTATTGGCCATGGTTCCTGCTTTTTTTGTTCGAAGTAAATCTACAAAGTTTGATCATTCGCTGCAACCCCTAACCTACAAAACTATAGGCAGAGACTTAAAAGAAATAGTACACAGTTTTAAGGAAGCATTTGCCAATAAACCGTTTAGAAAATTATGTGTAGCCACTTTTCTTATTTTCAATGCGTTTAATACGGTTGCAGGTTTTACATTTTTCATAGTAGTCTATTACTTGTTTGATGGGGATACAGCAGCTGCCGGTATTTGGCCTACATTATTTGGTTGTGGTGGCGCCTTGGCTACCGCATGCATTGTCATTCCTACCGTTGCCTGGATGGGCAAAAAAATAGAGAAGAAAAAAGCGTTTTTGATTTGTCAAGGGATATCTGTTTTTGGATACATTCTGTTATGGTTTTTATTTATCCCCGGTAAGCCTTATATGTTTCTATTCGCATTACCTTTTTTCTCGTTTGGTATTGGTAGTTTGTTTACCTTAATGATGTCAATGACCGCTGATGTGTGCGACTTGGATGAACTGGAATCAGGCAAAAGGCGGGAAGGTGTTTTAGGGGCTATTTACTGGTGGATGGTAAAGTTTGGATTTGCTATCGCAGGTTTATTAACGGGACTGATTATGTCGGTTGTATCATTCAAAGCCGGTTCTATTTCTCAGCCTGAAGGCGCAATTACAGGGTTACGATTATTTTTTTCGGGTATACCCATTTTAGGTACCCTACTAGCCATCCGGGTGATGTGGAATTATGATTTAACGGAGGAAAAAGTAAAAATAATTAAAACTAAATTAGCCTCGATGCGAGCTGCACAATAAAGTAGTTTGACAAAAAAACGCACTCAAAAAATGTCTAATCACAGCTCAAAATTAAAGCCTTCGGTTTCGAGTTGTCGGTACCTTTTTTCATCAAACTTATATAATTTGGCTGGTCGGTGCGAAACGTTGTCCTTATACTCATTAAGTGGTTTTAGTATACTCATTTCAAGTATTTTTTTCCTGAAATTCGATTTGTCGAACTTATAACCCAGCAAAGCTTCGTACAATAACTGCAAGTCGAGTAGGGTAAATTTGCTAGGCAGTAATTCAAAGCCGATAGGCTTTTGCCTAACTTCGTTTTTTAACGTTTCTATACCTTTTAATAATATTTCATGGTGGTCAAATGCCAACTCCGGTAATTCATTAATGTTAAACCACTCGGCCGATTTTGCCCAAGAAGAAGCAATAGGATGGTAATTAATGCTTTTTACCAATGAGAAATATCCAACTGTAACAACCCTTCCCAATGGATGCCTATCCACATAGCCAAAGGTGAAAAACTGTTTCATGTAGATATTGTTTAATCCGGTAAGTTTTTCCAATACATTATTGGCTGCATCCCGCAGGTTTTGCTCCGGTTCAACTAAATCTCCTATCAATGCCCAATGACCCCTGTAAGGTTCGGCATCACGCTCTATTAATAAAACTTTAATCTCGCCCTCCTGATAACCGAAAACCACGCAATCTATTGACAAACCAAAGCTAAAATAGTCACTCAATGGCCTTTTATACTCGGATATGTAGTACGGATTTGGTGTCTTCATCTTGCAAATTAATGCAGAAACTTCATCAAAATAAATACTTATAGTATTATTGACTTTAAGTATTTACTCTCTATATTGCACACATAAACACATATTAAATAGATCATGAAAAAAATTATTACACTTTGTTTTTCCGTATTATCCTTTGGTATAGGGTATTCGCAAAACGCTCCAATTAATTTTGAAGTAGGAGGTGTCGGTGCCACATGGACATGGACCACTTTTGAAAATGGTACAAACCCGCCACTTGAGATTGTTAATAATCCTAGTTCAGCTGCCCCTAATACTTCCAGTAAAGTGGCTAAATTCACTTCGTTGCAAACAGGCCAGCCATGGGCCGGATGCGAGTCTTTAAAGGGAACTGATATTGGTACATTCACCTTATCAGCATCTAATTGTATCATTAAAATCATGGTTTACAAATCGGTTATCAGCGATGTGGGTATCAAATTTGCTACCGACAGTGGTGCATCTTCCGGTGAAATTAAAGTGGCTAATACCAAGATAAACGAGTGGGAAGAATTAACGTTCAACTTTACCTCAAAAATTGGTGAACCCAGTTCAACCAATATTAGTCAAATTATCATTTTCCCCGATTTCAACTTAGCAGGTAGAACATCAAATGTGGTTTCGTATTTTGATAACATCACGTTCTCAGCAGGAAGTGCTCCGGCTGTTCCTACTGTTGCTGCTCCTACGCCTACAAAACCTGCATCTGATGTTATTTCACTGTTTAGCAATGCGTACACCAATGTTCCGGTTGATACCTGGAGAACTTCATGGTCTGCTGCCACGCTAACTGATATGCAAGTCGCAGCAAACGATGTGAAAAAATATTCGGGATTAGACTATGTTGGTATTGAAATGGTACAAAACCAATTAAATATCAATACGATGGATATGTTTGAGTTTGATTTATGGACACCCAATTCAACTACGTTTAAGTACAAACTGGTTGATTTTGGTCCGGACGGTGCTTTTGGTGGAGGAGATGATAAAGAGCATGAACTGTCAACTACTCCTACATTAAACGGTTGGAACCACATTGCTGTACCCTTAGCCGATTTTATAGGTTTAACTACTAAAGCAAATATTGCACAACTGATTTTTGCCAGCGTACCGTCAGGCAGTTCGGTGGTTTATATCGATAATGTAATGTTTAGCAAAGCCCCTGTTATTCCTGAACCCACTGTAGCAGCACCTACACCCGCTAAATCAGCTTCTGATGTTATTTCAATGTTCAGTAATGCATATACCAACGTTGCTGTTGATACCTGGAGAACTTCATGGTCGGCTGCTACCTTAACAGATATGCAAGTTGCATCAAACGATGTGAAAAAATACTCGTCATTGGATTTTGTGGGAATCGAAACAGTAACCAATCAAATAGATGCGTCAGCTATGGATTCATTCGAGTTTGATATGTGGACTCCAAATTCGACCACATTTAAGTATAAATTAGTTGACTTTGGTGCGGATAGCACTTTTGGTGGTGGCGATGATAAAGAACACGAACTCACATTTACTCCTACTTTAAATACATGGAACCACGTAGCTGTTTCTTTAGCTGATTTCACCGGCCTAACCACCAGAGCTAATATTGCTCAACTGATTTTTGCAAGTCAACCCACAGGCTCATCCATCGTTTATATTGACAACGTATTGTTTAGTAAAAAACCTGTAACAGGCGTGACTACTACTGAATTAGTAACTGTGGGTGTTTTCCCTAACCCAACTAATAGTTCATTCACCGTTAAATCCACTAATGCAATACAAGAGATTACCCTTTTCAATGCATTAGGCCAGGCGCTGTTCATCAATACACCAAACTCAACCAGTGTAAGTATGGATATTGCTCATTTACCCAATGGTATTTATACCCTAAAAGCAACCATTAACGGTGTTGATACGTTCAACAAATTAGTGAAAGAATAAATTGTATGTGATTAATCAAATAAAGGCGATTAGAACAATCTAATCGCCTTTTTTTATACGTTTTACCTTAAGCATACCAGTACCCGAAAAACGTTAATGATGTGGTTGTACCACTGAATCAACAGGCTGGCTCAGGAATTATAGATGTGTGAGAACTTCTTTGAACTGCTAAGATTAAGCGAATTACAGTGCTTGTCCCATTCTACGGAATGCGCGAGAACGTGGGCTGGTTTATTAAGCCGTATTTATCTTTTATTTTTCACACAAGTGCACGCGTGTTTTGCCAAATAGTGACAGACTACATAAAACCTGCGATCCAATTTTGTGATACTGGTTTCAAAATTTTAATTCCGGAAATGTTTGAAGCAGCGGATATTTTCCAAAAAAACCCGGTGCAAGCGTGTTTTTATTCTTACCCATGTGCCTATACCTTAAATTAAAACCACCAAAAATTGCTATCCAACCGGAGCCCTGAAAACCTCCCGTAGATTCAGTTAAACTGGTAAACTCACGAACATAACCGGCAGCATAACCAAGAAGGAGCATATAGCCCTGTACTTCGCTGTAAATTCTTGTCTTTTTGTTCCCGTATTCGATGCCGAAATCAATGCTAGCGGGCACAAGTAAGGGAACTTCCTTGGCCCAATAAGATGCCTCAATACCGTAACTAAAATGACCCCGTGTATTATTTTCTATATTGTAATGAATCATAGGACCAATAAATACAGCCTGTGATGAACCATTGAATGTTAGTGCAAGCATCATCAGCAGGCATAGTGAATATTTTTTCAGGGTGTAGCTGAAACCTGTTTGGTGTACTAAAGTTTTCATGTGAGTGGTGTTTTATAATGTCAAATATAGTGTCAACCCT
>Ga0315900_10005709_pt1 | contig 17005 bp, 16 predicted proteins | sample LakEriMetagenome_FD_203521 | JGI IMG/M metagenome (GOLD analysis project Ga0315900, IMG submission 203521) | Freshwater fungal communities from buoy surface, Lake Erie, Ohio, United States - Buoy 12 MA114 | ecosystem: Environmental > Aquatic > Freshwater > Lake > Lake biofilm | place: USA: Lake... | reverse complement strand
GGACTGTCCAGACTGTGGGACACACCATGACCGAGACATTAACGCCAGTAAAAATATTTTGGCCGCAGGGCTTGCGGTGTCAGTCTGTAGAGCGACCATAAGACCAGAACAGAGTAAATCTGTTAAGGCAGGTGCGGAACCCCGCAAGGGAAAGAAGCAGAAACCTAAATCGTGAGGTTTGGGAATCACCGTCCGTTTACGGCGGTGAGGATGTCAAGGCATGGATCAGCTTCTGGATTAACCCATCCTCTAATTTCACTTGCATTTGGGCGGCGGGCTTGGCAATCGCGGCTGGCAATTCTTCCCGGTTCATCGGCCCCAAAACCTGAATGGCACCTTGCAAGGCATCACTCAAGGGGCGGTAAGCCAGGGCATAGCCGCAAAAGTCTGCTCGTAGGGTCAGAATCAGGGTGAACCCTGGAGCAAATTTCACGGCATTTAGTACAGTATCCAAAAAAGTCTGTCGCTCTGCCTCTGGACAAAGGGTATAGAGTTCTTCAAATTGATCGGCGATCAAAATCAGGCATATCCCTGAATTCTGCTGTTTAACCCACTCGATGAGGTGGGATAATCCCTGGTCGTCTTGCCGCAATAGCCGCTCTAGTTCTACTGCGTTAGCGAAGCTGTCGCTTTGACCTTCTGGGAGAGCATCGCCACACCCCTGTTGGGACTGATGTAGAGAGACAAATTGAGCGATCGCAGGACACTGCGCCAACCCAGTTGCTAACGCTTCAAACGGATTATTTCCTGGGCGGAACGAGACAATCTGTACAGACGGCGAGCCTCGTTCCTTCATGCCGCTACTGCCTAATTCCTGACGCAAGCGCGGCACTAATCCCGCAAAGACGACGGATGATTTGCCACTGCCAGAAGCACCAATCACCGCCACCAATGGCTTTTGTTTGACCGCCGCCAGCAGTGCCTGAGTTACCTGCTCCCGCCCAAAGAAGAACCGAGCATCTTCCTCCCGAAAGGCAAATAGACCGCGATAGGGACAGGTTGGCGTTCCTCCAAGCTGAATCCAAGTGGGAGGTTCAACGGCTAGATTTTGGCAAATCACGGGCAACCAAGACGCTGCTGGAAAATCATCTTCTAATCCTTGGAGCTTTCGACGCGCTTGCTGAACGGCAAGATAAAGCGGCAATTGCTCGATCGCAAATGCTGTCAGAAACTGCTGAAAGAACTCTTGTGCCGCCCGATTGGGAATCGGTTCGCGCATGACAATCACTGTGGGAATGTGTAGTTTTTCCAATGCTTGTGCCAAGCCTAAGCCATCGCAAGAATTAAAAATAGCCAGCGTTAACCCCTTCTCGATCGCGGTTTTCAGTGCCTCTTCTAACTGTGATATCGTCAAACTATTGTGGGTTGAATTCTCATTAATATATATTCGACCCGTTTGTCCCTGGGTTTGACTGTGACCGGCAAAAAACAGGATGTCCCACCCTTCAGGCTGCCATAATTGAGTATTGAACTCCTGGCGTGAGGGGTTGGCCAGGAACTTAACTGACCCATCCTGCAACCGCTGAAGTAAGCGGGTTTCTGTGGCTAAATCAATGCCAGAGCTATTGCCTAAGACTGCTAAAATCCTGACTTTCTGCTCAGTTTTTGCTGACTTCAGAACATTTCGATAGTGGTACTCTGGTTGACTCAACGCCATTTCCGCTTGGGGATAATCCTCGAAGAAATGCCAGCGATGCCAGGGAAGAGAGCGCAATTCCAGATCGTTGGTTTCAATCATGACTCGGATGGGAGCGGATGAGTCGAGTCGCGATCGCAGTTGCAGTTCAATGGGGAGAAAACCCTCTGATTTCAGCCAAGTATTGATGCTTGCCTGTAGCTGCTGGCACAACTCATCAAAACTGACCTGAGAAATATTGGTAATGCCTGCTTCACTGATTTCTAGTTCACCAACTTCTACGAGAGAAGCTGAAGATAGATGTCCTGGTTGGGATATTATGGGATGGCGTTGTCCGCCCGTAATGCGTTCAGTTTCGCTGCGCCCAAGGCGATCGCATAGTCCCCGATAAACAAGCTGCCAATTCCGATACAGTTCCCCTAAAGCGGGTGCGGCGGGCAACGTGCCGATAAATTGCTCTGGCCTCGGATTGCCGTCCGTCCATAATTGAACGGTAACTCGCGGAAATCCCTGATACAAGTCTCCACTGCCTAGATTAATAATCACTGACTTGTTCATTTCAGGTAGTAAGGTAAGTTGGCTCTTCGTTACTTGTTATGGTTCGATAGGGGGGCATAAATCGACTAAATCCTTATCTGGCAAGAGACTTAATTGATTAGTTCGCTCTAGAGCAAAAACAATTGACAAAAATCGCTAAATGCCTTTCTATATAAGGGTTCCATCCCTTATAACCCCCGTCTATTGCATCACACAAACCGAAGAGCCGGTAAGTTTTGCCATCGGCGCATAATATAGATGTCAGCCCTTTCATCTTAATACAGGAAAACGGAAGAAAACTGGAGAATGCTTTAAATTTGGGAAGGGGGGGATGCGATACGCCCTGACAGCAAGGCTTTTCAGCTATCAGGAGAGTAAAGCTTTTCTCAAAATGTATCAGGGCGATACATCTTGTCCACAAAACCCAAGAGAGCCATCCAGAATTTAGAACCGTAAGTGTATAGGTTGATTTTGCTCACAACTACTAACGAGTGTAACGGTTCGCAGTCGTATGAGGTACATTATCACGGACTACAAACCAGTCTAAGCAAGGCTTTGCCTGTATCTCACTCAATTGCGTATCGCTATAACTGAATCGAGATCTAACAAAAGGAGAAATTACATGGCAGAATTAAGTTTGACCGCCCTTCAAGATACCGTGATCAAGCGATTTACTATCGATAGCACGGATATTGACAATCCAGGAGAAAAGTTTGATTTAGAAAAAGGCGAAAAAATTGGTATCAACTGGTATCGACCAGCTTCCAAGAATCATTGGGAATTTGAACTCAAATCTCCCCACGGAGGCTTTTTCAATTGGTACGTTTTCCAGCCGCACGTTCAGATTAACGATCCCACGCCTGGACATACTGAAGCTTCAGGAAGCAAACAAGTCATGGCTTTCTTAGATGCCATTGCTTGGCCAGAAGGGACAGATAAGAGCGTTGGAGATGGTGTAAGGACAGGATACAATATCATGTTCACTGGCCAGACATTTTCTAGTTATGCGGATCATCCCCGTAAGGTTATATGTTCAGGAGGATTATGCTCGACAGCAGCAGGGCGATATCAATTTCTGAACACAACTTGGGATGGAGTTGCCAAAAAACTAGGCTTGAAAGATTTTTCTCCTAGTAATCAAGACAAAGCCGCCATTCAACTCATTAAACAACGAGGTGCATTAGACGAAATAGAAAAAGGGAAAATCAGGGCAGCCTGTGATATCCTAAGCTGGGAGTGGGCTTCTTTACCACCAGGTCGTTTTGGTCAGCCCACAGTTACCTACGAGAAAATGGAGCAACTGTTTAAACAAGCGGGGGGAGTACTAGGGTAGTAAAACTTAGTGTGATCGCCTCTTTCTAAGTGGATTGATACGGCTAATTTGGTGTATTTAATTGGGTGGGCAATGCCCATCAAATCTTGAACATCTAATACCTCATTTTAGTCGTGTCAATCAACTACAAAATTCTACTTGTGATGATCGAAAAAATTGATCACACGAGAAACAAGAGGGCAGGGTAAATTTAGTATACTTCCTATTGTCTAAGGCTATTGTCTAAGGGGCTGAATGGTATTTTCCCGTAAGCATGATCCGTGATTGGTGAATCCATCCTATTTGCTCTTTTCCGCAGGCAATAGTTGAATACCAGCCATTTATTGGACTACCTAGCCCATTCACACTATTTGTAAAGTGATACACAGAAATTGTGACTTTTTTGGTAATGCGACAGATAATTTTTCCATTAGGTTGAGATCGAACATTAGAAGGGAGTTTCTGGACTATTGCGTATTCTGCCATGACAGTTGAAGCAGATAATGGTTGATTGAATGTCAATCCCAGATTCATTAAAGTAAGAAACATGATTTTCAAAAAGGAGTAAGTATTCATGAGGTGTTGTCGAGTAAAGGTTAATTATAACTTGAGCGTTGTTCAGTTACGATCAAAAGCCCAAACTGGCTCATAGCGGAAACAGCGAGCATGGCCAATAAACACCATACAGCTTACCTCAAGATGTCGGGAGAGCCAGTCAGCAACGCCAAAAATCTGTATAATTAATTCTATCGAGGTACTTATGATTAGAAAATTTATCGCCTGTAAAGCACAAGTTTCCAATCGTGGTGTTCCCCCGGATTCGTTTCTGAATGAATTGATCGACTGGGCTAGGCAGGCTCCAGTGTGATCGGCGATCTTGCAGGAAACCCAACAACCAATCAAAAGTTATCTTGTAGTATCAAAAATACTAATCTTGATCGATAAAGTTACTGAACATCAGTGAGATCGCCGCTCTTGTAGGGTGCATTAACGAAGTGTAATGTGCCTTAATTTATGGCAGAAACCCGTCATCTTCTGTAAAATAAATTGAAGATAGGATTTTTCTTCGCCTATCATAAATCCATCCCCTAAAATAACCATAAGGAGACCACATCACTCAATCTAAACTACTTACAGGAGAAGGAAAAGTCGGGACATACGGCGACTTGTTAAAATTGGGTCGCAGAGGAGATAACTTAACACCTCATCATCTACCATCCAACGCTTACATGAAAGCTAAAATCAAAGATTACACAACTAATCAAGGAATAGCTATCATGATGGAACATTTATCCCCCGGAAAAGGAGGTCGTCATCGTCACACCTTATCTTATGGTAAAAGTCCAGACTTAACCCTTTCCCCTCGACAAACCTTAGCGCAAGAAGTTTGGGATATTCGCTCTATTTATCTGCGTCAAAGATTATATGATACAGATATTAGAAAGCGTCTGCAAGAACTCATTAAACTTAATAAAACAACTTGGTTAACCTTTTTTGATAAAGGAGTTATAAACCCATGAATTTACTAAAAATCTTACAAGAAAATCGTTTACTGAAAACACCTCAAGAAATCAAGTTATTTGAGGAAACTTTAGAAAAAATTGCTAAATATCCTAAGGATGACAATCTAAAGGAATTACATCTTATCTTAGATGATAATTGTGAACATCCTGAAATTATGTTTAGTTTAGTTCATTTTTTAGAAGATTTTGATCTACAAAAACAAATACCAGCTTTTATTGAAGTGATTCCTCAATTAATGATCGCTGCACCAGAATGGACAAAAATCATTCACTATCGCATCATGAATGATGAATCTGCTTGTAAACTTTATCACAATACTCTGGAATTAGCCAATCAAAAGACCCCTCATTTCTTATATCAACTTTTACTAGAAAGTGTTAAAAATCATCTCAATTCACCTTCGTACCAAATACGCTTTTAAAAGTAGAGTAACCCTATACCTCTGTTGCCTGTTTCCTGTTGCTTTTGCCTGTCTCCATGAGTAGCCTATGATAAACGGATTTAGTATCATTGGGGTACCTGTACTTTATAAGCAATCTCAGAACCCAGCCTTGTAAAATGCTTTGGGTTGAGGGTTAACAGAACATCAGCCTGAGATTTGAGGACTGCTTGGGCGATAAGGGCATCAAAGATACCACCGCCAGGAAGCTGACGTTGCACCATTAGGTCAATAGCTGCCGTGTAATCTTCAGCAGTCAGCGAAACAGTATCGAAGGTCTGTAGGTTATCGCGGATCAAGTTTTGGGCGACGGCAGGGGAGATTTTGGTTTTGGGAATGCGCGTTAGAACAGAATAGAGTTCTGCTAGGGTATGCGTGGCAATAAGTCCCTGAATTTGCTGGGATTGGGCTTGAAGGAGAAAGGGCAAGCAGGCCGAATGTTGACATCCTCGCCGCCCTAAAAGTGCGGCGATTCCTAAACCTCACGATTTAAGTTTCTGCTTCCACCACCGTCGCATACCACAGTTAAAAAACCATGTACTGTCTTACACAGAGTCCACAGACTTTCGCCCCATTTCAGAAGCCCGATTCCGTGTGTCCCACGGTACGTTGACCGCCTATAGCTTCTTGTACTTGTTGCGCGCGACTTTTTACCCGGCCAAGCTTTTCTGGTCGGAACCCCCTAAGCCGAGTTTTCAAGGTGCTGCGCCGTCCACTTGGTTTTCGAGACTGGCCTTTTAATTCTAACGTAAAGCCAACCTAGAACGGCGGGGTTTCAGACCCAAAATTTCCGATGAGTGTGTCCAGTCAATAGGGCAGCGATGAGAGCAGAGGTATCAAAGAGACATTTCATGCAGGCAATTGGCTTTGAATGCGTTCCTCGCGGAGGTCATCAATAAGGGTATCGAGATGGCCGAGGGGTGGGGTTTCTAGCACTAAGGCACTGCCTTGACGTTGGACTTTAGCTTCTTGCTCCAAGGGTTGTAGGATGATGCAGCCTTGTCTAACCTCAAGATTGAGGGATTGGGCTGTGGTGATGCCGAGTTGTTGACGGATTTCTAGAGGAATTTCTAGTTTTCCGCTGTCATCGATCGCAATTGCCGTCATGGAACGCTCCTAGGGATAGAACGAAAGTTTGGCTCTTTCAATAACGCTATAAATTCTATCCCCTGTAAGGTAGTTTTGCCTGTGTAGAAAACGCCCATGATACCCCAACGCCTAGAGTTCAAAATTCTCGCAGAGGCAGGTGTCACCGAGACTAACCACAATACTAAAGGGGATACCAGAGCGCCCTTTAAAAGATTTAAGCTGAATATAGTTATCTTGCGTTCTGGAGCCCACTTCTTGAAGCTTTTTGCCTGCCTGAGAAAGCAACGTTAAGGCGATCTGGGGTGGCAGATATCGCTCCTCACCCGCCGGATGTAACTGAACCAGCACAGATAGCTGATTATCGGCTTCTTCTGTAACATTCACCAACAAGACCACTCTCTGTCCTTGCAACTCCATCCCCAAGTCAATAAGCTTCCCGCGTTTTGCACCCTCTCTCTGATTCCGAGGACTCCAAGCAAGATGAACTTCTGGACTAAACAGATCGTCGATCGCTTGCCATCCTGCTGCAAAGACCCCCTGTATCCACTGTCCTAACTGGATAGGAGTTTCTTGAGAAGCCGTTAATGTGGTTTCAGAGATTGCTTCAGGCGTTGCGGTATGCTCCGTTGAAATGACGGGCAATAGTATTGAGGCAGGTTCTAGAAAATCACAGTAGAACAATAAATGATTGGGTTCAGGATCGAAAACAGATAGGGGAATTTGATAATAATCGTTTTGTAAACCATCACTGACCCGATGGCAATAATTCATGAGTCGGTCAGATCGCAAAAAGCCTCGAATCATCACTCGCTGCTGCTCTTCACAGACCTCAAGCAGGACATAGAAATGAGCGACAAGAGCCGGCTGTTCGATCGCTTCTCTGGGAATTTCCACTACTTCATCTAGAACCTGCTCTTTGACAATTAAATTTAGCTTAAATTCATCAATTTTAAGGTTGTAAACAGCACCAATATGATTGATACATTGAGTTCGATCGAGGCAGTGTGATGGAGCGCGTTTCTCTAGCCATTGCTCAAAACCCAATAGTGCCAGCGCATTCAGATAGAGTTGCCACTGACCCGCTTCATCGACTGAGGGACTGGCTAGGGGATTGACTAGCGCCTGCTCAAACTGTTCTGGTTCAAGCCTTATGGCTTCAGGTCGGCTAAGATTTAAACCTGGTGGGATCGCTCTTAAGCTAAACATTACGAAACTCCTTGTGTAACCTTGGTACACTCTTCTAAGTAAAAGCAAAGCTGTTGAGCATATACACTTTTCATCAGACGATTCTTTCCCGCTTGAATTTCTTCAAACGCTTCCTGAAATATTTCTGCATCTGCCAGCGCCTCGATTTGCTTGGCTAAATTTTCTAAATAATCGGGTTGAGGAGGAAGAGCAGTCAGTCCTTTCTCTTCAGCTTTCTTCAGCATTTGGTCAAGCACTTGTCGAATTGTCAATGTCCGAACAATGTTAATTAACTCTCCCGGATTCAACACCCGTCTTGCTTGCGCCCAACCAGACATTTTTAATAAATCAGCAATCTCTTTCAGGGCGATGCCCTGAGAATAATAGAGGTGTAATCCTGGAATAAATCGATCGGCGAAAGCGGCATACCCTTTGCTTTTTTTTAAATAAGTAATGCGATCGCTAATTGCCTGCTTAATGGAATGAACTAAGGCAAGTTGAAGCTGTTTGTGGAAGAATTCCAACATTTCTTGTTGCTCTTGCTGCTCCACATTATATTCACTGGCAATATCCTGCGGCAGCTCTGAGCGAATCAGGCGATCGCCTGTCTCTGGATCTTCAACCTCTAACGGTTCTCGATGGCTCCAAAGGTCAAATTGTCTAAGTTGTAGTGCCACTCTTCGCAGTTCTGTGATCAATTGGTTGGGCTGAATTGTGATATTTCGTGCTTTTAAATAAGTCACCATCTCTTGAAGTTGCCCGGTTGTGGGATCTAGACAGCGTTTCGTACCCTGGTGTTGCTGATGCCTGTCTCGACGATAGACAGCGTGGAAGGCGGCAATTAAGTGGCGATTGCGTTCTGCCAGTTGTTGCAATTGTTTCGAGCGAGTGCGATTGAGTAGCGCCCAGTCGCTCAATTGTTTGAAGCCAAACTCGGATAAAAAATTCTTTAATTCTGGATTTTGTTTGGTTTGTAAATAAGTCCAGTTATCTAAGCTCATACTGGATTGAGCGTTGGGCTTAAAGGTTCGCAGAATTTGCAGTGAGAAACATTGATAAGCCGTTGTTTGAGGCTTGCCAGTGGGGTCTAAGGTGAGATAGGTTTTGCCATCTGAGTCTAAAACCATCAGCGTTTTCCCGTCGTCATTGAGGACAAACGGCAGCAAATCTCGGTAAGTAAAGGAGCGATCGTCTCCGAACAAGTGAGCGATTTTGTGGCAGGCGTTGAGAATCGGCTCAGAAACGTAACAGCGCAGGCATAGACCCGCCCGCGCTCTCTCTGTGGTATCAACTGCTGGAGCTTGAAAGCGGGATAGCAAATCAGTCTGGAGATTTCTCTGTTGGGAGCGATCGCCCCTATCCTCTTCTGCCTCACTTAACCCTTGGCTTTGAAAAAAATCATTTGCCAACGGGAGGAAACAACGCTTATATCCAGTGCGATCGCTGGCAGGGTCAATGCGCCAAAGGTTGCAGTATCTTGATGCAGCACTCATACTACGCTCTCCCGAAGTTTGTTGAGCTTGCGATTAGCTCACCTGATCAATAGATGTCAGCCATTTTAGCTTATACAGGAAATCGGAAAAAAACTGGGGAGATCTAGATTTAGACAAGATGGCTCAGTTCCAGATTTTCCAGAACTGATCATCCCTTGCCAGACCTAAGAGTTTCTAGAATTTAGCCTTCAAGTGTATAGGTCGATTTTGCTGACAACTACTAACGGGTAGAAGGAAGACAAATAAGGTAGTTAAAAGCTTAAACTATTGCTGTAAAAGCTGTCCCGCCTTAAATTGATATCTCTAATTTAGTTCATCTTAGCTCTATTACTCAACAAGGAGAATCTTTCCAATGACACAATCAGCATATTCCAACAACAATGCTTCCACTACAAATAACTCAAAGTATAACCGTGAACCAATCATGTCTACTCGTAACAATAATTCATCGAAGGAGAAAATTATGACTACTCAAATTCAAAAAGTAATAAAGAGCATTTCTGGAGCAATTTTTGTTGTTACAACACTTGTTGTGATGAGTACTAATGCATTAGCTGATGGTAGTGTTGGTGTTAGTATTAACATAGATCCTCTCGCAATAGGTAATGCTATTGCAGATGCAGTAAAAAACAATGCAGGACGTGGAGCATTTACAGATAATCTTGTCGAAACCGTTTTTTATCAAGCGGGACAAAAATATAATGTATTAGCTGTTAATATGAATCAGCATCCTCAAACTGGTGGGCTTAAGGATGTAGTATTTTACGGATCAGCAACTGCTCCTGATGGTACTCTTTATGGGGTATGGGCGTTCAAAAGCGGTGAATTTACCCATGATGGTGATGGGGGCTGGATTAATTGGGCTATGAAGGGTTGGTTTACTCGGGACGGAGATGGTGGTAAACACGTAGTTTTTCAACCTTCCTTTTAGTTTTTCAAGCCAAACTCTTAGTGAACGACTGACGACTGATCGTCTCCGAACAAATGATCGATTTTGCGGCAGGCGTTGAGAATCGGCTCAGAAACGTAACACCGCAGGCATAGTCCTGCGTGCGCTCTTTCTGTGGTATCAACTGCTGGAGCTTGAAAGCAGGATAGCAAATCAGTCTGGAGCTTTCTCTTTTGGGAGCGATCGCCCCTATCCTCCTCTGCCTCACTTAACCCTTGGCTTTGAAAAAAATCTTTTGCCAAGGGAGTGATAAAGTTAGAGTTGATAATTCTCTTTCTCCTAATAATGCCTATTAACATTATTCTGGTTATAATCAACTCCTCCCATTCTCATCATTAGACGTTAATAAAAAAATCAAAGATGTCTGCGGAAAGCCACCACAACACCAGAGTTTTATCGTTAATGCTAATGAGAATTTTCAGGAATAATGGTGCAGACTACATAACAGCAGTTTCACTCTGTCAATCATCTCTATCGCCTGGTTAAGTAGGGAGGCACAATTATTTGTAGGATGGGTTAGCGGTAGCGTAAACTATACGGGCGTTGGGTTTCATGCTTCAACCCAACCTACGTTCATCTTATATTTAATTCCACCCACCTACTTAACACTTTGAAAATAGGACAAAATCATGAACACTACGAATTCAAAACAGAAACTAAACTACATTCCACAGATCATCATCGGCATCGGCATAATTGCGATCGCTGTAGTGGTTTGGTGGCACATTCCTGATTCTTTCTGGAAATATCTTTTTTTCTTGCGTGCGCCTATTCTCTGGGGTTTACTGCTGGTGACACTCCCTCTAATAGCTACCTTATGGCTGCCAGCCATGCTGAGAAATTTATTTGTTCTTCGTGGTCCGTGGCAACTTATCTCTGTAATTGTCAGTGCAAACATGGCGGCAATAGGGGTCATTATTAATGCCTATATGCTTCTCAAAGGTGCGCCAGATCGTTTTGGACTATCACCGTGGCTCGAAATTTCTGACATCTGGCAATATGGGTTGGCGATCGCTTTGAGTTTACCGATCTGCGTCACCTCTTATAAGCTTTCAAAAGAGGAAATTAAAGAAAAGAATCCCATCCAAGGAGTGATTTTCAGCGTGTTATTGAGTTTGGTGCTGTTGTTTGCAGTGATTCAGACGAAAACCTGGATATTTACTAACTTTGCTAACAATAAGTTACTCATTAGTTTCGTTGAATTCATTACCAGACATAAAACTGAAGGCTATATTATAGGAACACAGCCAAAACCACAGCAATTCCTTGAAGGTCATCTGAGTAACATCGCTTTTTTTATAGTTGCCTTCATCGTCTATGGCATCATTGGTTGGAAATTTCAGCCACAATCTCAACCATCCGATCAGAAAAAAGAAGCGGCTGCCCTAATGTATGTGATGCTAATCATCATGATGATAGCACCCTTGTCTGGAAGCCTAACCTTCTATTTCGATTACTATCGCGTTCCTGTCTTTCTGCTCTTTGTGGTTATTGTTGCTTTGATGTATGCGCTGTTTGAGGTGGATCACTTTTTTGAATTAAACTTAAATGAGGCAAACAAATACGATCCCAAGGATTTCAAAAAGGCAATAGAAAAACGACTCGAGTATCAAGAAGAAGAAAAGGAAAAGACCTTAGTAGTTGTCTGTGCGAGTGGGGGCGGCATTCAATCCGCCGGCTGGACAGTTCAAGTCCTGACGGGATTACAAGATATGCTAGGTAATTCGTTTACCAAGTCAATTGGTTTTATTAGCTCTGTTTCAGGTGGTTCAGTTGGAACGATGTATTATCTCGATCGCTTTGCCGATAAAGGATATCCTGAGTCTAAGGAGTTTGAAAATATCTTTAAGAGTGCTACTGAAGATAGTTTGGATGCGGTAGGTTGGGGATTAGCTTATCCTGATTTATGGCGCATTATTGGGCTTCCTTTTCTCGCTCCTAAAATGTGCGATCGGGGAAAAGTAATAGAGACAGATTGGCAAGGAGAGTTAAAAAATCCCAATAGCAAACAATTTTTATCTACTTGGAGCGAACAAATTTTAAATGGTAAAATTCCCATCCCTATTTTCAATGCGACTCTGGTTGAAGATGGTCGTCGATTTCTAATTTCACCGATGACTTTTTGTAAACCTAGTAGCAACAAATCAGTGGATTTTAACACCCTTTATGCGGGATATGACATTGATGTTGTCACAGCCGCAAGGCTCTCAGCAACTTTTTCTTATGTCTCGCCTATTTCTCGCTATGTTGGTGAAAATCCAAAAGGGAATTATCATATTGCCGATGGTGGCTATTTCGATAATTCTGGTATGGTAACAATGGTGGAATGGCTCAATGAATGGCTAGACCCCCAGAAAGGACTTAACATTAAACGAGTTCTTTTGTTACAGATCAATGCTTTTCCTGAATCTACTCCCTCGAAATCTAAGATTGAGGGAGGCTGGTTTCAGGCGATAATAGGTCCTTTACTGACCTTATTCAGCGTCCGTGATACTACCCAGTTGTCTCGAGTTTCTACTGAAGTAGAACTTCTTCAACAGCGATGGAAAAATCAAGTAAAGATCGCATATTGTCCTATCTTTTTTCCAAAGAATGGTAAAAATGGTGAAAATAAACCACCTCTGTCTTGGCAACTAACGGAAAAGCAAAAACAAAATATTAAAAACGGATGGTGCGGAATTAAGAAGGAAATTGGGGAGCAAATTGGGGAGCAAATTGGGGAGGAGTGGAAAAAATGGGGATTTGAAGACCCATCTCAAAAATCGACCAATGAGAAATAGCCAGCTTCCTACGGTTGCGCTTCATCCCCAATAATTTAATCTGCGATCGCTTTTTCTTGACCTTCAACTGATCCGCGATCACTTTTTGAGGTTTTTATAACTGCGATCGCTCATCAACCGGGCAAATAACCAAGTCACTATCAATGCTGTGGATACTTTACAATACCGGGAGCGGAGCGCTGGCGAAGCCAGATCGCTTCGGGCGCACCGTAGCCGAGGTGTACGCAGGGGGTCAGCTAGTTCAACTTCAGCAGGTGAAGGACGGTATGGTTTGGGCTTATGATCGATTCAAGGCTGACTGTCCAAGCTGGAATGAAATCGAGAGGGCTTTTAAGGAAACTCCCTCGAATCGCAAGGGAATTTTCGGGGGAAACCCGATGCCACCCTGGGAATGGCGACGACGGAATCGGTAGTTTTTTATCTGTAGAGATAGAGAAATTCCAAGGTTGACATATTCCCACCGTCACAGCGTAGCTTGACGGTGGGAGTATGTCAATTGCTATAAAGTAGGTTTATTGAAGAAGTGGAGGGAATCATCATCCTATGGCGATAATGACAAAATCATTTAGACAAAGACTGGCAGAGATTTTCGGGTTTGACCTGCGATCGCTGGCTTTATTTCGCATTGCCTTGGCGTTAGTGGTTTTAGTAGATTTATCGGTTCGTTTTAGCCAAGTAACTGCCCATTACAGCGGATTGGGGGTTTTACCCCTAGGAAGCTTATCGAAAGTCTCTGCTAGTCCTTTTTACTGGTCTATTTTTGCTCTCAGTGACTCGGTGCTGGTGCAGAGTATCCTGTTTATTGTCGCTATAGCGATCGCATTATTGCTTTTAATTGGCTATCATACCCGTTTAGCGACGATCGCCACTTGGGCGCTAATCGTCTCTTTACATCATCGCAACCCCCTGTTACTATTTGCCGCCGATGACGTAATCCGGGCAGTATTATTCTGGGCGATGTTTTTACCCCTTGGTGCCTGTTATTCCGTGGAAAGTGCCTTAAACACCAATCCCAACCCCTTACCCAAGCGTGTGGTTTCGGCTGCCACGGTCGCTTTTATGATACAGGTGTGTTACATCTATATGTGGTCAGTGGTCTTTAAACTCAAAAGTGAGACTTGGTGGCCCGACGGTACAGCCGTTTATTACTCTCTTAGTTACGATCAATACGCTACCGCTTTGGGGAGTTTTTTACTGACTTTACCGCAGCAATTCCTCAAATTTCTAACAATTTCAGCCCTAGGCTTTGAATGGTTCGGTCCGCTATTGATGTTTGTTCCCTTTCGCAATAGTTTATTTAAAATAATCGCCGTAGTTTCCTTTATTTTCTTGCATACGGTTTTTGGACTGATTCTACATTTAGGGGTTTTCCCTATCTTGAGTGTTACCCATTGGTTGCCGATTATCCCTAGCTTAGTCTGGGATTGGGGACAAAAACGGATAATAAACCCAGAAAGAGAAGGTTTAAGGATTAATTATGATCGAGATTGTGGATTTTGCAAAAAAGTTGTTCATCTTCTCCGCACGTTTCTCATTTTACCCGGCACTCCCCTGTTAGTCGCTCAGGATAACCCCTCAATATACGAGGATATGGTGGCCCAAAATTCTTGGGTGGTGGAAGATTGGCAGGGAAAACGTCAGTTTAAATGGTCAGCAGTGGTTTATATTGTCAGTCTTTCGCCAATTTTCTGGTTTTTAGCGCCAATTTTGCGTTTACCGCCCCTTATGGCCGTGGGAACGAGAATTTATGAGTGGATTGCCTCCCATCGTCGTTTTATGGGCAATTTCACCAAACCTCTCAAGTTTCGTCCCCTGACGATTAAATCCTCTTTACCTTTAAATATTTTGGTAATTTTCTTCTTATTGTTGACCAGTATCTGGAATTTACGCAGTTTTGTCCGGCAATCGGCCATTAGAGGCGATTTAAATACACCTTTAATTCAGTCCCTCGATCGCTTGCTCACCCGTCGTACTTTCAATACAATTGATATTCTGGCAAGAATAACTCGTTTAGACCAGTATTGGACTATTTTCTCCCCTAGTCCGCCCCGGGATGATGCTTGGTTTGTGGCAGTCAGTCAATTAGCCGATGGTTCCACGGTAGATATATTTAGAGAAGGACAGCCAGTAATTTGGGATAAACCCACCGAAAGCGATCGCAATCGTTTGTATAAAACCATGCAGTGGCGAGTATATTTTATTAATCTTAATCGAGCTATCGGTCGGTCAGTTTATGGAGAGTTTGGTCAGTATCTCTGTCAAAACTGGAATCAGCAGCACGGTAGGGATCAACAGATTAAATCCCTGCAACTTTATATCATGCGGGAAAGGACTGTCCCCCCCGGAGAAAAACAGGGAATCGAAAAAGAACTACTCTGGCAGCAAAACTGTCTTTAATCAGTTATCAGTTATCAGTTATCAGTCATCAGTTATTAGCCGGATAAAAGTTACATTGTTATCTTTCTCAGACAAATGGCTAATTAGTTAAACAACAAATAACTAAAATCTGATTGCTTCTTTTTCCCTTTCCAACTAACCTAACTACCGCTCAACTTTAAACATCACTGGAACCGCTCTGGAGAGTAGCGAGGGATTTTTCAAAATTCATTCTCTGTTCAGCATTGCGGAGAAAGTAACCACTCATCATTGCTGAGGCCAATAACCGGCCCAGATGTTCGCGACTGGTACTGATAGTGACCCCGAAATGTTCCGAAGGAAGGTTGCCCAAAAGTCCGATAATGTTGCGTTCCATCACTTGGAAAACCTCTTGGGACTCCGGTTTCGAGAGTTGGGCGATTGTTTCTGGACTTAAGGTCTGGACATACTGCCACAAACTCTCGGAAAATTCACTATCGGTAGCAAATAAATTGTGAGGGCGATCGTTTTCTCTATACACCTTTGATCTCCTTAACTCAATTTTTTTAAATTATCCTTTTGGTTCTTCCAATTGGGAGCATCTCACCTTTGTAACCCCTAAATCAGGTTTTATGTCAAGCTATTTTGAAAGCCTTGCTAGAAACCAGTTTTAGGGACAAGTATAATTACTCACTTGCATAAATGAGACGCTCCCTTCCAATTTAACAGTTTTTTGAGATAGTGGGGGTCGGTAGAACCGAACCTGAAGGTGATGGTAATCCCAAGCAGAAAATCCATCTCTGGCAAAAATCAAAAACTGCTCCGAGAAGCAGATAACCGATCACTGTTCACCGATAACTTTTATTTACCCATACCTAACTGCTGGGCCTTTTGATAGACTTTACCCTCCGTCAGCAGCGAGGGGGCAATCACCACTTCCACCTGTTGCATTTCCTTTAAGTTCTTAGCACCCAAAGTTCCCATACTGGTTTTCAGCGCCCCCAAGAGGTTATGAGTACCATCATCTAATTTTGCCGGTCCTACGAGGATTTCGGCAATAGTTCCCGTACTGCCCACACTAATTCGGGTTCCCCGGGGTAGAACCGGACTAGGTGTGGCCATACCCCAGTGAAAACCGCGCCCGGGGGCCTCCAAGGACCGGGCAATGGGAGAACCAATCATCACCGCATCGGCCCCACAGGCGATACATTTGCAGATATCACCGCCGGTAATAATGCCGCCATCGGCAATAACGGGGACGTATTTACCAGTTTCCTGGAAAAAATCGTCCCTAGCGGCGGCACAATCGGCCACAGCAGTGGCTTGGGGAACTCCCACTCCTAAAACGCCGCGAGAAGTACAGGCAGCCCCGGGACCGATACCGACCAAAACCCCGGCTGCCCCGGTTTTCATCAGGTTAAGGGCGACTTCGTAGGTGACGCAGTTGCCCAAAACCACGGGAATGGGCATTTCTTGGCACAGTTGCACTAAATCGAGGGGGGTGATAGCTTCCGGGGATAAATGGGCAGTGGAAACAACGGTTGCTTGGACAAAGAGAATATCGGCCGCTGCTTGGGCGACGATAGCACCGTATTTGACGGCACCGGCAGGGGTGAGGCTAACTGCCGCAATACCGCCTTTTTCTTGAATTTCTTGGATACGAAGCTCGATTAGTTGCGGTTTAATCGGTTCTGCGTAGAGTTCCT
>Ga0315900_10005708_pt1 | contig 17006 bp, 13 predicted proteins | sample LakEriMetagenome_FD_203521 | JGI IMG/M metagenome (GOLD analysis project Ga0315900, IMG submission 203521) | Freshwater fungal communities from buoy surface, Lake Erie, Ohio, United States - Buoy 12 MA114 | ecosystem: Environmental > Aquatic > Freshwater > Lake > Lake biofilm | place: USA: Lake... | reverse complement strand
AGGCTACGATGTCGAACAGACGTTTCATCAGGCGCTCATCACCTGTTCCACAGCGGCCTTGACCACACTGATCACACGATCGACCTGATCATCCGTGAGGTCATAATAGACCGGCAGGCTGATCTCGCGGCTGTAGTGGCGGAAGGTATTGGGGAAGTCAGCGATGCGATAGCCACGCTCCTTGTACACGGTAAGCATGGGCATGGGGATGAAATGGACGTTCACGCTCACTTCGCGCTTGGCTATCGCTGTGATCACCGCGTCGCGTTGGGCCTCGGTGGCTTGCGCGAGACGGAGCATGTACAGGTGGTACGACCCTTCACGCCCCGTGTCCGCGAACAAGGGCGCGATGAAGCGGGGGTCCGCCCCGAAAGCCGCGTTATAGCGCTCACAGATCGCTTTGCGCCTGGGGATGGTCTCACTGTCATACCGCTCCAATTCCACCAGCCCGATGGCGGCCTGCAGGTCGGTCATGTTGCACTTCCAACCCGCCATGGTCACGTCGTACCGCCAGGCACCGGCCTGCATCTTGCTCAAGGCGTCCTTGCTCTGGCCGTGCAGGCTCATGATGTTGAAGAGCTTGTAGAGGGCATCGTTGTCGAAGGGACCGGGCATATGGAGCGCAAGGGCTCCGCCTTCCGCGGTGGTCAGGTTCTTCACCGCGTGGAAGCTGAAGCCCGTGATGTCCGCGATGGCCCCCACGCGCTTGGCGCCGATCGTGGCTCCGAAGGAATGGGCCGCGTCGCTCATGACCAGGATCCGCCCGAGCTGCTGTTGCACTTCACCCTGGGGTACGAAAACGGCGCGCGCCTCTTCCGCGATCCGCATCATCGCCTCCTGGTCCGCAGGAAGACCGCCGATGTCCACGGGCATGATGCACTTGGTGCGGGACGTGATCGCCTTGCGCACGGCTTGTGGGTCTATCGTGAAGTCGTCCAGGATGTCCACCATCACCGGGGTTGCGCCGACGTGCATTACGATGTTGGCCGTGGCGCAGTAGGTGTAGGCGGGCACGATCACCTCGTCACCGGGACCGATGTTGAACCACCGGAGCACCAGCTCACAGGCGTTCGTCCATGCGTTGAGCGCGATGACCTTTTCCACGCCGCAATAGGTCGCCAGCCGCTTCTCGAACTCCTTGGTGCGTGGGCCGGTGGTGATCCAGCCACTGCGCAGGGCGGCGGTGATCTCGGCGATGGTGCGCTCGTCGATGCGCGGCGGGGAGAAGGGGATCATGGGTTACCTGTTGTTCGGGCCAGGATGGGTTCGGGCGGTGAAGATCGCATGGCGAGCATCAGTGCACCCCAGGAAAGGAAGAGCACGCCGGCCTGTGTTTCCAGCATGCTCTCCACCGCCCAGTTCAGTGCCAGCAGGACGATGAACGCCACCATCAGCTCGTCGCGGTGCTTGATGGCATGCACTGCGGGCACAAGCAGAAGGCACACCATCAGCAGCGCCCCCGGCAGGCCCAGTGTCAGCGGCGTTTGCAGCAACTGGCTATGAGCGTTCAACCGCTGTTCCACGGCGTGCGTGTAGCCTAGCTCCCTGTAACGCTGGATGAGGACATCCTTCACATCACCCGTGCCCGTGCCCCAAGGCATGTGCTCACGGATCAACGGACCGGCCGCCGCCCAGATCAGCTCACGTGATTCAGTGCTCCCTTTGGCGCTGACATCAACGGGTGCGCCCTTGGCAGCATGACTGAACTGGCCGACCTTTTCCTGAAAGAAAGGGGACAGGAGAACAAGCATGGCCAGCAGCGCCACCGCGGCGGAGGCCCCGCTGAACACACGCCGGCGAGAGGCCTTGTCCCGCCAGTGAAGGACAAGTGAAATGGTCCACCACGCACCCATGGCCATCCATCCGGCTTTGCTCGCACACAGCACCGCTCCGGCGATCAACAGGCCCCTGATGATCGCCCCCCACACCCGCGATGCGAACGGATGCAGCTCGACGAAGACCAAGGCCAGCATAAGGTACAGGGCGAAATAGCTGGGATGCAGGAACAGCGAAAAATTACTGCTGATGAAGTACGCGGTGGTGGGTGCGTTCATCGTTCCGCCGTGGTATCCGATGGCATGATGCACATAATGACCCACTGCCACGGCCATGCAACTCGCCGATGCCAGTGCACAGGCCACGGCGAAGGCGTTGAGCAGCGCCGTTCCTCCTGATCGCGAACGTTCCGGCACCAGCAGTACCACCAAAGGGATCAGCAGCATCAACGCCTTCACTTGCAGATCGAACACCGCATAGTCCATGTTCGTGCTCCACGCCAGCCCCAGCACGTAGCACAGGTAGAGCGCGGTCATCCAGCCCAACGGGGAGCGCAACAGGTGCCGGCCGCTCCGGTGGCCATGGTCGGCGCGATGGGCCACGACCAGCACAACGCATGCAGCAACAAGGAACACACCGGCAAGCCCAGGCAGGAACAAGGGGATGACGGTGGCCAGAAGCAACAATGGAGCGCTCCAGCTTCCATGGTCATGCGCCAGTTCCGCAAGGATCGCAGTTGCCTGTTTCATCGTGTGAGGGCCCTTGCCCGCGATCCGGGCAGTTCATTCATGACGAGGGATCGGAATATCCCGTGCCAGTAACCGATACCGTATCCGGCATGCAGGGTAAGGAAGGCGCGCAGGATCCCGGGCAGGTCGCTCCAAGGGCCCGCCTGCCGCGCACTGAACACCGCCAAGAGGAGATAGCTCACGATACCGATGGCCATGAACAAGCCAGCTGGTCGCCAGAAGATCATGATGAAAGGGCAGGTCACCAGGAATGCCACCCATGCCGCCGGTACAAGCTGGCGCCAGGTGGTCACTGCACGGTGTTTCCGGTTCACGAACACCTTCCAAAGGCCATATTGCTCATACTGCCTGAAAAGCTTGCCAAAGCTCGCACGCACGACGTAACCCGAACGGATGGCAGGGTCGAGCAGGATATTGTACCCCGCCTTCGTCAGTCGGAAATTGAACTCATCATCCTGGTTGCGGTCGAGGTCCTCGTCGAACCAACCGATGCGGTCGAACACTTCACGCCGATAAGCGCCAAAGGCCACGGTATCCACATGTCCGCTCTTAGTGCCGGTCCTGAAGTGCGCGTTGCCCACCCCGAACGGGTGGGACATGGCAAGGCCGATATGCCTTGAAGCGTCGTTGGCGTATGTGTTCTCGATCACCCCACCCGCACAACCCGAGGAAGGGTCACGACGCAATGCCGCAATAGCGCATTGGAGATGATCGGTCGCCACCTCGGCATGGGCGCCAAGAATGATCCCAACATCGAACGGGAAGGCCCGCAGACCGAGGTTCAGCGCAAAAGGCGTGGTGCGCTGGGTATTGTCAAGCAAATGCACGTAGGGATGGTCCCTTACGAAGGCCTCCACGATACCGCGCGTACCATCCTCGCTCATGCCATCACATACCAACACATGGAGTTCAATGTGATCCCTGTCCGCCGCAGCAAGGCTCTCCAAGCAGGCCAGGATATGATCGCGTTCATTCCGGCAGGGAACGGCCACACTTACCCTGGGTACGGCCGGCAAAGGGGGCAGTGCGGTCTCAAGCATGCAAGGGAGAGCGGCCGGTAGGTCCCGGGTGATGAACTTGACCACCGAACAGCATGGACGGGGCCAGGGTGAGCAATGGCAACAACAGTCCTTCGATCAACAAGGCCTTGTAGGATTCAGGGCCACTGCGGATGACCGCCGGAAGAAAAGCCACGAACAACCAGGGCAACAGGCGTGGCCAACCCCAGGCGCCGAATGCGGAGGCGGTCCTCATCAACAACAACCAGATGAGGCCCAGCGCGGCTCCGCCGATGGGAATACCCGCCCAACCCGCATTCAGGTACCAGGCCGATGCATGATGAATGGTGTATCCCTGGTCAGGAACAAGTCCTGCGGCCCGTGCATAGTGGGCATAGGCTGTCGGTGGACGACGATCGGCCGGCAGAAACCCGTGGAGCAGGTAACTGAAACTGATCCCTGGCACCGGCTTGACGTGTCGCAGCATGATCCCGTACAAGCTGAAATGCGCACAGAACATCTCGTTGCTCAGCATCCGCTCGCCCACCTTCCCGATCAGGCTTGACGGATGACGAGGGATATGCTGGATCTCCGGTAGATGGAATTCCTCATGCCGGGGAGCTTCCACCACCAGGCCCGATGTTGTCCAAGCCATTTCACGCAGTGATCCACCGGCCACCATCGCACCACCGCCAACGGCCAACATCCACAACGCCGACCTCCGTGCAGCACGGCCTTTCACATTGATCAGATACATGCCCCCCAACATCAACGAACCGAAAATGGTGTGACGATCACCTGTAAGGCTCAGGAATACGCACATCAGCAGCACACCAGCAAGGTAGGACCATCCAGGCAACCATGATCCCCGCTCCGTGAAGGGGGCGCCCTTGCCACCTTCCGCAAGCCGAACGGTCGTTCCGAGGACGAATGCAAAACAAGCTGCGGAAGCACTGAACGCATGCAGGGAATGGCGCATCCCGGTCCACTCATGGACCAACAGGTATAGCGGCCGGTGCTCCAGCATGGCCTGGCCCATCAAAGGCCGGATCGACCAGACCGAGACCGCCAGGGCGGCAATGCCGGCGGCCACCAACCACTCTCGTGAAAGCTGCACAGGAGCAAGGTCCGCCCCTTTCGATGAAGGAAGTGGAACCCGCAGGACCCCGAACAGGGCCAGCACAAAGCAAGCATAGGCCACCAATTGAACGACGTATCCTCGATCAAGCATGAAGGGGAACATCTTTTCCATCAAATAGTAATAGTTCAACCCGATCCTGTACCCCTTGAATCCGATCGCGGCATCCGGAATGAAGAACCAGGCCCCGAGAAAGGTCCACGCGTACACGATGGTTGAACCGATGATGATGGAAACGTCGCGCGAGCGCGACCAGATGGACCGGACCAGCAGGACATAGGCCACGGTAATGGCGGCCAGGAGCAGATATGTGGCCAACGCCATCATGCGTGAATGGTGATCTCCCGCAGGTACTGAATGAGCCCGGCGTCGCTTGAACGGGCATCACAACCATTGCTGACGGCCAGCTGCCGACCATTGCTGCGGCGGCCATCCGCCAGCACCTCTGCGAGCGCGGTGGATAATGCATGAGCGTCCTGGGCCACGATCTTCCCGGGAACAACCCCTCTCAATCGATCCGGTGTGTCGCCCACATCGTTGCAAACCACCGGAAGCCCGCACATCATGGCCTCCTTCACCATGCTCGGGCTGCCTTCGGAATCGCTGCATAACAGGAGTGCGTCAGCGGCGTTCAGGAGCACAGGAACACGATCGTAAGGCACCTTGCCCTTGAGCACCTCCAATCGCGCACCGGGATATTGGACGACAAGACGTTGCATGACGGCCTCCGCGATATCGAGGCGTTTCACACCTGGATTATTCCCATTGAAGAGGATGACGCGATCGTCATCATTCCAGCCCAGCTGTTTCCTGCATTCCGCTTTGTCCATGGGCAGAAAGACCTCAGGCTCCACACCCAACGGGAAGACCCTGGCCTCCGCTGTCCTCCACCAAAGCCTATCGCGGAGGCGTTCGCTCACGCACACGATGCCCGCAGCGAAGAAGGCGGCCAGCTGCGAGAAGATGCGCCCGAACAGGTCGCGGAAGAATCCATCACTGGGAGTGCGGTTCAGGTCGCTTCCCTGGAACGATACCACCACCGGCACCGCGCTGCTGAGCACGGTGAACAAAGCCGAGACCGATCCGTAATAGACCAGCACCACATCGGGCCGGGCACTTTTCAGCAAGGCCTTGAACCTGCGACGCGCGCCCAGGAGCACGAATGGGGATGTGCGGCTGTTCAGGTGGAAATAGGTGACCTCCGCACCATGGTCGCGCTCCAGCGCATTGGCCTGACGATAGGCGAACGGATAGGCTCCGCTTCCTTCGCGGGCCGGGATCACCACAACGATGTTCAGCGCATGCGATGAGCGCTCCGCCAACCGGGTAAGCTCGGTGCGCACGAAGTGGATGTCGCTCCAGGTGGCATATCCCAGATAAGTGAGCGCGAGCACCAGCACTCCGGCCACAAAGATCGCAGGCGTTGGAATGATGAAGTGGATGGCTGAACCGATCAGAAGGAGCATCAGTGCCGTGATCAGGTTGATCCCGTTCCGTGGTGTGTGATAATACGCATCGAGCACACTGCGCAAGCCCACAAAGAACCCGAAGGGCATGGCGCCCAGGAAGATCACGCGGCTCATGAAAACGTAATCCTTGTAATTCTCGCCGAGGTAGACATGCAGGATCGGGTCCGCCGCTAGTTCAAAGACGAGCGTGATGCCGATGCAAGCTGCCAGCGTAAGCCTCGTGAGCTTGCGGATACGTGCAGAGAGGCCGGCATGGTCGCCGGATGCCAGCTGCGATGCCGAAGCTGGCAACAGGATCAGTGCGAGCGGAGAGAAGAGGGCTGCGGCCAGGTTGAGCAACGTGGTACCGAACCCGATCTCACCACTGGCCGTAAGTCCGTGTGTGCGGGCCACGACATAAACCGGCAATGTCAACAAGGCGCCCAAGGCCATATCGCCCGGCACGCGGGGAAGTCCGTAGCGTAACAGGTCACCGCGCTCCTTGGCACAACTCCCGGGCGAAGGCCCTGAAATGGCCGGAAGCATGGCGAACAGGGCGATGGCCATCCATGCGATCCCTGTGCCCCAGCAGATCGTCACCAGCTCATTCGACAGGAAAAAGGCCAGGCATGGCACTGCGGCCAGCGCAAGTACCTGTATGCTGTTCGCCGTGACCAATTGACGCCGGCCGCGCTGGAACGAATAGCCCAGGCCGTAAAGCGCAATACCCGCGATCATGAGCGCCAGCGGAGGTACCAGGTCCTTCTCGCTCCCCGAACCGAACACGACCCAGGAGATCTGTTCGGGGAAGAGGACGCCGATCAGGAAGACGCTTCCGGCCATGGGCACCACCCAATAAAGGCTCGCGATCAGGTACCGACGACGTTCCTCCGGCCGGCTCTTCATGGCCACGAAGCGTGTGATGCCCACAACCGCGCCGAGCAACAGCAAGGGGAAAATGAAAGACACCGTGCGTCGCACCACCACGTAGAGGTCCAGCTCGTGCCGCCCTTCCTGTGCCGCCAACCGGTAGGCCAGCACCATGCCCACCATCGCCAGGCCCTCGGCCCCATAGGTGAGCAGGCTGTCACGTCCGTCACGCGAACGAAGCATCGCGAGGATCTTCTGCAACATGGTGGCCGAAAATAGCGGATTGCCTCCGCATGGCGCGGGAAAGCCTCCATCCCCCACATCGACCGTTCATCCTGATCATGCCTTTCCACGCCGCACCACCCTCCTATCTTCACCCCCGTAACCCGAATGAACATGGACTTTTTTCAATGGCATTGGTGGGCCGCCCTCGCGCTCGTCCTGATGATCGCCGAGATCTTCGTGCCCGGATTCTTCCTTCTTTGCCTCGGTGTGGGGGCTGCTGGCGCAAGCATGGTCGCAGCCCTCGGCCTGGGCTCCAGCGCACAACTCATAGCCTTCAGCGCTTTCTCGCTCTTATCCTTCTTCACCATTCGTCCATTGTTGATGAAGCGCATGTGGAAAGGTTCGGAGGTCAAGACCAACATGGACGCCTTGGTCGGCCAACGAGGCAAAGTGACCCAGGAATTCGACCCAGCGCTCCGATTGGGACGCGTGGCCGCTGCCGGTGATGACTGGCGGGCCGAGTGCACTAACGACACTGCCCTCCGCATCGGCGACCTTGTGGAAGTGGTCCGCGTGGAAAGCAATACCCTCGTTGTCAAGCCTGTTGCCAAGGACTGAACCCAACCCTTCCTCCCCTCAAACCCCAAACACATTCAACCATGTCCGCCGGAACCATTGTTCTCATCCTACTGGCCTTCTTCGTGGTGTTCATCATCGCGAAGGGTGTACGTATCGTTCAACAAAGCGAAGCCATGGTCATTGAACGGCTCGGTAAGTACCGCACCACGCTCACCGCAGGCTTCAACGTGATCATTCCCATTTTCGACAAGCCCCGCGAGATCGTTTTCCGCTTCACCCGCGATCTGCCCGATGGCAACAAATACGTGCAGTTCGTGAAGAAGGAGCGCATCGACCTGCGTGAGACCGTGTACGATTTCCCGCGCCAGAACGTGATCACCAAGGATAACGTGATGACGGAGATCAATGCGCTGCTTTACTTCCAGGTCATGGACCCCGTGAAGGCCATGTACGAGATCGAGAACCTGCCGTTGGCCATTGAGAAGCTTACGCAGACCACCCTGCGTAACGTGATCGGCGAGCTGGACCTGGACGAGACCTTGACCAGCCGCGATACCATCAACATGAAGCTGCGCCAGATCCTGGACGAGGCCAGCAATAAATGGGGCGTGAAAGTGAACCGCGTGGAACTGCAGGACATCAATCCTCCGCGCGACATCCGTGAGGCCATGGAGAAGCAGATGCGTGCCGAGCGTGACAAGCGCGCCCAGATCATTGATGCGGAAGGAAGCAAGCGTGCCGCGATCCTTCAGGCCGAGGGTGTGCGTGATGCCGCCGTGAGCCAGGCCGAAGGTGAGAAGCAGGCGCAGATCCTGCGTGCCGAAGGTGAGGCCCAAAGCCGCATCCGCATTGCACAAGGTGAGGCCGAGGCCATCAAGCTGGTGACCGCCGCCATCCAGGGCAGTAAGGCCGACCCTGCGAACTACCTGATCGCCATGAAGTACATCCAGGCGTTGGAACAGATGACCTCTTCGAGCGAAGGCAACCGTACGGTGTTCATGCCTTACGAGGCCACAGGCGTTCTGAGCAGCCTGGGTGGAATTCGCGAGCTGCTGGGCGCTACCAAGCATTGATCACCACCCTTTCTCTTCGAACGCCCCAAGGTGCACTGCATCTTGGGGCGTTCGCTTATCCTACCTCCTTTTCCCCGTTCCATCTTCATTGGGCTTCCAACCTGAGCGTGATACTAATTGCATGCAGCTGCGACCGTTCGCTAGCTTCGAACAGTAACCTCGACCATGTCCCACCGCATCCTCCCCGCCCTGGCCTTCCTGCTGCTCTGCCTGTCCGCAAGTTCGCAACAACCAGAAGGTTATTCGCGGGTCCGCATATGGACCGATGGAAGGGCCGGCACCTTGGCTGATCTGGCCGCATTGGGCCTGGCCGTGGACCATGGCGAGGTCAAGGCAGGCGTATGCATCACCACCGATCTGTCCACCACGGAGATCTCCATCGCGCGGGCCGCTGGTTTCACCTGCGATGTGCTGATCCCGGATGTGGGAAGCTTCTACCGCTCCCGCAATACGGGAGGTAACGTCCCACGGGCGAAGTCTGACAGAGAGCTGTGCAACGCCCCCGCTCCCGTGGCCATTCCTGAGAATTTTCAGCTGGGCAGCATGGGTGGATACCTTACCTGGGAGGAAATGCTGGCCAACCTCGATGCGATGCACGCTGCTTTTCCCGGTCTGATCAGTGCCAGGCAGGCCATCGGCACCACGCACGAAGGTCGTTCCTTGTATGTGGTGCGTATGTCCAATGCACCCGATATGGATCAGGACAAACCCGAAGTGCTCTACGATGCCTTGCACCACGCCCGTGAGCCGGCATCGCTCTCTCAGTTGATATTTTACATGTGGCATTTGCTGGAGAACTATGGGACGGATGATGAGGTCACCTATCTGCTGAACAACCTGGAACTGTATTTCGTACCCTGTGTCAATCCGGACGGTTACGTGTACAACCAGACCACGGCACCTGAAGGCGGCGGCATGTGGCGCAAGAACCGCAGGATGAACAGTGATGGCTCTTTCGGCGTGGACCTGAACCGGAACTATGGTCAAGGTTGGGGAACCGACGATTCCGGATCATCACCGGACCCCGGCTCCGATGTGTACCGCGGTGCATCAGCGTTCAGTGAGCCCGAGACCCAGGCCATGCGCGACCTCTGCATTGCACGTCAGTTCAGGATGGCGCTCAACTACCACACGTTCGGCAACCTGCTCATTTATCCTTGGGGCTACCAGCCCTCCTTCTACACACCCGATTCCGCAGTGTTCGTGGAACAAGGTGTTGTGCTTACCAAGGAGAACCGGTATCGCTTTGGCACGGCCGATCAAACGGTGAACTACGTGGTGAACGGTGGTTCGGATGATTGGATGTATGGTGAGCAGGTCACCAAGGACAAGATCTTCTCCATGACACCGGAGGCCGGACAGCAGGATGAAGGGTTCTGGCCGCCCGATTGGCGGATCACCGAGATCTGCCAGGTGAACGTGGGACAGAACAAACGCTTGGCGCACCTGGCAGCGGTGTACGGACGTCTGGATGATCGGACCGCTCCCATCTTCGCTGGAAGTGAGGGCCACATCCGCTTCGACCTGCAGCGCTTCGGTTTGGAGCAAGGGCCGCTCACTGTCTCCTTGGAAGGCCTTGACCACGTTACTGCCGTTGGACAGCCCATCACGTACGCGGACCTCGACCTGCTGGAGCTCCGTACGGATTCCATCGCCATCTCCCTGGAACAAGGGCTCGCCTCTGGAACCGCCTTCCGCTACGTGCTCTCGCTCAGCAACGGCCTTTATACATGGCGCGATACGATCACAAGGGCGGCCGGCATTCCTGCAGTGGTGCTGGTCGACCAAGGCAATTCCCTGGCCAACTGGCAGGGAACGGGCTGGGGTATCGCAACGAATTCATGGACCAGTTCCCCATCGTGCATCAGCATACCGTCCTCGGGCAACTACCCTGATGGCGTAACACAACGGATCACCCGCTCCCAAACGGTCGATCTTACCAACGCTTCTGCTGCCGTGCTCACCTTCATGGCCCAATGGGATATTGAAGCCTATTATGATCAGGTGCAGGTGTTGGGGTCGGCGGATGGTGTCAACTGGACCCCGCTTTGCGGACGTTACACCAGGCCAGGCTCCGTCTTTCAGGATGAAGGCCAGCCGGCGTATGATGGACAACAGCCCAATTGGGTGCACGAGGAGATCGACCTGGGGGCTTTCCTCGGAGGTCCGTTAAGGCTCCGCTTCCAATTGCAGAGCGATTGGGGTGGCAACTACCCGGGCTTCCGGTTCGACGACCTGACCGTTACGGTGAGCAATGCCAATACCACGGGAACCAATGGCGAAAGGCATTCCATGCCGCTATTGCGCATCATGCCCAATCCCACTTCAGGTCAAGTCTGGTTGACCGTGGGAACCTCCGCTCCCGCCCGTCTGGTGGTGCTCAACACGTTGGGAGAACTAGTGATCGACAAGGCGGTGCATGGCCAACTGGGCAGCTTCATGATGGACCTGTCCGATCTGGCTTCAGGCACGTACATCTGTCGGTTGATGGTAGGCGATCGTCCCGTCGACACGCAGCGCCTGGTCCTGCTCGGATATTGAAGGCTCCTGAGATCCAAGGGATTTTCCTCTATCTTTGTGCCGTTCACCGACAGGTGGACAAGCCCCGAGCGCCCAACTTTCCCCGCTTTCAGTGACCGAAAGGTCCATGCGGAAGACCAGTCCAGGCGCCATCCCCAGCGGATCATTGCACGCCGGACCCGATCGAAGGGGCGAACAAACAAACACCTTAACGGGTGTGCTCCAGGGTCAATGGCCTGGGCACTCCGAACTTCATCCGCACAGGGATCCCTGTGTACACGACCATGGAACGTACCACGTTCAACGACATGGGGCTCATTGAGCCCATTCTGAAAGCCCTTCATGCCGAAGGCTACACACATCCCACCCCCATTCAGGAGCAGGCCATCCCGCACCTGATCAAGGGTCGCGACCTGCTCGGTTGCGCGCAGACCGGGACCGGCAAGACCGCCGCGTTCGCCATCCCCATCCTGCAGGAACTGCATGCCAGGGGACCGCAGACCAAGCGCGCCATCCGCACCCTCATCCTCACACCTACCCGTGAACTGGCCATCCAGATCGGTGAGAGCTTCTCAGCCTACGGACGCAATCTGCAGTTGAAGCACACGGTCATTTTCGGTGGCGTAGGACAAAAGCCTCAGACCGATGCCCTTCAGCGTGGAGTGGATATCGTGATCGCCACGCCCGGCCGCCTGCTCGACCTCATGGGCCAGGGCTTCGTTCATCTGAACGGGCTCGAAGTGTTCGTGCTCGACGAGGCCGATCGCATGCTCGACATGGGCTTCATCCACGATGTGAAGAAGGTCATCGCGAAGCTGCCTGCGAAGCGCCAGACGCTCTTCTTCAGCGCAACGATGCCACCCGAGATCGCCAAGCTGGCCAACAGCATCCTCACCGATCCCATCAAGGTGGAAGTGGCGCCCGTCAGCAGCACGGCCGATACCATCGATCAACACCTCTATTATGTGGACCGGACCGACAAGAACAAGCTGCTCGTCCATCTCCTGCAAGGTGATACCATTCGCGAGGCCTTGATCTTCACCCGTACCAAGCACGGTGCGAACAAGGTGGCCAAATTGCTCACCCAGAACGGCTTCGCGGCCGAGGCCATCCATGGCAACAAGAGCCAGACCGCCCGGCAGAACGCCCTGAAGGCCTTCAAGGACGGCAAACTACGCGCCTTGGTGGCAACGGACATTGCCGCTCGTGGCATCGACATCGATGGATTGACCCACGTCATCAACTTCGATATCCCGAACATACCTGAAACGTATGTGCACCGTATCGGACGCACCGGACGTGCAGGTGCATCGGGGCGTGCGCTCAGCTTCTGCGATCACGAGGAAAAGGCTTTCCTGCGCGATATCACGCGTCTGATCAAGCGCGACATTCCCGTGGTCGAATCGCACGAGTTCGTCATGATCGGTGGCCCGAAGAAGGCTGAACCTGAAGTGCGCGAACCTCGTCAACCACGCGGTCCCGGACGTGGGAACCAACCACGCGGCCAGGGCCAAGGGCAACGGCGTGAGGGCGGAACAGCCCCTTCAGGCCGCGGACCTCGTCAAGGCGGTGGTCGCGACGGAAACCGTGGTCAGCAGGGGCGTGAACAACGCCCCCAGCAGCAACGAAGCGATCGTCCTGCCGGCCAGCGCAGCGAGCGTCCCGCTCGTCAGAACGATGGCCGCGAACGGAACCGGAACGATCGGGCGCCTCAACAACGCACGGACCGCCCTCGGGCCGATCGTCCACAACAAGAGCGACCAGCCAACCCGGGACAGCCGGATTACGCCAAGATGACCAAGGAGCTTTTTGGCGAAGTGGAGCGGTCCAGTGAAAAGAACGAGAAGCAGGAGAACAAGAAGAAAGGATTCGGGCTCGGACGTCTGTTCGGCCGGTAGACCATACAGCCATGAACGAGGAAAGCCGGGAGTGACCCCGGCTTTCCTCGTTCATGCGGATCCGTCATGCCCGCTGTGCAATGGGACCCGGATCTGCTTTCCCGAATTGTCCCGAAGCACGCAGTTCGTCCTGCAGTTCGCGACTGGTCTTGCTACTGCCATCGTGACTCCAACCGGGGGGGCCGAAGATGTACATCAGCTTTGCGTGTAACGTGGGTGCGCGTTTCACATCCTGCCAGATCTCCTTGAACTCGAACAGATTATGCGTGATCGGGTTGTTCGTGTTCGGATCGTGGCTGATGCCGAACTTGGGTACGACCCCTTTAATGGGAGCCTGCCAGGTACCGTACATGCGGTCCCAGAACGTGAAAATTCCCCCATGGTTACGGTCCAGGTATTCGGTGTTGCTGCTGTGGTGCACCACGTGGATATAGGATGAATTGAAAATGTTCTCGATCCACCCGTAGGAAGGAAGCAGTTGTGAGTGCAGGGTGAACTGATAGAACGCGTTCGCGATCAGGCATGTGGCGATCATGATCGGTTCGAACCCCAACAGCGGCATCCAAAGCCAGTAGATCGGCTTGATCAATGTGATGAACCAGCCGTTCCGGATACTGATGGTGAGGTTGTATTTGCGGCCACTGTGGTGGGGCAAGTGGGCGGCCCAGAGCAAACGGACATTGTGTGCAAGGCGATGGTGCCAGTAGAAGTTATGATCGTCCAGTACGATGCAGGCCAGCCAGATGTACCAAGCATAGCCCAGGCTGGTGTAGCCCAGGTGCTCCTGACGCCAGTCGGCAGCCCACCAGAACAGGAACATGTACAGGGTGATCTCGAACACGTTGGTTATCACCCGGATCACCGTGGCCCCAAGTCCGATCACAAAGCCACTGAGGCTTTCCTTCAGGTCGAACAGCTCCTTTGCCCGCAGGTATTCCAGGATGATCAGGACCAGGAAGATCGGGTAGATGTACTTGATGCCGATGCCCTCGATCGGCAGTTCTGGGAGACTGGCCTTCATGTCCAGCCAGGCCTGTATGGGATTGAACATCGCTCTTGTATCCGCCCCTGATTGACTGGGACCCGCCAAATCTACCTGCTTCAGCCGTTCGCTGACCAGCGCAATGTCAGGTGCCGGTAACTTGCGTCGGCCTAACCGCTCCCACCCTCATGCGTTCCTCGTTGTTGCTCTCCGCTCTCTTTCCATCGCTCCTCTTCGGGCAAAGCCCGATCAACGGCCCCATGCCCGGCCATAGCGACCTCTTGGAAGCCACCATCTGGATGCAATGTAAAGGACCATGCACGGCACGCCTGGAGTACTGGAAGCTGGACAGACCGGACAGTGTGCTTACCACGGCTGAACAGCGGTCGGATGCCGCAAAGGCCCACGCCATGGACTTCATCATGGCACCAGTGATACCCGGCACCACGTATGGCTACCGCCCTATCGTGAACGGGAAGGCCATTGATGTTGGACAACCCCTCTCCTTCACCACCCAGCCGCTCTGGCGACACCGGACCGATCCGCCACCGTTCACCATGGCGATCGGGAGCTGCGCATATGTCAACGAGCCGGCATACGACCGTCCGGGAAAGGCCTACGGTGGCGAGTATGTCATTTTCGACGCAATTGCAGAAAAGGACCCCGACCTGATGCTCTGGCTGGGTGACAACATTTACCTGCGCGAGCCCGATTGGGGCAGCCGCAGCGGCTACCTGCACCGTTACACCCACACGCGCAGCACGCCCGAACTGCAACGCTTGCTCCGCAGCACCCATCATTATGCCATCTGGGACGACCACGATTTTGGTCCGAACGATGGCGATGGAAGCTTCGTGCAGAGCGAACTGGCCCGGGAGATGTTCGACCTGTTCTGGCCGAACCCCACCTGTGGGGTGCCAGGCGTGATCGGCACCACCACCATGGTCAACCATTTGGACGTGGACCTGTTCCTGATGGATGACCGTACGTTCCGGGTCACCGGCGACATGAGGACCAATACACCGGCCTTGCTGGGCCCTGAACAGTTGGACTGGTTGATCCGTGCGCTCAAGGCCAGCAGAGCCCCCTTCAAGCTGGTGGCCATCGGCAACCAGGTATTGAACGATGCGGCCGTGTATGAGAACTATGCGACCATGCCCCAGGAACGCGCTGAGCTACTGCGCCGGATCGAGGAGGAAGGGATCCATGGCGTGGTGTTCCTCACTGGCGACAGGCACTTCACGGAGCTGAGCGAGGTCCGACTGAAGGATGGCCGCGTGATCTATGACCTCACCGTTTCCCCCCTGACGAGTGGCGTCTACAAGGTGAAGGAAGCCAACACCAACCGCGTGGACGGGACGGTGGTGGAGCAAAGGAATTTTGCGACGCTATCCTTCAGTGGCCCCGTGAAAGAGCGGACAATGACGATCCGTGTTCATGACGCACAGGGTGTGCTGCTCTGGGAACGCCTCATTCCCCGGTCAAGGTCGGAGAAATGAACGGGATCAGCCCTTGAAGATGCCGTAATGCACCAGCTCGTCCAGGTCCTTTCTGGTTGAACGGTTCAGTTCCCTCGTGCGCAGGTTCTCGGGTAATGAGCCGGGATCACCGGGGAAGCCGAGCACCGTAATGCAGACAAGGTCATAGACCTCCGGTATGCGGAACGCGGACCTGGTGGCCTGCGCGTCAAAACCGCCCAACAGGTGCAAACCCATGCCCATGGCCGTCGCCTGCGCCGTGAACTGGCCCAGGGCCAAACCCAGATCATGCCGCGCATGGAAGTTCTCGTGACCGTTGCGTGCGAACTGACGGTGTACCATGTTCACGATCAGGACGGGTGCCTTGTCCGCCCAAATGGAATTACTGGGGGCAATGCATGCAAGCAGGTCGGCATGCCCTTCCCCTCCTCGACGGACCACAAGGAATCGCCAGGGTTGCTCGTTCATGCTGCTGGGCGCCCAACGCGCAGCCTCCAACACCAAACGGAGTTCGTCATCGGTCACGTCACGTTCGCTGAACGCACGCGGGCTGTACCTGGCACCGATCACCGGATGCAAGGGAAGGACACTTCGATCGTTCACGGCCATTGCAGGAGCACTTGGGGTTGACATGGTGGCTCTTCAACACCCGGGACCGTGGTTGGTTCAGCCACGGATCCGATCGAGCATTTCGTTCATGTGCGTGGCATCCGCTGTTGTCAATTTCTTGACCAGGTCACGCATGTCCTCCTTGTTGAGCTCATCGATCTTGGCCAGTAGCTCCGCACCTTTCGGGCTTATACGCACGTAGACCACCCTCCGATCCTCTTCGCAACGTTCGCGTTCAACGAGGTCCTTCGCGATCAACTTGTCCGTCAATCGGGTGGCATTGGGGGCCCTGTCGATCATGCGCTCCTTTACGTTGTGCATGTTCATTCGGCCCTTGGCACCTCTAAGGATGCGCAGGATGTTATACTGCTGCGGGCTGATGTCGAACGGTTTGAACAAGCCCACTTGCCTGCTCTTGAACCAATTGGCCGTGAACAGGACGTTCAACATGGCCTTTTGTTGTTCGCTCTCAAAACGACTTTTCAGTTCCTTGTCCAGTGCAGGCATACTGCAAATGTACGCGTATCTATTTTCCATGGAATATGATACGCTTGAACGTGACGGAACTGGTGCCTCGCCTAATTTTACCGCTTCACATGATCGCCATGTCCCGCTCCCACCTTTTCATCTTCGCACTCGCCCTCATCGCTTGTAACAGCGAAG
>Ga0315900_10005706_pt1 | contig 17012 bp, 20 predicted proteins | sample LakEriMetagenome_FD_203521 | JGI IMG/M metagenome (GOLD analysis project Ga0315900, IMG submission 203521) | Freshwater fungal communities from buoy surface, Lake Erie, Ohio, United States - Buoy 12 MA114 | ecosystem: Environmental > Aquatic > Freshwater > Lake > Lake biofilm | place: USA: Lake... | reverse complement strand
GCCTGGTCTGGAGCGGGAGCCAAATCCATGTAAACGACGCGAATCGTTCGATGAGGCTCGCAGGGATTTTGCCCGTTCTGCAAACAGACGATATCTGGGTATCCCTGCAAAAAGAAATACGGGAAGCGGATCGCGCCGCACTTGCCGGTTCCGGCGTTTTGGATGTCAGCGCGGAGCTTGGCGATTTTGCCGACACGGCAGCGCTGATTTCCGCGCTTGATCTGGTGATTTCGGTTGATACCTCGGTCGCGCATTTGGCTGGTGCGCTGGGCAAGCCCACCTGGGTCATGGTGCCTTTCGCACCGGATTTCCGCTGGCTTTTGGACCGAGAAGATACGCCCTGGTACCCCAGCATGCGCCTGTTTCGCCAAGGCCGCGCGGGCGATTGGGATGGCGTGGTGGCGCGCATCGGTGAAGCGCTGCGCCAATAGTTGCTCAGCGCGGCAGACAAACGCGCCCAAGCGATGCAACATGCGCCCAAGCCATCGCAGCAAAGGGGAACCACCATGTCATCGGGCAGCTATGACCGCGCCAGCTTCAAGGGCCTGACCTTTCATGATGCCGTGCCGCGCTTCCTGGCCGGGCAGGATACTCCCCGCGCCTATCTGGAACGCTGCCTGGAAGCCATTGCCGCCAAGGATGGTGTGGTGCGGGCCTTTGTCGTGCTGAATGAAGCAGGTGCGCGTGCCGCCGCCAATGCCTCATCCGCGCGCTACAAGGCGGGCCGCGCGCTTTCAGCCATTGATGGCATGCCCATCGGCATCAAGGATTTGATCGAAACCATCGACATGCCAACGCAAATGGGCTGCGGTGCCTTCGCCGGCAATTTCCCGAAGCGCGACAGCATCATGGTGCGCGCTTTGCGCGATGCCGGTGCCATTATCATCGGCAAAACGGTCACGGCGGAATTGGGCATGGCGCATCCGGGCCCCACCACCAATCCCTTCGATCCGCGCCGCACGCCAGGCGGTTCATCCTCAGGCTCCGCCGCTGCCGTTGCCGCCAATATGATCCCGGCGGCGATTGGCACGCAGGTCGGCGGGTCCATCATTCGCCCGGCTTCCTATTGCGGCAATATCGCGCTGAAACCCACGCAAGGCGCCATCAATCGCGGCGAGAGGCAATCGCTCAGCCAATCCACCGCCGGGGTGCATGCCAATAGCCTTGCCGATATGTGGGCAGTTGCCATCGAAATCGCGCGCCGTGCCGGGGGAGACCCTGGTGCACCCGGGCTTTTCGGCCCGGCAAGTGTGCCCGCACCCATGAAGCCCGCGCGGCTGATTGTCATGGAAACCGAAGGCTGGGCGGATTTGGATGCGGCTTCCATCGCTGCCTTTGAAGGCTTGCTGGCAAAACTCCGCGCGGCGGGGGTGGAGATCTGGCGCCGCGCCGATCATCCGCTGATCGAAGGTTTTGAACGCGCGCTTTCCCAGGCGAAGGCGATCACCGCCGATATCTGCGCTTTTGAACAGCGCGCGGGCTTGCAGCATTTGGCGGAAACCGCAGCGGATCGCGTGAGCCCCCGGCTGTTCACGCGCTTGCAGCATGGCACCAAGGTTGATTTCGTTGGTTGGTCGTCCCGAAGGACGCGAACGAAAGGCCGGTTGGCCAAAAGGCGGGATGTCCTGACCAACACGGGTCCCGCCCTGGCGGGACTGGCGCGGGCCGGTCATGGACAGACGGCCGCCGACCGGCAGCCTCGCGGACGATCCTTCCCCACGACCAACCTACAGTAACGGCGGATGGAGCTGAAAATAGTCAGAGCAATCGCCGATCATGGCGCACGCGGCGCCGTCATGGCCTTCTGCAAGTCAGCGAGGTACAGGTCGGTATGTGACCCAGGCGGGGCGATGATCCGGCCAACGAGCCGGACGAGCGGATTCGGGATGGTCACACGTTCGGTGACATCGAGACGGGTGCCTTCGCTTGAGGCGGTGAATCGGCCGACCCACTCGCCGCTGAAGCCACGCGCGGCGACATAGGAGATCGCAAAGAGCTCGTTAGGGCGGTTGCCCTCAAGCTGAAAAGCGATGCGGTCGCCGGCCTTGGTGTGTTCGACCCAGCTTCGTCCGTCTTCGGCAAGCTCGACTTTGCCAATGTCAGTGCGCCACTCGGACTGCCGTCCAACATCAGCCACTGCGCTGAAAACGCGATCAACCGGTTGATGGATCATGACCGTTCGCTTTGCCTCGGTCGTCTTGGGCAGAAGCAAGCCTGCAATCAAGGCGAGCCCAGCAACGGCGAGTACGGCTCCACAAATCACGATGAGCGTTTTCATCGGTCACGCCTCCTCAATGTGCCGATCGGGACGACGGGTCTCGTAGTCGTAGACGGCCAGCTGCTTGCGCAAGGGCGAGACCCTGACGCCCTCGTTCTGCAACAACGCCGCTTGTCGCTCGACCCCGCCCGGGAGCTTCGGATTGAGAAAGCCGCCCTTGCGCAGAACCCGCCACCACGGCGTCAACTCGGCCTGAGGAACGCCGCGCTGTCGACGCTCTTCGGCGGCTCTCGCCGCCATGTTCGCGAAAATCGCGGTCGAGACGGGACAAGCGACAGCCACTTTGTGGCGTCTTGCCAAAGCGGCGCGAAGATCATCGAGGGTGACGACTTCACCCGGCTCAATCCGTCGGATCAGCGCATCGACCTCCGCCGGACTGGAGACGACCATGGCCCCGCCTTTGGCCTCGGCGTAACCCGGTGCTCCAGGCGGAATGAGATGGATGATGTGCGGCTCCCGGCCGTTGTTCAGATGATCAATTGCGGACTTCTTCTTGGGCATTGCGTCTCCGATGGTCGCTGTTCAAGTTTCTATTCAGCTAGCGCCAGAGCAGCGCCTCGGGAATAAGACTATTTTGTTCATGTTTTGTTTGTTCGATCAAGTGATGCGGTACACCACCGAGTCGCCATTTCTGGAGCCGCGGAAAAAGGCCCCGCCGTCGCCGGCGGAGCCTTTCCGAGGACCGCGCGCCTCAGCCGATGACAATCTCGGTCGGTGCGCTGGCCTCCCGCTCGACGGCGCAGACGAAATGCCCGAGCCGGTCGCAGTGGCGGAAGCCGGGCACGAGGGCGAGGACATCGTCCTCGCTGATCAGAGTCCAGACGAGGCCTTCAGGCTGCGCCCAGACATGGGCGGTCGCCTCATCGGAAGTGTCGAACAGAAGCCCGCCGAAGGGCGCGTCGGGGCGCGGGTTGGCTTGCACGGGCCGGTAGGTCGCGGCCCAGGTGGCGAAGGCTTCCGAGTGGCGGTTGCCGACGACTGGAAACCTATCGCGCCCGGCTATTGCAAAGGGACGAGCTGCGCCGGCGGCTGGCCTCACTCGCACCCTTGGCGGATGGCTTGATTGCGCTGTCATCGCCCGGCCCCGCGCCGGTGTGGCTCGGCGATCAACCAGGCCAGCCGATCGCCCCGCGCCCAACCGGGGATATCAGCTTCAATGCAGGGACATCCGCGCTTGGCTGTCCCGCGGTGAATGTGCCGCTACTGGCGGTGGAGGGCATGCCGCTTGGCGTGCAGATCATCGGTCAATGGCATGAGGATGCGCGGGCGACTGCGATGGCCGCTTGGGTGGCGGGCGTCGCCTAATCCAGCAGCACTTCAACGCCAAGCGCAGCGGTCGCGTTGCGCAAGGCGCGGTCCATGGAAGCCAATGGCAGGCGCCGGCGTTGCGCCAATTCCAGATAGGTTGCGTCATAGACTGAAAGCGTGAAGCGTTCGGCAAGGCGCAGCGTAGCGTCCCAGGATTTATCGGCGGTTTCATCATCAAGTGTGATGGGCAGGGCGCGGAGCAAGCCCGCAAGCTCTGCCCGTTTTGCTGCATCAAGCCGGCGCCGGCGTTCCGCAACCAGCAAGCCATTCAGCGCTTCCAGCGGCCAAAGCAGCGGCGCCATCGCGCCAGTTGCCACCACACGGTCCAGCAGGGCCATGATGGCGGGCGACTGTTCATCCTCAAAGCACCAGGCAAGCGCCACGGAATTATCGAGCACGAAGCTCACTTGCGGCCTTCTTCGACCAATTCCTTGATCGGGATGCCGCCAAGCTTCGCGCCACGGCTGGCGGTGCGCAGCGCTTCGGCGGTTTGGCGCGCCTTTTCCTGGTCAAAGCTTGGCAAAACGGGCACCAGTTTCGCGACCGCGACGCCGCGGCGGGTGATGGTGACTTCCTGGCCGCGGACCACTTGATCAACAAGCGCGCTGAGCCGGTTTTTGGCATCGAAAAGAGGGATATTCATGCTACCGATCCATTTGGCCAGATAGCTATCTAGCCAGATAGCGCGATATTTGTCTAGCGTATAAGCGGCCGCCTAATCCAGCAGCACCGCGCGGAAGCCAGCCAACCGCGCTGGCGTCAGCCCAAGCCCATCCTCAAGCAGGCCCGCTTCAGACCCGAAGGGTTCCACCGCCGCTTCCAAGGCAGCGGCCAGCAGCGCCGGGTGCGTGTCCAATATCGCGTCCTTGGCTTCCTGGGGTGCCTCATCCGGCAAGGGGTGATCGCGCTGCCAGAAGCGATCCGTCGCCACATAATCCGACAGGACTTGCTCCCGCGAAACGCCAAGCGCGGTCAGGATCAGCGCCGCACCAAGCCCCGTCCGGTCCTTCCCCGCCGAGCAATGAAACAGCAGCGGCCGGCGTTCATCCTCCAGGATCAGGTCAACAAGTCGCCGATAGACCGGCAATTGCTCGGTCGCGTAATTCAGATAAGCAATGCCTAAAAGCCGCGTCGTCTCCGCCCGCGTTGCCGCGCCATTCGCCAGCAGGTCGCGCAAGGATGCGCCGATGCGCGGTTCAATCGGCAGCGGCACGGCCCGCGCACCGGGCGGCAGGCGGGAAGGGGCGGCGGCGGCTTCATGGCTACCGCGCAAATCGCAGACCGTGCTCAGCCCCGTCGCTTCCAGCGTCAGCAAATCCTGATCGGTCAGCCGGTGCAGCGCATCGGACCGGAACAGCACGCCATGGCGCAAAGCCCGGCCCTGATGGCCACGCCAGCCCCCCAAATCACGGAGGTTGGAGGCACCTTCAAGCGGCAGAAGCCGGGGCAAAATCTGGGTCATGGGCGATTTATGCCAGAAAGCGCGGCGCTGGCCATGCGGCGGGATTGTTTCACGTGAGGCAAAACTATTTTAGAAGGTGCACGGCATTTGCCGTCTTTGGGAATAAAAAATGGGCACGGCCCTGGAAATTTTGATCATCCTGCTGCTGGTTTTGCTGAATGGCGCCTTCGCCATGTCGGAACTCGCCATCGTGTCCTCTCGCCGGTCGCGGTTGATGGCCATGCAAAAGCGTGGCGTGCGGGGGGCGGATACCGCGCTGGCTTTGGCCGAGGACCCGAAGCGCTTCCTGCCGACGGTGCAGGTGGGCATCACCATGGTTGGTATCATCGCCGGCGCCTTTGGTGGCGCGCGGCTGGCCGGCACCGTCGCCGCCGGCCTGGAAATGCTGCCCTTCCCAGTGCCCTTTGTGCAGGAAGTGGCGTTTGCGTTGGTGGTGTTGGCGATCACCTATCTCAGCCTGATCCTGGGCGAATTGGTGCCCAAGCAATTGGCGCTGCGAGAGCCCGAAAGAATCGCCATTCTGGTCGCGCGCCCGCTGGCGCTGCTCGCGCGCTTCACGGCGCCGATGGTTTGGCTTTTGGGCGCGTCTTCCGCCCTGGTGCTGCGGTTTTTCGGCCCTGTCAGCGCCTCCGACCAGGCGGTGACGGAAGAAGAGGTAAAGGCCGTGGTGGCGGAAGGTGCCCAGGCCGGCGCGTTGGAAACCGAAGAACGCCACATGATCGAACGCGTGCTGCGCCTTGGCGACAAGCCCGTGCGCGCGCTGATGACACCGCGCAATGATATCGCCTGGCTTGATCGCAATGAGGCGCCGGAGAACCTGCCCGAGAGGCTGCGCGCCGCCCATGTCACCCGCTTTATTGTGGCGGATGGGCGGGTGGATAATGTGGTGGGCGTGGTGGCCGCCAAGGATCTGCTGGATCAGTTGCTCGCCGGCGGGCCGATGTCACTTGAAGCCGCGCTTCGCCAGCCCATGGTGCTGCCCGATACGCTGACTGCGCTTGATGCGTTGGAACGCATGCGCGGGGACCCGCTCGGCATGGCGCTGGTGCTGGATGAATACGGGTCCTTTGAAGGCATGGTGACCGCTTCCGATTTGCTGGAAGCGATCATCGGCGAATTGGGCCCAAGTGAGCCCATGCCGGCGGAAGCGGCGGTGCTGCGCTTTGATGGGTCATTGCTGCTGGATGGCAGCATGCCATCCGATGAATTGCGCGCGCGGCTTGACCTGCCGGAAATGCCCGGCGCCGGCACCTATCACACCGTCGCCGGGCTGATGCTGGCCCTGCTGCGCCGCGTGCCGCGTGAGGGCGACCGCATTGTCTGGGCCGGCTGGCGCTTTGAGATTGTGGATATGGATGGCAGGCGCGTGGATAAGGTACTGGCCAGCCGGGAAGAAGCCGGTGGCGATGGAGGGGGTTGAGGAATTTTCTTGTCCGGACAGGTTCCGTACGCTATAGATCGCACCCGAAGGAGTAGCCTGATGTCCTTGGCATTCGCCCCCGCTGTCACCGCCCCCGAAGGTGGCCGCATCGAATTCCGCCTGCCGGCTGAGGAAAAGGCCATGCTCGCCCGTGCGGCAGCGCTGATGAACATGGACCTGACCACCTTCATCCTGCGCAAAATGCTGCCCGAAGCGCGCGCCGTGATCGAAAACGCCGAACGCCTGGCGCTTTCTGAGCGTGATAGCCTGCGCGTCCTGGCGCTTTTGGAAAACCCGCCGCCACCCACCGAAAAACTCCGCCGTGCTGCTAAGGCTGCCCGCAGAATCACGTGAGCAGCCCCTGGCGGGAGCAGCCGCTTTCCCGTAGCCATGACCGCAAGAGTTTTGATTGCGGCGAACCCGCGCTGAATGAATTTCTGGCGCGCTATGCACGGCAAAGCCATGAAAACGGCGGGGCCAAGACCTTTGTGGTGGTGGACCCTGCCGCGCCACAGAAAATCCTGGGCTTTTACAGCCTCAGCTTCGGCGCGCTTGCCTATGCCCGCACACCTGCGCTGCTGACGCGCGGCCTGGGGCGCTATGAGGTACCTGTCTTTCGGCTCGGCCGATTGGCGGTGGCGCGCGAATGGCAAGGGCAGGGCTTGGGCGGGGCGCTGCTGATTGCCGCCGGGCGGCGCTGTATCGCGGTCGCTCAGGAAGTGGGCGGCGTGGCTTTGCTCATAGACGCGAAATCGGACCGCGCGGCGCAATGGTATGCAGGGTTTGGTGCGCTTCGTCTGGAAGATACGCCGCTGTCGCTTGTGCTGCCGCTGAGTACCATCGCACAGGCGATGACTGGGGCGTGAGTTTGAGCGTGAGTACCAAATTCTACCGTCAGGAATTGCCTCGCACTTGAATGTTGCATCATTTTGATGCAAATAAACGGCATGCCAAATGCTTCGTCTGCCGCCCGTCCCGGCGTGACTGTCCGCCTTGAGCCCGAGGCGCATGCGCGCCTGCGGCAAATCGCCAAGGCCGAACATCGCTCGGTCGCTGCGGTGCTGGAGCTGCTTGTGGAGCGTGAAATCCGGGCGCGCGACGAGGCTGAGCGCACGATCCGCCTGCATGTGGCGCCGGAACTCCAGGGTCAGCCTTTCGGCGAACCCGATCGTCGAGCGGGCGAGAGCGACAAGAGTTATGCTCGCCGCAAAAACACCATCGACGCTTTATTCGGCCGCTGAGGCGGCGTGGCAGATTGCCCGATCCCGTCCGGGTGCTTTGTATGGACCATGTTCCCGTTTGGTCCGCCGGATCCGCCGGACCGGCCCGGGCCAGTGCGGCACATCACCTATGTGCTGGCTACTGACAGTAAGCCGAAGGTGCCAATGCTGCTGCTCGCCTACACAAGTTCTGTGCCATGGCGCGGTGCCGCAGCGCGCCTGCCGCTTGGCGTGATCGAATTCGACGACGCGGCGGCGCGCGCAGTCGGCCAGAAGCCATTCCACATTGATTTACGCTGCCTTGCGCAGGTGCCGCTGGCAAAGCGCTGGTTCCCTGATCTCAGCAAGACAGGCTTCGGCATTATCGGCACAGCAGGTGCGCGGCTCCGTGAGCGGATTGATGTGATGCTGGGCGATCTGGTGACGCGCAACCGCGACCTGATTGAACTGCGCGGGCCTCGTTAGGCGCCGCAATTCACACCGAACCCTTGCGCTCCACCACCAGAATACGCGCCGCGCCAATCGGGTGGGCGACATGCTCATCACCGACATCGGCGACAAAAACATCGGTTGGCCCCAGGCGTACCGAATGTTCCGCCCCATTTAGCCGGTACTTCATCTCCACCGCGCCATCGAGCACGACGAAAACCTCCGCACCATCATTGACGTGCCAGATATAGGGCTGATCAGTCCAATGCAGCCGTACCGTGGCGCCTTCAATTTCCGCGAAATCGCGGGCTCCCCAGGCGCGAGAGGCCGTGAAGCTGCGGTTGTCCTGATAGATGTCGGGCATGGGACTATCCTGTTGCTGCGTGAAAGCCGCTATTGCCCCGCCGATTTCGCGATCGGCGCGATGAATTGCGGCTCCGTATCCCAGGGGAAAAGGATCCAGGTATCCTGGCTTACTTCCGTGATGAAGGTATCCACCATCGGCTTGCCGGCGGGCTTGGCATAGACGGTGGCGAAATGCGCCTTGGGCAGCAGGGCGCGCACGACCCGTGCTGTGGTGCCGGTATCCACCAGATCATCCAACAGCAGCCAGCCTTCCCCATCGCCCGCCGCCTGGGGCAGCTTCACGACCTTGGGCTCGCCCTTGGTTTCCTCATCGTATGTCAGGACCGATACGGTTTCGATCAGCCGGCAGTCCAATTCCCGCGCCACCACGGCAGCCGGGATCAAGCCACCGCGGGTGATGGCGACCACGCCGCGCCAGGGGCCGCGTTCCAAAAGCCGCCAGGCCAGCGCCTTGGCATCGCGGTGCAATTGGTCCCAGGAAACCGTGTAGTATTTCTGCGCCATCAAAACATCCTTCCGCCATTCGGCACGCGTTGATCCGGCCCCAGCAGCACAACGGCCCCCGCTTCATCGGGCATACCCAGCACCAGAACCTCACTCATGAAGCCCGCAATGCGGCGCGGGGCGAAATTCACCACCGCCGCCACCTGCCGCCCAACCAGGGCCTCGGGCGTGTAATGCACGGTCAATTGCGCTGAAGATCGCTTCACGCCGATTTCCGGCCCGAAATCAATGCTCAGCTTGATGGCGGGCTTGCGCGCCTCCGGAAAGGGTTCGGCGGTCAGGATGGTGCCGACCCGGATATCAATCCGGTGAAATTCATCAAGGCTGGCTGTTGGTTCCATGACGGGGCTTTAATCCAGATTCGCGGGGGGTGAAACTGCCCGGGGCTTTTCCCCGCGCGCCAGAGGGGGCATGAGGGGGTCTGTAACTCTACCTGATGGAAGCCTGACCCGATGCGTGATCTTCACCTTGCCGGCCGCAGCCCCGCTTATGGCACCCATGGCATGGCAGCAACCTCTATGCCGCAAGCCACTTTCGCCGCGCTTGAAATCCTCCGCGCCGGCGGCAATGCCATGGATGCCGCGATTGCGGCTTGCGCCGTGCAATGCGTGATCGAACCGGAATCGACCGGTATCGGCGGGGATTGCTTCTGCCTTTATGTCCCCGCCGGCAGCAGCACGGTGATTGCGCTGAATGGTTCCGGCTGCGCGCCGGGTGCTGCAACGCCCGAGGCCATTCGCGCTACTGGGGCGACCAAGATGGAAAACACCTCGGCCCATTCGGTCACGGTGCCGGGGGCGATTTCGGCTTGGGAATTGCTCAATCGCAGCCATGGCAAGCTCGGCCTTGACCGCATTCTGCAAGCGGCGATCCATTACGCCGAAGAAGGCTTCCCCATCACCCCGCGCGTGGCAGCGGATTGGGAAGGTTCGGTCGGGAAATTGCTGAAGCACCCCGCATCGGCGCGGCGTTTTCTGGATAATGGCGCGGCCTTCAAGCTCGGCACGCGCTTCCGCCAGCCGGAATTGGCCAAGACCTTGCGCGCCATCGCTGCGCGTGGCGCGGCGGCTTTCTATCAGGGCGAAGTAGCCGCCGATATTGTCGCCACGCTGCGCGAAGCGGGCGGTCTGCACACCGAAGAAGATTTCGCCAATAGCCAGAATGTCGCGGAATTCGTCACACCCATTTCCATCCCCTGGCGCGGGATGGAGGTCTATCAATGCCCGCCCAATGGGTCCGGCCTGCATGCGTTGCAAATCCTGGGCACGCTCGCCCATCTGCCCACGCCGGAAGGCGGGCCGCTTTCCGCCACGCGCTTGCATCGGCACATCGAAGCCGCGCGCATGGCCTATCGGGACCGCGATGCTTTCCTGGCTGATCCCGCGCAGGTGAATGTGCCGGTCGAAAAGCTGCTGAATGCGGATTACCTGAAGCGCCTGGCGGGCCTGATCCGCGATGATGCGGCGCTGCCGGAATTGCCCGCAGCGGGTGAGAGTGATCTCAATAAGCACAAGGACACAGTCTATCTTTGCGTGGTGGATAAGGACGGCAATGCGTGTTCCTTCATCAATTCGCTGTTTGAAGGTTTCGGCTCCGGCATCCTCGCGGAAAAATCCGGTGTCATGCTGCAAAATCGCGGTTTTGGCTTCCGCTTGCAGGAAGGCCATCCGAATTGCATCGCGCCCAATAAGCGCCCACTGCATACCATCATCCCCGGCATGGTAATGAAGAATGGCCGCGCCATCATGCCCTATGGCGTGATGGGTGGGCGTTATCAGCCGACGGGGCATAGCTACTTCCTGACCAATCACTTCGAATTCGGCCTGGATGTGCAGGAAGCGATCGATTTGCCGCGCCTGATGCCGCAGGATGGCAAGGTGCAGGTGGAACGCGGCTTCAGCGGTGCGGTGATTGATCAGTTGAATCGCCTTGGTCATGTCTGCGAAGGCATCGACAAGCCCCATGGCGGTGGTCAGGCGATTTTCATTGACCATGAAAAGGGTTGCCTGGTGGGTGGGTCTGACCCGCGCAAGGATGGCTGCGCGATGGGTTACTGATTAGCCGCGCAATTTCAAGAAAAACCAAGGAAACGCCGATGACCGAACCCTGTGACCTGACCGCACTTGAAGCGCGCCGCCTGATCGGGCGGCGCAAGCTTTCCCCGGTGGAATTGCTGGAAAGCTGCCTGAAGCGCATCGGTGAGGTGAACCACGCGGTGAATGCCGTGGTGGCCTTGGATGAAACGCGCGCCCGCGCTGCCGCGAAGGAAGCGGAAGCCGCCGTGATGCGCGGTGATGAACTCGGCCCGCTGCATGGCCTGCCGATTGGCATCAAGGATCTTGAGGAAACCGAGGGGCTGCGCACCACCTATGGCAGCCCGATCTTTCGCGATTTCATCCCCGATGCGGATTGCGGCATGGTCGCCAATCTGCGCGCCAATGGCGCCATCATTACCGGCAAGACGAACACACCAGAATTCGGTGCGGGGGCGAATACGCGGAACGCCATCTATGGCGTGACCGGCAATCCCTTTGATCCGACGAAATCCGCGGCCGGGTCTTCGGGTGGTTCGGGCGTTGCCTTGGCGACTAATATGTTCCCGATCTGCTCGGGCTCCGACACCGGCGGTTCTTTGCGCAACCCAGCCGCCTTCAATGGCATTGTGGGCTATCGGCCATCTCCCGGACTGGTGCCCTCCGAAAAGCGCGCCCATGGCTGGTCCGGCCTGCCGGTGCTGGGACCCATGGCACGCAATGTGCCGGATGTGTGCCTGTTGCTTTCCGCCATGGCATCCGATGATGGGCGCGATCCGTTGGCCTATACGCTCCATGATGGCTATGTGCGGGAAGAACCAAGCCTTTACTTCCCTGTGCCGCGCTATGATTTGGCGAGCCTGCGCTTGGCCTTCAGCCCGGATTTCGGCATGGCGCCCACCGAGAACCATATCCGCGAGATTTTCGCCGACCGTGCTGGCGCCATAGCGCCTATGTTTGGTGCGGCGGAAGCCGCACATCCGGATTGCGCTGGCGGGGATGAAGCGTTTGAGGTGCTGCGCGCGGCGGGCTTCCTGACCTCCCACCTTGAGAAGTGTCGCACGCGCCCGCAGGATGTCGGGCCCAATGTGCGCGCCAATGTGGAAGAAGGGCTGCGCTATAGCCTGGATGACTATGCCCGCGCGGCGGCGGCGCAGACCAAGATGTACCGCGCCTGGCAGGGTTTTTTCGCGGCGCATGATGTGCTGATCACGCCGGCCATCACCATTTCGCCCCGGCCTTGGAAGGAACTGTTTCCGGCGGAAATTGATGGTCAGCCGACGCGGACCTACTTCCATTGGCTCGCCTTGGCCTATTACCCGACGCTGTGCGGCCACCCCGCGATTTCCATACCCATGGGGCTGGACCGCAACGGCATGCCCTTTGGTTTGCAGGTGGTGGGCCCGCGCGGGGGGGATAGGCTGGTGCTAGGTGTTGCCGCAGCGATTGAGGAAGCCTTTGCGGGTGATGCGGCCCGCTGCCGCCCGGTGCCGGATTTGGCGAAGTTGAAGGCGGCGAAGCCGGTGAAGGAAATGCCGGGTGCTGTTGGCTGGGATTGAGCCAGGGGCCTCGTGCCCCGGCGCCTTGCCTTATCCCCTGCCCCGCGCCATTTCCGCCCCGCCATGCGGCCCTTGCTGATCGGATCGGAAATCTATCGCGGTTCCACCTATGGGCCGAAGCATCCGCTCGCCATTCCGCGGGTCTCCACCACGCTTGACCTGATCCGTGCGCTTAATTGGGTTGCGCCCGATCACTACATCGAAAGCCCGCGCGCTTCGCCCGAAGAACTGCAACGCTTCCACAGCGCCGATTATATCGCGGCGCTGATGCGCGCCGAGGAAACCCAAAATGTCAGCGCCGAAGATCGGGCGCGGTTTCGTATCGGCGCTGATGGCAATCCGGTTTATCGCGAGGTGTTCCGCCGCCCCGCCACCAGCGCGGGCGGTGTCTTGGCGGCGGCGAGGCTCACTGCCTCGGTCGGCGTTGTGCATGTGCCAGGGGGTGGCACGCATCATGGCCGGGCGGATCGTGCTTCCGGCTTTTGTTATGTGAATGATGCGGTGCTGGGGTTGCTCGCCTGGCGTGATCAGGGGCTATCGCCGCTGCTTTATGTGGATATAGACGCGCATCACGGCGATGGCGTGCAGGATGCCTTTCATGACGATCCGCATGTCTTCACGCTTTCAGTGCATGAGGATGGGCGCTGGCCCTTTACCGGCGCGCTAGGTGATAGGGCTGGCGGTTATGCGGCGAATATTCCGGTGCCCGCCGGCTTCAACGACAGTGAAATGGCGTGGGTGCTGCACGAAGCCATCCTGCCCATCGCGCGGCGCCTCAAGCCCGCCGCCATCATGCTGCAATGTGGTGCCGATGCGTTGGAAGAAGACCCGCTATCGCGCCTTGCGCTTTCCAATAATGCGCATCGCGCCGTGGTAGCTGCGCTGATGGGCCTCGGGCCACGGCTGATCGTATTGGGCGGCGGCGGCTATAATCCCTGGAGCGTGGCGCGCTGCTGGGCCGGGGTTTGGGGCGCGCTAAATGGCCATGCCCTGCCCGAACGCCTGCCCGAAGCGGCTGAGGCCGTGCTGCGGCGCTTAAGTTACCATCGCGCTGCCGGGCGGAACCCGCCCGAGCATTGGTTCACCACCCTTGCGGATGCGCCCCGCCCCGGCGTGGTGCGCGCCGTGGTGCGCCGGGCGGCGGCAGCAGCGCTTGAGGCGCTTCCCGATCCCATGCCATGAAGGCTTTCATGCAAAGACGTTCCCTGCTGGCGCTTGGCGCCCTGCTGCCCATCTCTGCCCTGGCGCAACCGGGGGTGGATCGCCCCCAGCCGCGCCTGCCGACCGAGCCCCTGGTATTTGAAACCCGCGATGGCCGCCGCTTGGCCTTCACCGTGGAAATGGCAGTGCAGCCGGAACAGCAGATGATCGGCCTCATGTTCCGCCCGGAAGTGAAGCCCGACGAGGGCATGCTGTTCGATTGGGGGGCGCCACGCGAAAGCTCCATGTGGATGCGTAATACCATCGCATCGCTGGATATGGTGTTCATCGCCGCCGATGGGCGGGTGCATCGGATTGCGGAGCGCACCGTGCCCCATTCACTGGCGACTGTTTCCAGCAATGGTCCGGTGCGCGCGACGCTGGAATTGGCCGCCGGCACAGCGGAACGGCTCAATATCCGTGTCGGTGATCGCGTATTGCACCGGATTTTCGGCACCTCCCCGTAATACAAGGCTTGCCCCGCGCCGCCTCTGCCCATAGGGTGCGCCGCAATCGGGGCGTGGCGCAGCCTGGCTAGCGCGCCTGTTTTGGGTACAGGAGGTCGGAGGTTCGAATCCTCTCGCCCCGACCAAGTTTTGAGTGACGTGACCCGGTGTTCTGGATCACGTCAGCAAATAGCCAAGCCTTTCGGATTAAGCCCGGCGAATATTCCAGAAGAGCGGCGGCTGGCCCTTCAGCATCCCGGTCAGGTTCCGGCGATAGGCGGTGGGCTGGTAATACATGCCCGTCGGCACATAGGGCACTTGTTCGAAGGCAATGCGCTGCATTTCCCGGCCCGCCGCGGCTTCTGCCGCCGCATCCGGCGCGTTGAACCAGGCATCGCGCTGCGCTTCCAGGGCGGGAATGGTCGGCCAGCCCGGCCAAGCATTTTCGCCATGACCGCGGATGGAGGCGTGGCTTGCCGGGTTCCAATGGTCAATGCCGGACCAGAAGGTGAAGAAGCCGGACCAGCCGCCCTGTTCCAGCGGATTGCGGCTGGCGCGGCGGGCGACCAGCGTGCCCCAATCCGTGCTGACCAGATCCACATTGAAGCCCATGCGGGTGAACAGATCCGCACCCACCAGCGTGGCGGCGTTGATGGAAGCAAGATCGGTCGCGTTCAGCAGCACCAAACGCTGTCCCATGGCGCCGGCGGCCTGCAATTCGGCACGCGCGGCTTCGATGCTTTTGCGCATGCGTTCCATGCCGATATTGCTCGCCATCGGGCTTTCCGGGGCGAAATAGCCGATGCCTTCGCGGCGAAGATCAGGGCGGCCTTCAACGCCCGCCGTACCAATCACCGCGGTCATGAAATCAATCTGATTGATGGCGGTCAGCACCGCGCGGCGCACGGCCGGGTTGTTGAAGGGCGCGGCGGTGTGGTTCGGGCGGAAAATGCCGATCAGCCCCGTATCATTGATGATATCCACACGGATATTGCGCGCCGCCGCGCCACGCATGAAAAGCGGGAACAAATCGGCGGTCGGCTGTTCCCACCAATCAATCTCGCCCGATTGCAGCGCGGCAGAGGCCGTGCTGGCATCCGGAATGATCCGCCATTCCACGCGATCAAAATGCGTGACCTTGCCGCCGGCGGTCATGGAAGGCGCTTCCTGGCGCGGCACGTAATCCGCATTGCGCGCATAGGCGAGCATGGAGCCCGGCACCCATTCATTTTGGATGAAGCGATAAGGCCCGCTGCCGACCGCTTCCGTGATATTCGTGAAGGGGTCCACATTGGCCAGCCGTTCCGGCATGATGAACAGGCAGCTTGTGGTCACCTTCGCCAGGCAATCGAGCATTTTCGGGAAGGGCGCGTTCAGGCGAATTTCGAACACGCGGTCGCTGACTTCGACCATATCGGCAACCCGCGCCATCAGCACCTGGCCGAAGGCATCGCGCCGGCCCCAGCGGCGGATGGAGGCGATGCAATCCCGCCCGCGCACCGGCGTATTGTCATGGAAGCGCAGCCCCTCACGCAGGGTGAAACGCCAGGTCTTGCCGTCATTTTCGACCACATGGCCTTCGACCATTTGTGGGCGCGGCTGGAACTTATCGTCCATGCCATAGAGCTGATCATAGACCAGGAAGGCATGGTCGCGCGCGACGAAGGCCGTATTGGTGAAGGGATCAATATTCGGCAGATTGGCGTGCGGCACGTAGCGCAGCACGCGCGGTGCCTGTGCGATGGCCGGCGCGCCGATGGAGGCGAAGGGGAGCGCTGCCGCGCCGCCGAGCAGGTGTCGTCTTTGAAGCATGTCTATCTCCCGTTTGCGTGAGGCGAAGCCTTCGCCCTGTTTTGCTGGACTAAGTTTAGGGTGAAAGCCTTGGTCTGTTCAATGATTTGCCAAAGTCTCGGTCTTAAAAAAACTGATTCCCCGGCCTTGGCAGCCCCAAATGCTCCCGCAGCGTGGCGCCGGCATATTCCTTGCGGAAAATCCCCCGGCTTTGCAGTTCCGGCACAACCAGGCGCACGAAATCTTCAACCCCTCCCGGGATGGTCGGGAACATGATGTTGAAGCCATCACAGGCGTCGCTTTCCAGCCAATGCTGCATCTCATCGGCGATGGTCTTGGCGCTGCCGGTGAAGGACAGGCCGCCATAGCCACCAAGCGCCACCGCCAATTGCCGTACGGTCAGGTTTTCGCGGCGCGCGCGTTCTAGCACGCGTTGGCGGCCGCTTTGGCTTTGATTGGTCTCCGGAATGTCGGGCAAGGGCGCATCCAAATCGAAGGCCCGCGCATCGGTGCCGAGCGCGATGGAAAGCGCAGCCATGCCGCTATCGGGATGCACAAGGCTATCCAATAGCGCGCGTTTTTCGCGGGCGGCTTCATCCGTTTCCGCCACCGTCACCAGCGCGCCGGGCAGAATCTTTATCAAGCCTGGGTCGCGCCCTGCCTTGGCCGCGCGGGATTTGATATCGGCGTAATAGGCGCGCGCATCGGCAATTGGCCCGCCGGCGGCGAAGATCATCTCTGCCACCTCGGCGGCGAGTTGCCGGCCAGAATCGGAAGCCCCCGCCTGCACAATCACCGGCCAGCCCTGCACCGGGCGTGCGATGTTCAAAGGCCCCGCGATGGAAAGATATTTGCCTTCGTGATTGAGCTTATGCATCCGCGAGGGGTCCCAGAAGATGCCGCTTTCCTTGTCTCGGATGAAGGCGTCTTCCGCGAAGCTATCCCAAAGCCCGGTCACCACATCATGGAATTCCCGCGCGCGGGCATAGCGTTCGG
>Ga0315900_10005704_pt1 | contig 17015 bp, 7 predicted proteins | sample LakEriMetagenome_FD_203521 | JGI IMG/M metagenome (GOLD analysis project Ga0315900, IMG submission 203521) | Freshwater fungal communities from buoy surface, Lake Erie, Ohio, United States - Buoy 12 MA114 | ecosystem: Environmental > Aquatic > Freshwater > Lake > Lake biofilm | place: USA: Lake... | reverse complement strand
GCGGCCCGAAACCTACATCAACCGCCTTATTTCCCCTCAGTGGAAATCCTACATCGAAACACCGCCTTTTCCGGAATACACCAGCGGACACAGCGTCGTTTCCAGTGCCAGTTCTACCATTCTCACTGCCTTGATAAAACAGCCATACACTTTTACCGATTCCAGTGAAATGTACCTGAACATGCCCCCAAGGAAGTTTAAAAGTTTCAGAGAAGCTTCTAACGAAGCAAGCATCAGCCGTTTTTATGGGGGTATTCATTTTATGCCGTCTCTGAACAACGGCATCATCCAGGGAAATGCAGTGGCTAGTTTTATCCTGAGCCGTTTTAACAAAACAATAAAGTGAAAGCAAAAATTTCGTTTCGGATCCTATGCTTGCTGGCTGCCTGCGTTGCATTTAATATTAAGGCACAGAACAAACTGTTTGATCTGGTATCTCCTGATTCTTCAGGAGTTAAGTTTTTAAACATCATCAAGGATGATAAAGAGATTAACATCCTTGAATACCTTTATTTCTATAATGGTGCCGGGGTTTCCATAGGGGATGTAAACAACGACGGATTACCTGACCTGTATTTTACATCCAACCGTTACGAATGCAAGTTGTACATGAATAAGGGAAACCTGAAGTTTGAAGATGTAACCAAAAAAGCCGGAGTCGGCGGACTTCCGGGAGCCCTTGTAACCGGGGTAGTAATGGTAGACATCAACAACGACGGATGGATGGATATTTATTTGTGCCGTTCGGCTTCAAAAGACCCGGAAATGAGGCGTAATGTTCTGTATGTCAACAATAAAGACGGCACTTTTACCAACCGGGCAAAGGAATATGGTGTGGACGATGATGGCTACGGAACCTGTGGTTATTTCAACGACCTGGACGGCGACGGAGATCTCGACCTTTTTGTGGTTAACCATCCATATAATTTTGTAGAAACAGATGGCATGCACATCACCTATAACAAGTCCAGGGTACTTGTGGCGGCTAAAGATACCTCACTGCGCGGGGAATCAAGCCGGTATTATGAAAATGTAAACGGGAAGTTTGTTGATAAAACCTATGAAGCCGGACTTCGTACCCGTACATTTGGCTTAAGTGCTCTCCTGCAGGATTTTAACGGGGATGGCAAAACGGATATTTACCTGGCCAACGATTTTCTGGAGCCCGATTACCTCTTTGTGAACAAGGGAAACGGCAAGTTTGTAAATGAACATGACAAGCATTTCAGGCATGGATCCTACTTCAGCATGGGTACTGATTACGCCGACCTGAATAATGACGGCCACAGCGATCTTATCGTAACGGATATGTTGCCCACCGATAACCGGCGCCGCAAGCAGTTGCAGCGGCCAAGTAATTATGATGTATTTGACAAACAGGTAAAATACGGCTTTGGCTACCAGTATCTTAAAAATGTGGTGCAGGTTAATAACGGAAATGGCCAGTACTCTGACCTAAGTTATTTTACCGGAATGGCCTTCAGCGACTGGAGCTGGGCAGTTTTGATTAATGACTACGACCTCGACGGTCTTAAAGATGTGTACATAGCCAACGGTATGCCAAGGGACATCCACGACCTGGATTATGTCCGGTTTAAAATGGACTCAATAAAAAAAGCACTGGTCAAGACAAAAAACTCCAGCGATATTTTAAAACTGCTTTCTGCCATTCCTACCGTGAAAATACAAAAGCATTACTATAAGAATTACGGTAATCTTCAATTCCGGAGGGAAAATAAAGAATCTGGTTTAGAACAGTTTGCATGGAGTTTTGGTGCGGCCTACGGTGATTTGGATGGCGATGGCGATCTGGAAATTGTGGTAAACAACACCAATGATTACGCCTTCATTTATAAGAACAATTCGGTAGAATCCGGGATGGGTAATTCCATTCAGATTCAGCTTACCGGGCCAAAGAATAACCTGAATGGCATCGGGACAAAAATTGAGATTACCACTGGCGACGGGATTAAAACAACTACCATTGTCAATCCGATGAAAGGCTACCTCTCCAGTCATGATAAAAAACAGGTTATTGGAATCGGGAAAAATACAGAGGCACAATTGGTGATTATCTGGCCCGACGGAAAACAGCAAAGTATAGGAAAAGTAAGGCCCGGAGGTATCATTGACATAAATTACTCAGAGAGCCTGGAAATGGCTCAGAGGCCCGATAAAAAGAAGTTTCTGTTTGAAGATTTAACCGCCAAAACCAGGCTCAACCATTTTTATAAGGAAAACGAATACATTGATTTTAAACTGGAGCCTCTTTTGCCTCACAGGTGCTCTCAATTCGGTCCTTGCCTTGCAGTAGGTGATTTCAATGGAGATAAACGCGAAGATTTATTTGCTGGAGGAGCTAAAGACCAGGCAGCGTCCATCTATTTTCAAAATGCTGACACCACTTTTTCTGCTGTAAAACAAGCTGCATTTGAAGCTGACAAGTTGTTTGAAGATGGGGCTGCTTCGGTAATTGACATTGATAAGGATGGCGATAATGACCTGATTGTGACCACTGGGGGCAATGAATATCCGAATCAGCCTGCCAAATACCCAATCCGGATCTATCTGAACGACGGAAGAGGTAATTTTACAATCAGTAAGTATTCCGGAAGGTTTTTCACCTCCGCCAATACCATAGCCATTGCGGATATGGATAAAGACGGAACCCCTGAAATTTTTGTGGGTGGCAGGGTGGTTCCGGGTCATTACGGAAGAATTCCAAAAAGTTATCTGTTCACCATAAAAGGGGATTCCCTTCATGAAATGCAGGTTTCTACGGCTGTTTCTTCTGCCGGTATGGTTACCTCTGCTGTATGGGCAGATCTGAATAACGACGGATGGACGGATCTGACACTGGCCGGTGAATGGATGCCGGTTTACACACTCTACAACGAAAACGGAATTCTTGCTAATCGCCCTGTTGCTCTGGAAAACAGCCAGGGCTGGTGGAATACAGTTGTAGCGGCAGATGTCAATAAAGATGGTAAAACGGATCTGATCGGTGGCAACATGGGTTTGAACTCCCGTTATCGGGGAAACAAAGAAAAACCCATCAGCATGGTGGTGAGCGATTTTGATAACAACGGCAGCACCGATTGCATGATCAGTCTGTTTGTGCGTGACAAGAGTTACCCCATTGGCTTACGCGATAATGTGCTCGACCAGATGCCCTACCTCAGGAAAAAATTCCTTCGTTATCACAGCTATGCAGATGCTACGATTCAGGATATTTTTACTCCCCAGCAACTGGAGAAGGCAAGTCATTTCACGGCTACCAATCTTGTAAGTACTGTTTATTTGAATGAAGGAAACGGAACCTTCAGGGAGGTGTATTTACCTGCAGAAGCGCAACATTTCCCGGTAAATGCCATTGAGGTTCATGATTTTAACAAGGATGGTATAAGCGATTTGCTTCTTGCCGGAAATGACTTTTCTTCCGAAGTGGAGACTGGCAGAAATGATGCCGGTGTAGGTTTGTATCTTGCAGGAACGGGCGATGGTCAATTCAGATCCATGCCCACAACGGAATCAGGTCTGTTTGTTCCCGGCGATGTGAAGACGATGGTGCCTATACGCTCCGGAAGTCAGACTTTTTACATAGTAGGCAAAAACAGGGATTATCTGCAGGTAATAGGAAAATCCAGCAACTGATTTGCCACTCAGCGAATGAATTGGCTTGTGGCCGCTTGGCAGGCTTGCAAAAACCTTAAAAACCAGCCATTTTCCATACCAGTCAGAAAAGCCTTATTTCTTTATTACCAGTTTCCTGTATATGCTGGAAGCTCCAGAATGAAGTTTCAGAATGTAAACGCCATTCTCCAAATCGGATAGATTCAGTTTGTCCACTACCGGGGAAAGAACTCCCATTTTTACTATTCTCCCTGAAATATCACTTAGTGTATAGTTGCAATTTTTGTTTTCTAATCCTTTAAAATGGACTTTTCCGGCCGTAGGATTTGGAAAAAGTGAAATACCGGTTTCTGAGTATGGAATTAGATTGGTTGCGCACTCAGAACCAACTACATAGGGAATATACCTTGTGACAGACATTCCACCTGCAAAGGCAAATTTAGCAGCATAATTGATGGTAGCTCCGGGTGTTTGACCAGTTAGGGTGTATGAAAATTTCCTTCCTCCGATATTGGTCATCTGGACTTCTGAAAATGGATTCTGTTTCCACAGGTAAGCAATCAGGTCTGGTTTATTGTCCAGAAGCTCAAATGTGGCTTTCACATCGGTACCAAAGGTTTCAAATTTATACTTGTAACCGTCTGTGAATGTGCCCTGGGTAGCTACGATATCGGTTCCTTCACAAGACAAATTCTCCAATGTTGTAGCATTGAGTTCAATGGGATTATTTTCTGCTGCATTCCCTGCCGAATCCGATGCTGAGACTGAAAATGTATAAGCGACATTTGAAAACAGGCCTGAAATAATGACCGATTTTTCAATTCCACTTTGAGCTATAACTGTAGTATCTGAATTTGAGCCGTAAAAGATGGAATATTTTACCTTTCCGGAATTATCCACAGCATTGAGCTTCAATTCGACAGTGGATTCGGTTATGGTTCCGACGCTGCCAGTAAAATTGGTCGGAGGCTGTGTATCTGAGAGAACATTCTGGTAAACCCGAACATAATCCACAACCATGGAGGCCTGATTAAAAGCAGGAGGGATATTACCTGCATAACCACCCATGGCAATGTTGAAAATCAGAAAATGATCTTTGTCAAACGGCCAGGTTTCTGCATTTTTTACTGCTGGATCATACGTGTAGAAAGCCACACCATCCAGTAAAAATGTGATCTGGTCAGGCGACCAGTTCATGGAATAGATATGGTAGCTCTGGGCTATATCGGCGGCCTGAATACCGCCCTTATTTACAGTATTACCGGAAGAAGATGGTGTATGTATGGCACTTCCAATGTAATTGACGGGCTGTGTGTTGAAAATGCCATGTTCCATGATGTCCAGCTCACCGCAGGCTGGCCATGGGGTTGTCCCGAACTGAGCGTCAAAAAAAGCACCGTCTTCATTAATATTTTTACCCAGAAGCCAGAAGGCAGGCCAGGTTCCTGCGTCGTTTGGTGCTTTTGCTCTGATATCAACTCTTCCGTATCGGAACGCAAATTTTGAATTAAGGCGGGCAGAAGTGAATTGTTTGGTTACGTTCTGATCAGTGAAAGTTTCCCTTTTGGCCACAATATTGAGGTCTGTTCCGGATACAAAGGAATTTGTAAGGCGGTTTGTATAGTGTTGCACCTCATTGTTGTACCAGCTTCCTCCGGCTGGAAGCTTGGTCTGGTGATGCCATTTGGCTGGGTCTATTGGCCCCTGATATTCAAACTCATCCGACCAAACCAGATCGTTGTAAACCACATCCACCTGAGAAAAAGCGGAAGATGCCCAGAGCATGGAAAATACGAAAAGTGCTGTCTTGCCTGAATTAAAGGCGAAAATGTCTGAATTCATTGCGGGGTGTCTTTATTACTATAGAGTAAGAATGTTGATTTCAGATAACCAAAAGCAGGCTTATTTTTTCCGACAACTCCTTCAATCCGGGGAACGGAGGAAGCGTATTCCCTTCATTATGTAGAAAGACATCGAATAAATTTATTTAAAATAATGATAATCAATTTAATAATTCTAAAAAGTCTGATTGTAATGCATGGAGAACCGCTATTTGATTTTTTTTTTCGGAAGGTTTTTGATTAGAAACAAATTGGAAAATCCTCTTTGATACCAAAGCGGCAGTTTGTCCTAACCGGAGCTGCATCTTACCAATAACCAATTTTTTAAAAATATGAGAAAACTTTTATCTCTTGCGCTGTTTCTGATTTCAGTCTCAGTGTATTCGCAAATCGCACTACCCGTCACATGGGATGAGGGTGCGATTGATTATACCACCACATCGTTTGGTGGTACTACTAATTCTACCCCAACGGTAGTAGATCCTTCGGACGCATCAAATACCGTCTTGCGTATTTTGAAGCCAGCAGGTTCCCAAACCTGGGCGGGTACCACTATCGGTAAGGATTTTGCGCCAAAAATTAACGATGGCGGATTTCCGACAAACATTCCGTTTACTGCCGGAAATACAACCATTACGGTCCGGGTGCGAAGCAATTTGCCAGCCGGTACAACCATGATGGTAAAGGTAGAAGACAAGTTTAATGGCGGTATTTTCTCTGAAAGAACAGCCGTTACGACCGCGGCAGCCGGGCAGTGGCAAAATATGACCTTCAATATGGCCGCTCCCACGGGAGGCTCTTTCAATCTTGCCAACAACTATGGCAAACTGAGCTTTTTCCCCAATTTCGGTTCAGGTGGAGATAACTCCCATGAATTTTTTGTTGACAATATTGCACTGGGGCTCCCTCCTGTGATTTCTTCTTTTGCGCCAACCAGCGAAACAACGGGTAATACCGTAACTATTTCCGGAAATAACTTTACCGGTGCCACTGCCGTCAGCTTTGGAGGTTCTCCTGCTGCAAGCTTTACGGTTGTAAACGATAACACCATTACTGCAGTTATAGGGGTAGGCTCTTCAGGTGCCGTCAAAGTTGTAACACCTGTTTCATCTGAAACTCTGGCAGGATTTACATTCATTCCTCCGGCCACTGCACCTACCATTACATCATTTACACCAACCAGCGGTGCAAGTGGTGCAACCATTACGATAACCGGTACAAATTTTTCAACCGCTACCGCTGTAAATTTCGGTGGAGATGCTGCGGCTTCCTTTACCATTGTCAATTCGACGACAATCACGGCAATTGTTGATGCAGGAGCTTCAGGTTCTGTTGCAGTTACCAACAATGATGGCTTTGCTACATTGGCTGGATTTACCTACATCCCACCGGCCCCGACCATTTCTTCTTTTACCCCAACAGGTTCAGGAGCCTCGGGCACAGTTACCATTACTGGTACAAATTTTATTGATATTACCGGAGTCACTTTTGGCGGCACAGCCGCTTCAGCTTTCACTGTAGTGAATCCTACCACCATCACTGCCACAGTAGGTTCGGGTGCATCCGGTTCGGTTGCGGTTACAAATCCTGGCGGAACTGGCTCACTTGCTGGATTTACCTTCAAGTCTCCTATTTCTCTTCCCATTACCTTTAATTCATCCAGTGTTGATTACACCACCACTGATTTTGGCGGTGCTTCCTCGGCGCTTGATGTGGATCCTGCAAATGCTTCCAATCCGGTTTTAAGGATTTCCAAAGTTGCCGGTGCTCAGACATGGGGCGGAACCACACTTGGAAAAGACTTTGCACCTAAAGTAAACAATGGGGGATTAACGGCCCCGATTCCGTTTACCAACGAAAGCAAAATAATTACCGCCCGGGTGTACACATCACTTCCTCCCGGAGTAACCGTTCGTTGTAAAGTAGAAAATACTGCCAACGGTGGTATTTCTGCGGAGGTTGATGCATTTACCACCGTACAGAATGGCTGGTCCACTTTGTTCTGGAATCTGACCGGAGTCAATCTTGCCAATTCATATGAGAAGATTTCTTTCTTCCCGAATTTCAATACAGGTGGAGCTTCCGGGCCATTTTACCTCGATGATGTTGCCTATTACCCGGCTCCAACCATCACATCCTTTACGCCAACCAGTGCAACTACCGGAAATACCGTAACCATTACCGGTACTAACTTTACCGGTGCTACTGCCGTCTCTTTCGGTGGAGTTGCTGCCACTTCGTTTACCGTTGTTAACAGTACCACCATTACAGCCGTTGTAGCGCTTGGTGCTTCTGGTTCGGTATCTGTAACCAGAGGAGGCGTTGGTACCCTTGCCGGATTCACTTTTACTGCTCCGCCAACCGGTGCAACCGTTACATCCTTCACACCAACTTCTGCTGGTGAAACAGGTGTAGTTACCATCACTGGTACCAACTTTACCACTGCAACGGCAGTTTCTTTCGGAGGTACAGCTGCTGCATCTTTTAACATTGTGGATGATAATACCATTACAGCGGTATTGGGTGCTGGCGCTTCAGGTTCCGTTTCCGTTACCAATCCATCTGGTATCGGATCCCTCGCCGGATTCAGCTATATACCTAAAGCTCCAATTGCTATGCCAATCAATTGGGACAGCCCGATAACGGTGGATTACACAACTTCTGATTTCGGCAGCAATGTCTCCTCTCAGGATGTGGATCCTACCAATCCTTCCAATAAGGTTCTGAAAATTGTGAAGGGAGTTGGTGCTTTCACCTGGGCCGGTACTACTCTTGGAAAAGTAGGTGTGAACAACGGAGGTTTTGCTACCCCCTTGCCATTCACTCCGGCAAACCGGTTTTTGACTGCGAGGGTATATTCCACTCGTCCTGTCGGAACCATTATCATGCTGAAGATCGAACAGGGAACAGCTCCTGCACAAAATTCAGAAAAAGCAGTGGCTACTACCGTTCAAAATGCATGGGAAACCCTGGTGTTTGACTTTGGCGCCCATACAGGTGGAAATCCATTGAATTATTCCGGAGTGGATTATGACAAACTTTCTGTGTTCTGTAACTTCGGCCAGGTAGGAACTGCCAGTGCCAATACTTTTTACATTGATGACATAAAGTTTGTTCCGGGTCCTGCTATTTCTTCTTTCACTCCAACCAGTGCAGCCACAGGAACTACGGTAACAATTAACGGTTCTAACTTGAGCGAGGTAACTGCAGTTTCATTTGGTGGAACTCCTGCAGCGTCTTTTTCTATAGTTAGCAATAACGAGATTACGGCAGTAGTTGCAGCAGGAACCTCCGGTTCTGTTTCTGTTGTGAATGCGGTAGGTTCATCCAGTCTTGCCGGATTTGACTACATCGCTCCTCTCGGTGCGCCAATCATCACCAGTTTCAGTCCGTCTAGTTCCATTGTTGGTGGTCTTGTAACGCTGTCCGGAAGTAATTTCACTTCTGCTACTGCTGTTAAGTTTGGCGGAACCAATGCAGCTTCCTACACCATTGTAAATTCTTCTACCATCAAAGCGATTGTAGGTCCTGGCAGTACAGGTTCTGTAGCGGTAACCAACTCTTTTGGAACAGGAACCAAGGCAGGTTTCACCTTCCTCAAAAAGCGAATAGCACTGCCCGTAGTTTGGGATGATTTTGCTACAGTAGATTACAGTTCAGGAGATTTCTGTGGTCTTGCCTCTGCACTTGCCACCGATCCTGCCGATGCGGCGAATACGGTTATGAAATTAACCAAAACCACTGTTTCTGCAGCCTGTGCCGGTACGGTTTTTGGTAACAACTCCATGTTAACTCCAATTCCTTTTTCTTTGGGTAACACAACCATCAGCGTTCGATTCTATTCGCCAGTTGCTGGATTACCTGTCTTGTTGAAACTGGAAGGACCCGGAGCTCCAATTGAAAAATTGATGACTGCCACTACAACTGGCTGGCAGATTATGGAATTTGATTTTGCCGCAAGTGCCAACCTCAGTGATGTTTACAATAAACTGGTATTCTTCCCCGGTTTCAATCTGATAGCTGGTGCCACTCAGGTTTCGTATGTTGACAACATTATTTTCGGAAGTTTCGCTTCCAATACCTGGAATGGTACTACTTCTTCTGACTTCGCTACCGGAAGCAACTGGTCACTCGGATTTCCTCCTACGGATTGCAGTATGAATGCTACCATAAGTGGCTGGAAACCTAATCAGCCTTCGGTTACTTCAGGTGCTGTTTCCCTTGGTTCGGTTACCTTCACAAGCGGAGGCAACATCACGGTTTCTCCGGGTGCCACTCTGAGCATTTGTGGAAATATTTCTGCCAACGGTTATGTTTCATCACAAGGTACCGTGGTAATGGCCGGTTCCTCAGCGCAGACCATTAACGGAGTGCATAATCTGAAAGATTTAACCATCAACAAACCTGCATCTTCCGGTAATGTGACCATCGATGGCAGAGTTAATGTTAGCGGCGTGGTTACGCTTTCAAACGCCAATTCCAATCTGGTGGTTGGAAGTACTGGTAATCTAACTCTTCTTTCAAATGCATCCGGTACAGCTTCCATAGCTGCGATTCCTGCAGGTGCATCCGTTAATGGTGATGTTACCATTCAGCGTTATTTAAATGGTTCAGGTGACGGATGGTTCCTGCTTGGAGGCTCCGTTCAGGGTGCACCTTTCTCTCAGTGGTCGGACGATCTTTATATGGCTGCCGGTACCAGTCTTGGTGGTACGCAGGGTGTCCAGAATCTTGGAATTCAGCATTCTACCATCTTTGGATATGATGAAGCAGGGCATAATGTCAGCCTAGATACTGTGCAGAAAAGTGGCTGGAGAGTTCCTGTTTCAGGAGATGATCTTGCTGCCGGAAAAGGTTTCCGTGTATATCTCACGGAATACAATACTGCCAGCAGAACTATTGACAATGTTGGGACTATTCATCAGGGTAACTTTACCTTCCCTTCCATTACTCGCAATGAGTTTCCAGACTGTCAGCCTAATGTTTCAGCTGCAACGATTGCCTGTACAGAAAATAACCGTGGATGGAATCTTCTTTCCAATCCTTATCCTTCTTCCATTAACTGGGATGCTGCTTCCGGATGGACCAAACCACCCGGTATGTTGAATGGATTCTGGCGCTGGAATTCTGCTGTTGGAGGCTATGGTCTTTACACAGGAGGTACATATGTTGGTGCTGCTCCTGCACCTGCCAATCCGGCTCTTATTCCAAGTGGACAGGGCTTTTTTGTAAAGCTTCAGACCGGTAGCTCAGCTTCTCTCAGTATGACAGAAGCGGTGAAAGTTAATACGCAGGCTACCATGCTTCGTACTGCTTCGGCAACCCCGTCTGCTCTTCGTATGGAGCTGCGCTCTGCGAATAATTCAGTGTACTCCTTCATCGGAGAACTTCGTTTCGCCGATGGAGCAAGTGATGGCCTGGATGCTGAACAGGATGCTCCTGTGATGCCTTCTTCCGGATACTATTTCACCATGCCCGTTGGTAATGAAGATATGATTCTCAATACCATGGCCTCACTGAATGAAACCAAAATTATCCCGCTGAATATCCGTAAAATGGGTGTTAACGGTTCCTTTGTTTTCACATTCTCAGGCATCAGTTCCTTCCCGGCTCAGACCTCGCTGTTTGTACGCGACAATGTAAATGGTACAATTCAGGATCTCAGAATGCAGCCTATCTATTCTTTCGAGCTTACTTCGATTGAAAGTGGTTCGGGCCGTTTTGAACTTATTGTTTCGCCTGAGATTGTAACAGCAACCGAAATCAGCAATCAGTCATTTGGTCTCCGGGTCTACCCGAATCCAGCAGCCGGTTCTTTCTTTGTTGAAATTCCGGGAGTGAGTGAGTCAAGTGCCCGTGTTGTTATTACGGATGTTGTGGGTAAAGTTGTTCTGGATAAGTCCTATGGATTTGAAACCGGAAAGACCCTTATTTCCTCATCCATCGCGGCTGGTATTTACACTGTAAAGCTTACCGCCGGAGGAAGATCCTTTACCCGCAGGATTTCAGTACAGTAAGTGTTTTAGTTTAATTGTTTAATGAAATAAGGAATGACAGGATTTAATTTGCCTTCAGAGGGAAAAGTCCTGTCTTCCTTTTTCTTTATTACTTTTCAGGCTTTATTGGCCGGTTATTTTCCGGCCTGCCGGAGTTAATACTTCTCATATACTCAATTAGCATAAACGACAGATAGGAAATGGAATCTGAACAGCATTCAGAATTTTTTCTCCAGAAGGAGAGTTTTCGGAACTGGGTTGATGGGCTTGTCGAAGAAGATTGTCGTTTCTGGGACCGCTGGTTCCGCGAGAATCCCGGTCAGCTCCCATCTGCCATTAAGGCTGCCCGCATTATAGCAGGCCTTCCAATGCTCGATGATCAGGATGTTCAGCAACATGTACAGCAAAGCTGGGAATCGCTCAACAAAAGGATTGATTCTTATGAAAAGAAGAAGTCTTTTTTCGGTCGTTCACTCAGCCGCGCGGCTGCGGTGCTTTTGTTCGCTGTGTCATTACTATCCGGTTGGTATGTCTTTCAGCCAGTTACAGAATCCTATGCGACCGGTTACTCAAACCGGAGGTCAGTTGTCCTTTCTGACGGAACAGAAATAATGATGAATGCCAATACCAAAATAACAGCCAAGCGAAGCTGGCGTTTTGCTCCTCCAAGGGAGGTTTGGGTAGACGGAGAAGCTTATTTTCTTGTAAAATCCCATCCCGATGAACCGGATCACAAAAATTTCATGGTGCACACCTATGATATGGATATTACAGTTACCGGTACTCAGTTCAATGTCAATACCCGGTCAAAAGGTACCCGCGTTTTTCTTAAAGAAGGTAAAATTGAGGTTGCATTGAGGGAGAATCCTTCCCGAAGGGTAATGCAAATGGTTCCAGGAGAGGCATTGTCATATTCGGGAATGCAGGATCCTCAGGCGGCCAAAAAAGAATTGGTGAAGCCGGAGGAGCAGCTCGCATGGAAATCCGGATATTTCTCTTTCAGCAATACTCCCTTGAGCGAGGTGCTTGAAATGGTATATGCTACGCATGGTGTTCGCATTACGGTAGAGGATTCTTCCCTGTTGGGTGAAACAATTTCCGGCCGTGTTCCAAATACGAATGTGGATGAACTGGTTAATTCAGTTTCTAAACTTTTTAATCTTAAACATGCCCGGAACGGTTCCGGGATAAGGTTGTGGAAATGATTTCACTTCCTGATCAGGTAAAATAACAGTACTCTAAATTTCAATGAAACACAGCATTACTTTTTGGCAATGCCTGCTCGTCTTGTGTCTTTTCTTTCATGGAAAACAGGCCGATGCGTCTCTTGCTGCCCGGCCGTTTGACCAGGTAGATGAACCTTCGGGAATATTGCTGACGAAAGCCATAGGTGAATTGGAAAGCAGATTTAAAGTAAGCTTTCTTTATAAATCTGAAGTGGTTAAATCAAGGTATGTCCCGTCTTCTGTTCTCGGTGGTCAGGATTTATCCGGTATTCTAAGTGAAATTTCCAGCCGCACCGGTCTCAATTTTGAACAGACAGGAAAAACCGTTTACACCATATTGGAAAAGAAATCTTCTTCCGATAAGGGTGCGGGAACCGGTATGGAACAACTTCCTGATTCTTCGGCCGGACAGGCAAATGTTCAGGTAAAGGGAATTGTAAACGATGAAAATGGCCAGCCTTTACCTGGGGCTGCCGTTATGATCCTCAGCACGCGGAAGGGTGTTGTTACGGGTCTGGACGGCAGCTTTTCTATTTCCTGTCTGCCAGGGTCGGTACTCAAGTTCCGCTTTGAGGGTTATCTGCCTCAGGAAATTCCACTCAACGGCCGGGTTTATCTAACTGTTAAACTAGAACCCGAGCTCAAAGAGGCTTCGGAAGTTGTGGTTGTCGGTTACGGTACTTCTACAAAGCGTGAAGTTAGTTCTTCCATCTCCTCCATTAATTCCAAGGAAATTAAATCCACTCCGGTAGCCGATGCCGCTCAGGCCCTTCAAGGTCGGGTTTCGGGTCTCACAGTGATTCAGAATTCAGGCGCTCCAGGTGGTACCGGGGGAACATCCATCCGTATTCGTGGCATTTCTTCGGTAACCGGCTCCAATAATCCCCTTATCGTTCTGGATGGCTTCCCTCTTCCCGACCAGACTGCTGATAATGTACTCAACGCCCTGAACCCAAATGAAATTGAAAGCATTGATGTTCTTAAGGATGCAGCAGCCGCTTCTATTTACGGTGTGAGAGGTTCGAATGGTGTTGTCATCATTAATACCAAAAGGGGTAAGGACGGAAAAGCTGTTGTCAGCCTGGATTACTACCGTGGTATTCAGAATGTGTGGAATACGCCAAGCTTGCTGAATGCCAGAGAATATGCCGTAATTAATTCCGAAGCCAGACTTGCCAGCGGGCTTCAGCCCATTGCCAAATTGGTTGATCCTCTGGCCATCGAACAACAGTTTGGAAAGGGTACAGACTGGATGGATGAAATTTTCCGTCGTGCGGCCATGACGAATGTTTCGCTTAACGTTTCCGGGGGAACAGACAAGGCGCGGTATTCGGTTTCAGGAAGTTATTTCAATCAGGACGGAATTCTGAAAGGAACTGCTTTCGACCGTTATAACTTTCGGTTTAACGGAGACATGCAGGTTTCCAAAAAACTGAAAGTAGGCAACAGTCTTACCCTGAGCCGCACGAAGGAAGTGCCAAGAAATACCTTCGATCCTTTTAATAGCCTTTTGCTCCTCGCTGCCATGGCACCGCCTACTGTTCAGCCCAGAAATCCGGATGGTACCTGGGCAGGAGGAAACGGCGGAGAGGATGGTTTCAATGAGCCCAATCCCCTTTACGACATTAATGTTCCCCAAACGGTTAATACCCGTTTTCGCTCCATTGCATCAGTTTTTGCAGAGTATGAAGTGATTCCCGGACTTAGTCTTAAGGCCAACATGGGTATGGATTTTGTGATGCAGAACATCCGGATCTGGAATCCGGCTATTCCGTCAACCGGCGGCAGGCCAATTTCCATTACCGGCCTTCAGGAGCAGATTAATTTTTCTCCCAGCTATCTGGCCGAGTATACGGCAACTTATAAAAAGTCCTTTGGTGACCACAATATGACGCTTCTCGGAGGATATACCGTGCAGGACAATCAGTTTAATGTTCTCGGTGCAGGGCGGAATGGCTATCAGCGACTGGACATGCAGGTGCTGGATGATGCCGCTACCGTGCCAGCCAACGTTTCCCAGACCTTTAATTTCGGTGCAAACGGAACCAACAGGCTTCTCTCCTTTGTGAGTCGGGCCAATTACGATTTCAAGGGGAAATACCTGTTTTCATTCAGCCTCCGCCGGGATGGTTCTTCCAACTTCGGTCCAGGCTACAAGTATGCTGTGTTCCCTGCAGCATCTGCCGCATGGAATATTACGGATGAAGAATTTATGAAGTCTGTAAACTTTATTTCTAATCTGAAACTCAGGCTAAGTTTCGGGCAGACCGGGAATCAGAACGTTCCGGCATTTGCCTATCTTCAGCGAATCAATACCGGTATTCAGTATCCGCTCGGGGACAACAGCGGTAGCGGCGGAGCCAATTCTGCAGCGGCTCCTACTTCAACCAAAAATCCTGAATTGCGCTGGGAAAAGAATGAACAGGCCAACATAGGGATTGATCTTGCTGTACTTGGAAACCGCTTTTCGGTATCTGCCGATTTTTATCGCAGAGCATCTAAAGATCTGATTTTCAGTGTTGCACCGCCTTCTACCAGCGGGACTTATGAGTGGTCGCCACTGAATACAGGTACAATGGTAAATACGGGGGTTGACTTGAGTTTTAATACCGTAAATCTTCCCGCATCTTCTCCGATTAAATGGACATCCACCCTTATTTATTCTGCTTATAAAAACAACATCGAGTCGCTTGGACAAAGTGCCCCCATCCTTGGTTCGTTTGCCCGTATTACAGGTGGGGGTTTGAAAGTTGACGAAGGATTGCCTGTTAATTATTTTTTTGGTTACATAGCCGATGGCATTTTCCAGAACTGGGATGAGGTAAAGGCTCATGCTGTCCAGACTCCGGGCACCGATGGTTCCAATGGAACAGCACCCGGTGACATCCGTTTTAAGGACCTTAATGGTGATGGTATTATCAATGACAAGGATAGAACCAATCTTGGTAACTCCATCCCGACATTCACCTATGGTTTCACCAATAATGTGAGCTGGAAATCACTGGAGCTCTCCGTTTTTCTTCAGGGTTCGAGCGGAAACAAGGTACTTAATTTTACCCGCTGGTACACAGAAGGCGGCGTTTCAAATGGTAATTACAGCAAGGAGGTCCTCAATCGCTGGACGGGTCCGGGAACAAGCAACAGCATGCCACGCATGATTCAGGCCGATCCAAATCAGAATAACCGGGTTTCCTCCCGCTTTGTAGAGGATGCCTCTTACCTGCGGGTAAAAAATATCCGTCTTTCATGGAGTCTGCCTGACCGCTGGGCTATGAAAGCAGGAGTAGGAAAGCTCAGAGTTTATGGCTCTGTGCAGAATGTACTCACTTTTACAAAATACACCGGCTTTGATCCGGAAGTAGGAGGAGGGGTTGATTTCGGATTTTATCCTCAGGCACGTACCTGGCTCGGGGGGCTTACCATGGAATTTTAATGAAAAGAAATTTTGCAGAATGACTATGAAAGTGAAAATACATCCAAGAGGTTTGCTGCTGCTGTCAGTTTTCTGTTCAGCTATTCTGGTTTCCTGTAAAAAGGATTTTCTTGACCAGACTCCCAACAACGCCATCACCGATGAAAATTATTATCAGACCGAAGCTGATGCCATCAAGGCGGTGAATGCCATTTATACGCCTGCCATGGGTCTTTACAACGGCGGAGGCTGGCAGATTCTCGACATCATGACCGACGACACCGATAAGGGTGGCGGCGGAGCCAATGACGGAGTGGAGGTTTACGAGCTGGATAATTTCACGCTGAATTCTTTCAATCCCATGATTGCCACCTATTATGGTCAGTGCTACCAGGGTATTCAGCGGGCCTGCATCGTACTCGATAAAGTACCCGGAATCCAGGGTATGTCGGAAAATATCCGTAAGCGCTGTCTGGGGGAAGCCCACTTCCTCCGTGGTTATTACTACTTTATGCTGGTGAGGCTTTTTGGTGATGTTCCCTTGTATACCAAACCCATCACCCTGCCCGATGCCTACAAAATATCACGCTCACCCAAAGCGCAGGTTTATTCCACCATCATAGCTGATCTTGAGCAGGCGCGCGACCTTCTCCCGCTTACGAGGTATTCCGGTGAAGATGCAGGACGGGTGAATGCCTGGGCTGCGCGCGGAATGCTGGCTTCAGTTTACCTCACGCTTGGAAAAGAGTATTTTCCCAAGGCTGCAGAAGAGGCCGAGGCGGTCATTAATTCGGGGGTTTATTCGCTCAATGCCAATTATGCCGACAATTTTAATGTGCTTAAAGAAAACGGACCGGAATCACTTTTTGAAATTCAGTACCGCAACGCCGGCCAGAGCTGGAGCTTT
>Ga0315900_10005703_pt1 | contig 17017 bp, 15 predicted proteins | sample LakEriMetagenome_FD_203521 | JGI IMG/M metagenome (GOLD analysis project Ga0315900, IMG submission 203521) | Freshwater fungal communities from buoy surface, Lake Erie, Ohio, United States - Buoy 12 MA114 | ecosystem: Environmental > Aquatic > Freshwater > Lake > Lake biofilm | place: USA: Lake... | reverse complement strand
GCACCGGGTGGCGAGCCGCGGCGCTCGCCTCGGGCGCGTTGTGGTACTCGAAGGCGACGATGTCGCGCTCGAAGTAGACCAGACCGTCCTCGCCGGCGGGCAGTTCGCGCCCGTCGTCGTCGCAGATACGCAGCGTGCCGACGATCGCGCGCCCGACCGAACCGGGGTGAGCGAGCCATTCGGCGCTCGAGATCGCGGTCACGCCGTTGCCCTCGCTCGCACCGTAGTACTCCTCGATGATCGGGCCCCACCAGTCGATCATGCCGCGCTTGACGTCGACCGGGCAGGGCGCCGCGGCATGGATCGCCACCTGGTGGCTCGACAGGTCGTGACGGCGGCGCTCCTCGTCAGTGAGCTTGAGCATGCGCACGAACATCGTCGGCACCCACTGGCTGTGCGTGACCCGATGGCGTTCGATCAGCGCGAGCGCCTGCAGCGGATCGAAGCGCTCCATCATCACCACCGTGCCGCCCAGGAAGTGCACCGACTGGCAGTAGCCGAGCGGCGCAGCGTGATAGAGCGGGGCGGGCGACAGGTAGACCGTGTCGGGCGAGATCCGGTAGCGGGCGAGCTGCTGCAGGCGCGCGGCGTTGAGGCCTTCGTTCACCCGGCCGCCCTGCTGGGCGCGCACGATGCCCTTGGGCCGTCCGGTGGTGCCGGAGCTGTAGAACATGGTCGCGCCCATCCACTCGTCGGCCAGGCGCTGCGCGGGATGCCCGGCGATGGCGGCCTCGTACGCTTCCCAGCCGTCGATGCAGCCATCGACCATCAGCCGCCGCTCGCAGCCGGGCATCAGCGGACCGAGTGCGGCGGCGAGCTCGCGCATCGCGAAGGAACTCACGACCGTGCGGGCCTGGCTGTCGCCGATGATGTAAGCAGCCTCGTCGGGGGTCAGGTAGCGGTTGACCGGCGCGATCAGCAGCCCGGAGCGCAGCGCCGCCCAGCAGACTTCCAGGTAGCGCATGTTGTTCTCCATGACGATCGCGATCCGATCGCCGCGCCGCAGGCCCTGGGCGAACAGGCACTGGGCCAGCCGCATCGAGCGCTCGTCGAGTTCGCCGTAGGTGAGCACCGCACCGGTGCCGCCGCTGATCAGCGCCGGCTTGTCGGGGTTGCGCTGCGCGTGGTCGCCAAGGTATCGGGCTTCGCTCATCGGGTTTTCCGGAGGGTGGATCGGGTTGCAGCCGCGCTCAGCGCAGGCGGCCACGGCGCAGGCCGCCGCCGCCGCGGCGGGGTCCGACCGGCAGTTGCGCGCCGACGGCGCTGCGCATCGCGGCCGCGTGCGCGTGGCAGATGGCGCAGGCGAGCGCGTCGGCGGCGTCGGGCGAGGGCTCCGCGGGCAGGGCGAGCAGTCGCTGCACCATCGCCTGGACCTGGGCCTTGGCCGCGCGTCCGCTGCCGGCGACCGCCTGCTTGATCTGCAGGGCGGTGTACTCGTGGACCAGCAGGCCGTCGGCCACCAGGGCCGCGATCGCGGCACCGCGCGCCTGGCCGAGCAGCAGCGTGGACTGCGGGTTGACGTTGACGAAGACGATCTCGACCGACGCCACGTCGGGCCGGTAGGCGGCGACCACCTCGCGCACGCCGGCGTGGATCGTGCCCAGCCGCGGCGGCAGCGCGCCCGTGCCGATCCGGATCACGCCGCTGGCGACATAGCGCGGCGTCCCGGAGGCGGTATCGACCACGCCGAAGCCGGTGAGCCGCAACCCGGGGTCGATGCCGAGAACGCGCAAGCGCGGCTCAGTCCGCGCGCCGGGCCCGGTTGCCGGGGATGGTGGACAACCCGGGCATACGCGCTCAGTGGCGGAAGTGGCGCACGCCGGTGAACACCATCGCGACACCGAGTTCGTCGGCCGCGCCGATGACCTCGTCGTCGCGCACCGAGCCGCCCGGCTGGATCACGGCGACCGCGCCCGCGTCGACCACCGCGTCGAGCCCGTCGCGGAAGGGGAAGAAGGCGTCGGAGGCGACCACCGAGCCGCGCAGCGCGAGGCGCGCCTGGTCGGCCTTGATCGCGGCGATGCGGGCGGAGTCGATGCGGCTCATCTGCCCGGCGCCGATGCCGAGCGTGCGTCCGCCGCCACAGAAGACGATGGCGTTCGACTTGACGAAGTGCGCCACGCGCCAGGCGAAGAGCAGGTCGTCGATCTGGGCGGCCGTGGGCGTCAGCCGGGTGACCACCCGCAGGTCGGCGGAGGCCAGGCGATGCTCGTCGGGGGACTGCACGAGCAGACCCCCGCCCACCCGCTTGAGATCGTAGCGGTTGCCGCGACGCGACAGCGCGATCTCGAGCAGGCGCACGTTGGGTTTGGCAGCGAAGACGCGCCGCGCGCCGTCGTCGAAACCGGGGGCGATCAGCACTTCGACGAACTGTGCGGCGACGCGCTCGGCGCAGGCCGCGTCGAGCGGGCGGTTGAAGGCGATGATGCCGCCGAACGCCGATGTGGGATCGGTGCCGAAGGCTTTCAGGTAGGCGGTGAGCGCGTCGGCGGCGATCGCCACGCCGCAGGGATTGGCGTGCTTGACGATCACGCAGGCCGGCTCGTCGAAGCTCTTGACGCACTCCCAGGCCGCGTCGGCGTCGGCGACGTTGTTGTAGGAAAGCTCCTTGCCCTGCAGCTGCTGCCAGGTCGCGAGGCTGCCCTCGGGGGCATCGAGGTCGCGATAGAAGGCCGCGCGCTGATGAGGGTTCTCGCCGTAGCGCATCGCCTGGCGGCGGGTCCACTGGCGGGTGAGTACCGCGGGATGGTCGGCTCGGGTGCCGTCGGGCTCGATGGCCGAGAGCCAGTTCGCGATCGCGCCGTCGTAGCGCGCGGTGTGGGCGAAGACCTTGCAGGCCAGCGCGAATCGGGTGGCGGCCTGCGTGGCGCCGCTCGCGTCGATCTCGGCGAGCACGACCGGGTAGTCGGCCGGATCGACCACCACGGTGACGCCGCCGTGATTCTTGGCGGCTGCCCGCAGCATCGCCGGCCCGCCGATGTCGATGTTCTCGATCGCGTCCTCGAGCGAGCAGTCCGGGCGGGCCACGGTGGCTTCGAAGGGATAGAGATTGACCACCAGCAGGTCGATCGGCGCGATGCCCTGCGCCCGCAGGGCATCCATGTGCGCCGGCAGGTCGCGGCGGGCAAGCAGCCCGCCATGCACCGCCGGGTGCAGGGTCTTGACCCTGCCGTCGAGCATCTCGGGAAAGCCGGTGAGGTCGGCGACCTCGCGTACCGCGAGGCCGGCCTCGGCGAGGAGTTTCGCGGTCCCGCCGGTGGAGATGATTTCGAAGCCCCGCGTCGCGAGGGCGCGGGCGAAATCGACGACGCCCGCCTTGTCCGAGACGCTGATCAGCGCCCGCCTGAGCTGTGGATTCATAGCATGCCGTGCAGCTGGAGTTTCTTTCTCAGGGTGTTGCGATTGATGCCGAGCATTTCGCTGGCGCGAAGCTGGTTGCCTCCGGCCTGCCGCATCACGACCTCGAGCATCGGCCGCTCGACAGCGCGAATAACCATATCGTAGATGGATGCCGGCGCGGTCCCTTCCAGATCCTTGAAATACTTCTCCAGACTGCGCGTCACCGCGTCATCGATCGATGCATGACGGTTCATGCCATCTCCAGGGAAGTGCTTTCTCGAGGCGCCGCGGTCGAGACCGGGCTGGCGGCATCACCGGCGAGAAAGGCGCCGATGAGGTCGAGCTGGTCGTCGGGCCGCTCGAGGGTGTTGAAGTGCGCGCGCAGCGCCTGCCAGCCAGCGACCCCGGCGAGATACCAGCCGACGTGCTTGCGCGCGGTTCGCACGCCGGTGCGCTCGCCGTGGAAGGCATAGTGCTCGACCAGATGGGCCAGCAGCCGTACGCGAAGCTCGCCGCGGGTCGGGCCGGGCAGCTCGCGCCCGGTGGCCAGGTGGTGCGCGATCTCGCGAAAGATCCAGGGCCGGCCCTGCGCCGCGCGGCCGATCATCACGGCGTCGGCGCCGGTGGCCGCGAGCACCGCGCGTGCTCGCGCACCGCTGGTGATGTCGCCATTGGCCACCAGCGGGATGCGCACCGCGCGGCGGATCGCCGCGAGGGTTTCGTACTCGGCCTGTCCCGAATAGCCGCAGGCGCGGGTGCGTCCGTGCACGGTGAGCATGGCCACGCCAAGATCCTCGAAGCGGCGCGCGAGGTCGACCGCGTTGCGTCGCCCCGGGTGCGGGCCGGTGCGCATCTTGACCGTGACCGGCACGTCGACCGCGGCACGCACGGCCGCGACGATCGCGGTGGCCAGCGGCTCGTCGGCCATCAGCGCCGAGCCTGCATGCACGTTGCAGACCTTGCGCGCCGGGCAGCCCATGTTGATGTCGATGATCTGGGCGCCGCGCTCGACGTTGTGGCGTGCCGCATGGGCCATCATCGCCGGGTCGGCGCCGGCGATCTGCACGGCCCGTGGCTCGGCTTCGCCGGCATGGTCGGCCCGTTTCTGGGTCTTCACGCTGTCTAGCAGGCGGGGGTCGGAGGCGGTCATCTCGGAAACCGCATAGCCGGCGCCGAGCGCTCGACAGAGCGAACGGAAGGGACGGTCGGTCACTCCCGCCATGGGCGCAACGAACACGTTGCTGCTCAGCGTGTAGGGACCGAGACGCATGGACGACCAGGAACTCCGGGCGGGGGGGTGCGGCGCTTGCGACACCGCGCCGCGCGGCAGGACGCGGATTCTAGCGAAATTCGTCGCCTGCGGCGCGGCACTCGGCATCGAGCGCGGCCAGCCGCTGTGGCGTGCCGACATCGACCCAGCGCCCGGCGTGGCGCTCGCCGCCGAGGGCGGCCGCGTCGATCAGCTTCTCGAGGATCGGGCGCAGCGGCGCGCGCGCGCCGGCGGGCAACCCGGCGAAGACGGCGGGGTCGTAAACCGCGATGCCGCTGAAGGTGAGCGCGACGCCGCCGCGCCGGGCGAGCCGTTGCCCGACCAGCGAGAAGTCGCCCTGCGGATGCTCCGGCGGGTTGTCGACCAGCACGGCCCATGCGCGCAGCCCGAGTGCGCCGAACTGCGCGGCGATCCCCGGGGCCCGGCCGAAGTCGAAATCGGTGAAGACATCGCCATTGACGACGAGGAAGGGGGCGTCGCCAAGCAGCGGCAGGGCCCGCGCGATGCCGCCGGCGGTCTCCAGCGCCTGGCCCTCGGGGGAATAGCGGATGCGCAGCCCCCAGCGGCTGCCATCGCCCAGCGACGCCTCGATCAGGGCGCCCAGGTGTGCATGGTTGATCACGACCTCGGCGAATCCGGCACGCGCGAGCCGCTCGAGGTGGCGTACGATCAGCGGCTTGCCCGCGACCGGCAGCAGCGGTTTGGGGCAGGTGTCGGTCAGCGGACGCAGTCGCTCGCCGCGGCCGGCCGCCAGGATCATCGCGCGCATCAGAAGGTGTAGCCGGTCTCGCGCGAGTAGCCTTCGACACGCTCGATCAGGCGCACCAGCGGGTCGAAGTCGCGGTAGCGGCGGGCCGCGCGAAGCAGGTCGGCCAGCACCCGGGGCATGTCGGCCAGGTAGCGATCCTTGCCATCGCGATGCGACAGCCGCGCGAAGATGCCCAGGACCTTGAGATGGCGCTGCATGCCCATCCACTCGAACTGGCGCCAGAAGTCGCTGAAGTCGGCGGGCACCGGCAGGCCCGCCCGACGCGCGCGCTCCCAGTGCCGGATCGTCTGGTCGAGCACGAACTCCTCGGGCCACCCGATGTAGGCGTCGCGAAGGATCGAGACGAGATCGTAGGTGCAGGGACCGTGGACCGCATCCTGGAAATCGAGCACCCCGGGGTTGGCCTCGCCCGGCAGCACCATCAGGTTGCGCGAGTGCCAGTCGCGGTGCACCGCCACCGCGGGCTGCGCGAGCGCCGAGGCGACGAGCAGCCGGAAGGCATCGTCGAGCACCTGTCGGGCCGTGGGGTCGAGGTGGCAGCCGCGATGGCGCTGCAGGTACCACTCGGGGTAGAGCTCGAGTTCGCGCCGCAGCAGTGCCTCGTCGTAGGACGGAAAGACGCCGGCCGGCGTGGCGGTCTGCAGGCGCACCAGAGCAACGCTCGCCTCGCGGTAGAGCACCGGCGCCGTGCGTTCGTCGAGTGCCTGCAGGTAGGTGAGCGCGCCGAAGTCCTGCAGCAGCAGGAAGCCCGCGCCGGGGTCGGCTGCGTGCACGGCCGGCACGCTGAGACCCGCGCGCGCCAGGGCATCGCCGGCATGCAGGAACGGGCGCACGTCCTCGTGGGGCGGCGGCGCGTCCATCGCGACCAGGCTGCCATGGGCGGCGGCCTCGAGGCGGAAGTAGCGCCGGAAGCTGGCGTCGTCGGAGGCGGGGCGCAGCGAGCCAGGGTCGAGGCCGAGCGAGGCGGGCAGGGTGTCGAGCCAGGCGCGCAGGGCGTCGAGGCGCAGATCGGGCGGAGTCGGTGGCATCGCTTCGTATAATAGTCGCTGACTGTGCCATGCCGCATCCACGCCTTCGAGCCGCCGCGCTTCTGATGACCGTCTGCGGGGTGGCAGCGGCGGCTGAACCGTCGGCGTTCCCGCTGCGCCTCGAGCCGCGGCTGTCGGAGGCCGCCGCGCTGCAGACCGAAGGCCGGCCGCTGTGGGGCAGCGCCGATCGGCTCGTCGGGCGGGTCGAGCGCGATCTCACGCTGTCAGGCAACGCCGAGCTGCGCCGCGCCGGCACCGTCGTCCGCGCCGAACGCATCACCTGGCACGAGAGTGACGACGAGGTCGTCGCGGTGGGTAACGTGCGAGTGGTCCGCCAGGGCAACGTGTTCGCCGGTCCGGCGCTGCAGCTGCGCCTCGACGGCAGCGCGGGGGTGTTCCTCGCGCCTTCGTTCGCGCTGGGGCTCTACGGCGGGCGCGGCCGAGCCGAGCGCATCGAGTTCCTCGGCGATCGACGCGTGGCAATGCGCGAGGCGAGCTACACCACCTGCCAGGCCGACGACCCCGACTGGTACCTGCGCACCCGCTCGCTCGAGCTCGACGAGGCGGCCGAGCAGGCGAGCGGCGAGGGAGCCACGCTGCACTTCAAGGGGCGCCAGCTCCTCGCCGCGCCGCTCTTCGCCTTTCCGCTGGGCGAGGGGCGTCGCAGCGGCTTCCTGCCGCCGAGCTTCGCCTTCACCTCGCGCAGCGGCCCCGAGCTGCTCGCGCCCTACTATCTCGATATCGCGCCCAACCGCGACCTCACGCTTTACCCGCGCATGATGGTGCGCCGCGGCCCGCAGCTCGGCGCGCAGTTCCGCTACCTCGAGCCGCGCGCCGCCGGCGACCTGCGCGCCGAGTACACGCCGCGCGACGCGCTCACCGGCACGAGCCGCAGTTTCTGGAGCGCACTGCACACCTACAGCGGCGTCGGAGGCTGGTCGGGCGCGATCACCGCGCGCGGCGTCTCCGACGAGAACTATTTCGTCGACTACTCGCGCTCGATCCTCGCGAGCTCCGAGCGGGTGCTGCCGCGCGACCTGATCGCCACGCGCCAGTGGAACGACTGGACCGTGCTGCTGCGTGCCACCGCCTGGCAGTCGATCCTCGATGCGCGTCTGGCGCCGCCCTACGAGCGCCTCCCGCAGGTCAGCTTCAGCCGGCACGACCGCGACCTCGGTGGCTTCGAGCTCGAGCAGCTCTACGACGCCAGCCGGTTCCAGCGTCCGCTGGCCGGTTCGCCCGAGGGCACCCGGTTCGTCGCCTACCCGCGCCTGAGCCTGCCCTGGGTGCGGCCCGGCTGGTACGTGGTGCCGCGCCTGGGCATGCACCTGTCGAGCTACCGGCTGGCTGACAATGCCGGGCAGGCCACCTCGCTCGCGCGCGCGGTTCCGATCGCCTCGCTCGAGGGCGGCCTGGTGTTCGAGCGGCCGACCACCCTGTTCGGCCGCGAAGTCACGCAGACCCTCGAGCCGCGCCTTTACTACGTGCGCTCGCCCTATCGCGACCAGTCGGCCTTTCCGGTCTTTGATTCCGGTGTGGCCGACTTCAACTTCGCGCAGCTGTTCGCCGACAATACCTTCATCGGCCACGATCGAATCGCCGACCAGAACCAGCTCACGTCGGCGGTGGTCTCGCGCCTGATCGACCCCCGAAGCGGTGGCGAGTCGCTGCGCGTGGCGATCGGGCAGCGCCTGCACTTCAGCGACCAGCGGGTCGCGATCCCCGGCATCGCGCCGCGCACCGACGCCCGCTCCGACATCCTGCTGGCCGCTTCGGCCGCGCTCGGCGGCGGCTTCGCCGTCGACGCCGGCGTGCAGTACAGCCTGCGCGATGCCGACGTGCCGCGGCTGAATCTGCTGATGCGCTATCTGCCCGGCGACGGCCGCATCCTGAACGCCGGGGTGCGCTTCCTGCGCAATGAACTCGGTCAGGTCGACACCTCCTGGCGCTGGCCGGTGGTCGCGGGATGGACCGCGCTGGGCCGGGTCAACTACTCGTGGCTCACGCGTCGCACCGATCCAGCCACGCTCACGGTCGTCGACGCGCAGCCCGGCATCATCGAGGCGATCGGCGGCTTCGAGCGCAGCGCCGACTGCTGGACGCTGCGCTTCGTGGCGCAGCGATTCGTCACGGCGGCAGGCCGCTCGACCAGCACCTTCTTCCTGCAGCTCGAGCTCAGCGGGCTCGGGCGCATCGGCTCCGACCCCTTTGATATATTGCGTCGGAACATCCCCGGCTACCGGTTGCCCTCCGACCGACCGCCGCCCTCGTCGCGTTTCTTCGGGTACGAATGAATCCCCCCTTGCGCGCGTTCGCCCTCGTCGCCGCCTGCTGCCTCTCGGCGGCGGTTGCAGCCCAGCCCGCGACCTCGCCGCGCCAGCCGATCGAGATCGACCGGGTGGTGGCGGTGGTCAACACCGACGTCATCACGCTGCTCGAGCTCGAAGCACGCCGGCTGGCGGTCGAGCGCCAGTTGCGCCAGCGGCGCATCGAGGTGCCGCCCGCCGACGAGCTGCGCCGGCAGGTGCTCGAGCGGATGATCACCGACCGCGCGGCGGTGCAGGCGGCGCGCGAGGCCGGCCTGCGCGTCGATGATGCCCAGCTCGACCGGGAGCTCGCCCGCCTGGCCGAGGACAACCGCCTGACGCCCGCGCAGCTGCGCGCGCAGGTCGAGCGCGACGGCATCGCCTTCGCCCGCTTTCGCGAGGACCTCCGCGACGAGATGCTGATCTCGAGGCTGCGCTCGCGCGAGATCGAGGGCCGGCTGCAGGTCAGCGAGGCCGACGTCGATGCCTTCCTGGCCGAACAGCGTCAGGCGGCCGGCACGGTGGCGCCGGAATACCTGCTGTCGCACATTCTGCTGCGGGTGCCCGAAGGCGCCAGCGCGGCGCAGATCGAGCGGCAGCGGCTGCGCGGCGAGGAGATCCTTCGCCAGCTCGAGCGCGGTGGCGATTTTGCCAGGCTCTCGGCGGCCTTCTCCGATGCGCCCGAGGCGATGAGCGGTGGCAACCTGGGCTGGCGGGCCGCCGAGCGGCTGCCGCAGCTCTTTCTCGAGGCCGTCGAGTCCCTGAAGCCCGGGGATCCGGCGCGGCTGCTGCGCAGCCCCAACGGCTTTCACGTGCTGCGCCTCGACGATCGCCGCGCGGGCGGCGGGACGCTCGCCACGGCACCGGTGCTGCAGACCCGGGCGCGCCATATCCTGATGCGGCCCTCCGAGATCACGCCGCAGGCCGACGTGCTTCGGCGTCTTGCCGAGGTCCGCGAGCGCCTGATCGCGGGCCGCGTCGAGTTCGCCGACATGGCCAGGCAGTACTCGGTGGACGGCAGCGCCAGTCGCGGTGGCGACCTCGGCTGGCTGTTGCCCGGCGATACCGTCAGCGCCTTCGAGCGGGCCATGAATGCGCTGAAGCCCGGCGAGATCAGCGAGCCGGTACGCAGCGAGTTCGGCTACCACCTGATCCAGGTGCTCGAGCGGCGCACCGAGGTGGCCACCGTCGATCGCCAGCGCCAGGCCGCGCGTGGCGCGCTTCGGGAGCGTCGCATCGAGGAGGAGACCCAGGACTGGCTGCGGCAACTCCGCGACCGCGCCTTCGTCGAGTACCGCGACCGCTGAGCCGGTGAGCGCGGCCCTTTTCACGGTGGCGCATCCTTGAAGCCCCCGATCGCGCGCAAGCGCTTCGGCCAGCACTTTCTCGTCGATGCGTCGGTGGTGGCGGCAATCGTCTCGGCGATCGACCCGCGGCCGGCGCAGCGGATCTTCGAGATCGGGCCCGGCGACGGCGTGCTCACCGGCGCGCTGCTGGCGAGGGTGCCGCGGCTCGGTGCAGTCGAGATCGACCGCGATCTCGCGGCGCGTCTGCGCCGGCGTTTCGGCGACCGGCTCGCGCTGATCGAAGCCGATGTGCTGGCCATCGATCTCGCCGCGCTGGTAGCCGAGGGTCCGCTGCGCCTCGTGGGCAATCTGCCCTACAACATCTCGACCCCGCTGCTCGTGCGACTGCTCGAGTGCCGCGACAAGGTGATCGACCAGCACTTCATGCTGCAGAAGGAGGTGGTCGACCGCATCGTCGCCGGGCCCGGCAGCGCGGCCTACGGGCGCCTGGGCGTGCTGCTGCAGGCCTACTACGACGTCGAATCGCTGTTCGAGGTGCCGCCGGCGGCCTTCGATCCCCCGCCGCGAGTCGATTCGGCCGTGGTACGGATGCTGCCGCGGCTCGAGCCGGTGGCCGCCGATCCCGCGAGCCTGTCGGCGCTGCTGGCAGCGGCCTTCGGCCAGCGCCGCAAGATGCTGCGGGGTACGCTGCTGCCGTGGCTCGCCAGCCAGGGTATCGACGACAGCGGCCTGCCACCGACGGCCCGGGCCGAGGATGTGCCGGTTGCCCAGTGGGTCGCGCTCGCGGCGAGGCTTGCGCGCGCGCGTGCCGGCGGCGCGCGGTAACATCGCCGGCTCGAACGTTCAGGGCTCCGGACATGAAACTGCTTCACACGATGCTGCGCGTTGGCGACATGCAGCGGTCGATCGACTTCTACACCCGCGTGCTCGGCATGAACCTGCTGCGCACCACCGACCGCCCCGAGCAGAAGTACTCGCTCGCCTTCGTCGGCTACGGTCGTGGCAACGCCGACGGCCACGCCGAGATCGAGCTCACCTACAACTATGGGGTCGACCAGTACGAGCTGGGCGGCGCCTATGGGCACATCGCGATCGGCGTCGACGATGCGGCGGCCACCTGCGAGCGTGCCCGCGCCGCAGGTGCGCGCGTGACCCGCGAGGCCGGGCCGGTGAAGGGCGGAACCACGGTGATCGCCTTTCTCGAGGATCCCGACCACTACAAGGTCGAGCTGATCCAGACTGACAGCCGCCGCGTCTGAGCCTAGCGCTGTGTCTCGCCTGGCTGCGTGCGAAGCCAGGCGCGAGCGCGCTGCCAGTCCGGGAAGAGCTCGCCGACGGTCGACCAGAAGGCTGGCCCGTGGTTGAGCTCGCGCAGATGCGCGAGTTCGTGGGCGATCACGTAATCGACGATTTCCGGCGGAAAATGCATCAGCCGCCAGTTGAGGCGGATCGTGCCGTCGGCGCCGCAGCTGCCCCAGCGCGTGCGCGCCGATGACAGCGCCCAGCGAGCGGGAGCCACGCCGTGCTCGCGCCCGAAGTGCGCGAGTCGCTCGGCGAAGTGTTCGCGGGCGCGCTGCTGCAGCCAGGCCTGAACCCGGTCGCGAAGCTGATCAGGGCTCGCCTGCGGGGGCAGCCCGAGCCGCAGCTCGGCACCGTCGAGGCGTGGTTTGCCGCGATGCCCGGGGTCGAGGCGCAGCACGAGGTCGCGCCCCAGGAAGGGCATCGTGGCGCCGTCCTCCCAGCGGATCGCGGTGCGCTCGCGCCGGCGGGTGTAATCGCGCCATGCCACGAGCTTGCGCACGATCCAGTCGGCGCGCTCGGCCAGCGCGGCGTCGATCTCGCGCTGTCCGACCCAGCGAGGCGCGGCGATGGTCAGGCCGCGGTCGTCGATCGTGAAGCCGATCGTGCGACGACGCGAGCGCCGCAGCGTGTAGGCGACCTCGTGTCCGCGAAGCTGGGCCACGCATCGACGCTCGCCGGGCTGCGACGCGGGTGTCGGCGGTGGCGCGCTGGCGGGAGCGGCAGGCGCCGCATCGAAGAGCGGCAGCACCAGCTGCAGCGCCCCATCGACCAGCTCGCGCAGCCGGCTCACCGGCGACCGGGCCGCGGGCACGGGGTTTCAGGCAGCGCCATAGGCCGCGGGCGTGATGCGCCGCATCTCGCCTTCGATCCAGGTCTGCACATCGGCGAGCACCTCGTCGGGCGAGCGCCCGGCCGTCGGGATCGGGCGGCCGATCGAGACCGTGACCGTCCCCGGCTTCTTCAGGAAGGCGCGCCGAGGCCAGAAGTCGCCGGAATTCATCGCGATCGGCACCACCGGCGCGCCGGTGCGCACCGCCAGGCGCGCGCCACCGGTCTTGTAGCGGGGCGCCGACCCCGGCGCGGTGCGCGTGCCTTCGGGGAACATGATGATCCAGCGACCCTCGGCGAGCTTGCGTGAGCCCTGCTCGACGACTTCCTCGAAGGCGTTGCGGCCCCTGGAACGGTTGATGTGGATCATGTCGAGCAGCCAGATGCCCCAGCCGAAGAAGGGCAGCAGCAGCAGTTCGCGCTTGAACACGAAGCAGAGTTCGCGCGGCAGGTGCGACACGTAGTACAGCGTTTCCCAGGTCGACTGGTGCTTCGAGAGCACGATGGCCGGGCCGTCGGGGAGGTTCTCGAGACCGATCACGCGATGGTCGATGCCGAGGATGTGCCGCGCGCCCCAGACCATCAGGCGTGGCCAGCCCACGGTGATGCGGTAGCGCAGCGGTCGCGGCAAGGGCGCGATGAGCAGGCACAGCCCGCTCATCGGGATCACGGTGATGATCTGCAGCAGCGTGAAGGCCAGGGAACGCAGCACGGGCATCGACGGCTCCGGGTCAGGGCAGGAGGTCGCGTACGGCCGCGGCCAGGTCGGTTCGGACGCGGGTGGACGGCGGCAGTCCGCCCTCGCGCAGCGTGGCACGGCCGTTGCCGGTCAGCACCAGCACCGGCTGGCAGCCGGCGGCATCGGCCGCCTGCAGGTCGCGCAGCGAATCGCCGATCATGATCATCGAGGCGGGCTCCACCGCGAAGCGGCGGGCGATCTCGTGCAGCATCCCGGGTCGGGGTTTGCGACAATCGCAGTCGGCCGCCGGGGCATGCGGGCAGAAGAAGACCGCGTCGAGGTGGCCGCCGGCCTGCGCGACCGCACGACCCATCGTGGCGTGGATCGCGGCAAGCGTGGCCATGTCGAAGAGCCCCCGGCCGATGCCCGCCTGATTGGTCGCGACCGCCACGCGCCAGCCCGCCTTGCGCAGGCGGGCGATCGCCTCGAGGCTGCCCCGGATCGGGCGCCACTGCGAGGGGCTGCGGATGTAGTCCTCGCTGTCGTGGTTGATGACGCCATCGCGATCGAGGACGACCAGCCGCGCGCTCATGCGGACAGTCGGGAGATGTCGGCGACGCGGTTCATCAGGCCGTGCAGGCGCGCGAGCAGGGCGAGCCGGTTGGCGCGAACGCGGCCGTCCTCGGCCATCACCATGACCTGGTCGAAGAAGCGGTCGACGGCTTCGCGGGCACGCGCGGTGGCCACCAGTGCGCCGGTATCGTCGTGCGCGGCCAGGCGGCTCGCGACCTCGGGCTCGAGTTCGGCGATCTGCGCCGCGAGCTCGCGCTCGGCCGCCTCGGCGAGCAGCGCCTCATCGACCGCGGCAGCCGCGCCGTCGCCGGACTTGCGCAGGATGTTGGCGATGCGCTTGTTGGCAGCAGCCAGCGCCTGCGCCTGCGGCAGCGCCGAGAAGGCGCGAACCGCCGCCAGCCGGTCGGGCACACGCCCGAGGTCGGTCGGGCGCAGTTCGAGCACCGCCGCCACTTCCTGCGCGGTGGCGCCGCGCTCGCGCAGCCAGCCCGCGAGCCGCTCGAGGATGAAATCCTCGAGGGCGGCGCGCCCCTGCGCGGCACCGAGCTCGAAGGCCGCGAAGGCGCTGTCGAGCAGCGCCGGCAGGGGCAGCGGCAGACGTTTCTCGACCAGCATGCGGATTACGCCGAGCGCATGACGGCGCAGCGCGAAGGGATCCTTGTCGCCGGTAGGCAGCTGCCCGATACCGAACAGCCCCGCCAGGGTCTCTAGCTTGTCGGCCAGCGCGAGCACCGTGCCGGTCTGGCTGGCGGGCAGCGCATCGCCGGCGAAGCGCGGCTGGTAGTGCTCGAGGATCGCGGTGGCCACGGCGTCGGGCTCGCCGTCGTGGCGGGCGTAGTAGGCGCCCATGATGCCCTGCAGTTCGGGGAACTCGCCCACCATGCCGGTGAGGAGGTCGGTCTTGGCGAGCAGCGCTGCGCGCTCGACGAGCGCGACATCGGCGCCGAGCGCGGCGGCGATCGCCGCGGCGATGCGACGGACCCGATCGGTGCGTTGCGCCTGGGTGCCCAGGCGCGCGTGGTAGACGACGCCGGCCAGTGCCGGCACGCGCTCGGCCAGCCGGGTGCGGCGATCCTGCTCGAAGAAGAAGCGCGCATCGGCAAGGCGCGGGCGCACCACGCGCTCGTTGCCGTCGATGATCAGCGAGGGGTCGTCGATCGCCATGTTCGAGACGATGAGGAAGCGCGGCAGCAGTCGTCCGGCGGCGTCGAAGAGCGGAAAGTACTTCTGGTTGGTGCGCATCGTGAGGATCAGGCACTCCTGCGGAACCTGCAGGAAGGCCTCCTCGAAGCCCCCGATGTAGACCGCCGGCCATTCGACGAGCGCGGTGACTTCCTCGAGCAGCGGCTCGACGTCGGCCGCATCGCCGAGCGAGGCGCCGAGCTCGGCAGCGCGAGCCTCGAGCTGGGCGCGGATCCGCGCGCGCCGGGTGTCGAAGTCGGGCAGCACGCGGCCTTCGCGCTCGAGCAGGTGGACGTAGGCTGACGCGTCCGGCACCTGGAGCTCGCCGGGAGCCTGGAATCGATGGCCCATCGTGCTGCGCCCGGCAGCCAGGCCGAGCACGCTTGCCGGCACGACGGTATCGCCGTGGAGCACGATCAGCCGGTGCGCCGGCCGCACGAAGCTCACGTTGGTGATGCCGTCGGCGAGCTGGTACTCCATGACCTTGGGGATCGGCAGGCGGCCGAGCGCGTGCGCGATCAGGGCGTCGATGCAGCCGGCGAGCGTCTCGCCGGGCACGGTGCTGCTGAACCAGAAACACTCCTGCTTGCCATCGGAGGCGCGGGTGAGCTGCGCGGGCGTGGCGCCCTGTTTCTCGGCCCACTTCAGCAGCGCCTGCGTGGGCTGGCCGCCGGCGTCGAGCCCGACCTTGACCGACGGGCCCTTGAGGTCGACCTGCCGCGGGGCGGCGACCCGCAGCACGGCATCGACACGTACCGCGAGGCGGCGCGGCGTGCAGAAGGCGCGGTGCCCGGCATCGGCTGGCGCCAGGCCGCGGGTTCGCAGGCCTTCGAGGATCGCCGAGGCGAAGGCCTCGCCGAGGCGCCGCAGCGCCTTCGGGGGCAGCTCTTCGGTGAGCAGTTCGATGAGCAGGGGGTGCGCGCTCATTCAGGCCGCCCGGGCAAGGTTGGAGGCCATCGGGAAGCCGAGCCGCTCGCGCGACTCGTAGTAGGCCTGCGCGACCGCGCGCGCAAGCTGGCGCACGCGCCCGATGTAGGCCGCGCGCTCGGTGACCGAGATCGCGCCGCGCGCATCGAGCAGGTTGAAGGTGTGCGAGCACTTCATGACCATCTCGTAGGCGGGAAGCGCCAGCGGCACCGCGATCAGGCGCTGCGCCTGGGTCTCGTATTCGTCGAAGTGGCGGAACAGCATCGCGGTGTCGGCGTGCTCGAAGTTGTACGCCGACTGCTCGACCTCGTTCTGGTGGAACACGTCGCCGTAGCTGACGCCCTCGGTCCAGACGAGGTCGTAGATGCTGCGCACGCCCTGCAGGTACATCGCGAGGCGCTCGATGCCGTAGGTGATCTCGCCGGTGACCGGCTGGCACTTCAGCGAGCCGACCTCCTGGAAGTAGGTGAACTGCGTGACCTCCATGCCATTGAGCCAGACCTCCCAGCCAAGGCCCCAGGCGCCGAGGGTGGGCGACTCCCAGTCATCCTCGACGAAGCGGATGTCGTTGCGCTGCGGGTCGATGCCGAGCGCGCGCAGCGAGCCGAGGTAGCGCTCGAGGATGTCGGGGGGTGAGGGCTTCAGCACCACCTGGTACTGGTAGTAGTGCTGCAGCCGGTTGGGGTTGTCGCCATAGCGGCCATCCTTTGGTCGGCGCGAGGGCTGCACGTAGGCGGCGCGCCAGGGCTCGGGGCCGATCGCGCGCAGGAAGGTGGCGGTGTGGAAGGTTCCCGCCCCGACTTCCATGTCGTAGGGCTGCAGCAGCGCACAGCCCTGGCTGTCCCAGTATTCCTGCAACGTCAGGATGATCTGCTGGAAGGTGAGCATCGGCGGGGTGCCTCAGGGATGGAAGCCGGCGATTTTACTGGATCGGCGCCCGCCGCCGGCGTGCGCCCGCGACGATCAGCAGCGCCGCGGCGAGCCCGGCGACCGGCCACTCGCCGGCGCGCGCGTAGGGGGTGAGCCCGGTGGTTCCCTGCACGGTGACATCGAGCACGCCCTCGCGATGGCCGGGCAGGCGCGCCGTGACCTCGCCGCGATGATCGATGGCCGCGGTGACGCCAGTGTTGGTGGCGCGCAGCATCGGCCGTCCGGTCTCGCGGGCGCGCATCCGCGAGATCTCGAGGTGCTGGCCCGGTGCATGGGAGTCGCCGAACCACGCGATGTTGCTCAGGTTCAGCAGCACGGTCGCTGACACCGGCGCGCGCAGCGCCCTCGCGATCTCATGACCGAACAGGTCCTCGTAGCAGATGTTGGGGGCGATGCGCTGGTCGCCGACCTCGAAGGCGGGTTGCTGCTCGGCGCCCCGAGCGAAGCTGCCGAGCGGGATGTTCATCAGGCGCACGAACCAGCCGAAGCCCCAGGGGATGAATTCGCCGAAGGGCACGAGGTGCTGCTTGTCGTAGCGTCCGGCCTGCCGCTCGCCATCGAGCAGCAGCACGCTGTT
>Ga0315900_10005702_pt1 | contig 17018 bp, 10 predicted proteins | sample LakEriMetagenome_FD_203521 | JGI IMG/M metagenome (GOLD analysis project Ga0315900, IMG submission 203521) | Freshwater fungal communities from buoy surface, Lake Erie, Ohio, United States - Buoy 12 MA114 | ecosystem: Environmental > Aquatic > Freshwater > Lake > Lake biofilm | place: USA: Lake... | reverse complement strand
TTCCTCCAGGATGCCGTGGCCGTGATCATGGTCGTGAGAATGAGCATGGCCGTGATGGTGAGCGTGGTCGTGGGAATGATCGTGGCCGCAGCAGCCGTCGTGCTTGTGCTCATGATCATGAGAAGACTCGTGAGCATGGTCATGGCCGCAGGCGTCGTGCTTGTGATCGTGGTCATGGTCGTGGCCGTGATCGCAGCAGCCTTCCTTGTGACCGTGGTCGTGCTTGTGACCGTGGTCGTGGTCATGATCGCAGCCGTGGGAGGAGCAGCCGCCGTCGTCAGCCTGGGTGGTGAACAGGTTGAACAGAGCCACGACGCCCATGCCGATGCCGGCGATGAGCACCATGTCGCGGAAGATGCCATCGGGCGGCAGGTAGGCGGCGACGCGGCCGCTGACATGAAAATAAAGCAGCACGGCGCTCCAGACCAGCATGATCAGGACGCTGATGAAGTGAATGGTGGTTCGGGTTCCGGACATGGCGGTGGGCGGTGAGGCGTGGAAAGGCGGGCGGGATTATTTCGTGGCGAGCTTCTGGATCAGCATCATCCAGGGTTCGGAGAGGGCGCCGATGAGGATGAACAGGCCGATGAGCAGGGCGAGGACGACGCGGCGTTTGAAGACGCCGGAGTACATGAAGAGCAGCTTGATGTCCATCATGGGGCCGAAGACCAGGAAGGCGAGCTTGGCGGCCATGGAAAACACGGCCATGGGGGCGGCGATGAAGGCGTCGGAGGTGCTGCAGAGGGATAGCACGACGGCCAGGCCCATGATGGAGGGCAGGGCGAGCCATTCATTGCCGGCGACGGTGTTGAGGATCGACTGGTCGACCTGGGTGTTGAAGACGGAGGTGATGACGACCCCGATGACGAAGTACATCGAGGTGTCCAGGAAGTCGCCCATGGCGGCGCGCATTGCATGAACGAGCCTGGCGTTGAAGCCTGGTCCCGGAGCGTGAGCCTGGCCGTCGGCGGTGCGGCCGCGGCCCATGGTTTCGATGATGCGCGGCTTGAGGATCTGCTCGGGCCGCAGGCGCAGGACGATGAGGCCGACGATCACCGCCACGGCATAACCGAGGGAGAGTCGGGAGATGGTCATGGTCGCATTGCCGATGCTGCCGAGGCCGGTGACCTGTTGGAACTCCTTGAAGGCGGTCAGGGTGCTGATCGCGACGATCGGGTTCATGATTGGCGCCGCCAGCATGTAGGTGACGGCGCAGGAGACCGGCAGCCCCTTCTGCACCAGGCGCTTGATGACCGGCACAACGGCGCATTCACAGACCGGAAAGACCAGGCCCAGGACGCCGGCGACGAGGGTGGAGAGCACGCCGTTCCTGGGCAGCACCTTGTCGAGCAGGCGGGAGTCGAGAAACGCGGCGATCAGTCCCGAAAGGACGGTCCCGACAAGGATGTAGGGGGCGCCTTCAAAGACGATGCTGAGGAAGGCCATCAGGACGTCCCCGAGGCGGCTGGGTTCTGGCATGGCGGCAAAAAACATGGGCTGGAGGTGTTAAACGTGACCCGGCGTCCGCTTCAAGCGCGAAAGCTGGCCGGGTATTGTCCGGGAAGGACGGCTGGCGTGGTCTGGCCGGGCCTCATCAGGCCAGGAGCTTGTCCACGACCTTGGCGCCCTGGTTGTCCGTGAGGCTGGCGGCCAGACCGTTGCGCTTGTAGGTCAGCTTTGAGTGGTCGAGCCCGAAGAGCTTCAGCAGCGTGGCGTGGTAGTCGTAGTGCTTCACCTCGTCGATGACGGCCTTGTGGCCGAACTCGTCGGTCTCGCCGTGGACATAACCTTTTTTGAAACCACCGCCTGCGAGCCACATGCTGAAGCCATAGGTGTTGTGGTCGCGGCCCCACTTTTCGCGGCCGGCGTCGTTCTGCAGGACGGGCAGGCGCCCCATCTCACCGCCCCAGTGGACGACGGTGGTGTCGAGCAGGCCGCGCTGCTTCAGGTCGAGGACCAGGGCCGCGCTGGGCTGGTCGGTGGCCTCGCAGTTCTTCGGCAGGGCGGTGACCAGAGAGCCGTGCTGGTCCCAGGACTGGCCGGCGTTGAGCACCTGGACATAACGAACTCCGCGTTCAATGAGACGGCGGGCGATGATGCAGCGGGTGGCGTAGTCCTTGGTCGCGGGGTTGTCGACGCCGTAGAGCTTCTTCACGTGCTCGGGCTCGCCGGAGATGTCGAGGGCCTCCTTGGCGGCGGTCTGCATCTTCGCAGCCAGCTCGTAGCTGGAGATGCGGGCCTGGAGGTCGAGCTCGCCCGGATGCACGCCAAGGTGCTCCTCGTTGAAGGCCTTCAGCAGGGCGAGTTGCCGGGCCTGCGGGCCGCCGGCCAGGGAGGCGGGCGGGTCGAGGTTCAGAATCCGGGGCTCGGTCGGGCGCACCAGGGTTCCCTGGTAAAGCGCGGGCAGCCAGCCGTTGGTGAAGTGCTCGCCCTGGAAGGTGGGCAGGCCGTTCGGATGGGCGAGCACCATGTAGGCGGGAAGTTCGTCGGTTTCGCTGCCGAGGCCGTAGGTGAGCCAGGAACCGAGGGCCGGGCGGCCGGCGGTGATGCGGCCGGCGTTCATGGCATACAGGCCCTGGGCGTGGTTGCTGACCCCGGAGGACATCGATCTCACCAGGGTGATCTCATCAGCCACCTTGCCGAGGTTGGGCAGCAGCTCGCTGAGCTCCATGCCGCACTGGCCGTGCTTCTTGAAGGTCCAGGGCGAGCCGAAGCACTTTGAGGAAGCCTGGGCGAGGTTGTCGTACTTGATTTCTCCCGGGAATTTCTGCCCATGATACTTGGTCAGCATGGGCTTGGGGTCGAAGAGGTCCATCTGCGACGGGCCGCCCATCATGAAGAGTGAGATCATCGCCTTCGCCCTCGGTTCGAAGTGGGGCTTTTTCGGCGTCAGGTCATAGCGCATCTCGCCGAAGCTTTCGGGCTTCACCGGCGCGGCGAGCAGGCCTTCCCTTTGCAGCAGGGAGGCAAGCGCCAGTGTGCCGAGGCTGTAGCCGTTGGCATGGACGAAATGGCGGCGTGAACAGAGGGGGGCGCTGAACATGGGATCTCCAGGATACGCTCAAGCCCGCCGGCATCTCGCAAAACGATCCGCAGCCGCTGCCAGGTTTTGGGTTATGAACCCGTCTTCATGGCGCCATGGCTTGGGGGCGTGACGTTTTGTGCAGAGGAGACCGTGAGAGAATGACCAATGTCCAGGGGGCAATGACCAAGGAAGTTCCAAGGCCCAAATCACATGGCTGAGCGACAAGATTTTCCATGCAGAATCGCCCACTGGAGCCTGCCTGAACCTTGGCGCACTAAGTCATTCCTTGGTCATTGGAGCTAGGGCATTGGGCATTCAGCATCGGGCATCCTCCTGCCACCCAGGAAGTCTCACTGCTTCCTCTGCGGCCGTTTTTCAAACACAGGCTATTCCACCTGGTAGTGTTTTTCGCTGACCGAGTGGTCGTGGTCGTAGATCTGCTCCTTCATGAGGCCGCCCTGGCGTGTCCAGTAGCGGTTCAGCCCATGGCGTTTCCCATTTTCAAAATGGGTTTCGGTGGAGAGCGTGCCATTGTCCCACCACTCCTTCACCACACCGTGGAAACGGCCGTCCACGAGGGGGTATTCGCCCTTGGGTTTGCCGTCCTTGTGGGTTTCCAGAGCCAGGCCGCTGAAGGGGCGGTCACCCAGGAAATAGACGTCGTCCTTCCATTCCAGCTCCTTGTAGGACGCGACCTGGACTTCACGGGAGCAGGAGGCGGCACCCAGGCTGAGCAGGCAGGCGAGCAAAAAGGCGTGGAGGAAACTCATCGTGAGATGTTGGTGCACGCGTTCACCTTGTGCAATGCCGGGCTTCCTGGCGGCGTTTAGGCTGGCTGCTTCCCCAACCTGTCATGCGTCTTTTCTCCCTTGTACTTCTTGGTTTCTCCGTCACCGCCCGTGCGGAGGTCCGCCTGCCCGCCGTTTTTGGCGACAACATGGTGCTTCAGCAGAAGCAGGCCAATCCCGTCTGGGGCTGGGATGCGCCAGGCACGCAGGTGAAGGTGAGCTTCGCCGGCCAGGTGAAGACGGCCTCCGCCGATTCGCAGGGCCGGTGGCAGGTCAGGCTCGATCCCGTGCCCGCCAGCGCAAGGCCGGCGGTCATGACCGTCGGCGGCAGCAGCACGCGTGAATTGAAGAACATTTTGGTCGGCGAGGTCTGGCTCTGCTCGGGGCAGTCGAACATGGGCTTCAACCTGAGCAGCGTCTGGGATGCGGACCTGGACATCGCCACGGCAAAACATCCGCAGATCCGGCTGATCTCCGTGCCCAATGTCGGCACACAGGAGATCCAGGACGACTTCAAGGGGCAGTGGGAGGAGTGCTCGCCGGCCACCGTCGGCGGCTTCACGGCCGTGGGCTACCATTTCGGCCGCGTGCTGCATGAGATGCTGGGCGTGCCGGTGGGCCTGATCGACAACGCCTGGGGCGGCAGCGCCTGCGAGGCCTGGGTGCGCCGCGACCTGCTCGAAAAAGATCCGCGCTTTGCCAGGATGATCGCCCAGTGGCGGCAGATCGAGGTCACCTATTCCGACGCCGTGTTCGAGAAGCAGATGGCGGATTACAAGAAGAAGGTCGAGGACTACGCCGTCGCCCGCCGCGCCGCTCAGAAGGCGGGCAATCCCGCCCCCGCCGCCCCAGGCCGGCCTCCGCAGAACCTGCTGCGCGGCCAGAAGCGCCCCGGCAACCTTTACGCCGGCTGCCTGCATCCGATTATTGGTTATGGCATCCGCGGCGCCATCTGGTACCAGGGGGAGAGCAACTCCAGCCAGGCCCATGAGTATCGCGAGCTCTTCCCGTTCATGATCACCCACTGGCGTCAGGAATGGAAGCAGGGTGACTTTCCGTTCTACTGGGTGCAGCTCGCCGACTACAAACCGCAGCAGCCTGAACCCGGCGACAGCGACTGGGCGGAACTGCGTGAAAGCCAGACCCGGACACTGATGGCGATCCCCAACGGCGGCCAGGCCATCATCACCGACCTTGGCGAGGCCAACGACATTCATCCCAAGAACAAGCGCGACGTGGCCGAGCGGCTGGCCCGCTGGGCGCTCGCCAAGGACTACGGCCTTCCGCTGGTTTACCGCAGCCCGGAGTTCAAGGACATGAAGATCAGCGGCGGCAAGGCCCTGCTGACCTTCGATCATGCCCCCAAGGGCCTGAGGACGGTCGATGTGGATGAAGTGAAGGGGTTTGCCATCTGCGGCGCCGACAAGAAGTGGGTCTGGGCGAAGGCCGCGATCCTTGGCGGCTCCAAGCAGGGCACGAACCAGATCGAGGTCAGCAGCCCGCAGGTGCCGCAGCCGGTTGCCGTGCGATATGCCTGGGCCGACAATCCCGTCTGCAATGTTTATTCGGCCGAAGGCCTGCCGCTGACACCGTTTCGCACGGACGACTTTCCGATGATCACCGACAACGCCAACCCCAACGGACTCGAGGCCCAGGCCGCGAAGCGCCAGGAGGAGATCAAGGCGGCTCAGCAGCGCCGCGCCGAGGCCATGAAAAAGCAGGGCGCAGCCGCCAAGTCCAGGGCCGCGAAGAAGGCCGGGGCGAAGTGATTCTGCCAAGATTCATCCGGCACTTGGAAAGCCCATCCACCTCACCCGGAAGACGGGTTGATCCCGTGTTCGGTCATGCTGCCGGGTTCATGGATGGGCGCGAGGCATGAACCGGTCATGCCTCCGCGCCTTCGAAGAACTCAGTCATCCTTCACGCCGTTGAAATCGGGGCCGCCTGCGCCGACGTAGCCGTGGCTGGCACCGTTTTTGTCGTCGGTGACCCAGAAAGAGTAGAGGGAGCCCTGGGTGAGATGGAAGCGGAACTTCACATTCTGCCCGGCCTGTGCACCCAGGTCGGGGCCGTCCGTCCATTCGACCTTGAGCTTGGTGTGGTCTCCCTTGGCTGATTGAGAACTGCGGAGTACCTTGCCCTTTTCATCGAGCAACTCCACGCGCGCCTCGCCATTCAGATTTACAAAGAGGTGCCTGCCCTTGAACTTCACCGGCCGTGTCGTCAGTTCACCCGGGCCGTCCATGCTGGCGAAGCCGTCGCGCCGCAGCGTGGCCAGGCCGATGCTGCCGCCGGTGTACATGCCGCGATGACCGCTCGGCGCGATGCCGCTCGTGCCCATGTAGGGGAAGACAAGCTGGTCATCGAGCACGACGAAAACGCCGGCCGCCCCGTGCAGGTAGGCCCTGTCCCAGGAGCCTTCGGTGCGTGAGCCCACAATGAATCCACGCCGGTCCGGCCGGTCCCAGTGGAAGCCGTCGCGGCTGAAGCCGAGCTCGAGGTCGAGCAGCTTCGGGAACCCTCCCTTCTCGCAGATCTCGTTCTTTGGTCCGCGATGGATGTAGTGCATGCCGACCATGAGGCTTTCATAGGCCACCGCGTTCAGGCTGTAGAGCTGGGGTGTGTCGCCAGCTCCAGGATAGCGGCCTGCGGGTTCGGGCAGGTCAAGGTTGTCGGCGTTGGTCCAGTACACGGCCCTGCCCCAGTCGGCCCCTTTCAGGAAGTCATTGCTTTCAAGGTAGTAGCGGCTGCGGCCGCGTGAAGTGCCCTGCTTGATGCTGAACACCCACTTCCTGCGGAAGGGGTTGAAGAAGAACGAGCAGTAGTCATCCGCAGCGATGCTGGTCGTCACGGCGTCGGAGAAGTGTTTGCCGTCGGAGACGTGCAGCGAGTGCATGAAGCCCTGCGGACGCTGCTCCTTCGGCACATGCAGCCAGCAGGTGATGAACTTGATGCGTTCGGCCGGATCCTTCGCGTTCAAGTCGAGCCAGACGCAGTTGTCCGAGCCCCCGGTGACGAGCTTCGGGCCGGTCCAGCGCAGGCCTTCGGGCAGGAGCTGGCCCCGGCGCGTCCAGGTCTTCATGTCCGGGCTTGTTGCGAGCGACAGCGGTCCGCGCCAACCGGCGACGTAGAACATCTTGAAGAGCTTCTCCGAGGGGTCGTAAAACACGCCGCCCTGGCCGGTGAAGGTGGTGGCCTCCTCACCCTTTTCACCCTGGGTGGCCGGCGCAAGCTCGCGCTCGGCCTCGGCTTTGAAGACGGGGTTGCCCTCGAACTTCTTCGCCTGATGAAAGCTGCGCTTCAGCGTGGTCTTCTCGATGAGGAAGTTGTCCACGAACAACTGGCGCCCCAGGTCAATCGGGATCGTCTTCGGCGGTTTTTGCAGGTAGGGCACGGGCATGGGCTCGGCCGAATTCGGGTCGCGGAACCTGGGCGGCCATTGGTCGGGCAGTTCGATGCCGTTGTAGAGCTTCTCGGGCTTCGGGCCGGTGGCCTTGTTGGCGAGCATGAGCAGCTTCGCGTCCTTCGACACGGTTTTGCCCGCGAGCACGTCCTCCTCGCGGAAATTCGCCATCAGGATCTCCGCGTCGGAGTGGCGGTTCCAGTCATAAAGAATGTGGATGAGCCCGTCCGGTGATTCGAAGCCGTCGGGATAGGACACGGCGTTGCGTTCATCGAGCAGCAGGCCGCCCTTCCAGGTCCGGCCTTCGTCCTCGGAGAGCCAGGCGCTCATGTGCGTGCGCTTCTGCAGGCGCTCGGCGGGCGATCCATTTTTCACCAGAAGGATGCGACCCGATTTGAGCCGGCGCAGGAAGAAGCGTGCGTTCACATTCTGCACCGTCGCGGCTTGTTTGGGGGGGCTCCAGGTCTTGCCGCCATCGGTCGAGAAGCTCTCGTGCGGCTGCCCCTTGGTGCGGGCGAGCATCCACAGACGCCCGTCCTTCAGCTCAACCATCATGTGTTCGTCGAACTCCCAGTCAGGAAACTGAAGGCTGCCACGCTGTTTCCAGTTCGCGCCTTCATCGGTGGATGCAAACACGCGCGCTGTCTTTTGATGCCAGTCGGACACCGGCAGCAGCCAGTCGCCGTTCTTGAGCACAGTGGGCTTGTTCAGCGTGCAGCCTTCCGCAAACATCACCGGCTCGCTCCACGCTGGTGCGGTCGCGTCCGGATCATCGCAGCGCATGAACCAGTTGGTGATGCGCTTCTCCGGATCACCAAGCTGCTGGTCAAAGAACAGCCACAGACGACCTTTGGGATCCGTCCACAAATTGCCCACCAGCGCACCGCTGATCTTCTGCGCCGCCTCGAGTCGCGCCCCGACCGCCACCCGAGGCTTTGACCACGTGGCGCCATCGTCGTCGCTTGTCGCCAGCAGGAAGTAGCCGTCCTGCTTGTCGCCCGTGCCCGTCCAGCAGCCCCAGATCCGCCCCTTGGGCGTGCGATCCATGCCGATGATCATGGCTCCGGGCCGAGCCTCGTCCTGGAACTCGGCACCGGGGTTCAGGATGACGGAGGGCTTCAGGGAACCAGGCTTCGTGGATGCGGGCTGTGCAGCCAGGGTAAGGAAGGGCAGGGTGAAGAGGAGAGCGATGGAGCAAGCCTGTGGGAGAGCGGGCATACGCTAACAAAACGCCTGTTAGGCCCGGTCCTCGCACTGCCTGTCAGCCATTGACGTGGTATGTTAACCTCTGCGAGCGGCACGCCGTCCCTGGCCAGCATCCCGAAGTCGAGTCGGATTGCATGAGGGAAGCGGGGGTTGGGGATGCCTCCATGTCATGATGAAGACACGGCCGGCTTGAGGTCGCAGATGTCGCGGCTGTTCTTTGCGCGAGCCAGGGATGGCGCGACGAGCCGCCTCATTCATCTCTCACACCCTTAAACCCAGGTCCGCCAGCGCCGACGAAGCCGTGGCTGGCACCGTTGGTGTCGTCGGTGACCCAGAAGGCATAGAGGGAGCCTTGGGCGACGTGGAACCGCAGACGCACGGGAGTGCCAGCGAGTTCGGAGAGGTCTGCGCCTTGGGTCCATGACACTTGGATCTTGGTGCGATCACCGGTGACTGGCTTGGATGAGCGCAGAACCTTGCCCGTCGCATCGAGCACGTCCACGCGCGCCTCGCCGTTCAGGTTGAGAAAGAGATGCCTGCCTTGGAAACGGAGAGGGCGCGTGGTGAGTTCGCCCGGGCCGTCCATGCTGGCGAAGCCGTCGCGCCGCAGGGTGGCGAGTCCGATGCTGGCGCCGGTATACATGCCCCGGGCTCCGCTGGGCGAGTGGCCGGAAAAAGCACAGTAGGGAAAAACAAGCTGGTCGTCGAGAACGACGCACACACCTGCTGTGGTGTGCAGATAGGCGCGATCCCAGGCGTCCTCCGTGCGTGTGGCGGCGATGAAGGGGCGGCGGTCCGGGCGCTGCCAGTGGAAGCCGTCGCGGCTGAAACCCACTTTCAGGTCGGTGATCTTTGGAAACTTGCCGGCATCGCAGACCTTGTTGTCGGGGCCGAGATGAATCTGAAACAGTCCGAGAATCATGCTTTCATAGGCGACGGCGCTGAGGCTGTAAAGCTGCGCGGGCCTGCCGATCTGCGGGTCGGGCAGGTCAAGACGGTCGGCGTTCACCCAAAACACCGAACGAGACCAGTCGGCGCCCGCGATGAAGTCGCGCGACTCATGATACCAGCGGTTGCGGCCCTGCCTGCTGCCTTGCTTGATGCTGTAAACCCACACGTTGCGAAAGGGGTTGAAGAAGAACGAGCAGTAGTCGCCCGCAGGCCCCGTGAAGACGGGCGGCGTCCACTCGTGACCATCGGCCGAGGTTTGCAGCAGGTGCCCCTTTCTGCCGTAGTCCGTCATGAATTTGATCCGTGCCTCCTTCGACCCGAGGTCCAGCCACACGCAGTTGTCGCCACCCGCCTCGTTGCCGCGCAGGCGCAGGAGATTGTCCTCGCGGATGCCGAGGTTTGGCCGTGTCCAGGACTTCAGATCAGGACTTGTCGCCAGGGCAAGCGGTCCGCGCCAGCCGGCCGTGTAAAACATCTTGAAGAGCTTCACGGATGGATCGTAAAACACACCGCCGTGGCCGAGGTAGGTCACGGCTTCCTGAGCCTTTTCACCTTTACCTGCGGCACTGAGTTCGTGCTTGCTCTCCGCCTTGAACACTGGATTGCCGACAAACTTTTTCGCTTGGTGAAAAGTCTGCCTGAGCGTGGTCTTCTCGATGAGGAAATCATCCACGAAGAGCTGCCGTCCCACGTCGATCTGGATCACCTTTGGTGGATGCTGCAAATACGGTGCGGGCATCGGCTCTGCGGAATCCTGGTCGTAATGCTCCGGCGGCCACACCTTGGGCAGCACGATGCCGTTGTGGAGTTTCTCGCCATTGTTTGCAGGCCATGCTTCTGGCGCCTTTGGCTCGTGGAGCGCGATCTCGGAAACCTCGTTCATGATGAGCACGACCATCTTCGTGAAGCGCAGCCGCTCGCCGGTCTTCACCGTCTTCTGATAGAGGCTTACACGGTTGATCTCGCCGGGGAAGAGCTGTGCCTCAGGCACCTGGATCCTGGCAAATCCCTGCCGAAGCAAGGCGGTGTCCTGGCTCGCCGCCCCAGGACGAACCGTTGGCGTCAGGGCGTAAAGCATTCCTGGCTTCTTCACCTCAACCGAGCACTTTTCGATGCTGGTGCGCAGGAACGGCAGGTCACGCACGGCTTCGGGCATCTCGTTGATGACGTAGTCGCGGTCGGTGAAAAGCTGCACGCCGGGCTTCATGAAGGCGGGGGCAGGGGGCGGTGGTGCGGGCCATTCGATGCGCTTTTGGTTCGCCTGGGCTTCGAAAGCGCCCGTGGACTCCAGCCTGCCGAACATGATGCGCTCCTTGCGGCTGTCAGAGGTGTCGCCTTGGGTGACACAGAGCCAGATCGTGCCGTTGTGCTCGTGGAAGGTCGGGTATTGGAAGGACTTCGGCGTCTCGAAGCGGTATTTGCGCCGCCAGTTTTTGCCGTCGCGGGAGATGTCCACGTTGAACACGCTGCGGCTGACATTCTGCACGCGGGTGGCCTCCTGCCAGCCCAGGTAATAAACGCCGCCGAACTGGTCGAAGGTCGGCTTGGAGTTCGTGCCGTTGGGCACCTGCGGCAGCGGCCTGCCGGCGGTCCAGGTCCTGCCATCGGGGCTGGTGGTGAAGTGGTAGTTGCCCTTGTCGTTGCGGCAGATGGCCATCCAGGTGCCGTCGGGCAGCTTGTTGATCGCGGATTCGCTCACTTCCTCGCTCTGCGGTTCGTTGTAGTGGCCGAGCACCTCGAAGGTCGCGAGGTCGTCATGGACGAGAGACAAGGCGTTCTGTTTCCCGGTGAAGTTGTTCAGGGCGACATGGAGCCTGCCATCGAGGCGCTTGAAGGAGTCAAAGATGAAGAAAGAGGAGTCGCTGGCTTTCTTGGTGAAGCCCTGCGCGGCGGCGTCGGCATGGAAATGCTGCGGCTGGAAATCGAAGGTGCCCGCCGCAGTCTTCAGTTTCGCCTTGTGGATGGTGGGTGCAAACTCACCGTGCTTCAGATCGAAGTCACGATACCACATCTGCGACTGCCGCTTGCCGGGATCCTCGCTGGTGAAGTAGCAGCGCAGCGTGTCGGCGTCTTTTTGAAGGATGCGCGGCACAAAGCAGGCGCCCACAGGCAGCGTCTCGTTTTCAAACTTCTGCTCGCTCTTTGCGAAGTCGATCACGCGCTCCGTCTTCAGAGTGCCGAGGTTCACGACGGACATCGTGGCGTAGATGAAGGGCCAGCCTGCGCTTTCGCCCGCCTTCACGTCGTTCGCCTCGGCGACGAGGTAGGCCCGGTCGCCCACGCAGACGAACTCCGCATCATGGGCGCCCTTCACCTGTGGGGCGGAGGTGTTGACGAGGCGGCGCATCACGATGTCGCCCGCCAGCGCCGGGTCCCACTGGGCGGGGAGAAGGTTTTGGGCCTGGATTAGGCCGCAAAGGATCGCAGATAGCGCAAGAAGTCGGGAAAGCATGATGTGGGTGAGTTTGGGTTCAAAAGTCATTCCAGCCACCAGTGCAGGACATTCGTGAGGCTGTCCTCGTAGGCGTGTGATGCCTGGATGAGGAGGCGCTGCTTGCCGCCGGATGCGGGGGAATCGACGACGATGCTGTTCGAGTAGGCGCCGGCGCCGGCTTCGCGCATGCGCAGATACACACCGTCGTCCCAGGTGATGCCGTCCTTGGACATGTAGAGGATCATGTGGCCGCTGCCCTCGCCGTAGGCGCCGCTGCGGCCATGCAGGTAGTATTTGCCGTCAAAGGCGGTGAACTGTGGATTGCGGATCTTGCGGCTGACGGTCGAGGTGCCGGCCTTGGGCCAGGTTTTGCCGCCATCGTGGCTGATGAGGTAATCGAGCACGTTTTCGTTCGCGCTGTTGTAAACGTAGGCGATGAGCGAGCCATCCGCGAGGTGACCGAGAGCGCCATAGCCGCGGCGGTTGGTGATGAAGGGAAGCTCGCTGCGTTTGGTGAAGGTCTCGCCGCCATCGGTGCTCACATGCAGCTCATAGACGTGCTCCTTGGCATTGCCGCGCCAGTCTTTGACGGCGTCGTTGGCAAAATGCAGCACCCGGATTTCGCCGTCGTGATGCTCCACATCATAAACGCGGCCGCGCGAGGCTCCAAAAGGCTTTGGATCGCTCCAGTTCTGGCCGCCGTCCCTGCTTTTGCAGACCAGCGGCGTCCAGTAGGGTTGCCACAGTGCGTTTTCCGCAACGTCGCAGACGAGGTAGAAGAGCACGATCTCGCCCTTGTCGGTGACGACGGCCTTTTCGGCCAAGGCGGAGCGCCCCATCTTCTTTTCGTGAAGCTTTTTGGAAAAGGAGAGCAGCTGCGGCTCCCCCCAGGTCCTGCCGCCGTCCGTGGAGCGCTTGTATTCCATCCAACCGACGCCGGAGTGTCCGCCGTTGTCACCTGAGCAGTTGGGGTAGAACGCGAGCAGCCTGCCCGGCTCATACTGCACCAGTGCATGGCCGAGATGACCGCTGCGCCTGTCCTTGGAGTGATCGACAAACAGAATGCCCTCGTTGGGAGGGTTGGGCGGTGTCACATATTCGGCAGACTCGGAATCCTTCCCTGATAACGGCCCGGAACGGGGTTCGGCGGCTCCAGCGGCAGCCACGGCCCAGCAGGTCAGGAGCAGATGAAAGCTTGGAAATGAATGGCGCATGAAGGCGGATACGCGGCCGTGTTCTGGTTTTCGCGGCTGGAATTGGCCGGTGTGGTGATATGATAACATCCTCTTGCGACCTTCAACCGGGGCAAAGCTCCGCCGAGTTCGACTTTCAAGCGGCGCTTTGCAGCACCTGCGTCGAAGCTTGAACCTGTTGCCAACGTGGAAAAAGCTTCAACTCCAGGATTGAAATCATCCTTGTTCTTTAACCACCGATGTTTCAAAGCCTGGGGCAGGTCATCCGAGACGAAACGCCGTGGCTGCGATGGGACAAACGTCGAAATGACAGGCGAACCCGCGGCGGCGGTGGTCCAAATGTTATTGTCACAGCTTCTCCAGCAAAGCCCTGGCGGCGAGGATGGCGGGGACGTTGCTGAAGGTCTTGTCGCCCAGGATGCTTTCAAGCTGGCGGCGTGCGTCCTTGGGTCGGCCTTCCTTGCGGTGGAGGTCGGCGAGATGGAGCAGGATGCGGGCTTTGTCGGCGGGCGTGGGGTAGAGCGAGGCGGCGTGTTCGAGAAGTTCGATGGCCTGGGCGTTCTGGCCTTCGCTGGCGGAGAGCAGGGCGGTGAGTTCCAGCAGGTGCGGGCGGTTGCGGCTCTCGGCCATCTCCGTCAGCGCCTTCTTCAGCTCCCGGCTGTCCTGCTTCTGGTGCCGGATCGCCAGGCCCTGGTAGAGCGCATAATCGCGTGCGTGGCCCTCGCCTCCCATGGTGGTGCCGGGGCCGCGGGCGCAGGGCCGGTAGAGCGGGTCGCCGCAGACCACGTTCATCCAGGAGAGCACGGGCGTGGCGTTCCATGCGGCCTCGGCGACGGTGAACCCTTCTAACAAACGTTGATTCAACACGTCGAAATGGACGGTGAGGCTCAGGTAGGGCTCGAAGACGTTGCCGAGGGCGACGGCGGCGCCGTGCATGAGGAGCGGGCCGACCCAGTGGCGGTCGGTGGAGCGGATGGCGGCGGCGCTGTAGCTGTGCAGGTGGCAGGCGACGGCGCCGGGCATGAAGGTGAACTTCGGGCTGGCGACGGCGCCGCTGGCGGAGGTGGTGTACCACCCGAAGTAGAAGGCGGTGTCCGGCAGGGGCCAGTGGTCGGGGATGAGCGGTTCCTCCCTGTCGATGTAAACGGGCACGCCGGTCCGGCGGAAAAGGATGGCGCTGCGGGCCAGCCAGTCCTCGCCCTCCTGGTAGGCGCCGGACTTCAGGGCCATGTCGATGACCGCACGGCCTCGCAATCCTTCTTGTTCGGCGAAAAGGGCGTCCTCGATCATGCGGCGCACGGTGCCGGAGTCGGGGGCGTCGAGCCTGGCGACAAGCAGCATGCCGGGCGCGCCCTGGAACATCTGGAAGCGCACGGGCTGGTTGAAGTAGGGGTTTTTGAAGGCGCCGGCGAGCTCGGTGCGCGGCATGCCGAGCATGCAGAGCTCGCTGTCGACGCTGGCCTCGTCCTCCCTCGATGTGGCGGGCTTTTCCTGGGCGCGCCGGACCTGGAAGGGCACGCCGCGCATGAGGCAGAGGATGCGGATGCTGGATTCGCCGACGAGCATGGCCTTCTTCGGGCGGGCGGAGACGGGGTCTTGGATGCTGGAGGCGGTCAGCTTCCACCAGCCGTTGCGGACGAAGGCTTCAAACAGGGGCTTGCGCAGGAGGCGGTCGAAGTCATCACGCGAGAGGCTGTCCTCCAGGGGCAGGTCAAGGCCGATGAGGTGGTCCTTGGCGATGCCGCGTTTCTGGGCGTAGAACTCTGCGAGTTCGCGGGACTGGGCGAAGTCGCGGTTGTAGACCACGACAGTCTCTCCCTGGAGGTCGAGTGCGGGCTCCTGGGCGGAGAGCGACAGCGAGCCGAGGCCGAGGAGGAGATGGATGACGCGGCGGGTCATTCCCAGTGGAGCTCCAGTCCATCGTAGGCCAGCCGGACGTCCGGCGGCAGCAGCGGTTCTTCGCGCGAGTGCATGATCTCGCATTGAAGGTGGGTGAAGAAGGTGCGCCGGGGCCGGATCAGGGCGTGCAAGGCGAGCGACTCGGTGAAGTTCAGGTGCGTCGGGTGCTCGGTATGGCGCAGAGCGTCGATGATCAGCGTGTCCACGCCCTGGATCAGGTCCAGGGTGGCCTGCGGCAGGGTCTTGGCGTCGGGGATGTAGGCGCAGAGCCTGCGGGCTTGGCGGGTGAAGAGGTAGCCGATGCACTCCACCGTGCCGTGCTGGACGGGCAGGGGTGTTAGGGTGGTTTCACCGAGGTGAAAGGGGCCGTGCACAGGCTTGGGGAAGGGCTTCAGGTAGCCGCGGTAGCGGTTCTCGCCGTTGAAGGCGTAGTTGAACATGGTCTCCAGCACCTTCAGGCAGGAGGGCAGGGCATGAACGGGCATGAAGGCGTCCGCTGGGATGGTGAAGCGGCGAAGTTCATCGAACCCGGTCAGGTGGTCCATGTGAGGATGGGTGAAGACGGCGGCGTCCAGATGACGGATGCCTGCGCGCAGGCACTGCATGCGGAAGTCCGGGCCGGTGTCGACGACCCAGGCCGCTTCCGGAGTGCGGATCCAGATGCTGGAGCGAAGTCGCTTGTCCCGGGGATCGGTGCTGCGGCAGGTTTCACAGTCGCAGCCGATCATGGGAATGCCGACGGAGGTGCCGGTGCCGAGGAAGGTGAGCGTGAAGTCCGTCATGCGCGGGAGATGATGAGGGCGTGCCATCGGGGCCCCGGGGGGCGAAGGACTCAGGAGCGTGCTTCCTTGATCAGCAGTTCGGCGATTTTTTCGGCGGAGTTGCGGACGGCGAGCTTGATGGCGGCGCGTTTCATTTCGTCGGCCTTCTTTGGCTGTTGAAGGATGGCGCGCACGGCGTCTGCGAGGATGTCGGCGTTCAGGTCTTTTTCGGGAAGGAGGCGGGCGGCTCCGGCCTTGTCGAAGATCTCCGCGTTGCGGGTCTGGTGGTCCTCCGCGGCATGAGGATAGGGGATGAGCAGGCTGGGGACGCCGAAGTAGGCCAGTTCGGACATCGAGGAGGCGCCGCTGCGGGCGATGGCGAGGTCGGCGGCGCGGTAGGCGAGGTCCATGCGGTGGCAGAAGGCGGCGACGTGCTGGGGCAGCATGGGGTGCCTGGCATAGACGTCACGCACTTCCTCGTAATCGGTCGGACCGGCGATGTGCAGCACCTGGATGCCCATTTTTTCAAACTGCTCCAGGGCCATGCCGACGACGCGGTTGACGCCGCGGGCGCCCTGGCTGCCGCCCATGATGAGCAGGGTCTTCTTTTTGGGGTCGAGCTTGAAGAAGGCGTGCGGGTCCTCCTTGGAGGCTTCGCGCATCGTGCTGCGGATGGGCGTGCCGACGACGCGGATGTCCGGGTGCGTGGCAAAGTGCGCCTTGCAGGCGTCGAGGCCGCAGAGGACGATGTCGGAGTAGCGGGCGTTGAGGCGGTTGGCCTTGCCGGGGATGGCGTTGCTTTCGTGGATGAGTGTGCGGCATTTCTCTTTGCGGCCGGAGTAGAGCGGCGCGAAGGAGGTGAAACCGCCCATGCCGAGGACCACGCTGACCTGGTGGTCGCGGATGATTTTCCTGCACTGGCGCATGCCCTTCCAGAGACTGGACAGGAAACGGATCATCTTGGGCGACCAGGGCTTGGGCATCGCCAGGAAGGGCATTTTTTCAAAGCGCAGCTCCTTGTGGCCGGAGGCGGCGATGGAGTCGATCTTCTTTTCACTGATCAGCAGGGTGACATCGTGGCCGCGGGCGCTGAGGACCTCGGCGACGGCGATGCCGGGAAACAGATGCCCGCCGGTGCCGCCGCAGGCGATGAGCACATGGATGGGCTTGGAGGAGTTTTTCTTCACGGATGGGAAAAAAGGTTCCGGAGTTGAACCGGGCGCTGTTTTCTAGCGATGAAGGCCTGTCTGGAAACCCGAATCTGCGCGAAAAAGCAAGCTTTGTCCGCCTGGGCCGGGAGGGACAGCATAGGACTTGCCCACCCTGCCCTCCCTGGTGCATGATCCGGGTCCTGTGAG
>Ga0315900_10005701_pt1 | contig 17018 bp, 13 predicted proteins | sample LakEriMetagenome_FD_203521 | JGI IMG/M metagenome (GOLD analysis project Ga0315900, IMG submission 203521) | Freshwater fungal communities from buoy surface, Lake Erie, Ohio, United States - Buoy 12 MA114 | ecosystem: Environmental > Aquatic > Freshwater > Lake > Lake biofilm | place: USA: Lake... | reverse complement strand
TTTGTGGAGTGGATGTCGATGATCCTGAGCAGTCTCCTGATGGGGTCACTGGTCGGCCTGTCGCTGGGACTGACAGGTGGGGGAGGTGCGGTGCTGGCGGTCCCGATGCTGGTCTTCGGGTTCCAGCTACCGCCCGATCAAGCGGTGTTGATCTCGCTGATCGCAGTCGGCACCACGTCGATCGTCGGCTTCCTGAACCGTTTTCGGGTGGGGCAGGTGGAGGTACCGACCGGCCTGCTCTTTGCCACCGCCGGTGCGCTGGGCGCCCCTCTGGGCAACTGGGTTTCCCGGCAACTGCCTCCACTTGTCCTGATGATCGGCTTCGCGCTGCTGACTTTGGTGGTGGCGGTGCGGATGCTACGACAGTCGATGAGGCAAGGAGGCATACCAGAAGTCGATTTCCAAACCCACTCGACCGATGATGGACCAGCCTGCCAGCGCGATTCCCAGGGACGCCTTCTGCTTCATACCCGATGCGCTCTGCTGATGATCCTGGTCGGCGTACTGACTGGCTTTCTTTCCGGGCTCTTTGGAGTCGGGGGAGGTTTCGTCATCGTCCCGGCATTGATTCTGTTCAGCAACATGGCACTCCCCAAGGCAGTAGGCACCTCCCTGCTGGTGATCTCTCTAGTGAGTCTTTCCGGTTTCGTTTCCAGCCAGATTCTCACAGACCAGACCATCCCATGGGAAATAGCGATTCCTTTTTCCGGAGCGGGCGTGCTGGGGCTTCTTCTAGGTCAATCGATCGCTCACCAACTCCCTACACCAGTCCTGCAGCGTCTTTTCGCGATCCTGATGATGGCAATGGCTCTCTGGATCATCGCGAGCCACTGGTTTCCATCTTCCCCTTCGCCCGGCGAAGTTACCCGCAACAGCTTCCCTAGCGAGTTGGTGGCATCAGCTCCAAAGCCCCGATCGACAGAGTCAGCACCCCGGTGGCCAGCGACCCATCCAGATCGGGATAGAATTCCGGCGAATGCAAGCTTGGCGGGGTGGCTCCCAGCTTGGTGTACTTCGCCAGTCGCTCGGGCGCAATCACTCCCAAACGGATCATGCTGATAGGAACGCCAGCCAATCCATACTGGCTGAAATCTTCTCCCCCCATCACCTGCTCGGCCTGCACCACGCGATCGCTTCCAAGCATCGCCGTCAGCATCGCTCGCATCCGCTCGGTTAGCCCCTCATCGTTTTTCAGCGCAGGGGTTCCTTCCGAAAGCGAGATATCCGGAGGCGGCGCACCCCATGCTTTGGCGATCCCTTCGGCACGCCGCCGAATCGCTCCCAGCACTTTATCTCGCACCTCCTGAGAGTAACTGCGGACCGTCAGTTGCAGTTGGCAAGTCTCGCCGATGATGTTGTGTTTGGTACCACCATGAATCGCCCCCACGGTCACCACGGCCGGTTCGGTGGGTTTCACTTCGCGAGCCACGATGCCTTGCAGACTCAAGACCAATTCGGCCGCCTGCACGATCGGGTCGACGGTGGTATCAGGAGCCGCTCCATGCCCTCCCTTTCCGCGAACCACGATATCGACGCTGTCGACATTGGCCAGCATGTAGCCGGATCGGAGCGATACCGTGCCGGCGGGAGTCGCCGATTCGACATGAAGGGCCAGTGCAAAATCGGGCTTGGGAAAGCGTTGAAAGAGTCCATCGTCTAGCATCGCTTTGGCCCCCAGACCGCGTTCCTCAGCAGGCTGCCCGATCAGCATCAGCGTTCCCGACCAAGCATCCCGATGATCCGCCAGGAATCGACCGGCTGCCGTGACGCATGTCATATGAAGATCGTGCCCGCAGGCATGCATCACACCACTTTGGCTTCCATCGGGAAGTTCAACTTTGGCGGTCGATGCGTAGGGCAGGCCGGTGCGTTCCTCAACGGGCAGCGCGTCCAGATCGGTCCGAAGCATGACCACTGGGCCCGGCCCGTTCTTCAGAATCCCAACGATCCCATGCCCCCCGACTCCCTGCGTGACATCCAGTCCAGCAGCTCGCCATACCTCGGCCAATTTCGTTGCAGTTTCTTTCTCCTGCAAAGAGACTTCCGGATGCGTGTGGAGCCACTGATAAAGATCTACATGCTGGGAAACGGTTTTTTCGAACCACGATTCGATCGACTGCCCAACCGCAACGGAAGGTGCCTGGCTGCGGTCTCCCTGCGCCTGGGCCCTGGGAAAGCATTGCAGGTTGCTCATGGCGATCCATGCCGCCAACAGATACCCCATGCTCCGATGCACTGACAACCTGGACATCGCCCCCCCTTTGCGATCGACTCGCACTGGATCTTCCGCTTCTATCGATAGGAAGGAATTCTTACGTGCAACCTCCCATCGTACCCATTGGCACCAGTTGTCCATTGTAGTGGAAGCACTACCCATGGCTGACCGCCATTGCCCAGGTCTGCATGCGACCGAATCGGCCGAACGATCGGAGGTGTCTGGCTTCGGGCCGGAGGAAACTGGAAACCCGGCACTTGCCTTGGAAGCAGACCACCCGATACAGTTCCCCCGACGCTCATTCGCGCGACGGTCCGCACAACCGGTCGTTGCGATTCTTCGCATCGGAAGCGACGGGAAAAAGCAGTCGGACACCACCCCGGGTGGCGCCGATCGAAACTTCTCGGGACAGCACTTCCCATCTTGCAGGATGGTACAGCACCTGCCGCCAGGGCTCTTCCCCAAGGGCCCAGCTGACTTTCGGCAACCTGCAATACCGGCGCAATCGCTTTCCTCCCACTGCCGAATGGATGGCTGGAAAGATGTATCGGTTGTGCCAGCGGATGGAGAGTCCCGCGAAGAACTTTTTTTTGACCAGGCATTTTTAGTGATGTATATACCCTCGGCCTGTCGCACACAGCGATTCGATGCGTATGTTCCGCGAGTCCCGGTCGGTACTTCCGACTGGCACATGCAGGGGCTGTGGCGAATTGCCGTCCACGAAGGGTCGTGCTGCACCAAAATCAGCCACAGACTGATCCGTTGGTGCCCTTTCCTTCGGTCCCTTTTGCCACGGATAGTCGCTCATGAATCGCTCCACCGGATGGATCGCCCCAGGGACCTGCAGAATCCATGCGATTGGTCTCCTTCTGGTTGCATCAATCCTTGCCACCCACTCGGTCGCGACTGCCCAGACCGCACCTGCTGCGAATCAGGAGTCGTCTGCGTTGGGCAACGATATTTCCACCGTTCTGCAGGAGGGTTATCGCCTGGAGGCGGCCAAGCAGTGGCAACAGGCGATCCAGCATTATGAACGGTGGCTGCGTGGACATCGCGATGCCGTCGAGATCGAACGAAGACTGCAGATCTGCCGGATCCACCACGACATTCTCCGCCGCTACAGTGACGGCACCTTCCTCCAGTTGCTCTCCAGCAGTTCTCTAGAACAATCGCTCGATCTTTACAGCGAGATTCTGAACAAGCTGGAGTGGAACTACGTCGATGCGTTGGCCCTTCCCGAACTGCTGCGCTACGGCACGGCATCCTTGGAGGTCGCATTAACCGAACAGGACTTCCTCAGCCGTCATCTGCCGCGTGTTCCTCAAGCAACGTCCGAACACTTCCGGCTGAATATCCACCGGGAAGTGCTGGGGCGACCAGTCCAGAACCCGGGTGAGGCACGATCGATCGTCCATATGGTTGCTAACAAGGCACATCAGGAACTTGGGATTCCCCCTGTCGCCACCGTCATGGAGTATGTCGCGGGTGCCGTCGGACTGCTCGATCCGTATTCGGGCTACATGACGGCCGGAGAGTTGTCGGAAATGATGTCGCAGATCGATGGCAACCTGATCGGACTGGGGGTGGAACTGCTGGCGGAACAAGACGAACTGAAGGTGATTGAGGTCTTCGAGAAGTCGCCCGCTTCCATCGCCGGACTGCAGCCAGGAGATCGCATTCTGGCAATCGACGACAGCGAAATCGCCGTGATCTCGGCCAAACGCGGTGCCGATCTCTTGCGTGGGCCCGAAAACAGCAAAGTGAAGTTGACGCTGAATCGAACCAACGGGACTTCCGCCCAGGTCGAGGTGATTCGCAAGCGAGTCGAGGTGCCCAGTGTGATCGATGTCGGTATCGCCGATCCGGAATCAGGGATTGGGTACCTGCGCATCTCCAACTTCCAGAAGACCACACCACACGAAGTGGATCAAGCGCTGGAACAACTGGCAATCCAAGGTATGAGCTCGCTGATTATCGACCTGCGGCGCAACCCGGGTGGTGTGCTGGAAGCCGCCGTCGAGGTGGCCGACCGCTTCCTGCTTCAGGGGCCCATCGTGTCGACGCGCGGCCGCAGTCGGATCGAGAATCGTCAGTACGATGCACAAGCTCCCGATACCTCCAGCATCCCGCTGACGCTATTGATCGATGGCGACAGCGCCAGTGCCAGTGAACTGTTGGCTGGAGCTTTGAGGGATCATCGGCGAGCAACATTGGTGGGGACTCGCACCTACGGCAAGGGAAGCGTCCAGGGGCTCTTCCACACCGATACCCTGCCCGGTGGGCTGCGTCTGACCGTCTCGAAGTTTTTCTCCCCCTCCGGCCACATGATCCATCTGCAGGGAGTCGACCCCGACCTCTCAACCCAGCTTTCCAACGACTCTGGCAGCGGCAAGTCCGTCCAGACACTCAAGCCATCCAGTAGCGGGGGCACCTCCCTCCTGGGACTCAAGCATCTGGCAAGCGACATCACCTTGCAAAAGGCGGTCGAAGTCGCTCGCCGCCAACGCTCCACCATCGCCCAGGCCCCCTGACAAACCAATCCCCAACCGCTCTCCGGCCGCTCCCCCATGACGTCGGGAAGCCGAGCCATTACAATCGGCCCTCGATGGCATAGCTGGATCTCCTTGCGGAGACCATGCCGGTAAGGATTCGGGAGCTGGAGAGCAGACGATGGAAGCGGGAATTGTCGGGTTGCCCAATGTGGGCAAAAGCACCCTGTTCAACGCACTGACGGGCACCGGAGCGGCACAGGCTGCCAACTACCCCTTCTGCACCATCGAACCTAACGAGGGGATCGTCAGTGTTCCCGACCACCGGCTAGATCGCATCGCCGCCCTGGTCCGCCCTCAAAAAGTCATTCCGGCAATTTTGAAACTGGTCGATATCGCCGGAATCGTGCGGGGGGCCAGTGAAGGGCAGGGCCTTGGCAATAAGTTCCTAAGCCACATCCGCCAAGTCGATGCCATCCTCCAGGTCGTCCGCTGCTTCGAAGACCCGGATGTGACGCACGTCGCCGGTAAGGTCGACCCTCTGCAAGATATTGAGACGATCGAACTGGAATTGATGTTGGCCGACATCCAGACACTGGAACAAGCGTTACCGAAAGCCGAGCGAGCTGCCAAGTCGGGAGACAAGGAAGCCAAACTGCGTGTCTCGGCGATTCAGAAATCTCTCGCACATGTCATCCAGGAAAAGCCACTTCGCCTCCTGACGCTCGATGAGCCAGAGGCCAAGGCCATCGCAAGCTTCGGACTGCTAACCGCCAAACCAGTCCTGTACATCGCTAACGTAGACGAGACCGATCTCAAGGGAACCAGCCCCATGTGCATGGCGGTACGCCAGTTCGCCGAAAAGCATGGGGCTCGCGTTGCCCCGGTGTGCGCGAAGCTGGAAAGTGAGATTTCTGTGATGGACCCGCAGGATCGCCAGGAGATGCTGGAAGGGGTCGGACTGGAAGAGCCTGCACTACAGACGGTCGCCAGGGAAGCCTACCGTACGCTGGGCCTGCAAAGCTACTTCACAGCGGGGGAGAAGGAAGTCCGCGCATGGACCATTCCTGTAGGTGCTACCGCTCCTCAGGCTGCTGGCGTGATCCACACCGATTTCGAAAAAGGCTTCATCCGAGCTGAAGTCTACAGCTTGAGCGACCTGGAGACATTTCAGAGCGAAAAGGAAATTCGCGCCGCCGGGAAACTGCGGGTGGAAGGGAAACAGTACGTGGTGCAGGATGGCGATATCTGCCACTTCCTCTTCAATACGTAAACTGCCCCCGTTTCCACCAAACCCAATGGGGCTGGCTTGGATTTAGCCATCGTGTGCCGCGCCTCTCGCCGAATTGATGCAACACCCCATGTAGGACGGACTTCTATTCCGTCAAAAGAAACGGCAAACTGGTAGTTCGTCGGACAAGACTCAGTCACCTAGAGAATGCCTTGCGTCCGTGCTGCGGGCGTTGCGCCGAAGGAGACTGCCGGCAGGCTTAGCGGCGATCCCAGCCGTAGTGGGTCTTCAGTAGGGACTGGAGAACTTCCGTAAGCCGCGCCAGGGAGAAGGGCTTGCTGAGGACCGAATCTGCATGCAGCTTTTCTGCTTCCGCAACGACGCGTTCATCAATCCTCGCCGACATCAGGATCCAGGGAACAAAGACACTCCCGGATTGCAATCGGCGGGCCAGTTCAATTCCCGTCAGACGCGGCATGTGGTTGTCGACCATCATGGCATGGATCGACTGTCGCCGCACCAGCTCCATCGCCTCTTCACCGTCCTCTGCTTCCAGAGTGTGAAATCCACGGCGCTGCAAAGCCTCCGCCAGCGATTGACGAAAGTCGCGATCGTCGTCGGTGATCAGCAGCGTCGCATGATGTTCCGACACAGCTTGCGTTCCCTCGATGAATCCATTAGTCGGCCTCAGCGAAAAAAAGGATCGCTGCAATGCCAATTTCAACCTGCCTCGACTCGCTAGAGAATTTCTCTAGACCATGGACCCATTATTTCGACCGAAGATTCCAGATTCAAACCCGATTTCACGAAATTCCCCCCTTTTTTGCCATCGATCGCCGATTTGCCAATCGGTTGCAAAACGCCTCGATCTGCTCCCAACGATGCTCGGCGGATAGGCTGATGCGCAGGATTGCTTTCCCCTGCGGGACGGTGGGTGGACGAATGGCGGGCACCCAGAATCCGTCGTCCAGCAATGCCCGACTGAGATTCCAGGCGACCATTGGATCCCCCACCTGGACTGCGACAATCGGCAGACTTCCCGGTACGACCGACCATCCATCCCCCGCCAACCGCTCCCTCAGGTCAAGGGCATGCTTCCGAAGCTGCTGTCGCTCTGGTTCCATTTGACGAAGCAAGGACAAGGCGGACAAAGCTGCCGCTGCGCTGGCGGCTGGGGGTGCTGTCGAATAGATCACCGCGCGCCCCCACTGTTCAATTGCTTCGACCATCTGCCGCTTGCCGGCGACAAAGCCACCAACTCCCCCAAAGGACTTGCTGAGCGTCCCTAGATGGACCGCTACTTTCCTTTCCAACCCTGCCTCTGCGATCGCCCCTCGCCCCTCCGGACCGATCACCCCGGTCGCGTGCGCCTCATCGACCATCATCAGCGCCTCCGATCGCTCGGCCAGATCCGCCAATCGCTCCAGCGGCGCCAGGTCCCCTTCCATGCTGAAAACCGAATCGGTGATGATCCAGGACTGGCCTTCCGATGCCTCCCATCCCGCAATCAGTCGCTCCAACTGTTCGACGTCCCTATGTGGATAGATTGAGACAGTCGCGCGGGACAGTCGGCATCCATCGATCAGGCTGGCATGGTTCAGTTGATCGCTGAAGACACGATCCTCCCTGCCGACCAGCGCCGAAAGCGTCGCCAGATTCGCCGCATAGCCAGATCCAAAGACCACACATCGTTCGGTCCCCAGCCACTGGGCAATCGCCTCTTCCAGTTGCTGCTGAACAGCGGTGTAACCGGTCACATGACCGCTCGCTCCACTTCCCCATCGCTGCCCGACATCGATCGCTCTGGTCGCTGCCGACCGAACCGCCGGGTGCCAGGAAAGGCCAAGATAGTCATTCGATCCAAATGAAACGGTGCGACGGCCTTGCCAGAGAATCTCAGTCGGTGAAACCGCCACCAGTGGCGTGCGGGTGCGAAAGAGCCCATGACTCCTGCGCTGTTCCAAACGCATCTCCAGTTGGCCCAACCATTTGGCGATCGCTGCCGAGTCTCCTGGATTGGGATGGGAAGGGGTGGTCATCACATGCCTCGATCGCTTCCGTCGAAACGATCCTTCACAAGAAGACGACTGCCGTTTCGTCCTGAAAACCTGCGTTGGGAATCAGGGCATCGGTGGAGTGGCCCGATCGGTGGCCGCGCGGGCCAGCACCATGCGAAAGTCCCCTTGCAGCCTTGCGGCCCCCTCTTGCTTTGCCAAGGAAACTGTGACCGATTCTTTCTGCTGCATCGACAGTCGCGAATAGATACCGTCCTTCTGATTCGCCTCCCCAAACTGCTGAAAGTACATCTGGGTCACTAGCTCGGGGAACCCCTCAGCGACAACTCGAAAGTGGATATGCGGTGTGCGGCCTGGATACTTTCCAGGGATGATCGATTGGAACCGGTAGGCTCCTTCAGGATCGCAGACCAGTCTCGCCCAATATTGAAAGTTGGGATCAAGTGGTGCCTGATTGCTGTCTGCCTGATGCTGATACCGACCCGAATGGCACGCTTGCCACAGTTCCACAATGGCACCCGACAGAGGGCGACCGTCGATGCCGACCACTGTTCCGCGAACATCGATCATCTCCCCTTCGGCCAACGGACCGTCGGCGGCGCGCCGGGTCAAATCGGCATCCGAATGTGGTTGCTTCGCAATTTCAGGGACCGGATAAAAGGGGCCCGAGGTCTGACCTGGGGTCTGAGCCAGATCTTCTGCGATTGTCTGCCCTACCCATGGCAGCATCGCCCCCACCGCGGATGCCTGCCCGATAAATCCTCGTCGATTCCATATCCTTGCGTTCATCGCTTGGTTCCCATCCCGATCTGAGATCGCCAATTGGTCCGGTCGTGGTTCACTTTGCCCCTGATCATTGCCCTGGTAATTCAGTGTATCACGCACTCCATCTTGCGATCATCGATACCTCAGAAATACCAAGCCTGAAATACTCGCCATCCAAGCACTTGCCCTTCCTCGGCTAGGTCGCCTCACGCAAACAGGGGAGCGAATGGGCGGCCTTCATTTTGTGTCGGCCGCTCGGGCCGCCCCTGATGCAGATAGGTTAACTGCCTTGCATCGACTCCCATCAGATGGAGAATCGTTGCGTGGAGGTCATGGATATGGACTCGCTGATCGACTGCATGAAGCCCCAGTTCGTCGGTCGTACCGAGCGTCTGCCCGCCACGGACTCCTCCACCAGCAAACCACATGGTAAATCCGTTCGGATTGTGATCCCTTCCATCTCCCTTTTCGCTCATCGGTGTCCTGCCAAACTCACCACCCCAGATGACCAGGGTATCCTCCAGTAGACCGCGGCGTTTCAAATCCTTCAGCAATCCAGCGACAGGCAGATCGCTAGCCCGACATAGCTGGCTGTGATTCTTCTCGATGCCGGAATGAGCATCCCATCGGCTTCCAGCACCGTGGTACAACTGCACAAACCGCACACCTCGCTCCACCAGCCTTCTGGCCAGCAGACACTTGCGTCCAAAGGAATCTGTTTCCTTGACCCCGATCCCGTAATCGGCGAGGGTCGCTGGTGTCTCCTGGTTCAGGTCGATCGCCTCGGGCGCAGACGACTGCATTCGGTAGGCCAGTTCAAAGGAAGCAATCCTCGCTTCCAGTTCGCCGTCCAATTCGCGCCCGCGCTGGTGCATTCGATTCCACTGGTAGATCTGCCTTAGCTTTCTCTGCTGGATCTCTGGTGTCACGGCACCCGGAGGATGCAGGTGCTCGATGGGAACATCTCCTCCCAGCACGGCGGTCCCTTGATAGCTTGCAGGCATGAAACCGGCACTCCAATTGCGACTCCCATTGATGACATGGCCGTCGCCATCCTCCATCACGACAAACCCGGGAAGATCGTGGTTCTCGCTTCCCAACCCGTAACTGATCCAACTTCCCAGCGAAGGTCTGCCCCCCAAAATCGATCCGGTATTCATCTGGCAGACGCCATTGGAATGGTTCAATCCATTGCCCCAACAGGATCGAACCACAGCGATCTGGTCGACCATGGTTGCGGTATGAGGCAGCCAGTCGCTGACCCAAGTACCGCACTCGCCATGCTGACTCCAGCGACGCTTGCTTGCCATCAAGGGAGCGTTGTACTCTCCCATGGGAGTGATCACTGGCTTGAAGCTGCCAGGAAGCGGTTGCCCATGCAGCCTTGTCAGTGTCGGCTTGGGATCAAAAAGATCGATGTGACTGGGGCCTCCCTCCATGAAAAGAAAGATCGCTCGCTTAGCTTTTCCGAAACCTCGCGGCGCAGATGCGCAGCCAGCGGCGTGGTCTGTAGTCAGGCCCAACCAGGCTAGCATCCCAAATCCAGCGCCAGCCTGCGACAGCATCTGCCGCCGCGTTGCGTAGAGCCCCCGCTTTGCCGGTGGTCCAGCCTTCCTGCTGCGGTCATTCATCGGCACACTCCCAAATTCAGTTCATTCGATGTACAGCAAGGCGTTGGAACTGAGCAGGGTATGGCACAGCTGATCCAGCGTCGCACCTGGCTCACTCATGAAACTGCGTAGCACTTCGAGTTCCGATGCATCTGGTTCCCGCAAGTGCACACGACGAAACGCCTCCTGCGGCGCTTTGTCTCCCAAGTAGGCCAACTGCTCCGCCATCCTCCCCGACTGCTCCACCATCCAGGGGCTGTTCAACCACTGCAGGGCCTGCAGCGGGGTGTTGGTCGGCATGCGTTTGGCGACCGACACAATTCCATCAGGAGCATCCAACGCTCGGAGGAACGAATCCGGGTTGTTTCGCATCGCACGCCGATAGACGGACCGACGTGTCGATTTGGCGTCGACGGATGGACCGCCCCATCGTCGCTGCTGAACCCCCGCAAGCGACAGGATGGTGTCCCGCGCCTGCTCCGCATCCATCCTCCGCGGCGAAGAACGCCACAACCACCGATTCGTCGGGTCGATCGAAAATGCCTCCTGCATGCCATCGAAGTAAGCAGCCTGGCGATAGGTATGCGATGTGACGATCAGTCGACTTAGCTGCTTCCAACTTCCTCCCTGCTCCTGGAACCAACAAGCCAGCCAATCAAGCAGTTCTGGGTGGCTGGGAGGCTCGGTCAGTCGTCCAAAATCGCTCGCGTTCTCCACAAGCCCTGTCCCGAAGTGGTGCTGCCAAATCCGATTGACCATCACCCGCCAGCTCAATCGATTCGACCGGTCAGTAATCCATCGCGCCAGCGCCAGTCGGCGACCACTGGATTGGGTACCCGCCAGCGGATCCAGCTCCCAAGGCGACTCGTTCAATACCTCCAGAGCTCCTGGCTCGATCCCCTCGGCAGCATCCCCACGAGCTCCGGGGATTCGGGTTGGCGGTGGAATTGGCCCCACTTCCCTCACCGACGCCACCGTCGGAACGCTTGGTGGCAACCCTTTGCGCCAAGCGGCCAGTTCTTCCTCCAGTGCCTTCCAGCGATCCAGCGATTCCCCCTTCAATTTCTTTTTGAAGTCGATCCCGTGGATCTCCGCTTCAATCTGCAACTCCGCTAGATAGCTGACCGCCTGCTCGGCCGGAGTCCTCTCCCCGATTTTCTTTCGCAGGGCTGGCCTGACCTCGGGAGGAAACTTTTCGATCGCCGCCAGCCTCACCTCCTCACGAATCGAAAGCTCCAGCGCATCCTTTTCGGCCAACTTGCTAGCCATCGACTGGTTCGCCTCAGACCTTCGCGCTTCCATCGCCTCGCACTGGTCCTCCGCCATCGCCGGCAACTCCGCAGGAAGCAGACCTGCAAAACAGGCCTGCAGTCGGTAGTAGTCCTTCTGCAGGATCGGATCGAATTTGTGGTCATGGCAACGTGCACAACCGATTCCCAATCCCAAAAACACCTCTCCGGTAACATCGGTCAGATCATTCAGAATGACAGACCACTGGGTCTGTACGTCGCGCTGGTTGTACTCGTAAATCCAAAGCCTCAAATAACCAGTAGCATCGCGTCCCCGAATCTGCCCAGGCTGCCACTCGTCTCCCGCCAACTGCCAAGTGACAAATTCCTCATAGGGCATGTCCTCGCGAAATGCCTCCAGCACAAAATCGCGATAGCGATAGGCCGAGGGTCGGAAGTCATCCTGCTTGTAGCCATCCGATTCGGCAAATCGCACCAGGTCCAACCAGTACCTCCCCATTCGCTCGGCGCACCGAGGATCCGCCAGCAATCGGTCCACCATCGCGATGTATTGCGATTCGTCGGGACTGGCCAACCAGGAATCGATCTCTTCCAGTTGCGGCAACTCCCCGACCAGATCCAGATAGAGTCGCTTGGCTAGAGTCCTCGGATCGGCTTGTGGCGCGGCGGACAACCGATGCCCTGTGCGTCTGGCATCGACAAACGCATCAATCGGATGATCGCATGCGGCATCGGCCGCAACCGCTTCCGGAGGATTCACTCGCTTCATTGGCTTCCATAGCCAGTGCTCCTTGGCAGCAGCCCCCCAAGCTTCTGTCCGTTGGTCAAGCTTCATGGCGACCGACGGCCAGGGTGCCCCTAAGTCGATCCATCGCAGCAGATCGGTGCGAATCGATTCGGGCAGTTGTCCGTCAGGGGGCATTTGCAACTGGCCATACTCGATTGCCTCGGCGACGCGCGGCCGCTGGTGGTCTCCAATCTTTTCAAAAAGGCTTCCCGAATCGCCACCCGATTCCCAACCTGCCGCATGATCCAGACGCAGCCCCCCCTCCTGCCTTCCCTCCCGATGGCATTCGATGCAATGAGCGATCAAGGCGGGGCGAATCTTCGATTCAAAGAATCGAATCGACTCGGTATCTCCAGCATCCAATTTTCCGCACGCCAGGAGAGCGGCAACCCCCAGCCAAAGGCTAGGCATTCGTTTTTGCTTCATCGGACCCTCTTCGACGCAACGTCTACCGCAATCTTTCCATCGTGCAGCGATCCAACCGATTCCCTGATGGTAACCCCAGACACCCGTCGCCATCGGTCGATTATCGAATATGCAGCATCGAAAATCCAGCAATCCAGCCGATCCATTCCCAGCTTCCCGGTATCTCCCTGGGCATGGATTCCCCTTTCGGCAATCGAACGGATAGATGAAAATCGTCAGATCAACAAATAACAGTGACGGTTTTCAAAAAGATGAGAGGCGCCGGACGGCTGTGACGGTTTTGGGCCTCAACAGGATGGGAGGGCGTGCGTGGACGCAACACAGAGCTCAAAAGATCGGGAGATCGCACCAACGCCAACTCCCGTGCTCAACTTGGCTGCCTATCACTTTGTATCGATTCCGTCACCCTTGGAACTGCGAAAGTCGATCCGTCAACGCGCCGGTGACTTGCAGATCAAAGGCACGGTGCTGATCAGCCACGAAGGGATCAATCTCTTTGTGGCAGCCAAAGAGACAGCCGCCAGGCAATTCTTCGAATGGCTCAAATCCCTTCCAGGCCTTCAAGATCTCCACGCCAAGGAAAGCTGGACCGACTACCAGCCGTTTCGACGCATGCTGGTCAAATTGAAAAAAGAAATCATCGCCTTCGGAATCGATCAGATCGATCCAGCGCACTACACCTCCTCCAAGATCACCCCCGAAGTTCTGCGCCAGTGGCTTCGCGAAGGCCGCCCCGTTCAGCTACTCGATGTTCGCAATGATTACGAGGTCGAAGTTGGCACCTTTCAAAATGCACACCCCATCCAGATCGACCACTTTCGAAAGTTCCCCGAAGCGATCGACAACCTGCCTGAGTCGTGGAAAGAGCAACCGGTGGTGATGTTCTGCACGGGTGGCATCCGTTGCGAAAAGGCTGGGCCTTGGATGGAACAGCGTGGATTCCGGCAGATTCTGCAATTGGATGGTGGAATCCTCAACTACTTCGAAAAGTGTGGCGGCGAGTTCTATCAGGGAGACTGCTTCGTCTTCGACCAACGGGTTGCCGTTCGTCCTGATCTGACCCATTCCGATAAATCGCTTTGCTTCGCCTGCCAGCACGTCCTGACGCCGGAACAGATGCAGTCGAATCTCTATCAGCCGGGCAAGCACTGCCCGCATTGCTACCTGAGCCCGTCGGATGCGATGGAACAAAATCGCGAGGCGAAGGAAAGCCGAATGCGAGAGTACCTGGAAAGACAACCAGGCTGCCAAGCATACTGCAGCGAACGAAGCATCCACGTTCCCCGACGTATGGCCGGAATACCTTTGCTGGATTTCCTCGAGCAGTGGATCCCCGGTCGGTCGCGAACGGAGTGGATGGAGGCGATTCATTCGGGAAGATTGCTGGATGGCCACCTGCGCTGCGTCACCCCTGATCTTGTCGTTTCGGAGGGACAGAAACTGCTGCACCGCGAACCGAACGTCACAGAGCCTTCCGTCTCCAGTGCAATTCAGCTGATCTACCAATCCGATACCTGGCTAGTCCTCGATAAACCGGCGCCACTGCCGGTTCACGCCTGTGGTCGTTACTTCAAAAACACGCTCGAAGCAGCCATGCAGCATGCATACCATCCGGAAAAAATCCGATTGGTGCATCGCCTGGACGCCAATACCAGCGGCCTGCTGATCGCCGCGCGTCGTACCACGGCTGCCAGAGATCTGCAGCAGCAGTTCAGCGACCGAACGGTCGAGAAAATTTACCTGGCAGCTGTTTCTGGACATCCGGCAGAAGATCGTTGGGATTGCCAGATCCCCATCAGCGATCAGACCGGACCACTGGGATCCCGGTCGATCGTTTCTTCTGACTCGTCGAAACCAACTCATCAAGCGATGACTACCTTTCAAGTCCTCCATCGTCGCAGTGACGGGACCTCCCTGTTGCAGGCGATCCCGAAAACAGGTCGAACCAATCAGATCCGCATCCATCTCTGGGAGTCCGGCTTCCCGATCATCGGCGATCCCCTCTACCTGCCCGACAGGAAACTCGGCGACGGATCGACCCTGCTGATCGACCAGCCTCCGATGCAGCTTCATGCTTGGAAAATCAGCCTACTCGATCCCGAAACGAAGACCCGCCGAAGCTTTGTTAGCCACCAAGTTCCCCAATGGGCTTCCGTCCTTTCCGGCTGAATCCTTATCCAGTTCGGCCCTGTTGCGGATCCGATGGCTGCACCACTCCAAGGAGAATGTCGGTAGCTCGTTCTCTTCCGCAGCACATCGGCTCTTGACGCTTCGTTCGACCAGCGCTGCAGGTGGTGACCAGTGCTGCAGGTGGTTGGGTGCAAGGGTTGGCCAGGACGAAAACGATGGATCACGATCGAGTAGCATTCCGACAGAGAGCTCCAGATTGATATCCGATCATGCCAGGCCGAACGCTCCGCGCCATTGCACGACGAGACAACTCTTCGCACCCTAGCATTTGCATCGCAGCCATTGCATGTGCTGACCAGTCGGTCACCGCTTGTTCGACAACCAACATTCCATGACTCGATCACTTCAGCGGCTGCATGAGTCGACTTACTCTCCGCTCCACTTTTCCATCCAAGAAACATCGCTCCTCCTCTTGACCCAGTCGACTGCATCGATGAAACTTCCGGTTCAGACGAGGAGCTCTATTGGATCCATGATCGACGGATTGATCTGGAGCCGTGGCCGGGGCTCCTCGTTTTTTTATGCGCGTGCGGCTTGTCCGAAACCACAGCGGAGCATTGAGCTGACAAGCAGAGCATTTTGCTGGCACAGCGGAGCATCGAGCTGACAAGCAGAGCATTTTGCTGGCGACAGGCAGAGGTTCCCACTGCACTTCGGCGGCGTTGATGCAATTCGGCAAAGCCCGCCGAGTTTACGGGAGTCAGAAACAACCGACGAGTTACGCGATGGACCATCTGCCGATCGAGGAAAGCGACATCCTCATGGAGGAAGCCGGCTGGCTGGTGCTCCATAAGCCCGCCGGCCTGCTGACCCAGGCTGCGCCGGGGGTTCCCAGCGTTCAGATGGCACTTGAATTGCTTTTGGCACGACGCCCCTCGGCTCCTGAGCACCCATTTGTAGGACTGCCCCATCGCCTGGACCGTGGCACTTCCGGCGCCCTGCTGGTAGCTCGCAATGCCCGCACGCTGCGACGCTTTGGGGACCAGTTCGCTCATCGTTTGGTCGAGAAGAGCTATCTGGCGATGGTGGAAGGGGACGCGACGGGAAAGACGGGACGATGGGAAGATCACGTGCGGAAGATTCCGGAGCGGCCTGTTGGTGAGACCGTCAACGCTGATCATCCGGATGCCAAGCTGGCAGTGCTGGAATCTCGACTTTGCTGGACCGATGGATCAAGAAGTTTGATCGAGGTGCATCTGGAGACCGGACGCATGCATCAGATCCGCATCCAGTGTTCTGCACGCGGCTTGCCCGTCGTCGGGGACTGGTGCTACCAAGCCACCTCTCGGTTTGGCACTCCCGACTCCCAGGGATTGTGGCAGCAACTGGCGCTGCATGCTTGGCGCCTGAGTTTTCGCCATCCGGGAAACGCCAAGAAGATCACAGCTCAGGCGGATCTTCCATCATCATGGAAGGTTTTTCCTTGCGATGCGCTGCGGCAACTGGACGATTCCCAGCTACCATGAAAGACCATCGACCAAGTCGCTGACCATCGTCTAGGAATGGTCGCTTGGCAATCACCTGAAACAGGATGCGTCATGACCGATTTCGATTGGTCGACTCAGCAGATTCACTTTGTCACCGGCAAGCTCGCGCGATCTGCCCTCCAGCCAATCGTCGACAGCTTGTCGAAACGATTTGGTTTTCGCTACACCATCCAGACGATGCCGATCACCGTCGCTGCCCTGATGACCGCCAAGTGGACGCTGCGGCACTTGGCGCCGCCTGAAGGAACGACGCGGATCATCCTGCCCGGCTATCTGGCCCCCGGTCTGGAGGAGATCCAGAACCACCTGGATCAGAAACAGTTTGATTGTCGCGTCGAGTGCGGACCGAAGGACCTGCGGGAGCTGCCTCGGCATTTTGGCGTGCAGCAGACCGATCGCAGTGACTATGGAGCGCATCGGATCGAAATCCTCGCCGAAATCAACCACGCCAATCGGCTGCCGCTGGTGGATCTGGTCAGGCAGGCTAGACAGTGGGTGGCCGAAGGAGCCGATCGCATCGATCTGGGATGCGATCCTGCAGCCCAGTGGACGA
>Ga0315900_10005695_pt1 | contig 17024 bp, 14 predicted proteins | sample LakEriMetagenome_FD_203521 | JGI IMG/M metagenome (GOLD analysis project Ga0315900, IMG submission 203521) | Freshwater fungal communities from buoy surface, Lake Erie, Ohio, United States - Buoy 12 MA114 | ecosystem: Environmental > Aquatic > Freshwater > Lake > Lake biofilm | place: USA: Lake... | reverse complement strand
TGCACGGCGTCGGCGGCGAGGTCCACGTCGCCGAGCAGCCGCCGGGCGTAGCGCACGAGCGGCAGTTCGTAGGCGTCGACGGCCGCCAGGATCCAGCCGTGCCCGTCGCCGGTCGCGTCCATGGGTGAGCTCCTGTGGAATCACGAGGGGCCGGGGCGGCCCGCGGCGGGCCTGCCACAGACTCGCCACCAGGATGACGGCGGGGCGCCGCTTTCGTTACAGCACGAAAAAAGCCCGGCCGGGGGGAGCCCCGGCCGGGCTGAGTGTTCAAGCAGCAGGGAGGCCGTCTTTTGAGCCGCGGGCGCGGCTCAAAAACCGACGTAGGTCACGCAGATGTCACCGCACTTCTGGAAGCGGACGATCACGCTGCAGCCGCAGCCGTAGTCATACCGCACCTGGCCGCAGCCGAAGAGCGTGCACCGCGAGGTCTCGCAGGGGCAGCCCTGGCAGCAGGCCGGCAGGCAGACCGGCACGGCCACGGACCGGCAGGTCTCGGAGCTGACGGGATTCAGGACCGTCTCGTAGGTCGGCTCCACGCAGCAGCCCGCGCCGTGCTTGTGCCGGTGGGCGTGCTTGTGGCGATACTTGATGCAGGGATTCGTCGGGCAGACGGTCTCGGCACCGCAGCCCGGCTCGAAGCCGCAAGAGGGCTCGAACGCGGCGCAGCCCGGCTCGGCCGCACAGGCCGGCGCGAAGGCCGAACAGCCGGGCTCGATCGCCGCATCGCAGGCGGCGGCATGACGGTGACGATGGCCGAAACCGGCCTCGGCGGTGAAGCCACAGGCGAGGACGATCGCAGCGGCGAGGCCGCAAGGGCCCAGAATCCGGAACGACGTGGACATGGAGAGAACCTCCGAGAGGGGATTGCAGAGGCTGGGGCCACCGGCTGGCGAGTCGGTGGGAAAGGCCGGGATGCAAGCCCGGGCCTCCGCGAAACTCTGGCACACGCCCGGCCGATGTCAAAAAAACCGGACGTTTTCCCCTGCAAAACGGGACAAACGCCGCCTGCCCGCGTCATACGGCTCACACTTGAGCGTCGCGCACGAACCGCTCGCGAGCAACTACGGTCAAGACGGGGTTGCCCATGCCCCGGGAGCCGGCGTGGCTGACCAGCGGAGGCATGGATGCCGAACCGCAGGCAGCCTCGAGAGAGCGGAGGCCTGGAAGGCCGCAGCGAACGTCCGGTGATGGGGCGTGGGCAGCCACGACCAGGGTCACGCGTGAGGTTCAAGTGTGATGCGAGTCAGGCCATCATCCCGCGGAAGCGGTCGAAGAGATACGCCGAGTCGTGTGGACCGGCGGCGGCCTCGGGATGGTACTGCACGCTGGCCGCGTTGGCCGTGCGGTGCCGCAGCCCCTCGATCGTGGCGTCGTTGAGGTTGCGATGCGTGACCACGAGGTCCGGCGGCAGCGTGGCCTCGTCCACCGCAAAGCCGTGGTTCTGCGACGTGATCTCCACCTTGCCGGTCTCGAGGTCGAGCACCGGCTGATTCGCACCGCGATGGCCGAACTTGAGCTTGAACGTCTTCGCCCCGCAGGCGAGCGCGAGCAACTGGTGCCCGAGGCAGATCCCGAACATCGGCACCTTGCCCACGAGGCCCCGGACGGTTTCCACGCAGCCGGTGAGCACCTCCGGGTCGCCCGGTCCGTTGGAGAGAAACACGCCGTCGGGCTGCAGCGCCAGCACCTCGGCCGCAGTTGCCCGGCCGGGCAGCACGGTCACGCGGCAGCCGGCGGTCACGAGATGACGGGCGATGTTCCACTTCATGCCGTAGTCGAGGGCCACGACGTGCTTCGAGAATGGCGTCACCGCCGGCCGCGCGGGCATGACACCCCCCTCGGCCGGCTGCGGCAGGGGCGTGGCCTCGTCATCGAGCGGCTCCACCCACTCGCTGCGGGCCTGCGGCATCACCTCGGCCACGAGGTCGCGGCCGACCAGCGCCGGGGCCGCCTGCGCCATCGCGACGAGCCGCGCGTCGTCGAGCACCTCGCTCGACAGCACGCCCGTCATCGCGCCGCGGATCCGCAGCCGCCGGACGAGGGCCCGGGTGTCGATGCCCGCGATGCCGACGACACCGGCACCGGCCAGGTAATCGCCGAGCATGCCCGTGGCGGTGAAGTTGCTGGCGATCCGGCTCGCCTCGCGGACCACGAAGCCCGCCATCTGCAGCTTGCCGCTCTCGACGTCGGCGGGGTTGACGCCGTAGTTGCCGATCTGCGGCGCGGTCATCGTCAGTATCTGCCCGCGGTACGAGGGATCGGTGAGGATCTCCTGGTAGCCGGTCATCGAGGTGTTGAAGCACACCTCGCCCGACACGGTGCCGGTGGCCCCGAAAGACTCGCCGTGAAAGACCGTGCCGTCCTCGAGTGCCAATGCCGCGCGTGCCACCGTCGCTGTCTCCTTCCGGTCGAGCGAAGACTCGTACCGAGCGATGATCTTAGCGAAAAACCAAGAGGAAACAGGTGGCGGGGCCGTTCCTCGGCGTGGAACGCGGGATGGCGCTCATTCCCGGAGTCCCCCGGCTTCCGCCGGGGGCTTTTTGTGGGGCTGTTGCGCGTGGTCCCGAGAAGCAGTGCGCGGGAGCCCGGGGACTTCGCGCGCCATCGGGCCACAGCGATCAGCGGGCCGCTGCGGGCTCCGGCCGCGTCCCCGTCGCCGGCTCACCGTCGTCCGCGAGCCGGCCGGCGGCCCAGAGCGTGCCGCGGCTCACGAGCCCGAGAAACTCCGGCGTCTCGACGGTGTGGTTGTAGTGGCCGATCGTCGTGCCGAACACGCGGGCCTTGCCGTACTGGTTCGTCCACACGACCGTCTGCATCGCCTGCCGCTCCTCGCTGCGGGCTTCGACCAAGGGCGTGGCGGTGGGCCACAGCTTGTCGATGTAATAAAGCTCGTCCTTGGGCACCTTCCACTCCCGGGGTAGCCCGCGGAGCACCGGGTGCTCCGTGATGGTGCGGGCCGTGAACTCATAGTGCTTGCCGTGGCCGGGCGAGGTCACGCCGCAGAACTTGAACCAGTCGTCCGTGCCGGCCCGGTAGCAGTGCATCGCGCAGTGCATGACCACCGCCGGCGTGCCCTTTTCGTGCTCCGCCACGATGCCCTTGAGGAAGTCCGGGTCGTTGATCTTGGCAAAGCACTCATTGTGGAAGACGACGTCATATCCTTTCGACCACTCGGGCTGCGAATAGACAGAGACCCTGTGGTCGCTGCTCGATCCTCCCTCGTGGATCACCGTCACCTTCGCCCCAGCCCGGGTCTCGAGCGCCGGCACGAGGATCTTCTTCTGCCCCTCATAGTCGTGGCAGCAGCCGCCGGTGACGTAGAGCACCTGGAGCGGCCGGACCGGCTCCGCGGCCTGGACTGCAACCCCGACCGCCAGGAACGCCATCAGACTGCGAAAGACCGCCATGTTCGTCTCCTCTTGAGATCCGAGCAGCATACCACCCCTGGGCCGGCGGTCTCTGACCGTCGTGCCCCGCTGGGGCGGCCGTGCCTGTTTGGCGGTCGGAGACCGCCGCTACGAAAACAGCCGGGCGATCCGCCGCGCCGGGCTCGACATCGCCAGCGCGGCCAATTGGCGGGGCGTCACCCAGCGGCGGCCCGGCGCGGCGGGGCCGGTCCGCCGGGCAACACAGCGAACGGCATCGAGCGTGATCCGGTGATGGGTGACCGAGTGCACCACCGTGCCCAGCGGCTCGGGCCGGCCGCAGCCGAGCGGACCGAGCAGCGTTGACGACGCCATGCCCCGGACGGCGCGTGCCGCTCGGCCCGGCACGCGCGGAAAATCCCACAGGCCGGCCCACCACTCCCCTTCCCCGCGTTGCACGACGAGCACGCGGCCGCCGCGGCAGGCGACGACCGCCGTCTCGCGCACCTGCTTCACGCCGCGCCGCGCCGCCCGGCGCGGGATCTCGTCCACCCGGCCGTCGCGCCGGGCCACGCACTCGTTCGCCAGCGGGCACACGCCGCACAGCGGTCGCTCGGGGGTGCAGACCATCGCCCCGAGGTCCATCAGCGCCTGGTTGAATCGGCCCGGCTGCCGCGGCGGGAGGAGCCGCGCCGCTGCATCCCAGATCGGCTCGTCATCCGCCGCGGTTCCGAGCGGCCCGTCGTGCCCCACCAGGCGGGCGATCACACGGCGCGAGTTGGCCTCCACGATCGGCTCGCGCGCGTCGAACGCAATCGAGGCGATCGCGCCGGCGGTGTAGCGGCCGATGCCGGGCAGCGTTCGCAGTTCGGCGGCGGTGCGCGGGAACCGGCCGCCGTGGTCGGCCATGATCCGCTGCGCGGCCGCGTGCAACTGCCGCGCGCGGCGATAGTAACCGAGCCCTTCCCACAGCCGCAGCACATCCGGCTCGCGGGCGGCGGCGAGGGTGGCGACGTCCGGAAACCGCGCCACGAACCGGGCGAAGAAATCCTTCACCCGCTCGACCTGAGTCTGCTGGAGCATGATCTCGCTCACCCAGACGCGGTAGGGATCGGACGACCGCCGCCAGGGCAGATCACGCTGCGCCCGGGCGTACCAGGCCAGGAGGCCGCCGGCCACGGTCGCCGGCGCCGATGGATCACGGGCCGCGCGTGCCGGAGGCTTCCGTGTTTCCCGGCCCGCGACCTTCACTCCGGCCCCTTGCAAACGCGTATTCGGTCGAGTCCAACGGTGGGAGTGTAGACGAGTTCCCAGGCAGCAGTGCATGACGCCCCGCGATCCATCGTCCGATAAGGGTCCCCGCCGCCGCGGCCCCGCCCCCCGTGGCCGTGAGATGATCACGGTGGCCCGCCGCGAGGCGCCGGGCGGCGCGGCCTGGGAGATCGTGCAGCCGCGGTGCGCCCGCCGGCGGCACGAGGACATCGAGGAGGTGGAGGCGATGGTCGAGGCGGGCGAGATGGAGATCGCCCGCGACGAACTCGTGTGGCTGCTGTCGGAATGCCCCGACTTCCTCGAGGGCCACGTCCACCTCGGCCTGATCGCCATGGAGGAGAACGATCTCAAACTCGCCCGCGGCCACTTCGGGCGGGCCTACGAACTGTGCCTGCGGGCCTTCGAGGCGGCGGGCAGCCCGCAGCCCGTGCCGTACGAACTGCCGGGCAATCGCCCGTTCCACGAGGCGGCGAAGGGACTGGTGCACTGCCTCCTGGAGACCGGCCGCCGCAAGGTGGCCCAGGACGTGTGCCGCCGCATCGCGCCGCTCGACCCGACCGATCCGCTCGGCATCGCCCGCTTGCTCGAGCGGAAGTAACCCGGACCACCCATGGCCGATTCCCATCCATCCACCGCCCCGCGCCGCGGCCGGTTCATCGCCCTCGACGGCATGGATGGCGCCGGGAAGTCGTCGCAGCTGGCGGCGCTCGTGGCCTGGCTCCGATCCAGCGGCCGGACGGTGGTCACGTGCCGCGACCCCGGCTCGACGCCGACCGGCGACGCGATCCGGGCCATCCTTCTCGACCGCCACGACCTGCACGTCTCCCCGACGGCGGAGATGCTCCTCTACATGGCGGCGCGGGCGCAACTCGTGGCCGAGGTCGTCGCCCCGGCGCTCGACCGTGGTGACTGGGTCGTCTCGGACCGCTACCTGCTGGCGAACGTCGTCTACCAGGGCCATGCCGGCGGCCTCGATCCCGAGGTCATCCGGCAAGTGGGCGCAGTGGCGACCGGCGGCATCATGCCCGACCTCGTGCTCGTGCTCGACGTCGACCTGGAGACGGCGGCCCGGAGGCTTTCCCGTCCGCTCGACAAACTCGAGAACCGCGGCGACGACTATCGCCGTCGGCTCCGCGCGGGATTTTTGGCGGAGGCGAGCCGCGCTCCCGACGCGATCGTGGTGATCGATGCCCACGGCTCGCTCGACGAGGTCGCCGCCCGCATCCGGGCGGCGGTGGCCGATCGGTTTCCCGAGGTGGGCTGACGGCATGGCGTGGCAGGGCATAGAAGGACATGACGCGATCGTCGCCCGCTTCGCGGCCGCGGAGGCCCGGGGCCGGATCGCCGGCTCGTATCTGTTCGTCGGCCCGCCGGGCGTCGGCAAGAGCACGTTCGCCCTGGCGCTCGCGAAGGCGTTGCTCTGCGAGCATCCCGCCCCCGGGCTCGTGCCCTGCGGGGGATGCCGGTCCTGCATCCAGGCGGCCGCCGGCAGTCATCCCGACATCGACGTCATCGCCAAACCGGACGACCGCGCGACGATTCCGCTGGAATCGCTGATCGGCGACGACCAGCATCGGATGCGCGAGGGCCTCGTGTGGCGGCTGCTGCTGCGGCCGGCGCTCGGCTCCCGAAAGGTGGCGATCATTCTCGACGCCGACCATCTCGCGGAAGAGGCCGCCAACTGTCTGCTCAAAACCCTGGAGGAGCCGCCCCAGGCCGCGGTCATCATCCTCGTGGGCACCGCGGTCGAGCGGCAGTTGCCCACGATCCGCTCGCGGTGCCAGATCATCCGCTTCCGCCCGTTGTCGACGGCCACGGTGGAACGCATCCTCGGCGCCGAGGTCCGACTGGCGGGCGGGCCGGAGGACCCGGCCACGCTGCGGCTCCGTGCCGCGGCCGCGGCCGGGAGCCTGGCCCGGGGTCGCAGCCTCGCCGATGCGGGCGTCGGCGAGTTTCGCGGCCGGTTGCTCGACATCCTCGGCCGCCGACCGCTGGCCGGCGTGGAACTCGCCCGCGACACGATCGCGGTCGTCGAAGCGGCCGGCAAGGAGGCTCCGCCGCGCCGCGCCCGGCTGCGGTTCGTGCTCGAAACGACCGTCGATCTCTTCCGTGCCGCCCTGCGTCAGGCGGTGACGCACGAACCGCCGGCCGACCCCGCCTTCCACCGCGCGGCCGCCGCCTGGGCCCATGATCCGGAGGCCTGCGCCGAGGCGCTCCGCCAGACGCTCGAAGCGCTCGACGCCGTGGACCGCAACGCGAACCTCACCGTCCTCGTCGATGCGTGGACGGCGCTGCTCGAAGAACCCCGGCTTGCCCGGCTTGCCTGAGCCGCCACGCCCCCGTTTACCCCGTTCTCGCCGACCGCGCAGCTCGCGGCCGCGCGGACGCCGGCCCTGGCGAACGTTTCCGGCCGCTCGGCGTGGATCGATTTTTCCGGTCGCGACTGTCGATGGAACTGCAGGGGCGGTCGGCATGGTCCGTTCGGCCCCGCAGGTGAGTCGCAATCAGGCGGCGGATTCACGGCGGCAGGGTAGGGCATGTGCGACACGCGAGCAGCGAGCGTCTTCGCCACCGCATTCGTGGCGGGCGTCATCTGTGCCGGCGTCCTGACGTCGCGTAGTCTTCACGAACCGATCACCGAACCGTTCTTCGGGCTGGAGGACGGCCCGCACGTCGACGCCCATGCGCGGGCTGTCGAGACAGTCGACGCGCATCCCCCTGAAGATGCGCGGCAGCCGCCGCCGCGGCCCGTCGTGGGCGGATTCGCGGAAATGGCCGCCGCCCTGGCGCGACCGCCAGAGCGTCTCGCTCTCGCTGGCGGAATCGGGCCGATCGCAGACACCGTCCAGTCACAGGCCCTGCCGACGGCGGATCGCGGCCGCGAAACACTCGTCGAGCACGCTCAGGCCGCACCGCCGCCTCCGCTGCCGGTCCTCGACGCCACGACGGTCGCGGAGCCGGAGCTCCGGGTCGTCGAACCGGAGACGGCCGCCAAGCCGGCCGTCGAGGAATTGAAGGCATTGGTGGAACGCGTCCGCCCCGCGGACGACCGTCCGCCGTCGGCCACGCCACGGCCGCCCGAGGCGAAGGCGTCGCCCCCTCCGCTCCCGACCCCGGCGCCACTGCCGGGCGCGGAATGGAACGATCCCGACCAGGTGAACTGGTCAGACGCCGCGGCGGATCAGGGTCAGGCGACCGGATCCGCCGCCGGTGCGTTGCCCATGGTCCGCCGCCGCGGCATCTTCATGGACCGCCGGCAGGAGCAGGCCGGCACTCCACAGGAGTCCGCAGCGCCCCAGCGCGGCGGTCGGCTGCTGGAACGGCTCCGCACGGACCGCCGGTCCCCGACGGCCACCACGAACGGTCCAGCCACCGGCCCCGTCCCGGCGTCGCCCCCGCCCGACATCAGCCGGTGGCCGTCGCCGGCTCGCCTGCTGGAGCAGGTCGAGCAGGTTGCCCTGGGCACGCGGCCCGGCCTGCCCGGAACGGCCGACACCACCACCTGGACGACGCTCTGCCAGGAACGGCTCCAGCAGGTGCTCGCGACGTCGGGCCCCGGCGACGAGCAGGCTGACGCCGCGCTCCTGACGCTCGGCGAAGCCGTGCCCGCAGGCATGGCCGCCGGAGACGCCGTGGCCGATCCGGCGCTCGCGTCGCTGACGCGGCGAGCCGCCTTGGCCGTGGCACGACGCGTCGCCATCTGGCGGGCGGCAGCGGCCCTGTGCGCGGAACTGTCCGGACGAACGCCGCAGACGCCGGGCTTGGACGTCGATCGGCGGCTCGCCGCCGCCCAAGTGATGGCGGAGGCCGCCGCCCTGCTGGCGGCCCTGGAGCGGTTCGAATCGACTTCGTCTCCGGAAGACGCCGCCACCGTGAAGGCGGCCCTGCGCGGCATCGCCGGCACCGGTTCAGGCCGCGCCGCCGACCTGACGCGAACGGTCGCCGACCATTACCTCACGCCCAACGTGCGGATCGCCGTCCACCAAAAGTTCGTCGAGCGGATGATGCCGGAGTCGACGGTCAAGACCGCGCCGATGCAGGACTTCGTCCTCGGCCGCAAGGTCCGGGGCACGAGCACCGTCGAGCAATCGATGAGCATCGCCTTCGTGCCGGACGCCGACCACATTCGCTTCGAACTGCTGGTGCGCGGCGAGGTCGATTCCCGCACGGTCACCGACGCCGGTCCGGCCGCCATCCACTCCCGCGGCGCGGCGAACTTCACGGTCCGCAAGCCGATGAGCCTCTCGCCCGCCGGGCTGGCCTTCGGCACCGCCCTCGGCGCGGCCTCCAACCAGTCGCAGCTCGCCACCATCCAAACGAGCTTCGACGGCGTGCCGATCATGGGGTCGATCGTGCAAAAGATCGTGCGGAACCAGCACGACGAGAGCAAGCCGCAGGCCGCCCGCGAAGTCAACGAGAAGATCATCACGCGGGCCTGCCGGGAGGTCGACCTGCAGGCCGAGCCGAAGTTCACCGAGATGGCCGAGCGGATCCGGGAACGGATCTGGAATCCGATGGTGAACCTCGGGCTCGAGCCGACCGCGGTGGCGCTGGAGTCGACCGCCGCGGCGGCGACCGTGCGGCTGCGGCTGGCGGCCGCGGAGCAGCTCGCCGCCCACACGCCGCGGCCCCGGGCCCCGGCCGACGCCATGCTGGGCGTGCAGGTCCACGAGTCGACGCTCAACAACGGCTGCCAACGGCTCGACCTCGCGGGCCGGCGCTACCCGCTGGAAGACCTGATCCGGCTCGTCAGCCGCCGGCTGGGCCTGGAGCCCCGGATTCCCGACGACCTGCCCGAAGGCGTGAGCGTCACCTTCGCCACCGCCCAGCCGCTGCGGCTCGAGTGCCGCGACGGCCTCGTGCGGCTGCGGCTGGCACTCGATGCCATCGAGAGCGGCCGCCGCAACTGGTACGACATCGTGGCGGAGGTCACCTACCAGCCGACCGCCGCCGGTCCGCAGATCCTCCTCGAGCGGTCCGGGCAGGTGCACCTCCCGGGCCACAAGGGGCTGGAGATCCCGCTGCGCACGATCTTCAGCAAGATCTTCCCCAAGGAGCGGCCGATCGCCCTGCTGCCGGCGTCGATCGTGAAGAACCCGCGGCTGGCCGACATGCGAGCGGTGCAGGTGGTGAGCACCGACGGCTGGTTCGCGTTCGCCCTCGACGGAGCCGCCGAGAAGCCGGCCGCCGGCCCGGCCATCACCGCGCCGCAGGGCAAGTCGCGGCTGCCCGCCGCGCAGAGCCGCACGCCCCGGCGGCGGTAGCGTCGTGCCATGCGAGCCGGCGGTCGAAGGCCGCAGCTTCAGCCGGGCCAATGGTAAACGCTTTCAGGGGAGCAGCGAGGGGCTGGCCGTGCCCTCGAGCGGGCGAACTGCGAACCGTGTTCTGGCAACCCGTCGAACAGTGAATCGGTCGCGTCATGGTTCCAAGAAGCCCCGGGTGGAAACCCGGGGACACCGGGTATGAAAACCACCCCGTCGTCCATGCCCCACGACGGCCGTTGATGCCCTGCTTCAAACCCGACACGCATGGCAACCGGGAAGGCATTCCACCCGGAGTCCCCCGGCTTCCGCCGGGGGCTTTTTGTGCCGTTCGCTTGCCGTCATGCCTCCCCGACCGGCGCGAGCGCCCCGTGGCCGAGGATGAACTTCCGCGTGCCGGCCGGGCCGTCGAAGAGCACCGTGCCCACGGCCCGCGGCCCGGTGCCGCTGATGCCGGCGATCACGCCCTCACCATACTCCGAGTGCCGCACCCGCTGGCCGACCTGGTAGCTGCGCGCCGCCGGCTGCCGGCCCGCCATCCGCTCCGCCAGATCCGTGGCCCGCTCGATCACCGCCTCGGCCGACCGGCGGCGCCGGGGCCGCGAATCCCCCGGCGGCGCGTCGTCGAGCTCGAGCACCAGGCCGTCGGCCCGCGGCCGGGGGGCCGGGCTGCGGTGCGGCGTCTCGTCCACGAGCTGCGAATACTCATCGACGTCGGCCGCGGCCCGCCGCGCGGCGTCACCAAACGGGTCGAACCGCGGGCCGTCTGCGGCCGGTGCCTCCGCGCCCGTGACCACCGTCTCGCTGCCGGTCATCTCGGCGAGGAACAGGCTCGGCGCCGACACGCGGCGCGTGCCGCGGTAGTCGCGCATCCGGGCGGCGCTGGCATGCACCTCCTCGCGGCCCCGGGTGATGCCCACGAACACGAGCCGCCGCTCCTCTTCGAGCTGCTCCGCGTTTTCGAGGCTGCGCTCGTGCGGGAGGATGCCGTCCTCCATCGCCACCAGGTAGACGACCGGAAACTCCAGGCCCTTGGCGGCGTGATAGGTCATCATCGCCACGCGATCGCTGCCCGGATCCCAGACGTCGGTGTCGGCGACGAGGGCCGTGGTCTCGAGGAAGCCGCCGAGCGGATCGACCGCCTCCGTACCACCGGCCGGGTCGGGCTGAAACTCCGCGTCGAACTGCCGGGCGGCGGTGACCAGTTCCTCGACGTTGGCCAGCCGGTCCTGGCCCTCCTCGTCGTCATCCTGCTCCTCGGCGAGCATCCGCCGATAGCCGGTCTCCTCGAGCACCGCCTCCAGCAAGGTGGCCACCGTCGGCTCGCGGCCCGCCGTCGTGGCCAGCCGTTGGTGCAGGCGGGCGAACGTCAGCAGGGCCTTGGCCGCCCGGGCGGGCATGCCGGGGATCGCGTCCGCGGCAGCGGCGGCCTCCAGCCGGCTCATCCGCCGATCCTCGGCCCAGGCTGACAGGCGGTCGAGCGACTGCCGGCCGATGCCGCGGGGCGGCACGTTCACCACCCGCAGCAGCGCCTCGTCGTCTTTTGGATTCCGCAGCAGCCGCAGCCAGGCGACGACATCCCGGATCTCGCGGCGCTTGAAGAACTCCAGGCCCCGGATGAGCTGATAGGGTACGCCTCGGGTCCGCAGCGCCAGTTCGAGCGACCGCGACAGCGCGTTGGTGCGAAACAGGATGGCGAAGTCGCGGGGCGTGCGCCGGCCGTCCCGCACCGCGGCGGCGATCTCCGCGGCGATCCGGTCGGCCTCCTCGTGACCCGAGCCGTCGAGCACGATCCGCACCGGGGCCCCCGGCGCGGCGTCGGTGACCAGCCGCTTCGGCTTGCGCCGCGAATTGTGGGCGATGAGCCGGTCGGCGGTGCCGAGGATGTTCGACGTGCTGCGGTAGTTGTGCTCCAGCGTGACCACCTTGGCGGTGGGATAGTCGCGCTCGAACTCGAGGATGTTGCGGATGCTGGCCCCGCGCCAGCCGTAGATGGCCTGATCCGGGTCGCCCGTGACCGCGAGGTGCGGATGGTCGATCGAGAGGCCGCGGAGGATGCAGTATTGAACGGCGTTGGTGTCCTGGTACTCGTCCACGAGGATGAAGCGGTGCCGGGCGTCGAGCTCCGCCCGCAGCCCGGGATCGTCGGCGAGCAGCCGGGCCACGTGGACGAGGAGATCGTCGAAATCGACCGAGTTGGCCCGGAGGAGATACTCCTGATACCGCGGCCACAGCGTGCGGGCCACCTCGTCGGCGGGCCGCCCCCAGCGTGGCTCGAAGGTCTCGGGCGTGAGCAGGTCGTTCTTCGCCCGGCTGATGATGCCCGCGATGCGATCGATCGGCGTGTGGGTCAGGGAGAGCCCCGACTGCTTCGCGGCCCGTTTCAGCACCGCGCCGGCGTCGTCCGGGTCGAGGATCGAATAGTCGCTCGTCAGGCCCACCTGCCGGGCATGCCGCCGCAGCAGCCGGGCCGCGAACCGATGGAAGGTGCCCATTTCGACCGGCTGCGGGCCGACCAATTCCGTGACCCGCCGCCGCATCTCGTCGGCTGCCTTGTTGGTGAATGACAGGGCCACGATCTGGTGGGCCGGAACCCCGGCGGAGATCAGGTGAGCCACGCGGTGCGTGACCACGCGGGTCTTGCCGCTGCCCGGCCCGGCCAGCACCAACAGCGGCCCCTCGACGTGCGTCGCGGCACGCTGCTGCGCTTCGTTCAGTGAGGCGATGGAGAATGACACGCTGGTGACCGGGCTCGGCAAAGCGGGCGCCCCCGGCAAGCGGGGCAAATCGCAGCCTCTTGCCGGAAGGGCAGGTAGGCGGTTTCCGCACGTTTGGATTATATTCCAGGACCGCCGGGAACCGGCGCGACCCCCGCGCTGAACCGCGCGGTCACATTTCATCACGCACGGGAGGGACCCCATGCCACGCATTCCATACAAGAACCTCACGCAGTCGGACGAAATGGCGGAGAAGCTCGAGATGAGCACCGCCGAGATCGGCCTGTCCGTCCGCACGACGAACTGCCTCGAGGAGCGCGGGATCTTCACGGTGCACGACCTGCTCAATTGCACCCGGGCCGACCTGTTGTCGATCTCCAACTTCGGCGAGAAGACCCTGGAAGAGGTCTACAAGTCGCTGGAGAAGATCGGTTTCTTCCGCTCCACGAGCCCGGCCGACGAATCCGGCGCCAAGCAGGCCGAGACGGTCGCCCAGGCGGGCTGATCGAGGCCGGGGGGGGCGTTCGTGAGGCTGCCGCGGATTTTCGGCAAGAAGCGCGGCCATCGGCGAACGGGCTCGCAGATGTGGGGCACGGTGGGCGATGCCGCCTTCCACGCGGCGCTGCTGCTGGCCGGCGTCCTCTTCGGCGGGCTCCTGGTTTCGGGCGTGGCCGTGCCCGAGTGGCGGATCAACCACGACTACCTGCCGGCCCGGTGCACCGTGGTCGGCAAGCGGATCGAGCGCCGCGTCGCCGACCGGCCTCCCGGCGCATGGCATGCGGCGCTGTTGCTCCGCTACGAGACCGACGGCACGGCCCGCGAGGCCTGGGCGTGGCCGGGGCCGGCCGCGGGCGCCGGCGACCGCGACCAGGCGGTGCGCCGGTTGGCGGCCTGGGCTCTGGGCGACGAAGTGCCGGGCTGGTACGACCCCGCGGCCCCCGGCAGGGTCGTGCTCCAGCGCGGCTACAACTGGTGGATGTGGCTGTTGGCGCTGCTCCTCCCGGGCGCGCTGATCGCCTTTGGGGGCTCGGGGCTGATGCGGGCCGCCCGGCGGTGGGGCAAGTCGGAGGAGCACCATGCCGCCTCCACGGGGCTCCCCGAACTGCTCGACCCGCTCGCCCAGCGCCCCCGCGCGTCGCAGGGGCATCCGACGGTCCCGTGCTGCGATGACCTGGTGAACTCGCCGGGCACGATCCTTCGTTACCGCCTGCCGATCGAGAGCCCGGAGAACTGGACGCTGCTCGGGTTCGGCTTGTTCGCCCTGCTGTGGAATGCCGTGCTCACCGTGCTCGTTGTACAGGCCGGGATCGACCTGCTGGGCGGCCGGCGTGACTGGTTGCTGTTTGGGCTGCTCCTGCCGTTCGCGATCGTCGGCATCGCCGGCATCGCGGTGTTCATCCGGGGAATCGTCCTCGCATCGGCGGTCGGCACGACCCAAGTGGAAATCGCGGACCATCCCCTGCGGCCGGGCGGCAGCTACGGCCTGATGCTCGCCCAGGCCGGATCGGGTGAGTTTCGGGAATTGTCACTGTCCCTGGAACTGGAGGAACGGGCGACATTCCGCCAGGGCACCGACACCCGCAGCGAGCGCGTGGTCGTGTGGCGGCAGCCGATTCGCGCCTGGCAGGACGTGCAACTCTCGCCCGGCACCCGCTTCGAAGCCCATGCCACCGTCCGCATTCCCCCGACGGCCATGCATTCGTTCGCCTCCGAGCACAACTCGGTGCGCTGGATGCTCGTGGTTCACGGCACGCCCACGCGGTGGCCGGCGTTCCAGCGGGTGTTTCCGCTGATCGTGTTTCCGCCCGCCGCCGACGCGGCCGAGGTGTCGCCATGAGCCGCAGCACCGAGGGACGCGCCTCGCCCGTAGTCAGCCTGCAATTCGACCGCGGCGACCGCCGCTACGAACCCGGCGATCCGCTCACCGCCCGCTACCGCGTCGACGGCCTGGGCGACGAGCCGATCGAAGCCGTCGAACACTCGGTGCTCTGGTACACCGAAGGCAAGGGCGAGGAGGATCTGGGCGTCCACTTCTTCGCGCGGGTCGAAGGCGGTCCGGCCCGGACCGAGGGAGACGGCACCGTCACCTTCCACACCCGCCTGCCGGCGAGTCCGCTCTCCTATGAGGGCGTGATCGTGAAGGTCCGGTGGTGCGCCCGGGTGCGGATCTTCTTCCGGGCTGGCCGCGACTTCGTATCAGAGCATGTCTTCGAGGTCGGCCGACTGCCGCCCGCTCGGCTGGTCACGGCGGAGACACCATGAACGGCATGAACGGCGCGGTTGTGTTGCCGGAGTTCACCTCGGACACGCGGCCCGGCAACCCGTTCGCGACCCGCTACACGCGGCCCGGCGCGATCCCGCCGCTCGACCGTCATGGCATCCCACTCGACGTCGCCACCTTGGCCTCCCGGTTCGACGCGGTCCCGGCGGCCGCCATCGAGGGGCCGCACGGCCACGGAAAGTCGACGCTGCTTGTCGCCCTCGCCGCCACGCTGAAGGCCGCGGGCAAGCCGGTGAGGATCGTGCAGATTCGCGACTGGCACGACGCCTGCACGGCCGGCATCGCCATCGCCACGGCCCCGCGCGGCACGGCGGTGTTCGTGGACGGCTGGGAGCGGCTTGGCCTCCTGGCCGGCTCCATACGGCTCGTGGCCCGAATGCTGGGGCGGCGACTGCTGGTCACCAGCCACCGGCCTGCGGGCCTGCCTGTGCTCTGGAAGTGCGAGACCACGCCCGCGCTCTTGCGGGCCATCGTCGCCCGGGTGCCGGATCATGGTGGCGCGGTGAACGAGACGGATATCGACGCCGCATTTCAGCGCCATGGCGGCAACGTCCGCGAGGCGGTCTATGACCTCTACGACATGATCGAACGCCGCAGCCGCCTGCCGAGCGCCGCGTCGCCGTCGTGACCCGGCCGCCAGGGCGGCCCGCGCCGCCCATCCGGAGACCCCTGCCAACGGGTCCGGATATGCCGGTCGCAAGCCTGGCAGCGGTCGCACCGGCAGCCGCCCGGAAATTCATGATTCGCGCCGGGATTTTTCCGCCGCAGGCGCCCCGGGCGGCGAACTAGGCTTGGGTTCGAGTGGATGGGCCGTGCCGGGCCCTCCGGATCGAGGAGAGAGCGATGAAGATGCGACCCACGTTCGCCGCGCTACTGCTGGCCGTCGGGGCGACGACGCCCGAAGCCGCCCGCGGCCAGTCCTGCCTGAACGACCTGTTCGCCGGCTGTGGCGCCTGCTTCCGCAAGCCCCCGGCCTACGCCGTGGCTCCGGTCGCCCCGATGATGGCGCCGATTCCCGCTCCCCCGCCGCCGGTCATGGTGCCGGTGCAGCAGACGAGCTACGTGCCCGAGACCACGTATCGCACCGAATACAAGACCGTGCCGGTCACCACCTACAAGCCCTCCTGTGAAATCGATCCCTGCACGGGCTGCCCACGTGATTGCATGCAGCCAGTCACGCAGTACGTGCAGCAGGCCGTCAACGTGCCGGTCACGCAGTATCGGGCGGTGACGAGCACCAAGTACGTGCAGATGCAGCAGGGCGCACCCGCAGCATATGCCGCTCCGGCCGCGTACGGCGCGCCGGCCCCGTATGGCGCGCCGGCGGCATACGGCGCTCCGGTCGCTTATCCGGCTGCGCCTGCCACTGTCGTGCCGGGACCGACCGCGGCCCCGGCCGGTGTCGTCAGCCCGTTCGCGGCGCCGATCACGACCACGCCCCAGGCCTGGGGCGCCGCGGGAAGCGATGTGTCGAACCAACTCGCACCGGGTCAGTCGAGCATCAATCCACCCACGCTGCAGGGCGCTCCGGCGGCTCCCACCTTCCAGCAACGGCCGCTCTCGCCCCCTGTCGGGCAGACATACATCCAACCATCGCTGCCCTCCGCGCAGCCGGTGGCCCCCGCCCAACCGATGCCGATGTACACCCAGCCGATGTACTCCCAGCCGGCGCCCGCGGCGACCGCACCCGAGACCACGACCAGCCAGCGGCCGACGCAGCCGCCGACCTACACGCCGCCGCCGCTGAAGCCGATCCCGATCGCGCCGCAGCCCGCGCCCGCGACCAACGGCGCGACGGCCGCTCCGGCCACGGCCCCGACCGTGCCGGCCCCGGCCCTGCCATCCGCTCCGCAGTCGTCGCCGCCGGCGGCCGGCGGCACCAATGGCATGCCCGTCGTGCCGGGTGCCGGACCGACTGGTGCCACCGGCGCCTTCCCTCGACTGCTCGAGCCCACGAGCCACACCACTTCGTGGCAGCCCGCCAGCCTCGGCGGCCGTCCCGCGACGTTCCGCCCGGCCTATCCCACCGCCGCCCTCCCCCTCCGCGCCCAGCAATAAGCCCGCCGCGTCAGACACGCCGGTCGGTGTGCCGTGCGGAGAAGTCGGGTACCGAGGAACGCGGACTTCG
>Ga0315900_10005694_pt1 | contig 17025 bp, 11 predicted proteins | sample LakEriMetagenome_FD_203521 | JGI IMG/M metagenome (GOLD analysis project Ga0315900, IMG submission 203521) | Freshwater fungal communities from buoy surface, Lake Erie, Ohio, United States - Buoy 12 MA114 | ecosystem: Environmental > Aquatic > Freshwater > Lake > Lake biofilm | place: USA: Lake... | reverse complement strand
TGGTAGGTGCCGGGCGCGGCATAGGTGTGCGCCTGGTCGCCGGCGCCGGTCCATTGGAAGCCGTTGCCGGTGCCGAAGTTCCACTGGTAGTAGTTGGCGCCACCGGTGGTGGTCTGCTCGAAGAAGGCGGTGCCGCCCGCGCAGATGGTGTCGGGATCGACCGTGAGCGTGACCGAGGGCGGCGGCACGATGGTAATGGTCACGTACGCCGTGTCGATGCCGCAGTAATTGCTGTCGAGCAGCATCACCTCGTAGGTGCCGATGCCCGGGTACATGATGGTGCGCGGGAAGGTCGGCGGCCACGGCGCCCAGTTGATGATGGAGTCCTGGCCAGTGCCCCAGTGGTCGCCGAAGTTCCAGTACTCGAAGCGCTGGTGGATGTTGCCCTGCTGCAGGCAGTTGCGGTCGGTGGTGTTCAGGAAGGTCACCGTGCGGTCGGGCCAGCACAGGAGCGTCGCGCTCGGGCTGATCTGCGCACTGTCAAGGTCCCACACGCGGATGGGGTTGAAGGTGGCCACGCTCGGACCTCCCTGCAGCGTGTTGCAGGTGTTCTCCGCATGGAGCTGCACCGTGGTCTCGCAGCTCACCGTGCCGGGCAGATAGGTGTGCGAGAGCGTCTGGCCCAGGTTCGTGTACGGATAGGTCTGCGGTGGTGAGCCGTCGCCGAAGTCCCACGTGAACACGGTGTTGGGCGATACGTTGGTGCTGCTGTTGATGAACTCCACGGCCTGCGGCGCGCACACCTGGGTGAGCCCGCCCACGGGGATCTGGATGGAGGCGCTGGTGCTCTCCTCCATGATCACGGTGCCGGTGACCACACAGCCGGACCCGAGCTCGGTGAGGGTGACGGTGTACTGGGCCACCGCCGAGGCGTACACATGGCTCACGCTCTGCGGGCTCACGAGGCCGGCCCCGCTGGTGTCCGGCGACCCGTCGCCCCAGTTGATGGTGTAGGCGCCGATGGGCGTGGGCGAGGCGACCAGCAGGGTGAAATTCGACCCCGAGCAGCTGTACCACACCGGCGTGTCGCTCGGCGTTCCCCAGTGATCATAAAGCTGGGGGCACTGGGCCCGGGCGGCCACGGTCATGCCGGCCAGGGCGGCCAGCGCGATGGTCCTGCGGATGTCCACGGGTATGGAGGTCACGCCCCCGTATACGCAGGTGCGGGGTTTCAGGGTTCGCGGTAACCGCACGGCCCCGGCCGCGTATGAAAGGCCCGGGCACAACGCCCTTCACCGGATGGAGCACTACGACCTTTGCGTGATCGGCGGCGGGCCCGCCGGCTATGCCGCTGCGATGCGCGCGATCGACCTGGGCCGGCGCACGCTGCTTGTGGAGCGCGACCGCATCGGCGGAACGGGCATCTACAACGGCGCCCTGGCGAGCAAGACGCTCTGGGAGATCAGCCAGCGCGTGGCCGCCGCGAACGAGATGGTGCGCCACCGCGGCCGTGAGCCTTTCCGGCCCGACTGGGACGACATCAACCGTACGCTCAACGAGGCGCTCTTCGAACGCAAGTACCTCTATGCCTGCCACATGCAGCTGCTGGAGAACAATGGCGGGCTGTTCACCCACCTGCGCGGTCAAGCCACGTTCACCGGTCCCAACACCCTCGCCGTGGTGCGCCAGGGGCTCGCCACGGAGGTGAGCGCCGAGCACGTGGTGATCGCCACCGGCAGCCGCCCGAGGACCCTTCCCAACGTGCCCGTGGACGAGAAGCGCATCGTCACAAGCGATGGCATCTTCCGCATCGACGAGCTCCCCGCCAGTATCGTGATCATCGGCGCGGGGGTCATCGGCTGTGAGTTCGCCACCATCTTCAGCAACCTCGGGCGCACACGTGTGCACCTGATCGACCGGGCCGAGCGCATCCTGCCCTTCGAGGATGCCGATGTGAGCGAGCTCGTGGCCCGCAACCTCGAGCGGCGCGGCGTGATCATCCACCGCAACGCCAGGCTCGACCGCATCGAGGCCATGCCGCATGGCGTGGAGTACGACCTGAGCTACGCCGACGGCCGCACCGAGCGCGTGGTGGTGGAGAAGGCCCTGCTCTCCGTGGGCCGCATCCCCAACCTGGAGCACCTCGACCTCCAGCGCGCCGGCCTCACGGTCGACCCGCGGACGGGCCTGCTGCCTTTGGAGGACACCCGTTCGGCCGTGCCGCACATCCATGTGGTGGGCGACGCGAGCGGCCGCAACATGCTCGTGAACCTCGGGGAGCAGGAGGCACGCCATGCGGTCGAGCGCATGTTCGGGCTGGGCCCCGCGCCCCTCACCCACGACCTGGTGAGCACCATCATGTTCCTCGATCCCGAGGTGGCGGGCGTGGGGCTCAACGAACAGGAGTGCCGCAAGCGCGGCATCCCCCACCGCGTGGCGCGCATCGACTACGCCTGCCTGGCCCGCGCCATCGCCATGCGCCGCACCAAGGGCTTCTTCAAGCTGATCGTCTCCGACGATGAGGAGATGCACGTGCTGGGCATGCGCGCCGTGGGCGAGCATGCCTCCAGCGCCATCCAGGCGGTCGCCCTCATGATGCAGGAACGCATCGGCATCCGCGCCATCGCCAGGCTCGTCCACCCCCACCCCAGCATCACCGAAGGCGTGCAGGAATGCGCGCGCATGCTGCTTGGCACCAGCATCTTCAAGTCGCCCGTGTTCGGCGACAAGATGCTCTGCCACCGCTGGGCGCCGGCACCTGCGGAGGAACGCGCCGCCTGAACCGTCAGGGGAGCTGTGGCGGCCCGGGATCCTGCAACTCCGGATCGTTCACGAACTCCCAATCCGTGAGGGTATTGAGGAAGGCCAGCAGCTGCTGCTTCTTCTGTGCCGTGAGCCCCAAGGTATTGTCCGGGTCGGTGAACTTCATGAAGGGATCCACCGTCACCGAAGGGACGCCGCCCTCGTTGTAGTGGTCGATCACCTCCTCGAGTGTGGTGAAGCGACCATCATGCATGTAGGGGTAGCTCAACGCGATGTTGCGCAGGGTCGGCGTCTTGAACTTGCCCATGTCGAAGGGATCGCCGGTGATGGCGCCACGGCCCAGGTCGGTGAAGATGGAGTCGAGCCCGTTGTTGTGGAACTGCTCGTCGGTGAAGAGGCCCGCCGCGTTGGTGTGGCAATGGAAGCAATCGGCGCCGCCCTGCCCCACCACCTGACCACCGCCGGGCAGGTAGATCACCTGGCCCACGGCCCCCCCCTCGGCCTGGAAGAGGAAGAAGCCCTGGGCCTCATCGGGCGTGAACGCCGCCTCACCGCGCTCCACCTTGTCGTACTTGGAGTTCGCGCTCACCATGATGCGCAGGAACTGCGCCAGGGCCTTGGCGGCGCGCAACGAGTCGATGGTCTCGCTGCCGAATGCCCGCTTGAACAGCGTGGGGTACACCGGATCGGCCTGGAGCTTCGCCACCACCGACGGCCAGGTCTCGTGCATCTCGATCGGGTTGACCACGGGTTCCAGCACCTGCACCTCCAGCGTGGGCGCGCGGCCGTCCCAGAAGAAGCTCGTGCCCCAGCCCAGGTTCACCAGGGCCATGCTGTTGCGCGTGCCCACCGAACCATCCACGCCCGTGCTGAACTGGTTCCCATTGTCGGTGAAGGCGAAGGCCGGGGCATGGCAGGTGCCGCATGACTGTGAGCTGTCCAGCGAAAGCCGCTCGTCGTAGAACAGGAAGCGGCCCAAGGCCACACCCTCCTCCGTGAGCGGGTTGTCAGCCGGCATGGTCATGGGAGGCAGGTTCCCCGGGATGTCGAGCTCGTACGGGGTGGGCGCGTACACATCCACCGATGGACCGGGCTCGGGATCGTCATCCTTGCAGGAGGCGAGCACGACCAGGAAGGCGAGCGGGAGGAGGAGGTGCCGGTACGTCATGGGGTCAGCGGGTGGGATCGAGGGGGCGCTCATCCGTAAGGCTGCGCAGGAAGGCGAGAAGCGCGGCCTTCTGCTGGGCATCGAGGGTGAAGGGCTGCATCAACGGGCTGCGGTTCGGATGCGGCAGTCCGCCGGAGGCGAAATGGTCGATGACCTCCTCCAGTGTGGCCATGGACCCATCGTGCATATAGGGTGCGGTGAGGGCCACGTTGCGCAGGCTCGGCACCTTGAACTTGCCCTCGTCGGCCGCCAGCAGGGTGATGCGCTGCCGGCCCGGATCGGCCGTGTAGTCGAGCGTGGTGCCGATGTTGTGGAACTCATGCTGCGAAAGGTCGAAACCTCCATGGCAGGCGGTGCAGTTGAGCGCGGGGCTCTCGAAGAGCGCAAGCCCTTCCTGTTCCTGCGCAGTGAGCGCCGTGGCATCCCCGTTGCGGAACCGGTCGTAGCGTGACCACCCGCTCAGCAGGGTGCGTTCGTAGCTCGCGATGGCGCGCGTGATCACCCAGGGGTCCAGCGGGCGACCGTAGGCCAGGCGGCTCAGCCGGTCGTAAGCCGGCTCATCCCGCAACCGTGCCGACACCACGTTGATGTCGCTGTTCATCTCCACCTCGTCGTGGATCGGCGCCAGCACCTGCATCTCGAGCGAGGGAACCCCGCCGTCGCGGAACAGCGCCCGGTGATAGGCCACGTTGCCGAGCGAAGGTGAATTGCGCAGCCCGGCAAGACCCAGCGACCCCGTGCTGAGCGCCGTGGTGTCGGCGAACGCGCGGTCCGTGAAGTGGCAGCTGGCGCACGAGGTGCCTTCAGGCCGTGAGAGGCGACCATCGAAGAACAGCATCCTGCCGAGCGCCACACTGGCCTCGGTGAGCGGGTTGTCCGGAGGCACTTCGAACATCGGCGCGCCGGGCGGGAGCTCCAAGGGGAAGGGGCGGTCCACCTCCGGTCCGGACAGGGGATCATCCTTCCGGCAGGCGACCATCACCGCCAGCGCGGCAAGGAGGAGCATCACCCGGCCCTTCATGCGCGTCGTTAGGGGGTCAGGCTCATAGCCGCCGACACCATGTCACTGAACTTCTCCGACATGGGCAGCTCCTGGACGGAACCGTGCTGCTGGCTCTCGGTCGCCATGTACAAGGTGTCGTTGGCGCTGTAGAAGAGTCGCGCCACGTCCAGCTCCAGGCGCAGGTCCACCGTGTCGCCTTCCGCCAACGCCAAAGGCAGCGCGAAGTCGCGGGTGCGGAAGCACTCGTTACGGCCGGTGTGGATGCTGAACTGGAACGGGGGGGTGCCCGTGTTCGTCGCCAGGGTGTCGAACCGGCCGTCGAAGATCACGAAGCGGTACATGGTGGCCCAGGTCCAGTACATGCCGTTGGTGATGCTCAGCGGATGGGAGTTCGCCCACATGTTGGGGTTCATGCCGTTCAGGCCCGCAGGCACACCGAGGCCCACGTGCACGCCCGAATAGCTGCCAGGCTCCACGGCATAGGTGCGCACCAGTGGCCCGTTGGTGAGCGTGAACAGGTCCACATCGAACAGCTTTGCGGTGTCGGCACCGTCCACCAGGCCCATGTCGCCCAGGTAGAACTTCAACATCTGCACCTGGATCCGCTCATCGCTGATGTTGGTGTAGATGATGTTCTTGTCGAACGGAACGCCGTCCCACATCGGCGCCAAGGTGAGGCGCACCACGCCCGCACCGGGCTGGGGTGTGGGCGTGGGCGTCGGGGTGGTCTCCGGGTCATCGTCGTTGCAGCCCGCCAGGGCGAGCACGACCAGGGCAAGGGGGAGCAGGTGGCGCATCAGGGATGGATCAGGGCGTTGGACAGGTTCAACATCAGGCGCTGGGTGGTGGCGTCCACCACCTCGCTCACCGGGTCGGCGGCCACGTTCATGCCGCGGAACAGCGAGTCCATGCGGCACTCAAGCGTGATCACCACGTTGCCTCCCATGTTGGCGTCCGTGTGCACCTCCAGTTGCTTCATGGTGAGCAGGGCATCGCCCCCGCAGTGGTAGAGGAAGCCGTTGTCCATCGCGTTCACCACCCCGTCACCGTTGCTCTCGTAGAAGCCCTCCAGCTGCAGGAACTGGTAGCCGTTGGCCGGGTTCCAGCCCCAGTGCATGGTGGCATCGTTGAGGGGAGCGGTGGTGAAGGTCGTGGGGTCGGTATGGTTGGTCACGCTGTCGATGCCCAGGCCGAAGCCCAGCGTATGCAGGTGCGCATCCACCTCGCCCACCGCCTGGATGGTGCCGTTCTCGAACACGTTCATCAGCAGGTAGCGGTCGTCGAAGAAGGCCACGGTGTCGCCGTTGTCATCGAGGAACCAGGGGCGGGAAACGAAGAAACGCATGCGCCCGACCCTGACCGGCAGGCCCAGGCTGTCGGTGAGCAGCATGGCCGACGGATCGAAGGTGGCCCCGTTGAACGTGTAGTCCACCTGCAGCGCCACCACCGTGTTCGGATGCGGATCGGGGGTGGGGTCGGGCAGCAGGTCCTCGTCCCTGTCACAGGACTGGGCCAGCAGCCCGGCCAGGCTCAACAGCAGGAGCGGTCGGTTCATCATGGGATATCCGCGTTTTCCTTGTGATCCAAAGGTACTTCAACCACGGGCGGATGGTCGGTGACCTTGCTCACCACCGGCCGACCGCCTTTGCGATCCTATCTTGTGAACGCTTCCCATGGACGCATCGTTCATCGTACTGCATAGTTCGGCCGGGGCTGGCAAGACGCACGCCCTGGTGAAGCACTACCTGGCCCGCTGCCTGCGCGCCAAGGACCCCACGGCGTACCGGCAGGTGCTCGCCCTCACCTTCACCAACAAGGCCGCCGGCGAGATGCGGGAGCGCGTGCACCATTACCTCACGCACCTGGCCGGCGGCACCGGCGAGGGGGCCATCGCCTCCCTGCGGTCCGACCTCATCGCCGAGCTCGGCATCCCTGCGGAGGAGCTGCAGGCACGCGCCGGGGCGACGCTCCACCACATGCTCCATCACTGGGGCGACGTGGCCATCGGCACCATCGATGCCTTCACCCGCCGCGTGGTGCAGCCCTTCGCCCGCGAGCTGCGCATGGACCACGACCTGCGCATGACCACCGAGCAGGAGCACTACCGCGACGCCGCCGTGGAACTGCTGCTCTCCGAGGCGGGAGGCTCCCCTGCGCTCACCGAACTGCTCGTGGCCACCTGCCTGGGGCTCATCGAGGACGAGCAGGCCTGGCGCGTGGACAAGCCCCTGCGCACGCTCAGCGCTCAGCTGGACAAGGAGGAGGCCATCACCCACCTGCAGGCCCTGCGCGAGCTTGGCAACGCCTTCTTCATCGACCTCGACCGGCGGCTGCGCGAGCGCAACCGCCGGTTCAGCGAGCAGGTGCGCGCCATCGGCCGGGCGGCGCAGGAGGCCCTGCGGGAGGCCGGGATAACGGCGGCGGAGATGGCTCACGGAACGGGAGGGCCGCACGGCTACTTCAGGAAGCTCGCCTCGTTCGAGCGCAGCCTCCCGGCCATGGGCGCCAACACGGCCAAGCCGCTGGCCTCCGGCAAATGGCATTCGGGCAAGGCCTCCAAGGAGGCGCAGGGCGCGCTGGCCGCGCTGGCACCGCGCCTTGAGGCCTGGATCAACGAGGCCGAAGCGCTGCGGCCGCGGATGCGCGAGCATGCCATCGCCTGCGCCGTGGAGCGCGACCTGATGCCCGTGGCCACGCTCCACCTGCTCGACGATGCGCTCGAACGCCTCAAGCAGGAGGAGGGCATCGCCTTCTTCAGCGACCTCACCCGCAAGGTCTCCGCCATCGTGCGCGACGAACCCGCGCCCTTCATCTTCGAACGCCTGGGGGAGCGCTACCGGCACTTCCTGGTCGACGAGTTCCAGGACACCTCACTGCTGCAATGGCAGTGCCTGCTGCCCCTGGTGGAGAACGCCCTCGCGGGTGGCGGCACCGTTCTCCTGGTGGGCGATGCCAAGCAGGCCATCTACCGCTGGCGCAACGGCGAGGTGCGGCAGTTCATCGACCTGCCGCAGGTGTTCCACAAGGAGCTGCTGCCGCACGGCGAGGACCTTGAACGGGCCCTCAGGGCGCACCACCGGCACATCGAGCCGCTGGTGCACAACCGCCGCTCGGCGCGCGCGGTGATCGGGTTCAACAACCGCCTCTTCGGCGCGCTGCGCACCATGCTGCCTGAACGCCTCGCAGCGGCCTATGACGGGCTTGAACAGGAGCCCCACAAGGACCTCGAAGGGCTGGTCTCCCTCACCCTGCTGGAGAAGCAGGAGGGTGATGCGCCCCGTGCCGAGGTCGCGCTGACCGCGCGCTGGGTGCAGGAGGCGCTGGACGACGGGTTCGCGGCCGGGGATATCGCCGTGCTGGTGCGGGGCGCACGCATGGGCGCCGCCGTCACCGAGCACCTCGTCGCGCGCGGCCACCAGGTGATCTCGCCGGACGGCCTGCGGCTGGGCGGCGACCCGGCCGCGGAACTGGTGATCGCCGTGGTGGGCTTCCTGCTGCACCGCGATGATGCGCACGCCGCGCGCGCCCTGCAGCACATGGCCACCCTGGGCGTGCCCGGCACGGAAGCCCACCCCTTCAACCCGGCCGATGGCATGCCACGCAAGCCCGCCGAGGTCCTGCGGCAATGGCTCCTCGACCATCCGGAGGTCTCCCTCCAGCTGGCCCCCACCGAGCTCATCGCCCGCATCATCGGGGCCATCGGCCGCAGCCCGGCCGCGGACGGCTACCTGCTCTTCCTGATGGACGAGGCCCATGCCTTCACGCTGGAGCACGGACCCGACCTGCCAGGGCTGCTCGCCCACTGGGACCGCAAGGGCAGCGAGCGCGCCGTGGCCCTGCCGCCCGATGCATCGGCCATCCGCGTGATGACCATCCACGCCGCGAAAGGCCTTCAGTTCCCCGTGGTGATCCTGCCCACCACCGACATGCATGGCGGGGGCAACAAGGCCGAATGGCTGTGGATCGCACCGGGTGAAGTGGCGCCAGGACTGCCCTCGGCGCTCGTGCGTGCGGATGCCACCCTCAAGGAACAGGGTGTCCCCGAGGTGGACGAGGAAGCGGCGCTCACCGGGTTCGACGACCTCAACCTGTTGTACGTGGCCTTCACACGACCCGAGGTTCGGCTCTACGCCGGCGTGGCACCAGGCGGCCGCCCCACGCTGAAGGGAGCCTTGGAAACCCTCCTCGGAGAGCCCGTGGACGGGTCGTGGACCGTGGGCCGGCGGGACAAGGCCAGGACCACGAGCTCCTCAACGCCCGCCATGCTGCCCGACACGCCCCGTGCACCCTGGCAGGAACGGCTGGTGCTGCGCACCGAGGCCCCGCCCGAATGGGACCCCGGCGACCCGGACCCCGCACGCGCGCTGGGCAACGCCGTGCACGACCTGCTGGCCTGCGTGACCCATCCGGATGAGCTGGACCCCGCGCTCGACCGCATGACCCGATCCGGCGAAGTACCGGTGGCCCTGGCCGATGGCCTGCGGGAACGCCTGCGACGCGTGCTCGAAGCACCCGGCATGGAACGGTTCTTCGCCCATGGGCTCACCGTGCGCACCGAAGCCACCCTTATCGACCGCGAAGGGCACGCCCTGCGCCCCGACCGCGTGGTGCTCGGCGCGGAGGACACGCGGGTGCTCGACATCAAGACCGGACGGCCGAACGATGCCCACCACGACCAGGTGGCGGGCTATGTGCGGCTGTTGCGCGACCTCGGCCTGCCCAAGGTCTCCGGCCATCTGCTCTACATCCAGGACGGCAGCCTGATCCCTGTGGAGGCATGAACCTGCAGTGGACCATAACCCCCTTCGACAGCCTCGGCGTACAGGCCCTGCATGGCATCCTCAAGCTCCGCGTGGACGTGTTCGTGGTGGAGCAGCATTGCCCGTACGCCGAGGTGGACGGCCTGGACCCGCTTGCGCATCATGTGCAAGGACACGACGCGAACGGCACCCTGGTGGCCTACGCACGGCTGCTGCCACCGGACGCCCACGGCCTGCCCCACATCGGGCGCGTGGTGGTGCATCCCGACCACCGCGGCCGGGGCCTCGCGCGCACACTGATGGAACACAGCATACGTGCGGTGGAGCAAGCGCACGGTTCGCGGCGCAACGCGGTCTCCGCGCAGGCGCACCTTGTGCCGTTCTACAGCTCCCTGGGCTATGTGGCCACCAGCCCCGCGTACGACTGGGACGGCATCCCGCACGTGGACATGGTGCTCAACGGATGAGCGTGACGGTGCCCGTGTAGGACCGCTCCAGCGGACCGTGCTCGCTCACCCACGCCTTGTAGATGTACGCACCCTGCGGATAGCCCGCGCCATCCCAGGCCTGCTGCGGATCCGTGGTATGGAACACCTCTGCACCCCACCGGTCGAACACACTGAGGTCGTAGAGCCGAGCGCCGATCACCGCAGGAAGCCACACCTCGTTCACTTCATCGCCGTTCGGGGTGAAGGTGTTCGGTGCATGGAAGAGGTGGTCGTTCACGATCACGTTCACGCGTGTGCTGTCGCTGCACCCCGGCCCCGAGGTCACCACCAGGTCCACCGGCATCACGCCCGCATCCTGGAACACGTGGGTGAACTGCTGGTCCGTGTACTCCTGCCCTTCCACCGTGAAGGACCAGGTGACGGCGTTCACGCTGCCGTCCGTCACGGTGATCACGGGGTCGAGCACGCTCACCGAGAGCGGCTCCACCAGGAACTGCGCCACGGGCGCGGGCCACACCCGCACATGGCCCGGCCGCACCAGGGTCACGGTGTCCACGCAGCCGCTGTCGGTCATCACCGTGAGGGAAACGTCGTAGAGGCCCGCCTGGCCGTAGATGTGCACCGGCTGTTCGGCCGTGGAGGTGGCACCATCACCGAAGGACCAGAGGAAGCTCATGGGGGTCCAAGCGTCGGAGGTATTGAGGAAGCCGGCCTGCAGCGGGGCGCATCCCACGGTATCGGAAGTGAACTGCGCCACCGGAACGGGATGCACCACCACGGTATCCGCATGGCTGCCGCTGCAACCCTGGTAGGTCACGTCCACCTGCACCGGATGGACGCCCGGCTGCGCGAACGTGGCCACGACCGTTGGCGTGTTCAACACTGGTGCACCGCCCAGCGGACCGAGGTCCCACACGATCTGCGCCGAGGCGCCGAAGTTGCCCGTGGCCTCCAGCGTGATGGGCTGCGCATCGGCGCAGGTGATGCCCGGCGCGGTGAAGGACACCTGAAGCGGCTGGTACAACGCGAACTGCGATGTGCTGGTGTCCGCGCAGGGCCATCCGGGGTTGGCGATGAGGGTCACGGTGTAAATGCCGGTGTCCGGGTACGTGAAGCTGGGCGCGACCAGGTCGCTGGTGTCGGCGAGGGTGCCGGGCACGCCGAAATCCCAGAGGAAGTCGGTGCCGATGCTCTGGTTCACCATGTCCACGGTGAGCCCGTCGCAAAAGGAGGACTGCTGCTGGATCGCGCTGAGCACGGTCACCTGGCAGGCCACCACATCGAAACGGAGGTCGCGCGTCACCTCGCTCAGCTGCTGGCCGTTGCGGAACTCCTTCACCCGCACCCCGAGCACGAACGAGCCCACCAGCGTGGGGGTGAGCTCAAGCAGGCCCGTGCCGGGGTCGATCGTGAGCGCCGGCGATGCGTTGATCATGTTGGCCAGCGAGTAGCCCGCGGCCCAGGTAACGGGCAGGTAGGGCGGGCCGGCCGGGGGCGAGGGCATGGGATTCACGTTGCTCGCCCCATCGTAGGGCTCGGCCAGCTCGTAAACCAGCTGGTCGCCGTCGGGGTCGGTGGCGGAATGATCGAAGCTCAGCGGCTGGCTGGCGCAGAGGGCGATGGGCGGGTACGCCGTGAAGCGCGGGCTGCTGTTGGGCCCGGTGAGCAAGGCATCGGGCACGGCCACCGCGCACGTGAGCCCCTGGTTGCCGGGGGTGTTCAGGTTGAGGATGCCCGGCGTACGGCAGCAGCGCTGGTAGGCGAGCAGGTAGCCGCCCGTGCCCGAGGGCAGCAGGATGTTGCCGCTGTAGGACGCCATCTCCACGCAGATCGTCGAGGGCGCCGTGAGGCACGGGTTGTTCAATTGCACGGGCACCGGGGTCGATCCGGGGAACTGGAAGAACTCGCTGAACAGGTAGGCGCCTGCCGCGTCGAACACGCCGATCTCCACCGTGGCATCGAAGCCCGTGCCATTGCTGTTGGCGGGACCGCAGTCCCGGTAGAGGTTCAGCGTGACCTCGTACACATCGCTGCCCTGGTGGGTGTAGTACAGTTCACCACCGATGATGTGCGTGGCCTGCACGATGCAGGGCAGCGCGCAAAGCGTCCAGGCGATGAGGAGGGCCCGCCTCATGGTTCGATGACGAAAAGGTAGGTGATCCGGTGGCCCGTGCACCAACCGGTTCGTTCCTAACGGGACGCGGCGCCTCCGGCCAAGGCATCGGCGAGCAGGCGTTCGAAGGCGGTGGCGGTCTCCGGCTCGTAAAGACCACCCAGGCCGTCGAGCATCTCCTGGATCCTCACCTGCTCCGGATAGGGCGCCTGCGCCACGGTGTGCACGAGCCAGCGCGTGCCAAGCCGCTGCAGCTCCGTGAAGCGGTCAGCCGCCTCGATGCGGTAGAGGTTCGAACCGGTGGCCGTGCGGCGGTACTGCGGAAAGGAGTGCTCCACGCCGCTAATTTGCGCAGGAGCATGGAACCCTTCCTCCACCACATTGCCCGCCTCCTGCTGGAAGACCACGGCCACGACCTGGCCCGGGTGGCGGTGGTGCTGCCCAGCCAGCGCGCCGGCATCCACCTGCGGAAGCACCTGGCCACCCTGGCCGGCGGGCCGCTCTGGAGCCCGCAGCTCATGACCGCCAACGGCCTGGCCGAGCGTGTCAGCGGGTTGCGGGTCACCGCCGGGATCGAACTGCTCTTCGAGGCCTTCGCCGTGCACCGCACGCTCGAAGGCCGCCACGACACCACCTTCGACGAGTTCCTGCAATGGGCGCCAATCGCGCTGCGCGACATCAGCGAGGCCGATGCGCACCTGGTGCCCCTCGAGGGCTTCTACCGCGACCTGCGCAACTGGGAGGAACTGGACTGGAGCTTCAACGACCTGCCGCTGAGCAGGGGGCAGGAGCGCATGGTGCACTACTGGGCGATGCAGGGCGAACTGCACCGCCGCCTCAACGAGCGCCTGCGTTCCTCCGGCCGTGGCACCGCCGGCCTGGTGGAACGGGAAGCCGCGGCCCTCGCGGGCGAAACCGCTGTGCGCACCGGATGGACCAAGGTGTGGGCCGTGGGGCTCAACGCCCTCGACCCGGCGCAGCGCGCCACCTTCAGTTCGCTGCGCCAGCAGGGGCTCCTCGAGGTGGCCTGGGACGCCGATGTGCACTACCTCGACGACCCCGGGCAGGAGGCGGGTGCCTCGCTGCGTGCGGCCATCGGCGCGCTCGGGCACGGGCGGGTGGCCCCCATCAACGGGTTGCGCGACAAGCCGCGCACGATCACGGTGATCACGGTGCCCAACACCATCGCGCAGGTGCATGTGGCCGCCGCGGAGCTCGCCACCACCCCGCCGGAGCAGCTTGACCGCACCGCCGTGGTGCTCGCCGACGAACAGCTCCTGATGCCGCTGCTCGACGCGCTGCCGCCCGGCATCGGCGGCGTGAACGTGACCATGGGCCTGCCGCTGCATGCGCTGCCCGTGAGCGGGCTCATCGACGCCCTGCTCGACCTGCACCGGGGCCACCGGCCCGGCCGCGGCCACCGCACCGCGGACGTGGACCGGCTGCTGCGCCACCCCATGCTCGCACGGGGCCCGGCGCTGCCCCATCTGCTGCGGGCGCTCGATGCCGTGCGCGACACGCGCAGGGCCCACATGCCCGGCACCGACGTGATCAAATGCCTGCATGAATCGGGCGAGGTCATGCTCGCCCGGGCGGAACAGGTACTTGGTGCGCCCGCCACCACCGGTGCGGAGCTCGCCGACCGCCTGCTCGGCACCATCGCCTGGGCCTCGGAGGCGAGCACCGGCGACCGGCTGGCCCAGGAACAGCTCTTCCTCACCGCCCGCATCGTGCAGCGCACCAAGGCCCTGTGCACGCTCCATGGCATCGCGCCCGATGCGACGACCTTCGCCGGCATCCTGCAACGGCTGATCCGCGAGGAACGCATCGGCCTGTTCGGCGAACCCCTTTCAGGCGTGCAGGTGATGGGCATGCTGGAGACCCGGGCCCTCGACCTTGACCGCGTGATCATGCTCTCCGTGGAGGAGGGCGTGGTGCCCCCGCCCCAGGGAGACCGCAGCTTCATCCCGTTCGAACTGCGGAGGGCCCATGGCCTGCCCCTGCGCAGCGAGCACGAGGCCGTGTCCGCGTACCATTTCCACCGGGCCCTCCAGCGCACCGGCACCGTCACCCTCACCCGGTCCTCCGGCGAGGGATCGCAGGGCGTAAGCCGCTTCGTGCTCCAACTGGAACACGAACAGGAAGTGCGGAAGGGCACGCAACTCGTCGCGCGCACGCTCCAGGCCCCGGTGCCCGCGCGACGTGCCCATCCGTTGGTGGTGATGAAGGACGAACGGGTGCTCGAGCAGCTGCACCAATGGCTCGAGCGGGGCCTTTCACCCAGCGCCCTCAGCAGCTGGTTGAGCTGCCCGCTGGACCTGTACTTCGGCAACATCCTGCGTCTGCGCGACACCGAGGAGGCCCGCGAGATGATCGCACCGGACCTGCTTGGCACCGCCTTGCACGAGGCCATCGAGGCCGTGTACAGGCCCTTCCTCGGTCAACTGCTGATGCCCGGGATGCTGGATGAGGCGGCACGCAGCGCGCCGGAGGAGCTCGCACAACGCCTCCATGCGTCGGTCGGTGGGGAGGCCCTGCGCTCCGGCCAGCCCCTGCTGCAGCACGGCATGGCCCGGCAGGCGATGCTGGCCTACATCCGGGCCGAACGCGGACGCCTGGCCGATGGCGAGCGCATTGAACTGGTCGCGCTCGAGGAGCCCTTCCGGGTGCCGCTCGAAGGTGCCCGCGACCAGTTCGGGGTTGACGTGCACCTCACCGGCCGAATCGACCGGGTGGAGCGGCGCAATGACCTTCCGGTGATCCTTGACATCAAGACAGGAAAGGTGAACGAACAGGACCTGAAGCTGAAGGACCTGGACCCGGCGAACCTGAGGCCGGAGAAGCACGGCTACGCCCTGCAACTGCTGATGTACGCCTACGCCCACCTCCTGCAGCACCCCGGGGTGGATCATGTGAAGGCCGGCCTCGTGCCGCTTCAACGCGCCTCCGCCTCGGGCGGGTTGTTCCTGCAGGTGGCCGATGAGCCGCTGCTCGACAGGTCCATGCTTCCCGCGATGGCGGGCCTGCTGCGCGCTTGCGTGGCCGGCATGCTCGACCCAGCGGTGCCCTTCACGCACCGCCCGGAGAGCAGGTATTGCGGGTTCTGCGCCGGTTGACCCCCCACCTTCAAAAACCGAACAGGGGCCCGGATGGGCCCCTGCGCGGTAAACCTGCAAGGATTTGATGGAACCAACTCCAAGGCCAGGAAGAACTTAAGCCTTGGATATCGTGAAGACGGGGGGATGCCGGGAGGGTTGCCGCCCTACCGGAAAAAAATCACGGAACGAATCGGTATCCCACCCCGCGAACACTTATAAAGTGCTGTGGCTCACGAGGTTCCACCTCGAAATATTTCCGGAAGGCCACGATGAAATTATCGATCGTACGGGTGGTAGGGAACACGTTATAGCCCCAGACCTTCTCCAGGATCTCCTCCCGGGACACCACCTCGTTCGCCCGGTCCATAAGCAGCTTCAGCAGCATGATCTCGCGCTGGGTGAGCTGCTTATGCAGGCCGCGCTGGCCCACCACCTCGAAGGAATCGAAGTCGACCGAATTGGTGCCGAACGTGCGGCGCGAGGGTCCCACCGAGGGGCTCCCATCCCCGGATCGGGCCACCAGCTTCTGCACGCGCAGCAGCAGTTCCTCCAGCTCGAAGGGCTTGCCCAGGTGGTCGTCCCCGCTTTTCAGACCCCTGATGCGGTCCTGCGGGGTGTTGCGCGCCGTGAGGAAGAGCACCGGCGTGCGGTCGCCCTCAAGGCGCATCGTCTCGCAGATGGTGAACCCGTCCACGTCGGGCAGCATCACGTCGAGCACGATGCCATCGAACCGCGCGCCGCGGATGCGCTCCAGGGCCTCGCTGCCGCGCGATGCCGTGGTCACGTCATAGCCCTCCAGCTCGAAGTTGAGGCGCAGGGAGGAGCGCAGGCTCTCCTCGTCCTCCACCACCAGCAGGCGCTTCTTGCGGGGCTCGCTCATCGGGTGCAAAGATCGGTGCGGGCTACTTTCGCCGAACAGCACCGCCATGTTCGACCCGGACAAGATCGCACGCGCCAACGCCATGGCGAAGGGCACCCTGATGGAGACCCTTGGCATCCGCTACCTCGCGGGTCCTGATGGCTCGCTCGCGGCGACCATGCCCGTGGGGCCTGCGGTGCACCAACCGATGGGCCTGCTGCACGGAGGCGCCACCGCAGCGCTGGCCGAATCGCTGGGCAGCTGCGGCTCCTTCCTGCTCATCGACCCGGCCACCCAGGCCGTGGTGGGCATCGAGGTGAACGCCAACCACATCAAGGGCGTGCGCAGCGGCACGGTCACCGCCACCGGCACCGTGGTGCACCAGGGCCGCACCACGCATGTGTGGGACATCCGCGTGACCGATGAACAGGGCGCGCTGGTGGCCGTGTGCCGGATCACCAACCTCATCATCACCAAGCGATGAGCCTTTCCGCAGGCATGCGCGGCGCGCTCGATCGGTGCCTCGCCGGGGGCCTCACCTTCGCCTGTTACCGCAGGCCCGGTGCCCCCACCACGCTGTGGGCCCAACGCACGCCATCCCTCGACCATGTGGACGGCACGGAGCTGTTCGAGCTGAACGATGTGTTCCTGGTCGCGCCGTTCCACCTCGACCCCTTGCGGATCCCGTTCGTTCGCAGCGATGTGGAGCTCGTGGACAGCGACCTGGGGCCCGCAACGGAGGCGCTCGAGGGGTGCGAAGGCGCGGCCGACGCCGACCTGTGCCCGCAGCCACAGACCACGCAGGAGGCCTTCATCGCAGGTGTGGAGGCCATCCGTACAGCGATCGGAACGAGCACGCTGCGCAAGGCGGT
>Ga0315900_10005692_pt1 | contig 17027 bp, 30 predicted proteins | sample LakEriMetagenome_FD_203521 | JGI IMG/M metagenome (GOLD analysis project Ga0315900, IMG submission 203521) | Freshwater fungal communities from buoy surface, Lake Erie, Ohio, United States - Buoy 12 MA114 | ecosystem: Environmental > Aquatic > Freshwater > Lake > Lake biofilm | place: USA: Lake... | reverse complement strand
ACAAAGTGAACCACCTCGAAGAGAAGGTGGACCTACTAACCGATCTCGTCAAGGAAGCACTGAGGAAATGAATGATTCCATTAGCGAAGAGACCCAGCAATGCTGCCGTCGCTCTGTTGCGACAGGCGACTGCTCTTGCTCCGAAAAGGAAGAAGGCGAGCGATGGACTGCTTCCTTCTGCTGCGCACGTCCATCAGAACCCGAACTCGGATCATAACTCAGGACACGCGGTTGACCTGACCCACGACCCACTCGGTGGGATCGACTGCAGGGTCATCTACTCTGAACTACAGAAGGACAAGAGGGTCAAGTACCTCATCTTCAGGAACCGCATCTGGTCCCGTAGTAGGGGTGAGAATACCTATGGCGGTGCGAATCCACACAACAAGCACCTACACGTCTCCATCTACCCAGAGTTTGAGAATGACACCTCAGACTGGTTCCCTTGGACCGGAGGTCCTAAGAAGTGGAACAAGGTCAAGAGCAAGTTCATTAGGGTAAAACGCAAGAAGAAAGACCCAACCAGTCCGAAGGAGGACTAATGAAAATCAACGAGCAATTCAAGCAGATGTCTTTGACGTGGTTTCGTGCTGCGGCATCGGCTGCAGTAGCGCTCTACATAGCAGGGGAGACTGATCCGAAAGTGTTAGGTACTGCCGCATTAGCGGGTTTTCTTGGACCTGTTCTCAAGTGGCTCGATCCGTCTGCGGTGGAGTTTGGTAAGAAGAAGAAGTAACTCAAGATAACTGCGAGGCAATGGCCCTCATCCCTAACGGGGTGGGGGCCTCTTTTTTTATGCCCTTAGATATCCGCTAACCCCCCGTTTTGGGCGGGATTATCCACTGGGCAAGGAACTCGTACCAGGTTACCGCAGGAGACGCAGGTAGCGTCCAAGAACCACCAGACAATCTCGTAGTCCTCGAAGCAGACCATCACATTGAAGACCTCACAGCCACACGGACAGATGTGGATAGGGCCAAGATCGCGCAGGTCTGAGCCGAAAGGCTTTGGTATGCTCTGCTCGTTTTTCAGCAGGCGGAGTAGACGGAGCCACACAGACTGCTCGGCTGGCGCACCAGCGCCTCGCAGTCCAGGACGGGCGCTTCGGCGCTTACGCGCCCGTCTATGTTTTGACTCGCTCACGCTCGTAGTTTACTCACTGTTACCGTGTTGCTCCGCAACGACACGCCGGAGGCGTGTATGATTAGCACTATGACTACCCTCTGCGCCGTCCAGACACCAGACTACGCTGTGCTGGCTGCTGATAGCCAGATCACAGAAGACAACCTACGCACTATCAGCATTACTACGCCGAAGATTGTCTCAGTCGGCAAGTACCTATTAGGAATCACAGGAGACACCAGACCAGGTGACATACTCACCTACAACTGGAAGCCGCCTGCCTATCGGGGCGGCGACCCTGTTAGGTTTATGGGTAGGTCAGTGATCCCATCTATCATCACGGCTTTCCGTGAGCAGGGCTACGACTACTCAGGGGCAGAGAAGGACAAGGACTCAGGCTTCGACTACCTGCTCGCCTTTGACGGCGAGATCTTCCATATCGCCTGCGACCTATCATTCTTCCAGTCTGAGTTCGGTGTCTACGGTATCGGGACGGGTGGACAGTTTGCCCTCGGATATCTATATTCTTTGAAGAAACCCATCACGCAACTCTCACGAGCAGAACACTACGCACGACGCGCCGTTGAGATCGCGTCGGTGCTTGACGTCAATACCTGTCCACCCATACAGTTGGCAGTACAAAGGAAGGGCGAGTAGATGTACAAGGATTTTGGAAGATTGACGATTCACGTCAACCGTTACAGCCTGACTAATTTTGGTATTGGCTTTGACTACTATCACGAAGAGTATTGGCACGAGCCACTAGAGATGGTTCGAGTCTTGCAACTAAGTTTGATTTTCTTCAACGTGACCATTACCCTTTGGGATGGGAATTGGAATCGGGAGGAAAAGCGGTGGATATAAAAGATGTTCTAATGGAGGCGCTCTACGATAAGGAGAACAATCGTGGGCGCAGTAAGCAAACTCAGATTGGCCCATCAGAACTTGGTGGGTGCCGTCGTAAGGTCTGGTACAAACTCAATAGCCAGCCTGCGACCAACGGTGGCGAACTCAAACTTGCAGCGATTATGGGAACAGCCATACACTCTGCAATCGAGAAAGCCATTGCCAAACACGACAACTTCATAATCGAAGAAACAGTAGAGTTCAATGGAATGAAGGCTCATATCGATCTCTTCATTCCAGAGACAGGCGATGTGGTGGATTGGAAAACTACCAAGGCTAAAAATCTTGCGTATTTTCCAAGCAAGCAACAGCGCTGGCAAGTTCAGGTGTATGGCTATCTGCTTGATAAGTCGGGGAAGGGGAAGCCCCAACGAGTCAATCTGGTAGCCATACCCCGTGATGGTGACGAGCGTGACATCAAGGTCCACTCGGAACCCTACGATGAGAACATTGCACTCGAAGCACTGAACTGGCTAGAGGCAATCAAGGCTTCGGAAGAAGCGCCAGCACCTGAGCGAGATGAAAGTTACTGCAAGTTCTATTGCAAGTACTTTGACGCGTCGGGTGAGGTTGGATGCGTTGGTCTAAAAAAAGAACTTATCGTGCAGAGTGATATAGAAATCGCTGACCCCACTGCACAGAGCAACGCGCTTGAATACCTGCAACTAGATCAGAGAATCAAGGAACTGGAAGCGAAGAAGGATTCGCTGAAGGAAGCCTTGACTGGCTTTACAGGAGTGACTGAGACGGGCGTACGCGTCACGTGGACGACGCTTCCTGGAGCAAAGACTGTGGACAAAGCCGAGGTAGAACGACTACTAGGCTACCTTCCCACGAAAGAAGGTAAGGAGTCCGTGCGACTCCAAGTGAAACATATAGGAGATAACTAAAATGGCTGCACCTGATTCAACAAAACTTCAGGTCAACTTCAAGTTGAATGATGGAACACTCATCAACGTCTACGCAGATAACGCAGGAGAACTGGAGAGCCTGCTTACTACTATCCAAGATACGGCGACACTGATCCAAAGTGTGAGTCAATCTTTGGGAAGCACTGTTAGGACTGCACCCGTTTACAATTCTGGACCGTCAGCCGCACCAGCGCCAGCCGGTGAAGGCGAAAGAGTCCCAGACAAGTACGGCAACACGTGGGTCTACGGCATCGCACAAGCACCAGACTGCGCTAATGGAAAGATGGTCTTGAAAGAGGGCATCTCTGAGAAGACTGGTAAGCCTTACAAGGGTTGGTATGACCCAGCCGCTGGTCCAAGATGGCAAGGTCCTAAGATCGCACAGGAGTTCCGAGCCAAGACTATTTGGATCTAGACCTATGCGCTCACCGAGGGAGTTCGAGAACCCTCTGTGCGCTCAGGTGGATGGGGACGCTTGGTTTCCAGAGAAGGGTGCCAACATCATTGGCGCTCAGAGTATCTGCCACAAGTGTCCTCATCGCACTGAATGTGCGGAATGGGGTATAAAGCACGAAGTACACGGGATATGGGGTGGCCTGTCGGCAAATGATAGGCGTCTCATTCGCCGTAAAAAGAATATCATTCTGGAAGTACCAAGCATTGAGGAGTGGCTAGGTAATGCTCAACCTCGCAAGAGCCTGGAGTAGTACTACTACCAAGGCAACACCACTGCCTGAAGTGTGGAAGACCTTGACTGCTAAGGAGATCAAGTTCCGTCGCGGTCAGGTATGTATGGTTGCTGCTGCGCCGAACGCTGGCAAGTCAATGCTGGCTCTCATCTATGCCATCAAAGCAGGAGTGAGGACGCTCTTCTTCTCAGCCGATACTGACGCTTCAACTATCACGATGCGAGTCGCAGCAGCGATGAGCCAACACGCTCAGAATGTAGTAGAGCAATCACTGCAAAAGAATCCCCACTACTACGACGAAGAGTTAGCCAGAGTCACCAACATTGAATGGGTCTTTGACTCATCACCGACGCTGGATGATATGGAGTTGGAGATCAAGGCATACGTCGAACTCTATGGCGTGATGCCAGAGTTGATCGTGATAGATAACCTGATGAACGTCGTCACCGACTCAGAGAATGAGTGGGCCGCACTTCGTGCGATTATGGCAGAACTGCACGATATGGCTCGCAAGACAGAAGCCTGTGTGCTGGTCCTGCACCACGTCTCAGAGGCGAGTGAGTACGGGTCACCGACACTGCCGCCACCACGCCGGTCTATTCACGGCAAGATCAGTCAGTTGCCTTCGACCATCCTGACTCTGGGCTACGACCCAGTGCAGGGGTTACTCAGGGTAGCGGCTGTGAAGAATAGGTTTGGTCAGCACAGCGCAGACGGAAGCGATATGGGTACGCTCTTCGTGAACTTTGCTACCTGCCAGATTCACGATGCCGATGCACAGGGTAGGTCTATCAGGCGTGATGCCGCCTTTGCCTACGCTCAAAGTAACTACACGAAGGATCCTGATGATTTCTAATCTTGTCATCATCCCGTCACGGGGTAGGCCAGAGAATCTGGCCCGTTGCATCGACCACCTCAAGACCTATAGCGTGGTCTCTGACTTCGTAGTAGGTCTGGACATCGACGATGAGCAGAACTATCCGCGCCTTGATGGTGTGATGTATGAGGTGGGCGAGCGCAAGTTGATGATCGCTACCCTCAATGAGATTGCTATGAAGTATGTCGACAAGTACTTGTTCCTAACATTCTTAGGTGACGACAACATCGTCACGACTGAGGGCTGGGACTTGGCTATGAGCGTGACGCTGGCAAAGAATGGATACGGGATTGCCTACGGCAACGACCATCTCCAAGAAGAGAAGTTACCCACCTCGATAATGATTACTAGCAACATCGTCAGGGCGCTGGGCTTTATGGCGCCACCAACACAGAAGCATCTCTACGCAGATAACTTCTGGCAGGCGCTAGGTAAGGGACTGGGTGCGCTCTACTACTTCCCGTCCGTTCACTGGGAACACCTGCATTACCTCAATGGCAAGGCTGAAAAGGATGCCATCTATGAGGAAGCCAATGCTGATAGTAGGTACAAGGAGGATCGAGATGCCTTCGCTACATATATGAGCGAGCAGTATGTCGATGACGTCAAGCGTGTCAAGGAGGTCCTCGGTGTCCAGTCCCAAGTACAATAAGGTCAAGGGATCCAAGTTTGAGGTAGATGTGGCGAAGTTCTTGCGCTCTGTCGGTCACTTCGTTGAGCGACTAGCCAAGGCTGGGGCCAAAGATGAGGGTGACTTGGTTGCCATCGTCGCAGGTCAGACCTACATTCTTGAACTGAAGAACCGTAAGAAGATAGATCTCCCTGCCTTCTGGAGCGAAGCGCAGGTAGAAGCAGAAAACTATGCGAAGGCTCGTGGCTTAGAGCAGAGTCCACCAGCCTTCGTCATAGTCAAGAGACGCAACCATCCAGTCAACAAAGCCTGGGTGGTTCAAGACCTAGAAAGTTGGTTACGCAATGCCAGTTCCTAACGGTGAGATTACAAGCACAGACATCTACAACCAGCCGGTCGAAGAGCCGGTGGTAGAAGAAACTAAGGAGGAAGAAGACAATGAAGAAGTTTCATCTTGAGTTTTCTAGAGTTGGGGTATGTGAATACGAGCCACTCTGGAAGCAGATTTTTTGGGTCTCCGTCTATGAGTGGGATAGCCACCCATACGGGCTGACCATCCGTGTCCTGGGATTTGATTTCAATTTTTATGTAGGCAAGTGGGACGACGAAGATGATCTGTGATTCCTGTAAGACGGGTGCATACTTCAATAGTCAGCACAAGACCAAGGATGCCCAAGACTTTCACAACAACTGTAAGGGGTGCGAGTGTCAGCACAAGACTGGAGTAGGGTGGTTCGCACGAAAAGGCGAGGCCGTTCCGCCGATGCGAACTCAGTCCCCATAACACTCGTCGTCGAGTTCTATGGTGGCGAGGTGAAGCAGGGTCGCAACGCCAATGTCAAGTGCTGTATGCACGACGACAGTAGAAGGTCAGCGGTGATGAACACCTATGACAACCTGTACTTCTGCCACACCTGCGGTAAGGGTGGAACAGGAGTCAATATCATAATGGAGATGGAGCAGGTGGAGTACAAAGATGCAGCAGAGCGAGCAATCGAGATCGCTACTAGAGGCGGTCACACATTACAGTCAGGGTCTAAGCGAAGAGGCAGAGGCATATCTCGCAGGACGTGGGATCTCTAGAGATGTTGCCAGAAGATTCGAGTTGGGAACAGTCGTCGATCCGATCAACGGTCACGAGGAGTACGAAGGTTGGCTATCCATTCCCTATCTTACGGCGCTGGGTGCGTGTGTCTCAGTCAAGTTCCGTCGCTTGGACGACGGCAAGCCGAAGTATGGGCAACCGACTGGACAGAAGCAGCACCTCTATAACGTCGCTGACATACTCACTATGTCTCCGCGTATCGTTGTATGTGAAGGGGAGTTGGATGCAGTTGTGGTCTCTGGAGTTATCGGGATCCCAGCAGTGGGAGTCCCAGGAGTCACGGCTTGGAAGCCCCACTTTCCAAAGTTATTCACGGGTTACGATACCGTCTATATCGTCGGGGACAACGACTCCAAAGAGGATGGTACGAATCCAGGACAAGAGTTTAGTAAGCGTGTCCAATCCGACCTAGGTAACGGGGTTATCGTTACACTACCGGCTGGTATGGACATCAACGAGTTCTATTTAGTTCACGGAAAAGAAGCAACTGAGAGCCTATTAGGGGGAGCGTATGTATGACAACCAAGAAGGAGTTATTGGAAGTGGCAGAATTGTTGACGGCTACGGGGATGATCGTAGTCTCGATCGACTACAAGGCTGGGACATTGACGGTCAAACCAATCCCCGTGAAAAGGTAGGCGACGAGTTTGTTACTGACGTATGGAACATCCTTGACGCTGCCGGAAATCTGCTCATCCGCAAGCATCACGATTACGGTCCAAAGAACATCGCTCACTCTCCAGGTGGCGCACTCAACGGATTGCGAGTTAGGATGTGGGACAAGGTTGCTCGCATCAACAACCTCCTCGATTCAGGCGTTACACCATCTAATGAATCACTACGAGATTCCTTCATAGACCTCCTCAACTACAGTGCCATAGCGATTATGGTCCTTGATAAGAAGTGGCCCGAACTACCCAATGACTAGAGAAGAAGAGCAAAAGTTACGAGACAAGATTGCAGAAGAGTTGCACCGACTAGGTTCTAACTCTGATACCTATGTAGGTCACAATGCCTACATCCCAGCATTTCAAGCGATAAAGGTTGTCAAGGGTAACAATGACTGATCTTCACCCATCCTTCAACGACATCATCCCTTCGGTGGTGACTGTCGTCTTTCGTAGGTACAAGAACTTCGTCGAGCGCAAAGATCTCAGCCAAGAAGCATACGCTTTCGCCGCCCAACGTGGCGCTAAGTTTGCTGAGCAGTTAGATGAGCCGAATGAAGAGTTGCGTAAGGCGAACGAGAAGAGGATCGGGTATCAGATCAAGCGCCACTTAGAGCGCTACTGTCGCAAGGAGAAGGCGCATAAGTCTGGCTACACCACACAGGATGAAGCCTTCTATGAGACTGTCACCATCGCACAACTTCTGCCCTATGTGATCGCCTCCGTCGTCAATGAGACTGCGCTAGAGCAGGCACAGAACCTTATCAATGATGGTCAGCCACGCAAGCCAGCCGCCCCTGCTGAGGGTGGCACACTCCTTGCTATCTTGGTAGACATCAAGAAGGCATACGAGATGCTAGAGCAGGACGAGAAGGACATCCTTCGGCTTCGCTACCACGAAAACCACACGCTTCAGATGCTCGCTCAGTACTTCGAGTGTTCCATATCAACCGCTGAGAGGCGCTCGAATAGCGCCCTTCGTAAGTTACAGAACAACCTCGGAGGGCAGAGTCCTTGGGTATGAACGAGCAAGAGTTATTCGATCACCTCAAAGGTGGCTGGTATCCCGATCTCGTCAAGAGTGAGGGACAGTTTGATTCCTTTGACTGTATCTCTGAGCAGAATAAGCAGTATATAGAACTCAAGTGTCGTCATACCCACTACCCAGACCTACTGATTGAGCGCTCCAAGTATGTGCGTCTTGTCTGTGAAGCGCAGGAACTCAGCCTTGATCCTTGGTATATCAACTCCACGCCAGAAGGTATCTACGCCTTCGACCTTACTCGCGTCCCTGAACCCGACTGGACTTCACGCTGGATGCCAGAGACAACAGAGTTTGCCAGCAATAGAAAGATTATCAAGGTCGTGGGCTTCCTCCACCTTGACTATGCGTTAGCAGTAGATTAGATGCTGTATCCGTATAAGTGTTCTTCTTGCTCCATAGAGTTTGAGGTTGAGCGATCCATTCACGCTGAGTCCAGCGCACCTACCTGTCCTGAATGTAAGGTAGAGATGGTGCGTATCTGGTCCTCTCCCTCCATCACCTTCAGAGGTACAGGCTTCTACTCCACTGATAAATAGAAACAAGTAAGCCCCTCTGGTAATCGAGAAACCCAGAGAGGCTACTTGCGGAGGGGCTAGTACGGAAGGGGTTACCAGCGCACCTCTAGTCTAGCACAGGCTTACACCTGTGGCAGGTAAACTCGATGAGAGTGTCGCGCTTGACGACCTCTCCCTCGTCCTCCCAGAACTGATCGCCACACCCTCCACAACAGTACATATCCCTATCCATTCCCTCTCCCTCCTCTAGTAGTGGTACTTCTTGAGCCAGAACGCCCACGCCCGACAAGGCGTCTCGTAGCGGTGGGACACATACCTAAGTCCCTTGAGGATTTGGACGCGAGGATTCTCTGACCTCTCACCAAGGCGTTGAGCAATACCAAACGCACTTGATTCGGGGTTGTCGGCGCGGTGATCAAACCTGCTCTCACTGGACCAAAGGGCGTTGAGACACTCCCACTCCCTCCCCTTCCATCCCCACCCTGAATGAGCGTAAAGACGGGCGATCCTCCGGTTCTCCCTCTTCTCTGCCATCGTTGTCTTGGTAGGTTCACGATCTACCTCTACCGCGACGGGGACGGGTGGGCTTGCGAGTTCCCTTACGCCGACTACGGACAGGAGAACCGCGACCAGCAAGACTACTCCATACCTTGCCCTCTTTCTCATCCTTCTTCCTTTCCTCGTCGTACAACTCCTTGTAATCATCGGGGTACATCTGTCCAAGTCTAGCAAGAGCGCGATCCCTCGCCCTCCGGTAGTTGCGTTGCGAGGTGGCGATGTTCTCTGCCACCTGAAGCCTTCTCTCTCTATCTCCCATTGACCAACTCCTCCATCTCTAGTAGTAAGTAGAACAGCACCATAGCAATTATCACACCGACTGTAAGACCCATTTCTTCACCTCATCCATAGCACTCGACCTTACACCTCGAAAGAATGGGGTGATGTTGATAGCCTCTTTGACCTGCCACATATTCTCTCCCTCTCCTTCCCACTCACTGACCCAGATACTCACAGGCGGTTCGCTATGCGTGAAGAAGTCGTAACACTCCTTCGCACTCTCCCCTCCCCATATAGAGCCAGAGAAATCCCTGATCTCATAGAAGATATGACTAGACATTGACTTCCCTTCTGTCTAAGTCGTGGTCGATAACCTCCACCACTACATCATCGGGTCGCTCAGTTACCCAAGCCACCCCTCCCCTCACTTCGATTACTACCTTACGCATCTTCTTCCTCCATCTCTGCCTCTAAGTCCCTCACGAATGTCCCTCCGTAAGGAGTCATTATCCATTTCAGTTTGATCTTCGGCTTGATCGTAGAGTGAGGGACGATAGTTCCCCCTCCCTCCTCCTCACAGATATACGCGTGAGGCGTTAGCGTTCGGTGAGAGTATGACCCACCACACGCACCGCACTTGTAACTCACTTGCCTTCTCCCTCCTTCTCTAAGAAGCAATCGCACCTCGACCACTCCCACTCCTCCCCGTTGGTGGTGAGGTAGTAACCTTTCCCATAACAGACGCTACATCTCATTGATCGTCTCCTTCTTACACTTCGGGCAGGTGATATACCACGACCCGCTACATCCTTTTGCTACGACCTCACCTCGAAAGTCGCACCCTTCCTCACCCCACCACTCAACGCAGATGTAGTCGGTGTCCTCCTCGAAATCGTCGATATGGCTACACCTCACAACAGTTCCTCTAATCCTCCACAGTAAATACAATGAAAACCCCACTCCTCATCGTAAGTCCCTTTATCTATATTGTAAAACTTGTGGCAGTCTGTACATTTATAGTTCTTCACCTTCTCTCCCTCCTTCACTTCCTCACGACACACGCTCAGACACGCACCGCACACTTCTTCATTAGGTGCGTAGCCTTCCAAATCATAGTTACAACCACAGACACAGGCGCACACGCTCATCACTTTCCCTCCTTCTCTAGATGTTCTCTCATCACTCTAAGGGTAGCCCTAGCACTAGAGATGATCCCTCTCATCCCACTATCGTCAAACCACCCGTCGCTATTGTCTGCCCCGTAATAGTCGGCATCGGAATAGAGATCGTCCCACGCCTCCTGATCGAGTTCCACTATTACATAGGTCTTAGTCCTCTTGACTACGACCCCACTCTGACCACAGTCTCTAGCCTTGTGGTCTTGATAGAAGCGTGGCGGTATCTTTATGGTGCGCTTCATATAGCCCCCTTTCTTGGGTTCATTGGGATCAGTATATCAAACGGGCTAATCCCCCATATCATAAAGTGATCCACTCTGAACGGCGACACGCCCGACATCCGACAAGACTTGACTAAGTAAATCACTACTCATCTCGATCCCTTTCTACATCCGCACACGCTCAAAGGATAGAGACAGTCTCCGCATATGACGCTCACTCTAGATCCTTTCCGTCGTGGATACATTGACGGCACATAAAGTGAACGCCTTCCTCCTTGATAAAGGTGGCAGGATCGCCACAGATAAAGCACTCGCTCACTCTCCCACCTCCCCGTAGTGGTTGAGGTTATCGAGAAACTCAACTTGATAATCTTCTATCAAGTCGGGAAAGGTCGGGAACTCCATTTCGTTTAGCGTTCTTTCTATATCGTCCGTCACTATCTCATAGTGAAAGACCATTTTTAGATGATACTTCTTCACTCTCCCACCTCCGCACATAGAGAACATCCGGAACAGAAGTCACAGAATCCTGCCCCATCGTCTGATTCTTGCCTATCTAGAAGCCACTCCTTCATTTCTTGCCCTCCTCTATCTTGATGACCTTATATTCTTCCTCAATTACTAGAGTGTCGGCAAACATCCACCCTCTCGGATCGGTGTTGCTTTCCACCTCTAATGTGATGAGATATTTCTTCACTTCTCGCCCTCCTCCTCGTAGCATTGAGTAAAAGATCCGACACAGTAGCCCCCTCCCGTCCAATGGACAGAGATCGCGGCCTTGTAGATCCCCAGCAGTGCCAGGGCCAGCATTACAGCCAGCCCCAGCAGAAAGACTCTCTCGCCCCTCTTTGTAAGTCTCACGATCTGACCTTACTAGGCGCGGGGATATGGTGAGAGAGAAAGCGGATCACGCTAGGGCCGTAGCCCCAGGGGGACATAATTACTCCCCATTGACTCGCTAAGTAATCGTTACCGCTGTCGGTGTTATTTCCCTTAGGATCAAAGACGCGGCCCGCTGTGGTCCTGTTGCTGTCGATGATCTTCTGGGCCTCTACCGATAGGAGTGCCTCATAGTCTGGCGATAGGTCCCGATCTGTGAAAACGAAATCGGATCCAAAGCGCACTAGGCGCGGCATTTCCTCTCCCTCAAAGTGAACTAGGTCCGTATGGTATTCCTTTAGATCTATAGACCCGTCGAAGGTAGCGCCAGCGTAACGCTGTGCGATAGCGTCCACGTCTTTCTCATAAGGCCCGTCTGTCCATCTCACGCGAATCGACGCGCCGCCGCTGTAGGTGTCGGATCTGACGCTGAATTTTACGCCAGGGAAAGCATTTTTTAGGGCCGCACGTAGTAATTTAGCAGTGTCGGCGCAGGTTAGATAATTCCTTTCCATCTCTAGCCCTCCTCCCCATCGTTACAGCAACATAGAGCGCCACACGTGTAACAGATCCAGCCGCCGCCAAAGTGTGGCCAATATCCAAAGCGGCCCAGGCTGTCGATCAGCCTAGCGCCATCTTCCGCATAGCCTAGACGCTCAGCATTAGGCCCATAGAGAGCGCTCCCATCGGGTAGCGTGATCCCCTCAAAGAATCGCGCCACTGTTATCTCTTTGCTCATTACGTATCCCTTCCATCTAGTAGAGAAGGCCATCCTTTGGCCCCTCCCCGCCCCTCTAGGGTATCACTACCCTAGAAGGACGGGCAAGGATCAAGACGCGACACGTACCGGCATAAGTAGGCCGCGCCACGTGTAGAGATCATTACACTTAGACGCTACCGATTCCACTGAGATTACTTTGCCGTCCCCGCTGAATCTCAGCGTAATCGGATTACCCTTGCCCGCTACTTTGGCAAAGTCTGAGAGGTAGGCCGGATTCAGATTCACATAAGGCGAAGGGACGCCATCCTCTACGTCTGCTAGAAACATAGGGAAGAGATGGACGTAAGGAATCGCCCTCCCTGCCACTGATGGATCTAGGCTGATGATCTGAGACGCGCCTAATACGCTCACGCTGAGAGAGTGGCCCTCCACTGTTAGATTCACGCTGTACCCTCTCAACTTTGCCGCCTTCAGCGTGGCCAGCAGGGTCTTAGCATCGTCGTAAGATATGCGGGCCATCTCCTCCATTGCGTCACCTACAGCGGCCACGATAGGCACTGAGATCTCTATAAGCCGGTAGCGATCTGTAGCCGCCAGGATCACGCTAGGGCCTTTGATCTGAAACATTACGCCAGCAGTTGCCAGCGTACTATTATCAGCAAAGGCCAAAGACGCGGCCAGCGCGTCCCGTAGCGCGTCCCCTCTCACTGTTGCTGTTATGTCTGTGCGTGTTTCTGTTGCTGTAGTCATTACTTATCCCTTCCGATTAGGTAAGAGTGGCCGGTTAGCCCCTCTCTACCCTCCTAGAGTACTACTACCCTAGAAGGATAGGCAAAGGCTACGCGCTGACTAGATCCCTTAGGAGTGTCGGGCTGTCTGACGTAATCGGATCAGTGTCGGATATGTCGAACACGTAGCGCCAGGACCAGCGCATAGGGCCTTCATCATCCTTAGCGCCTATCGGGACCAGGATAGCGATTCCCTTAGACCCTTTCCGCACTATGCGGCCAGCGTCTCGCCACGCGTGAAAGCCAGCGCAATGCGTGGCGTCTAATCGCTGTGAAAGGATCGTGAAACAGTTTCTTAGTGAATAGTAATCTGTCAGTGTACTAGGCGGCACTACGCCACTAGCAGCCATAGCGTCAGCGGCGGCCCGTAGATCTTTGATGAAAGTGGCTTTCTCCTCTTTGGTACGCATTACTTGTCCCTTCCCGTTACGTGGATCCCTATTAGATCCATCTAGTGAAAGAGTCTAGGGCCTTATCCCCTATATCGTCAACAGCAAAGACGGGCCAGCGGGCCAGCGTGTCGGCCCTGGATGAATCGACGGGCCAGGGATAGCGCGGCGGATCGTAGGCCAGCGGATCAGCAAGGCCCGCGAGATCGACAGCGCCAAAGAGATCAGCGGGCCAGGGAAGAGATCAGCACAGCACAGCGGGACAGTTATTAGATGAGATCGGTTTGGGGATGGATGGCCCAGGGATGCCGAAGGGACAGACAGCCCCAACTGAATCAATAACCCAAGTTATCCACAGCAATATCCACAGGCTGTGGAAAAACCTGTGGACAACCTCGCGGAAGTACCCCCCGTTGCTAAAGGGTGCGACGCCTGACCTGTAACTCCCCAAATAAATATCTGCGCTAAAGCGCATCTATGTTATTGTGGGTCGCCCCAATATGTCCGATTCATACACATTGATCGGTAAACTTTTAGTGAAATACATCACATCGGCGGGAAATCGACCATTTTTCCCGCCTTATATATAGTAGGGGAGTGAAACGGACCGCACTAGGTTCACTCCCCGTACAGGGGCCGCTGCGTGGAACTACGCGGCCCTAGGAAAGAAGTGGATTTACCCCTCGCTCGTCGCAACGACGGCGAGGGAGCACAAGCCCGCCAGGGCGCAGTGCGTTGCTTCGCACCGCTTTTAGTAGGGAGAGGACTATCACTAGCCTACTACCTACTAGGAAGATCTTATGGGCGATAAACAATCAGCAGAACTAGCAAAGAAAGTCATCCTCGAATGTATTACCGAGGGGATGACGGTAGAGCAGGCCTGCGCAGTCGCAGGCAAGTCCATCAAGACCTACGAGTACTACCGCCGTTCTGACCCTAAGTTCAAATCCCTATCAGATAGGACGCGCCTTGGCGCGATCTCTAAGAACTTCTCAGAGGCAGAGGTCGCAGACCTCGACTTCGTAACCTGGCGTAAGAGGTTTCTCAAGACTGAGACCTTTGACCACCAGAAGAACTTGGTCGACGTCATAGAAGGACGAGACCCAGGCTGGCTTCATCCTAGTATGCGCTTTGAGCGGGGTACCGCTAATAACCGCATCCTCCTGAATATCCCGCCCAACCACGCTAAGTCCATCACCATCACCGTTGACTACGTAACCTACAAGATCGTCAACAACCCGAACTTCAGGGTCCTGATAGTTTCCCAGACTCAGCGCCTAGCGGCTGACTTCCTCTACGCTATCAAGCAGCGCTTGACCCATCCGATGTATGAGGAACTCCAGCAGGCCTACGCCGCAGGCGTCGGCTTCAATACCAAGACTGCCTCCTGGCAGGCTACCCGCGTCACCTTCGGAGAAGAACTCCGTGAGTCTTCTGAAAAGGACCCGAACCTAGAAGCGGTCGGTATTGGCGGTCAGATCTACGGCAAGCGTGCCGATATGATTCTGATAGATGACGCCGTTACCTTGTCGAACGCTAACGACTTTGAGCGACAGATCAAGTGGCTGACCCAGGACGTACGCTCCCGTCTCAACCCGACAGGTAAGTTGGTCGTCATCGGCACCCGCGTCTCAGCGGTAGACCTCTACAAAGAATTACGTAACCCTGATAGGTACCCAGGTGGCTTGGTCCCTTGGACCTACCTAGCAATGCCAGCCCTTCTCGAATCTGACGAGGACCCCGACAAGTGGGTCACCCTCTGGCCCTACTCTGACGCCCCATTCGACGGACAGGAAGAAAGTGATAGACACCCTGATACTGGTCTCTATCCCCGATGGAATGGTCGTCACCTCTACAACGAGCGTCAAGCAATGGACGCATCTACCTGGGCTTTGGTCTATCAGCAGCAAGATGTTTCTGATGATGCTATCTTCGATCCCGTATGTGTCAAGGGTTCCATCGACGGTATGCGTAAAGCAGGACCGCTCAACGCTGGTTACCCAGGACACCCGAAGAGCCTACAAGGTTTCCACTTCATCTGTGGTCTCGACCCCGCAATGGTCGGAGACACCGCTGCGGTCTGCTACGCAGTCGACCGAGCAACTCATAAGCGCTACATCGTAGACGCTATCAAGGTCACCGGCCCGACTCCATCACAGATTAGACAGTTGATGTTCGAGTGGACCGATATGTACAAGCCCAGCGAGTGGATCGTTGAGCGTAACGCCTTCCAGTCGTTCTTGACCCAGGACGAGGGAATCCGCCAGTACCTGGCGACACGTGGTGTCATCTTGCGAGAGCATCACACCGGCAATAACAAATGGGACGCAGGCTTCGGTGTTGCTTCTATGTCTACCCTTTTCGGGACAAAGCAATCTGATGGTAAGCACCACCGAGACAACTTGATCCACCTACCGTCGGATCAGACCGAGATGGTCAAGGCTTTGATAGAGCAGTTGATTACTTGGTCACCTACTACCAAGGGTAAGACGGATATGGTGATGGCTCTCTGGTTCTGCGAGATCAGAGCGCGTGAGGTTATCAACAACGGACAGCACAATGTCCATCATATGAAAAACCCCTTCTTGTCGCGAGCAGAGAAGGCAAAGCGAGTAGTCATAAATCTGGACGACCTCTTTGAACAGAAAGAGCAAGCGTTCATCTAAGGAGAACAATGCTGACAGTGAAGGAAGTAGCGGCGAAGGCATCACGCCTTCAGACCCGTTACGCAGCGCGAGACCAGCGTATGCGAGATGTACTCTCCGTACGTCAAGGAGACATCTCCAAGGTCTACCCATCAATGTTTTCCGAGGAATATCCAAAGCCTCTCATCGCTAACTTCATTGATGTAGCAGCCCGTGACTTGGCTGAAGTGATGGCGCCTCTGCCAGCCTTTGAGTGTTCAGCGACCAATATGGTCTCCGACTCCGCTCGCAAAGCGGCGGATACCCGTACCCGTATTGCCAACTTCTTTGTCACATCCTCTGAGTTGCAGATCCAGATGTATCAGGGTGCTGACTGGTTCAACACCTACGGTATGTTGCCAGCCATCGTAGAGATGGATTATGAGACCAACAACCCACGTATCCGTCTGCTCAACCCATTCGGTGTCTACCCAGAGATTGATAGATTCGGTCGCACTGTCTCGCTGACCCAGATCATCGCATCCGATGCTGAGACACTTGCAGCACAGTTCCCAGAGTTTGCAGGACAGATCCTCAAGCGTGACTGGACCTCACAGGCCAGCCCGTACCTTTCCGTGATCCGCTATCACGACAAAGACCAGGATATGATTTTCCTTCCAGAGCGCAACAATCTGATTCTGGCTAACACGCCTAACCCAATCGGAAAGTGTTTAGCACGTGTCGCGGTTCGATCCTCTCTTGACGGTGAGGCGCGTGGTCAGTTTGATGATGTTCTAGCGGTGCAGTTGGCTCGCGCCCGCTTTGCAGTTTTGCAAATCCAAGCGGCAGAGAAATCCATCCAAGCACCTATTGCCATCCCACAAGATGTGCAAGAACTGGCCCTTGGCCCAGATGCGATTATGCGCTCTGCCAATCCACAAGCGATTCGCCGTGTGCCGCTAGAACTCCCACCTGGTGTCT
>Ga0315900_10005690_pt1 | contig 17029 bp, 17 predicted proteins | sample LakEriMetagenome_FD_203521 | JGI IMG/M metagenome (GOLD analysis project Ga0315900, IMG submission 203521) | Freshwater fungal communities from buoy surface, Lake Erie, Ohio, United States - Buoy 12 MA114 | ecosystem: Environmental > Aquatic > Freshwater > Lake > Lake biofilm | place: USA: Lake... | reverse complement strand
TCCGAAGTTGGAGCATGCGACGCAGCGCCCTACCCGACCCATCAACCAACTTCATGCTTTCAATGGCGGTGTCGAGGTTTCCGCTATTCGCGAGCATGAGTGCCCGGCTGACTGCCACCTCACCGAGCGTTGCCGAAGATGTGCCGCGGAACCCGGATTCCAGAGATTGGCAGAATCCGATCCACTTGTTGAACGAGACGTTCGCCTTCATCCGGTCAAGGTAAGTCGCGCAGAAGCGCCCGAGCGATGCGAGATAGACGAGGATCGCGCGTCGGTCTTGATACGAGAGGGTCTTCGTGAACTCGGAAATGAGGTCCACCGCCCCCGCCAACGCGAGATGCTTCACGAGTTGTGCCTTGCAAAGGAACGGCAGGCGGCCGACCCGGTCGGACGAGGGCGCGAGGCTGCGACGGTAGACATCGAAACAGACCTGCACGTTGTCACCCATCGGTCCGAATTTGGCCCCGGGCGTGCGCACTTCCGCACTGAGCAGATAATGGATGGCAGCCAAGTCATGCAGAAGCGGCGCGGACGAAATCGCGATAGATATCTGGCCGACCTTGTCAGTCTGGTCGATCGCCCCGAGGACGTCGACCAGCTTCATCATGCCCTCTGGCCGAGAAAAGTAGTCGTTGGCCAGCAGATCCGCGTATCTGATCGGATTGATTGCGGTATCCCTGATCCGGTCGATATCCTCCTCGGTGATCGCGATCTGAAGGTTCATCTGGTCACACGAGAGCGCGTCCCGCGAGCGGCTCCTGACGGGCCCCCAGGGCAAGCTTGATCATCGTCGATGAGATGCCCGGTGTCCTTGGCAGGTAGACCACCTCGCAGAGGTCCGAAAGCCAATCAAATCGTCCCTTCCAGTCGTCCCCCATCACGAGGACATCGATATCAAGGCGGCGGATGTCGTTCGGCTTTTGCTCGAATGCCAGTTCCGGAAAGACGAGGTCGGCGAGCCCGAGGGCTTCGATGTTGGCCTTCCTGCACGCATAGCTGTCCCACGATGCCTTGCCCTTCTCGGCATTGAAGGCATCCGTCGAAACGCCGACGTAAAGATGTGATCCGAGGGCAGCGGCGCGGGCAAGGATCCGTTCATGTCCTAGGTGGAAGAGATCAAATGTCCCGTATGTCAGCACGTTCCGGCGCATGCGTGTTCTCCCAAGGTTTCTGACGCGGCTGCCTTTCGAGACAGCCGCGTCAGTGCTCCCTTAGCGTTGCAGGAGGCTCAGCACGCCCTGCTTCGAGGCGTTCGCTTGCGCGAGCATGGCCATAGAGGCCTGCTGCAGGATCTGCGTCTTTGCAAGGTTCGTAGTCTCCGATGCGAAGTCCGCATCCTCGACCCGTCCTCGACCGGCCTGAAGGTTCGTCACGATGTTCGTGAGGTTCCTGACCGTGCTGTCGAGCCGATTGCTGTAGGCACCAAGATCGGACCGCTGCGAGTTGACGGTCCCGATTGCCGTATCGATGGCCGTGATCGCCGTGTTCGCACTGCTGTTCGACGCGAGTGAGAGAGCGCTGACCGCAAGCGTCGAAGACCCGATATCCGTGATCGCCACTTCGATCTTGTCTGCGGCGTTGGTGCGCGCGCCGACCTGGAAGGTAAACGTGCCCGACGTCCCGCCTGTCGCGTTGAGCAGGTTCTGGTCGGCCCAGGTGGTGACGGTGGCAATCCGGTCGATTTCAGTCACAAGTTGATCGAACTCGGTCTGGAGTGCGGTTCGATCATCAGCATTGTTGGTGTCGTTCGCGGCCTGGACAGCAAGTTCGCGCATGCGCTGCAGCAGGAACTCGACCTCCGAATGCGCGCCTTCGGCGGTGTCGATCAGTGCTTGCGCATCCATCGCATTGCGAATCGCCTGGTTCGTGCCACGGATCTCGGCCGTCAGGCGCGAGGCGATCGCGACGCCAGCCGCATCATCTGCCGCCGTGTTGATATGTCCGGGGCAGGCCGCGATCCGGCGTCGGGAAGGGGCGGGAAGAGGTGCCCTGATATCAGGGTGTTGGCCACGGATTTCGCCATGCGGGCGCGGGCATCGGCGCGGCGCGTGACGGCGGGCACTGAAACGGCACTGAACCGGCAGAGAATACGTCCAATTCAGCCTTCTTTGAGGCTGACACCCGTGCTATCAGGTCCGAAATGAAACTCGATCCCGGCCGTCTCGAAATAGCCCATCAACCGATGCAACGAGGACAGTCGCACACTGGGAACGACCGCCGCCGGTGTCCGCGGCGCCTCCATCCGCTTGATGGTGGTGAGCGCGACACCCGCCCGCGCCGAGAGTTCGAGCTGCGTCAGGCCCAGCATGGCCCGCGCCGCGGCAAGTTGCGCCGCGCTCGGAAGCTGAAGTCGCGCCACCATCGCCATCCCCTTCGTGCTGCCCGGGGGATAATAAGCATATTGATAGTTCAATCAAGATTGTTGATAGTTCTGCCTGCTTCAGGAAGTCCATCGATTCGATTTCTGGTTGCATAGGTAAGTGCGATCGAGGGGCCGTCATGCGTTTTTCCGAGACGTCGCTGCTGCGCGTGGCCCTGCCCGAAGGGGCGGCGCGGGCAACCTTCTCCGACCCCCGGCACCCCGGGCTGCAGTTCGTCGTCCGGCCCGGCTCGCGCAGCTTCCACTTCCGCTTCACCCGGCGCGGGCGGCAACATTCGATGCTGATCGGCGCCTTCCCGGACCTGAGCCTCGAGGATGCGGCGACGCGCGCGGCCGCGCTGCGCCGGACGCTCGCGCTCGGGCACGATCCGCGCACCGAGGCCACGGAGCGGCGCGAGGTGCCGCTGCTCGAGGCGTTCTTCCACGACCGCTACCTGCCCGCCGCGCAGGCGCGCAAGCGCTCGTGGGGGCTCGACGCGACGGTCTACAGGCTGCATCTGCGCAAGCCGCTCGGGGGGCGCCATCTGGACGAGATCACCCATCACGACGTGGCGGCGCTGGTCGCGGCCAAGCGCGCCGAGGGGCTGGCGGCGGGGTCCATCAACCGCATCGTGTCGGTGCTCTCGGCAATCCTCGCGCAGGCACGCAAATTGCGCATCCCGCAGGTGCCGACGCGGCAGGATCTGGGGATCGAGCAGATCCCCGATCCGCCGCGGATCGAGCGGCGGCTGACGGCGGAAGAGACGGGGCGACTGCTGGCAGAACTGTGCAAGAGCCGCAACGCGATGCTGCCTTTCATCGTGGCGTTCCTGCTTCTTACCGGGGCACGGCGGCACGAGGCGCTGGCGGCCGCCTGGGATCAGATCGATCGCGAGGCCGGCGTCTGGACGATCCCCGTCACGAAGGCCGGGAAGCCGCGCCGGGTCATGCTCTCCGATGCAGCCCTCGGGCTGCTTGACCGTGTCGCATCCGAACATCGTCGGCGCCTCGACGGGGCAATCCACCGGTGCATCTTTCCCAATTTCGCGACGGGCCTGCCCTATGCCAGCATCTTCCATCCATGGCGCTTCGCCCGGACGGCGGCGGGGCTCGGGGATGTGCGGCTGCACGATCTGCGGCACTCGTTCGCATCTGCGCTCGTCAATCATGGCGTCCCGATCTACGAGGTGCAGGCGCTTCTGGGGCATGCGTCGGTGCGAACGACACAACGCTATGCCCATCTCGCGCCCGAGCGGCTGCACCAGAGCGTACGGACGGTCGCAAGCTATTACGCGCCAGCGCTCGGCTCTTCGGGAGTGCGGGCCGAGCGTGGTGGCCCCGGCGGGATTTGAACCCACAACCTATCCCTTAGGAGGGGATTGCTCTATCCTGTTGAGCTACGAGGCCGTCCCTGCCGTCATGCGCCCAAAGCAGCGTCGATGCAACCGGCTCGCGTTTCGTCCTTTGCCAGCGCGTGGCTTTGGCGCTACGGTTCCGCCCTGATGCCGCGGAGCACCTTGCCAACCGATGACCGACGCCCCCCCCAACCGCCGCCGCCGCACCATGACGCTGCGCGACGTCTCCGAAGCCTCGGGCGTGAGCGAGATGACGGTGAGCCGCGTCCTGCGCGGGCGGACGGATGTCTCGGCCGAGACGCGCGAGCGGGTGCTGGGCGCGGCGCGCCGCCTCGGCTATGTCCCGAACCGCATCGCGGGCGCGCTCGCCAGCCAGCGCGTGAACCTTGTCGCGGTGATCGTGCCGTCGATGTCGAACATGGTCTTTCCCGAGGTGCTCGCGGGGATCTCCGAGGGGCTCGAGGGCAGCGGGCTGCAACCCGTCGTCGGCCTCACGCGCTATGATCCGGGGCACGAGGATCAGGTCATCTACGACATGCTCTCGTGGCGGCCGGCGGGGGTGATCGTGGCGGGTGTCGAACATTCCGACGCCGCGCGCGCGATGCTCGCCGCCGCCGACTGCCCGGTGGTCGAGATCATGGACAGCGACGGCGAGCCGGTCGATTCGCTCGTCGGCATCTCGCAGCGCCGGGCGGGCGAGACGATGGCGCAGGCGATCGTCGCGGCGGGATATCGGCAGATCGGCTTCGTCGGCACGCGGATGGCGCACGATCACCGCGCCGCCAAGCGCCTTGCGGGGTTCGAGGCGGGTCTGGCCGAGCATGGGCTGGCGCTGATCGACCGGGCGGATTACGCGGGCAGCTCGAGCCTCGCCAAGGGGCGCGATTTGACCGAGGCGCTGGTGCGCCGCTGCCCCGATCTCGATTTCATTTACTACACCAACGACATGGTCGGGGCCGGCGGGCTGATCTGGTCCATGTCGCAGGGGATTGAAGTGCCCGAGCGGTTTGGGCTTGCGGGGTTCAACGCGCTCGAGATCCTCGGCGGGCTGCCGCTGCGCCTCGCCACGATGGACAGCTGCCGCCTCGAGATCGGCCGCCGTGCCGCCGAGATCGTCCGCGATCGTGCCCGCGGAAGGCTGATCGAGCTGACGCCGACGCTCCAACCCGGCGACACCATCCGCCGTCCCCCGCGCGAGGAATTGCCATGACCGGCCCAGTCACCGCCCCCGTCACCGCCCTCGACATTCCCGAACCCGAGGAAGCTGCACTCTCGCCCGCGATGCAGGCCTATTTCGCGCGCTGCCGCGAGAAGCTTGGCCTCGTGCCGAACGTGCTGCGCGCGCATGCCTTCGACGAGGCCAAGCTGTCGGCCTTCATCGGGATCTACAACGACCTCATGCTCGCGCCCTCGGGGCTGACCAAGACCGAGCGCGAGATGATCGCGGTCGCGGTCTCGGCCGAGAACCGCTGCGTCTATTGCCTGACCGCGCACGGCGCGGCCCTGCGCGAGTTGACGGGCGATCCCGCACTCGCCGAGGTGATCGCGCAGAACTGGCGCGCGGCCCCCCTGCCCGCCCGCCAGCGCGCGATCCTTGCCTTTGCCGTGAAACTGACGCGCGCGCCCGCCGAGATGTCCGAGGCCGACCGCGCCGCGCTGCGCGATGCGGGCCTGAGCGAGCGCGAGATCTGGGATACGGCGGCGGTGGCCGCGTTCTTCAACATGTCGAACCGGCTTGCGGCGGCGGTTGAAATGCAGCCCAACCCAGACTACCACCACGCGGCACGCACCCCGCGCGCCTGAAGGAAACCCGCCATGTTCTTCACGCCCTCCAAGATGCGCATGGTCGCCCCCGCCGACGCCCTGCCGGGGCGCAGCCAGCCGATCCCGACGGCCGAGACGCATTTCGTCTCGGGCCGCCCGCTCCGCGCACCGTTCCCCGAGGGAATGGCGCAGGCGATCTTCGGCATGGGCTGCTTCTGGGGGGCTGAGCGGGTCATGTGGCAGGTGCCGGGGGTGTGGCTGACGATGGTGGGCTATGCCGGAGGCTTCACCCCGAACCCGACCTATCGCGAGGTATGCTCGGGCCTGACGGGCCACAATGAGGTCGTGCGCGTCGTCTTCGACCCGTCGCGCCTGCCCTATGCGGATCTGCTGCGCGCCTTCTGGGAAAGCCACGACCCGACGCAGGGCATGCGGCAGGGCAACGACACCGGCACGCAGTATCGCTCAGGCATCTATACCTTCGGCCCCGACCAGCAGGCCACCGCCGAGGCGACCCGCGCGGCCTTCGCGCCCCGGCTGCGCGCCGCAGGCTTCGGGGGGATCACGACCGAGATCATCCCCGCCCCGCCCTTCTACTTCGCCGAGGACTACCACCAGCAATACCTCGCCAAGAACCCGGGCGGCTATTGCGGCATCGGCGGCACGGGCGTGCGCTGCCCGGCGGGCGTCGGGGCCTGACGCCCTCGGGGCGGATCATCCGATGGCACGCGAACGCATCGATACCCAAGGCATCGGCCTTGACGCCGGCCTCGCCTTCACGCGCTGGCTGACGGGGGCCGAGAACCTGCATTACGGCCTCTGGACGGGGCTCGAGGTCGCGGCCGCGAACCTGCGCGCGGCGCAGGAGGCCTATACGGAGGCGCTCTTTTCCTTCCTGCCCGAGGGGAGGCCGCTGCGCATCCTCGACATCGGCGGCGGGGCGGGCGAGACGGCGCGCAAGCTTCTGGCGCTGGGCCACGAGGTCGAGATCGTGGTGCCCTCGGCCTATCTGGCCGGGCGCTGCCGCGTGAACGCGCCAGCCGCACGCCTGCATCCCTGCCGGTTCGAGGAGTTCGGGGGCGAGGGCCCCTTCGATGTCTGCCTGTTCTCGGAAAGCTTCCAGTACATCCCGCTCGACCTCGCGCTCGACCGCGCGGCGGCGCTGCTCGCCCCCGGCGGGCGGATCGTGATCGGCGATTGCTTCCGCGCCGAGGGGTTCGTGCAGCCCCCGGTCGATGCGGTGGTGGGCGGCGGCCATCCGGTCGGGGCCTATCGCGCGGCCGTGGCGGCGCGCGGCCTTGAGGTGCTCGAGGAGCGCGACATCACCGAGGGTGTTGCGCCCTCGGTCGATCTCGAACAGGGGTTCTTTCATGTCGTGGGCCATGCCATCGGGCGGATCGATACCGAACTGGCGCGCGCGCGGCCCTGGCAGCACCGGGCGCTGAACTGGGTGCTCGGGCGCGTCATCTCGGCCCGCAAGCGGGCGCGGCTTGAGCAGAGGCTCTATCGCAACACCCGCACCGCGGCGGTCTTTGCCGCCAACAACCGCTATCTCATGACCGCGCTTGCCCCGCCGCGCGGCTGAAAGGACAAGATGCCCGTCTGGAGCGCGCTCACGACCCTCGATGGACAGCAGAAGGCCGAGGCCCTCGGCGCGGCGCTCGAGGGGCTGCCCGAGCCGCCCTCGGGCGTGGGCGTCTTCGAGATCGAGGACGGCTCGGGCCGGTGGGAGGTGGGCGCCTATTTCGAGACGGCACCCGACGGGATCGTGCTCGCGCTGCTGGCCGCCGCCTGGGGCGCCGCGCCCTTCGCCGTGGCCGAGCTGCCCGAGACCGACTGGATCGCCAAGGTCCGGCGCGAATTGCACCCGATCGACACCGGGCGCTTCTGGCTGCACGGCAGCCATGATGCGGGCACCGTCCCGCCCGACCGCGAGGGACTCCTGATCGAGGCCGCGGTCGCCTTCGGCACGGGCCACCACGGCACGACGCTCGGCTGCGTGCAGGCGCTGACGCGGCTGGCCGAAGGCGGCATGGCGCCCCGGAGCCTTGCCGACATCGGCTGCGGCACGGCGGTTCTGGCGATGGCGGGGGCGCGGCTCTGGCCCGAGGCGGTGCTGGGGCGGATCGTCGCTTCGGACATCGACGCGGTGGCGGTCGAGGTCGCGGCGCGCAACTGCGCGGTGAACGGGCTTGGCGCGCGGATCGAGACCTGCGAGGCGGCAGGGTTCGACCATCCGCTGATCGCGGCCGCCGCCCCCTTCGACGTGATCCTCGCCAACATCCTCAAGGGCCCGCTGATCGCGCTCGCCCCGGACCTCGCGCGCCATCTCGCGCCCGGGGGGCGCGCGATCCTGTCGGGGCTGCTCACGGGGCAGGCCGAGGATGTGGCGGCGGCCTATGCGGCCGAGGGGCTCGCGCTCATCGAGCGGCGCGACATCGGCGACTGGGCGACGCTGGTGCTGGGCCGGCGCTGAAAGGGCGCTGAGCGGCCCGGTGCCGTCGTGGCGCGGCCGGGGGGATGCGCCCTTGCGCCCCATTGAGGGGCGCGCGGGTGCCCTGCGGCCCCCGACGGGCGGCGCGCCTCAGACGGTGCGGCCCCCCTCGAGGCGCAGCACGCGGTCCATCCGGGCGGCAAGCTCGAGGTTGTGGGTGGCGATGAGGGCGGCGAGGCCCGTCTCGCGCACGATCTCCATGAGCACGGCGAAGACGCGCTCGGCGGTAGCGGGATCGAGGTTGCCCGTGGGTTCGTCGGCCAGAAGCAGCGCGGGGCTGTTGGCGAGCGCGCGCGCGAAGGCCGCGCGCTGCTGCTCGCCGCCCGAGAGGGCCGCGGGGCGATGATCGGCGCGCCCGGCAAGCCCGACGCGCGCGAGGAGCGCGCGTGCGCGCGCCGCCGCCTCGGCCGCGGGCGTGCCGTTGGCGCGCTGGGGAACGATCACGTTCTCGGCCGCCGTGAACTCGGGCAGAAGGTGGTGGAACTGATAGACGAACCCGATCGCGCGCCGGCGCATCGCGGTGCGCGCGGCGTCCGCCGCCCCCGTCATCGTCTGGCCGAGGATCGCGACCTCGCCGGTATCGGGGGTGTCGAGCAGCCCCGCGATGTGCAGGAGTGTCGATTTCCCCGCCCCCGACGGCGCGACGAGGGCCACGACCTCGCCCCGCGCGAGCGCGAGGTCGACGCCGCGCAGCACCTCGACCGCCTCGGCCCCGTTGCGGCGATAGGTCTTGCCGACCCCCTGAAGGCGCAGCACCTCATTCATAGCGCAGCGCCTCGACCGGGTTCATGCGCGCGGCACGTCGGGCCGGGAACCATGTCGCGACGCACGACAGCCCGAGCGAGAGCCCCGCGGCCTTCGCGACATCGACCGTGCGCAATTCGGCCGGCAGGGCATAGATGCCGCGGATCGCCGGATCCCACACGCCCCCGCCCGCGACATAGTTGACTAAGGAGAAGATCGGATCGATCCAGATCGCGAAGGCGACGCCCAGAACGACGCCTGCGGCCGTGCCCGCGACCCCCGTGACGGCGCCGCAGATGAAGAAGACGCGCAGGATCGAACCCTGCGTCAGCCCCATGGTGCGCAGGATGCCGATGTCGCGCCCCTTGTTGCGCACCAGCATGATGAGGCCCGAGACGATGTTCATCGCGGCAATCAGCACGAGGATCGAGAGGATCACGAACATCACGTTGTCCTCGATCGCGAGCGCCCGCAGGAACCCCCCCGCGCTGTCGCGCCAGGTCCAGAACACCACCTCGGGGCCCGCGGCGGCGGCGAGGGGGTCGAGCATCTCCTCGATCGCCTCGGGCTCGGCCACGGCGACGTCGATCTCATCGATCCTGCCCGCGCGGTTGAAGAAGCCCTGCGCGGCCTCGAGCGGGATGTAGACGCGGGTGCGGTCGATATCCCACCGCCCGGCGGTGAAGACATAGGCGACCTCGAACCCCGCGACGCGGGGCGAGGATCCGAAGGCGGTGCGCACGCCCGAGGGCGAGATGAGGCGGATCGTATCGCCCACGTCCACCCCCAACTCGCGCGCGAGGCCCGAGCCGATCGCGATGCCCGGCCCGAAGCCCGCCAGATCGCCCACCGCCTCCGCCCCTGTGCCGACGCGCGGGATCGCGGCCAGATCGGCGGGCGCGATGCCGTAGACGTCGGCCGCGCCGGCGCGCTCGCCGGCGGCGGCCATCACCTGGCCGCGCACGAGGGGGGCCGCGCGCAGCACGCCCGGCACCCCGCGCAGCGTCGCCGCCAGCGCGTCGGCATCGGTCAGTGTGCGATCAAGCCGGCCGGTTTCATCCATCCGCGGCAGGGCGTGGACGCTGACATGGGCATTGGCGCCAAGGATCGTGTCGACGAACTCGGCCCGGAACCCCGCCCGCACCGCGAGCGTCGCGATCAGCGCGAAGACCGCGAGCGTGATGCCCAAGAGGCTGATCCATGTCATCACGCCCACGCCGCCCTCGGCGCGGCGGGCGCGCAGATAGCGCCAGGCGATCATCCATTCGAAGGCGGCGAAGGGGGGCATGGGGCCTCGGACCGGCAGGGGCGCCGCCCCCCTCTAGCCCGCGGGGGTGGCGGCGGGCAAGGGGCGGGCGCGGAAAGACGTGGCGCGGCGCGGGGCGGGCTGCTAGAAAATCCGGAAAAACACGGAGGGACAGGTTGATGACCGACGCTTTCGCCCCGCAGAAGGCCCGCGCCGCGGCATGGTTCCGCGCGCTCCGCGACGAGATCGTGGCCGCCTTCGAGGCGCTCGAGGACAGCCACGCGCAGGGCCCGCTGGCCGACCGCCCGGTCGCACGGTTCGAGTTGCGCGAGACGCGCCGCGCGAGCGAGGACGGCTCGGATGCCGGCGGCGGGTTGATGAGCGTGATGCGCCGCGGCCGCGTCTTCGAGAAGGTGGGCGTCAACGTCTCGACCGTGCACGGCACGCTCGGGGCGCGCGCGCAGGCGGCGATGGCGGCGCGCGGCGTGCCCGGCATGGCCGATGACCCGCGCTTCTGGGCCTCCGGCATCAGCCTGGTGGCGCATATGCAGAACCCGCATGTGCCGGCCGTGCACATGAACACGCGCATGTTCTGGACGCCGCACGCCTCGTGGTTCGGCGGGGGCACCGACCTCAACCCCTGCCTCGAGAAGACCGAGGACACGGCACATTTCCACGCCACGCTGCGCGCGGCCTGCGCGCCCTTCGGGGGGGATGTCTATGACCGCTACAAGGCCTGGGCGGACGAGTATTTCTTCATCCCCCACCGGGGGCGGGCGCGGGGTGTGGGCGGCATCTTCTACGACGATCTCGCGACCGGCGACTGGGAGCGCGACTTCGCCCTGACGCGCGCGGTCGGGCAGGCCTTCCTGCCGGCCTTCGTGCCGCTGGTCGAGCGGCGGCGGGTCGCGCCCTGGGACGAGGCCGACAAGGCCGCGCAACTGGCCCATCGCGGGCTCTATGCCGAATACAACCTCGTCTATGACCGCGGCACGAAGTTCGGCCTCGAGACCGGCCACGACGCGACCGCGGTGCTGATGAGCCTGCCGCCCGTCGCGACCTGGGAGTAGAGCCTCAGGCCTCGGGCGCGGCGCCGCGTCCGCGCTTGGGCGGGGCCGCGGGGGCGGCGGCGGCTGCCGCCTCGAGCGCGGCGACGCGCGCGGCGAGCGCCTCGGCCTCGGCGCGGGATTTCAGAACCATTTCGCGCAGCGCGTCGATTTCCTCGCGGGTGGCGAGGTCACGCTCGGCCAGCCAGCGGTCGATCATGCCCTTCATCGCGGTTTCCGCCTCGGCGCGCGCGCCCTGCGCGACACCGAGCGCGTTGGTGAAAAGCTGCGACATGTCGTCGATGAACTTGGTGCGCGTCTGCATGGCCCGGCCCCCTTCGCTAGGGCCCTATATGGGCGCGCCCCGGCGCGAGGGCAAGGTTGACTTCGTCCCCGTCGCGCCCGACAACCGTCCGACCCAAGGCCAGACGCATCGGAACCCGCCCGTGACGCCGATCCCCTTTCCCGACATCTCGCCCGAACTCTTCAGCCTTCAGCTTGGCGGGCTGACGCTCGCGGTGCGCTGGTATGCGCTGGCCTATATCGTGGGGCTGCTGATCGGCTGGCGGATCATCGCGGGCACGATGCGGCGGCCGGCGCTCTGGGGGCCGGGCGGGCCGCCGATGGCGCCCGAGGCGGCCGAGTCGCTCTTTACCTGGCTCATCTTCGGGGTGCTGCTGGGCGGCCGGCTGGGGTTCGTCCTCTTCTATCAGGCCGACGCCTATCTTGCGGAGCCCTGGCGCGTGCTGCAGCTCTGGCAGGGCGGCATGTCGTTTCACGGCGGCTTTCTGGGCGTCGTCCTCGCGACCCTGATCTGGGCGCGGCGCAACGGGGTGGCGGTGGGGCGGATCGCGGATGTGGTGGCGCTCGCGACGCCGCCGGGGCTGTTTCTGGGGCGCATCGCCAACTTCATCAACAACGAGCTCTGGGGCCGGCCGACCGATCTGCCCTGGGCGGTGGCCTTTCCCGATGCGGGGCAGGTCTGCCCCGGGGTCGAGGGCGTCTGCGGGCGCCACCCCTCGCAGCTTTACGAGGCCGGGCTCGAGGGGCTGGTGCTGGGGCTCGCGCTCTGGTGGCTGGCGCGGCGGGGCGGGCTCATGCGGCCGTGGCTGCTGACGGGGGTGTTCCTCGCGGGCTATGGCGCCGCGCGGATGTTCGTCGAGACCTTCCGCGAGGCCGACGCGCAGTTCATCACGCCCGACAACCCGCTCGGCCATGTCGTCGGGCTCGGGCCGGTCGGGCTGTCGATGGGGCAGCTCCTGTCGCTGCCGATGGTCGTTCTGGGGCTCGTGCTCGTCCTCGGGGCCGTGCGCCGACCCCGGGCATGACGACCCCGCTCGGGCGCAGGATCGCGGCGCGCATCGCGGCAGAGGGGCCGATCGCGCTCGATGCCTACATGGCGGCGTGCCTCTTCGATCCCGAGGGGGGCTATTACACCACCCTGCCCGTCTTCGGTGGGGCGGGGGATTTCATCACCGCGCCCGAGATCAGCCAGATGTTCGGAGAGCTGATCGGCCTCGCGCTCGGGCAGGTCTGGCGCGATCAGGGCGCGCCGGGGCGGATCACGCTGGCCGAACTCGGGCCCGGGCGGGGCGTGCTGATGGCCGACCTCTGGCGCGCGGCGGGCAAAGTCGCGGGGTTTCAGGCGGCGGCGGACCTCTGGCTCATCGAGGCCTCGCCCCGGCTGGCCGCGATCCAGGCCGAGCGGCTGGCCCATGCCGCCCCGCGTTTCGCGACCGATGCGGCGGCCCTGCCCGAGGGGCCGCTCTATCTCATCGCGAACGAATTCTTCGATGCGCTGCCCGTCCGGCAGTTCCTCCGCACGCCCGAGGGCTGGGCCGAGACGGTCGTGGGCCTCGGCCCCGACGGCGCGCTGCAACCGGGCCGCGTGCCGGTCGCGGCGGGGCTGCCGCGCGCCATCGCCCGGCGCACCGCCACGACACCCCCCGGCACGGTCCTTGAGCATTGCCCCGCCGCGCCCGCCATCATGGCCGAGATCGCGGGCCGCATCGCCCGCCACGGCGGCGCCGCGATCGTGATCGACTATGGCGGCTGGGACGGGCAGGGCGATACGCTTCAGGCCATCGCCCGCCACCGCCCGACGGACCCCTTCGCCGCGCCGGGAACGGCCGATCTGACCGCGCATGTCGATTTCGCCCCCCTCGCGGCCGCCGCCCGCGCCGCCGGGGCCGAGGCGAGCGGGCCGGTGGCGCAGGGCGCGTTCCTCGGCCGGCTCGGGATCGGGCTTCGGGCCGAGGTGCTGGCGCGCGGTCTTGCGGGCGCGGCGCTCGCGGCCCATCGCGCGGCGACAGCGCGCTTGACCGACCCCTCGGAAATGGGGACGCTCTTCAAGGTTCTCGCGATCCACCCAAGGGGCACGCCCCCGCCACCCGGGCTGACGCCCGACGATGCCGCCGAGGAGGGCCCACCCGCATGAGCCTCGACATCATCACGAGCGATGCCCTCGCACCCGTCCGCCACGGGTTCTTCGGCCGGGGCGGGGGCGCATCCTCGGGGATCTTCGCGGGCCTCAACTGCGGCGCGGGGTCGAGCGATCAGGCCGAGGCCGTCGCGATCAACCGCGCCCGCGCGATGGCGGCGCTTGGCGCGCGCCCCGACGCGCTCGCGACCCTTCATCAGGTCCATTCGGCGCGCGTCGTGACGCTGGCCGTCCCGCCGGAGGCGCGCGCAGAGGCCGATGCGATGGTCACGCGCACCCCGGGCGTCGTGCTCGGCATCCTGACGGCCGATTGCCAGCCGGTCCTTTTCGCCGACCCCGAGGCGGGCGTGATCGGGGCGGCGCATGCGGGCTGGCGCGGCGCCCTCGACGGCGTGCTCGAGGCGACGGTCGCGGCGATGGCCGCACTCGGCGCGCGCCCCGAACGGATCCGCGCCGTCATCGGTCCCACGATCAGCCAGCGCGCCTATGAGGTCGGGCCCGAGTTCCTCGATCGCTTCCGCGCCGAGGATCCGGACAGCCTGCGCTTCTTCGCCGCCGGTGCGGGCGACCGGCTGCACTTCGATCTGCCGGGCTACGGCCTCGCGCGGTTGCGCGCGGCGGGCATCGGGCATGCCGAATGGACGGGGCATTGCACCTATGCCGACCCGGCGCGGTTCTTTTCCTTCCGCCGCACGACCCATGCGCGCGAGGCCGATTACGGCCGGCTGCTGTCGGCCATCACCCTCTGACCGCGCCGGCCCTTGCGAGGGCGCGCGCGACCCCCCACATCCCCCGCTGAGGCCCGCGAGGGCGGCGCGCCGGATCCCGGGCGCCGCGAGCGTCGGGCGCTTTGATGGAGAGACGACATGAACCTCGAGAAGTTCACCGAACGGGCGCGCGGTTTTCTTCAGGCGGCCCAGACCATCGCCACCCGCGAAGGCCACCAGCGTCTGACCCCCGAACATCTGCTCAAGGCCCTGATGGACGACGATCAGGGGCTGAGCGCGAACCTCATCCGCCGCGCCGGCGGGGCGCCCGAGCGCGTGGCCGAGGCCGTGACGGCGGCGGTCGCGAAACTGCCCAAGGTGTCGGGCGATGGAGGGCAGGTCTACATCGACCCCGCGCTTGCCCGCGTCATCGACGAATCCGAGACCCTCGCCAAGAAGGCGGGCGACAGCTTCGTGCCGGTCGAGCGCATCCTGATGGCGCTTGCCATGGTGCCGGGCAAGGCGCGCGAGGCGCTCGAGGCCGGCGCGGTGACGGCGCAAAAGCTCAACGCCGCAGTCAACGACCTGCGCAAGGGCCGCACGGCCGATACCGCCTCGGCCGAGGCGGGCTATGACGCGCTGAAGAAATACGCCCGCGACCTGACCGAGGCCGCCCGCGAGGGCCGCATCGACCCCATCATCGGCCGCGACGAGGAAATCCGCCGCGCCATGCAGGTGCTGAGCCGGCGCACCAAGAACAACCCCGTCCTGATCGGCGAGCCGGGCGTGGGCAAGACCGCCATCGCCGAGGGCCTCGCGCTCCGGATCGTGAACGGCGACGTGCCCGAGAGCCTGCGCGACAAGCGGCTGCTGGCGCTCGACATGGGCGCGCTGATCGCGGGGGCGAAATACCGCGGCGAGTTCGAGGAGCGGCTGAAGGCCGTGCTGTCCGAGGTGACGGCCGCCGCGGGCGAGGTCATCCTCTTCATCGACGAGATGCACACGCTCGTGGGGGCGGGCAAGGCGGACGGCGCGATGGATGCCGCGAACCTGCTCAAGCCTGCGCTTGCGCGCGGCGAGCTGCATTGCGTGGGCGCGACGACCCTCGATGAATACCGCAAGCATGTCGAGAAGGACGCGGCCCTCGCGCGGCGCTTCCAGCCGGTGATGGTCTCGGAGCCGACGGTCGAGGACACGATCTCGATCCTGCGCGGGATCAAGGAGAAGTATGAACTCCACCACGGCGTGCGCATCTCGGATTCCGCGCTGGTGGCGTCCGCGACGCTCTCGCACCGCTACATCACCGACCGCTTCCTGCCCGACAAGGCGATCGACCTCATGGACGAGGCCGCGAGCCGGCTGCGGATGGAGGTCGACAGCAAGCCCGAAGAGCTCGACGCGCTCGACCGCGAGATCCTGCAAAAGCAGATCGAGGCCGAGGCGCTCAAGCGCGAGGAGGACGCCGCGAGCCGCGACCGTCTGGCGCGGCTCGAGACGGAACTGGCCGACCTCACGCAGCAGTCGGCGGCGATGACCGCCAAGTGGCAGGCCGAGCGCGACAAGCTCGAGGTCGCGCGCGACCTCAAGGAACGGCTCGACCGGGCGCGGGCGGAGCTGGAAACGGCCAAGCGCGACGGCGACTATGCCAAGGCCGGCGAGCTGCAATACGGGCGCATCCCCGCGCTCGAGAAGGATCTGGCCGAGGCCGAGGCGCGCGAGGGCGACAAGCTGGTCGCCGAGGCGGTCGGGCCCGAGCAGATCGCCGAGGTGATCGAGCGCTGGACGGGCATCCCGACCTCGAAGATGCTCGAGGGCGAGCGCGAGAAGCTCCTGCGGATGGAGGAGGAGCTTGGCCGGCGCGTCGTCGGCCAGCGCGCCGCCGTCGTCGCGGTCGCGAACGCGGTGCGCCGGGCGCGCGCGGGCCTGAATGACGAGAACCGCCCGCTCGGGTCGTTCCTCTTCCTCGGGCCGACGGGTGTGGGCAAGACCGAGCTGACCAAGGCCGTCGCCGAATACCTCTTTGACGACGACAGCGCGATGGTGCGCATCGACATGTCCGAGTTCATGGAAAAGCACGCGGTCGCGCGGCTGATCGGGGCGCCGCCGGGCTATGTGGGCTACGACGAGGGGGGCGTCCTGACCGAGGCGGTGCGGCGCCGGCCCTATCAGGTCGTGCTGTTCGACGAGGTCGAGAAGGCGCATCCGGATGTGTTCAACGTGCTCCTGCAGGTGCTCGACGACGGGGTGCTGACCGACGGCCAGGGCCGGACGGTCGATTTCAAGCAGACGCTGATCGTGCTGACCTCGAACCTCGGGTCGCAGGCGCTGAGCCAGCTGCCCGAGGGCGCCGACAGCGGGCAGGCGCGGACCGAGGTGATGGCCGCCGTGCGCGGGCATTTCCGGCCCGAGTTCCTGAACCGTCTGGACGAGACGATCATCTTCGAGCGTCTGACGCGCGCCGACATGGACGGGATCGTCGAGATCCAGCTCGGCCGCCTCGCCCGCCGCCTCGCGGGGCGCAAGATCGTGCTCGAGCTCGACCGCGACGCGAAGGCGTGGCTTGCGGATCAGGGCTACGATCCGGTGTTCGGGGCAAGGCCGCTCAAGCGCGTGATCCAGCGCGCGCTGCAAGATCCGCTGGCCGAGATGCTCTTGTCGGGTGACGTGCTCGACGGCACCGTTCTACCGGTGACGGCGGGACCGGGCGGGCTTGTCATCGGGGGGCGGATGGTGGCGCCGCAGCGCGAACCGGGGGCGGGCGCACCGCCCGCGATTGTGCATTGACGAATGGGGGCGGGCCCCACGGGCCCGCCCCCCTTGCCGATCACATCGGCGGCAGGATGACCGCGTCGATGACGTGGATGACGCCGTTCG
>Ga0315900_10005689_pt1 | contig 17030 bp, 14 predicted proteins | sample LakEriMetagenome_FD_203521 | JGI IMG/M metagenome (GOLD analysis project Ga0315900, IMG submission 203521) | Freshwater fungal communities from buoy surface, Lake Erie, Ohio, United States - Buoy 12 MA114 | ecosystem: Environmental > Aquatic > Freshwater > Lake > Lake biofilm | place: USA: Lake... | reverse complement strand
ATCGAGTGCCATGAAGAAGGCAGGTTCTCAGGCTACACAGCTCACTTCAGGGCACAACAACCAAAGCCGCAAGCTGAAAAGACAGCTCACCAGCCAAATCCGGCAGGAGGTCTTTCCCCGGCTCAAGAGTCTGGGTGTCGCCAAGATCAAAGTCGAGTACTCCGGCTACGGCAATACACGGGCGATCAACTACGTCGAGTACTTTGACGCCGAAAGCCAGCCTGTGGATGTTTCGTCAGGATGGCCGGCCTGCGGCCCGATCATCGAGCATGTCGTGCATGAGTTTCTGCCTGAGAACTTCGAGGCTGGACAGGGCGGCCAAGGCGACGTCACGATCGACATTGATGCCAAGACGCTTACGGTCGAGCATGAGGAGAACTACGTCGCGGTCCGGGAAAGCACGCAGGAGTTCGACCTGTAATGGCGCACCCCTACCACCACGCTGTCTCATCAGCCAAGAAGTTCGGCGGCATCCCGGAGGAGTACCTGAAGTTTCATGACTTTCTGGACCGCTCGAAGAGCCACATGGCGGACTTCCGGCACCGAGCCCTCAGGCATCATTCCGAGGGCATCTTCCTGATGGAGGAGTTCTTCGGGATCACGACAGTGCTCTCGACCGGCCGTAGGCTCCCGGTGAGATTCATCGGCGAGCAGCACGTCCTCGAAGACCTCGGCCGGATCCCCACGGTCCAAGACTGGCTCGGCAAGATTCAGCCCGAGAGCTGGATGCTCGGAAAAGACCGCGAGCCGGTTGGGGAATAGAGGGCGGGACTCTCGTTTCCAGTTCGCCGCTGGGGCCGTTGTTTCGGGCTCTGGACGGCCTTTGGCTCCCGCCCCCTCTCGTCCCACCTGCCGCCCGTCATGCAGGTTTCTCGAAGCTTCTGAGGGCGTATCTGGGGCCCTGCCCCCTGCCCCCGCCGACAAAGCGGCGGGCATCGCGCTGGTTTTCCACTTTCCCAGATTTTCCCAATGTTCCCGCCATTTCGTTCAACCCCACGGATACAGATATCAATGGCCAAATCCACTGCCTCCACTCCCAGGCGATCCAAGACCGGCACGCCGCCGACGCTACCCATACTCGCCGCCCGGCTCCGCGAATTGGTGTCGGCGGCTTTCTCCGCAATCTGGGTCCAAACTCAGGAGCCACACGAAGCCGCCCGGGAAATCGGTGACCTGTGCCGTGCCGAGAACTGGCGGCTTGGCATCTGGAACTGCGACTCCGGGGTCCAGTTTCCGGCCGAGCAGCTGAACATGCCAGGCGTGACCGATGCCCAAGACCCGCTCGCCGTCGTCCGGGCCATGCCGCAGGTTTCACAGGGCTCGGGCACGACGGTTCTCATATTTGAAAACCTGCACAGGTTCCTGGGCAGCGTGGAACTCGTCCAAGCTGTCGCGAGGCAGGCTATCGCGGGCAAGAACAACCGAGCATTCATCATTGTGCTTGCCCCGCACAGTCAGATGCCGGTCGAACTCGAAAAGCTCTTTGTGTGCGTGGACCATGAACTGCCCGACCACGCCCAGCTCGAGGACATCGCTCGGGGAGTCGCCACTCAAGACGGGGAACTTCCCAGCGGCGACGAACTGGGGCGAGTAATCGACGCAGCCAAGGGGCTGACGCGCAGCGAAGCCGAGAACGCCTACTCCCTGTCGCTCGTCCGGCACGGCAGGCTCCAGCCGGACACGCTTTGGGAAATCAAAGCCGGGCAGCTCAAAAAGAGTGGTCTGGTCTCGATCCACCGGGGCGATGAATCCTTCCAGCAACTGGGCGGCCTCGAGAATCTCAAGGCTTTCTGTCTCCGAGCTATGCGTCGTCAGGGCGAATCCCAGCCTGACCGGCGGCCCCGTGGCGTCCTGCTGCTGTCTCCTCCGGGCTGCGGCAAATCCCAGTTCGCGAAGGCCCTGGGCAACGAGACTGGCAGGCCCACTGTGGTGCTCGATGTCGGCAACCTGCTCGGCTCGCTTGTGGGCCAGAGCGAGTCCAACGTACGTGCGGCGCTGAAACTGGCTGACGCAATGGCGCCATGTGTTCTGTATGCCGACGAGGTTGAAAAAGCGCTCGCCGGAGCCACTTCGTCTGGCCAGACCGATTCGGGCGTAACGGCGAGGCTGTTTGGCAGCCTGCTGACCTGGCTGAACGACCATACGAGTGACGTGTTCTTCATCGCAACGGCCAACGACGTCTCGAAGTTGCCGCCGGAGTTTGCCCGGGCTGAACGCTTCGACGGCGTGTTCTTTCTGGACCTGCCTGGCAAGAAGCAGCGAGAGGCCATCTGGGGTATCTATCTGGGCCAGTATGGGCTCGACGCCAACCAGCCCAAGCCTGACGACACCAACTGGACCGGGGCTGAGATCAAGTCGTGCTGCAGGCTGGCGTCGCTCTTGGACGTGCCGCTCGTTCAGGCGGCCCAGAACGTCGTACCTGTGGCTGTCACTGCGGGGGACAAGATCGAGCACCTCAGGCAGTGGGCATCTGGCCGCGTTCTTAGTGCCGACCAACCGGGTATCTACTCGCGACAGGAGAACCCAGTTGAGAACCCACGGGTGCGTCGGGTCATACGAGAGCCCGGGGTGAACTGACCCTCACCTACGCGGCTTCTTCTTCAACGGGGGCCTGCGCGGCGGAGGCTTCGGACTGAAGCGGTGTCTTTCGTCCGGCCCCTCGTCATTCTCGATGGGGCCGCGGCCGACGTCTTCCACGACCTCATAGTGCTGCACGTCAAACCACTGCTTGAATACCTTTAGGCTCCGATCCTTGGGCCACACGTCTACGTCCGTGTACCAGCCCTCCAGTTCTCGGCAGAAGATTTCCTCGCAGACCTTCTTTAGGACCTTTTCGGCGTCCGCAGGGTCCTCATAGTCCGGCACGAGATAGAGCGTCGGCCCCATCTGATCCAGCGTCACTTCAGGGGCGTCGTCGTAATCGACCGCTCGCAGCCAATCGCAGAACGGCTTCTTCGGTCGCACGATCACGGCGCTGCGATTGAGCATCGGTGAAATCCAAGGGCTAGCGGGCTGGGACTGGTACCACGCCAACAGGTTCCCGCCCGCAGCCCTGGCCCGCAATCCATCCTCACGGAGACCCAGTCTTTTCATGTCCACAGCAACGACCACAGAGGCAACCACCGGCCAAGCCCAGTTTCGCCGGTCGGCAATACAGCCCACCAATACGAACAACGCGACAAGTACACAGGAACGCAACGCCGCCAACAGGCTTCGGGCGACGATGGCGGCCGTCAAACTCAGCTTCACGTGGCTCGGTGTCCGGAAGACCCTGGCTCCAGAGCAGCGGAGCACGGCCGCCCGAGCGTTTCATGCCGACCGCGAACTTCTTTCGGCCAGCAAACTCATCCTCGACACCAAGAACCCCGCCTACCGTGCCGTGGCTGCCGTCCGGTCTGAGGCATCTTCCTATTGGCGGACAGTCACGCTGCCGTTCCCCGAGGCTGGCATTCGGCTCCTCCCGCAGAACTCGCTCGGCATGTTCGCAAGCACCATGCAGACGTACCGAGACAGGCTCCAAGAGGCCGCCAGAGAGCTCAGTGCTCAGTACGACGCGATCAAGAGTGAAGCCCAGCGACGACTCGGCACGCTGTTCAACGCCAGCGACTACCCCACCACGCTCGACGGTCTGTTCGACATGGAGTGGAGCGTTGTCCCCATCGAGCCCCCGCAGTACCTCGTCGCGTTGAATCCCGACGTATTCCAGCAGGAGCAGGCCCGGGTCCGTGAGCGATTCGAGAATGCCGTCGAACTGGCCGAGCAGGCTTTCGCCGTGGAACTCCAGCGGCTCACGGCCCATCTAGCGGAACGGCTCACTGGGCTTCACGACGGTCAGCCCAAGGTGTTTCGGGATTCGGCCGTAGAGAACCTGCGTGAGTTCTTCGAGCGGTTCCGGCGGCTGAACATTCGGTCTAGCCCCGAGTTGGATGCCCTCGTCGAACAGGCCCAGCAGACGATCACGGGCATCGAGCCGCAGACGCTCAGGGACTCCAACAGGCTCCGGCAGATGGTCGCCCGGGACTTCGAGCAGATTCAGGCGGCCGTTGGAGACCTGCTCGTCGATAGGCCACGGCGAAACATTCTCCGGCGCGGGCAGACGGGAGCGGGAGCATGACCAAGGAGATGGAGTTGGTCGTTGGCAGTGATGGTGGCGTCCGGTGTATCTATGACGAGGCACTAGACCTGCGGGAGATCGGCAAGTTGCAGATCACGCGGGCGAGCCACGTCGAGCCAGATCGAGACGGCTACTGGTGGGCGGACATGGAGCCCTCGGGCGGGCCGGTGCTGGGGCCATTCAGCAGCCGGACGGAGGCGTTGGGGGCGGAGAGGGAGTGGTTGACGAGCAACGCACCCACCGCTGGAAGTATCCGTACTGCGCCGCGAACACATGCGGGGAAGCGTCCGAACGAAATGTCACGATGGTGATAGCGGTGCTCTACCAACCAGAGATGCGCACACGTAGCCGAGCAAGATGCCGATTGCCAGCCAAGCAAACTTAACAAGAGAGTCCGTGACCGTCCCCCACGCAGATGTTCGCCAGAGATAGTCCGTTAAGTCGGCGAGTTTTCCAATCCCGGAAACGGTTATGCCGCACATGAAGAGGACTGTTGTGCCCTCACTGAACTGCGAGCCTTTGCAGACGGTGCCTATTTCGCCCGTGACAAAACCCGCCTTCTGCAACTCAAGAAATTCGGTCTGAAACGGATACGTCTCCCACTCGAACTCGTTGCCGTGAGGGGATGACACAGCCGCCATCTGTGTCAGAACATCTACGTACCGCCGCATCTTCTTGCGAGCGGCACGTCGTGGGGAATCCTGCTTCAACCATTTAGTAAACGCCGTGAACACGTCCGTGGTCCTCTAGGCAAGCGATCCGTCCATGAAAAGCAGAACGTACTCCAGTCTACCGCAAGCGGTGACTGTTACGCCGCTACCGCCCCGAGTCAGCCGCTGGCGTTAGCCTGACGATGCACGCAGCGTTCCATCCTGTATCAATTGGATGCGCCCGCTGATCTTCCCGCGACTGGCCCTCTCGTCTCCCCGCCCGCCCCTCTGGCTGCCGGGCGTGTTTCCCTTCTTCCGGCTTGCTGCGTTGGCGGCCGGTGTCCCTGTGTTTCCTGTCCCTTTTTCCCCCTTCCTAGGAGATGCTCTGTCATGAGTGACCTCGAACTGATCGACGCCGTGGCCCACAAGACCGGCGAAGACTCCCACGAGATTCGGCGCCGGGGCTTTACGCTGACCGGCCCCGATAACGCTGGCCTGGAGCCGGAGTGCCTGCTGGACGTGCTGCTGGTCGACCTCGATGAACTCGGGACCGTTGACTGGGACGCGCTCGGCTACGGCTGTCGGGCGCCGTTCTTTGACGCCAGCACGAAGGCCCGGAAGAAGGCCAATGCCAGCAGCAGGAAGCAGGCGGCCCGAGCGGCGTGACCTGCTGACTGGCTCGAAGACTCCAAGCGACCCCAGCAAGCGGCGGGCGTGGAGTGTGGCGGAGGTGCCCAAGCCTCCCTGCACCCACGCCCGTCGCTTTTCACCCCATTCCCAACCAACAGGAACTTCATCCCCATGTTGAAACTCCACGCAGGCGTCTCGAAGAAGGTCGGCTTGCCCGGCTTCTCCAGCGCCTCGGCCAGCTGCACCATCGAGGCTGAACTCGATTCCAGCCTGCTCCAAGACCACGAGGGCTTTCAGATCGTCGTCCAGCGGGCCTACCAGTCGTGCGAGAAGGCCGTACAGGACCAGATCGCCCGGCTGACCCATGACGACCAGAGCGACGCCAGCCAGCCGCAGGAAGTGATCGAGGTCCGCACCAGCCCGGCTACCAGCGGCGCCACGGTCACGACCAACCGTGTCGCCTTCCGTGACGCGCCCAGCCCCCGTCCCGCCACGGCTTCGCAGGTCAAAGCCATCCGGGCCATCGCCGCTCGTCGGAAGATCGACCTCGTGGGGCTACTCCGGGAGCGCTTCGGTCTGACCAACGCGGATGAACTTGGCATCCGGCAGGCGAGCAACCTCATCGACGAGTTGAAGTCCGACGAGCCGACCACCAGCCCCAGCACGAACGGCCACGCGAACGGCAACGGGTCTGGGGCCTACGCCGTGACTGGAGGTGTTCGATGATCGCCGGGGCTGACCTCCTGCCGGTACTCAAGCCCGAGAAGCCCGCCAGCACGAATCCCGCCAACGAGGTCGCCGAGAGACTCACCGGCCGGGACTACGTGAGCTGGTCGGCGATCTCGACGTTCCGGACCTGCCCGCTGAAGTACAAGTTCCGGTACATCGACGGCCTGCCCGAAGAGAGTGTTTCCAGTGCCCTCGTGTTCGGCACCGGGATTCACACGGCCGTCGAGCAGCACTACCAAGCCCTTCTATCCGGCGACCCCAAGCCCGACCTCGAAGCCCTGCTGTTCGCCTACCGCTCCGCATGGCTGCCGCACGAACCGGACGCGATCCAGTTTGGGAGCTCGGAGACACGGGCCTCGCTGGATGCTCTGGCCGCGCGGATGCTCACGGCATTCTTGGCCAGCCCTACGGCGAGCGTTCAGGGCAGAGTTCTGGGCGTCGAGGAGGAGATTCGCGGCACGCTAATCGAAGGCGTGCCGGATCTGTACGGGAGGGTCGACCTGCTGACCGAGGACTCCGACACGCTGGTGGTAACCGACATTAAGACCAGCCGCGGGAAATGGAGTCAGGAGCAGGTCGAGGATTCAGGTGAGCAACTCCTGCTGTACTCGCACTTGGCCAGCGAGATCAGCCCGGGGAAGAAGATCGCGACCCGGTTTCTGGTCCTGACGAAGACCAAGGAGCCGGTCATCGAGGAGCACGTGCGGGAGGCCGAGCCCGGGAATGTGAAACGCACCTTGGCGGGCGTGGAGCGTGTCTGGCGGGCCATCGAGAGCGGCGTGTTCTATCCGGCCCCTTCTACCGTCTCGTGCTCGTCATGCGGCTATCGCACGACCTGCCGGGCTTGGGCAGGGTGACGGCAAGAGTGAGCGGCCGGGGTTGAAACACACCTCGGCCGCTTTTCTTAGCTATTGGAAACTACCGACAAAACGACAGGTCCTAAAGAATGCGGTATCAGTCATTCGTCTTCCTCAACCTCATCATCGTCTTCGCTGTCTTCCTCGTCGTCATCTTCCCATTCTTCCTCGGCCTCATCTTGCTCTGGGTCAGGATCTTCGTCGTACGGTCCCCCATCTTCGATTCGCGTCACATCCCCATCGGCATCAACTATGTAGCGAGCATAGCAGTCATCGTGAGGGCACATGGTGACGCCAGACTCCATAACGTCCCATTCCTCACCACACTCATCACACACTAACTCCACAGGAGACTCGAACTCGACATCGCCTGAGTCCTGATCGTCGTCCTCATCCTGCTCCTCGTCTTCTACTTCCTCGTCCTCTTCGTCTTCATCGTATTCCTGCTCATGCTCCTCTTCCTCGTCGTCTTCGTCTGAATGCTCCTCCTGGTCTTCCTCTTCATCTTCCTCTTCGACATCATCCTCTGTTTCACTGCCTTCGGTCACTGCTTCATCAGTGAAATACTCCAGTACATCTCCATCCGCATCGATCCGAAATCGCACACCACACTCCGGATTGCAACATTTCAACACGCCTTCCTTGGAGGCTTCCGTAATGGTGTTGCATTTTTCACAGCATGCCTGCAGCAACGCCGTGCCGTTGTGGGAGTTACCCGAACCTGATCGCCGTGAGTCGCTGGCCACATAGAATGCGTAAAGTCCGTTTATGGCTGTGTCCGAGATCTCGCCCGTGGACTCCTGCGAAAGCCGCACCCCGACGCCGTTACAGCCTTCAATGACGCACTTTTCGACCTTCAGAGTGCTCTTCTTGTCGGCAGCCATGCCGTTGGAGCCACACTCGTGCACTCTGCTTGCACTAACCGTGGCCTTCGAACGGTCGCAGGAATACACCCCGCTCTGCTTCGCTTCACGCACTTGGCAATGATCGAGCGTGGCAGAGCTTTCAGCCTGCACAATGATCGCCGAGCGAGTGGCTGACTGCCCGATCTCGCAGTGCCGCAAAATAGCCTGGCATTTCTGGAACACTGAGACGCAGAATGACTCGCTATGGAGGAAACGCGAGCGATCGCAAGTCACGCTTGAGCCGTCAAAGACACTCAGGCATTCCTGGCCGAATGCATGCAACGTGGAATCTTCGATGGTTGCGGCACTACCCGTGCTCACGTGCATCCCATGTGAAGCTCCAGCCGAAATCACACATGCCTGCAAAATAACGCTACTTTTTTCGCTGACCTCGACCTGAGAGAACTCGGCTCCTCCGTTGCCACTGAACTGGGTGTGACGTATCCGTGCCAATGCGGCTTCGTCGAGAACCACGCCGTGCATGCTGTTTCGTACGATTTCGCAGCCGGTGATTCGGTTTTTAGCGTTTGAACGGACCTGAATTCCAAGGCCGCGGTTGTCACGGACTGCGGTATCTTCGCACCGCAACTCGCCCTTCGGGCTGACGGCGATGCCTGCAGCACCGCAGTCGTGCACGTCACAAGAGCGAACGGTGCACCATGCATCGTCACGAATCTCAATGCCTTGCCCTTCGCAATCCGAAATAGTGCTGCCCTCGACAACGGCCTCGGCACCATCAGTGGCCCACACTCCCCAGCGGCAACCTGTGAGCGAAACGTGGTGCATTGAGCAACTTGCAGCAGCCCCCGTGGCAAGCACGGCTGCGGACGCCGGGCAAGTGATCGCCAGATGTTGAAGAACAAGACGCCCCTGGCCTGCGACCACTGCAGGGACCTGCTTCTCGTCCGAGGTCTTGCGACGGCGGATGGAGACGTTCCGCACCACCGCATAGGCGGTCCGCATGACCACACAGGAAACGTTGTCCGGGGGGGCAATAATGATGTCATGCCCGTTGCCCTCCCCAACAATCTCCAAATCCTTGTCGATGACCACTTGCTCCGCATAGAGGCCCGGGTAGACAAGGATTCTGCTACCGGGCTTCGCCTTTCCAATTGCTTCGCCGATCGAATGACAATGCTCCGGTCCAATCTTCGAGACGATCAGGGCTGGTGAATGCGACGCCGGAACAGGAATGGCGTTGTAGGTGGCCGGCGACCCTGTCGCCTGCCAAAGCGGCCCTGACTGGGTCGTAACGTCATGCGTGATGACGCCGAGGGCGATTGCCCAGGAATCGACTGCCCACGTCGCGGCCGTGGCTTCAATGCCCACACCGTCACGCAACCGCTGCAAGAGCCGCCCCTGAAGGCTTGGCCACGGAGGCAGGGGCGTAATGAGCAGATCCTGGGGGATCTGCTCTCTGATCGCGATCAGAAGCAGCTTCATCTCCTTCGTCGATGGCCCGCAGAAGTCACGAAGCAGGGCTTCGCAACGCAAGACATCGTGCACGATCGACTGCCCCTGCTGAGCAATCAAGTCACAGAGGCGTTTTCGTATGTGTTGATCCATGCGACTCAGGAGTGCGCAGCCGATCGCCCGCTAGGGCACGAGCGTCCCTTCCTTGCCTGCCATGTTGACCCGGATACCGGCACTCAGCGGCATAGACTTCGCCGGTGCCACCTCCATGCTGCGCCCGTCGGCTCCCCAGGCAGCCCAAGGAGAGTCCGTAAGGTTGCGAATGCCCCAGACCGCCGGGTTCGCCGGATTCTGCACAACCTCGCCGATGACTTCAGATGCCACCGATTCCGGGCAAAAAGGGTCCACGTGTCGACGGTGAATCTTTGCACCTACCGTAAGCAACACATAGGTCTTTCCGCCGGGATGCTCGAACAACAGCTTCGGTGGCAAGCGTATCGGGGCCTTACAGTTCCAGCAGTGCAGTTCTTGGAGAGTGGCATCCCACAAATTGACTGCTTTGCATCCACTGCACGACACGCAGTTGTCCTTGATCTGCAGGAAGACCTCCTGCCATTGCCCTTCCGTTACGCGATCCCCGGGGGAGTGCAAACCGGTCGTGAATGCCCGCATGAAGAGGTCCTTTGCAGGCTTTGGACACATCTGCCACCGCTTCTCGCAGACCTGGTATGCGGGGTCATTCGGCAGACGATTCGACCTGTCGACGGGGTCGTAAACGAAAACCGGCGAAGTGCCGTAGACCTTGGTGAATGCGGGCCGATCCCACATTCGAATCTGGTACTCCAGCTCCCCGTGCAGCGGGTGATGCCACATCCAGAGTTGAAAAAGCAGTACCGCCAACGAGTGCAGGTCGGTATCTGTTGAGGGATGTCGTTCGTCTTGGCGCACCAACTCCGGAGCCATGTACTCGGGAGTACCCCAGACCTGGCAGCTCGACTGTCGATTGACGCCTACATTGTCGTTATCGCAGATCAACACATCGCCGCTGCTGGGATCAAACATGAGATTGCCACGGGAAATGTCCCGGTAGCAGCGACCGCTGAGATGAAGGGCCCGGTAACTATTTACGATCTGAAATGACGCCTCCGCCTGGGCATCCAGCCCCATAGCAGGCTTGCGTCGGGCCCACACCTCGCCAAGTTCCGCATAACGGCCCTTATCGATGACCGGCATTGCATATCCAAACTGCACGACACCGGTGACCGTCACCAAGTCCGTTGGCCAAATGAACCGCTGGCCGGCAGGGCCTCGAGGGGGACCGCTTTTGACGAGATCGCGTATCGCCGCCTTCTGATCGTCGGTTGATTGCTGCGGGTTGTACCACTTCACCGCGTGGGAGCCGTGCGGGCCATCGACAAGATAGACAGCACCTTGCCCACCCTCACCCAGCTTGCGTTTCACCGTCAGAAGCGTTCCCATCCCCTCCGCGGTCAACTGCTGGCCCTGCTTCAACGACATCGACATTCCCTCCTGTGACTTGAGGCTCCGTTTCCGCGGAAGCCGTATCCGTTTCGCTCATGACTGGCTCTTGCTGCCTGTTCGACGGCCTCGGCGTTAGCATCAGGATCGCCAAAGAGACGTCGTCGCCCGAAGCAGTTGCATACCGGTCGAGCCAATCTGGGAGATACGCGTCAATGGTTGACGCCCCGTGCTCCGCAGCAAGGCTCTGGACGCTGCTGAGAAAACGCGACAACTCTCCATCGTTAGGAAATGCGTTTGTGACGCCATCCGTGGACAGCACCAATGTGCGTCCATCGCTTATGTCGATGGATGCGGTTCGCCACCTTAGATGTGCCTCGGCACCGCACAGCGAGTCGGTCACACTGCCGATGTCAAGCACTTCAAGAGCAAGAGGCTGTTCGACTGTCCCATCTTCGTGCACAACGCCAATGAGTCCGTCACCCAACTGCCCCACTACAGCCGTCCCGCCAAAAGCAAACGCCACCAGCAGTGTCGTCCCATATCTCGCAACCACGTCCGCCCGTGCTGGTTCATCGGGCAACGACGCGACGCCAAGCCGCGATACTGCGTCTCGCTCAACGCTCTGTCGCCACTGGCGGACGATGCGACGCGGGAAGTCATTCTTAAACTCGGCAATCAAATGGGAATCCAAGCCCTTTTCGAGGCATACGCCGTAGAACTCGATCAGATCGGCGATCGCCGCCTGAACTGCAATTCGCGAGCCATGCTGGCTCTGGTCGTGGCGGTCATCTCCGTGACCATCTGCGACGGCTGCAATAAGGCATGAGCGACCGGCAACGTTGCTTGACCAGACGGCCGAGGCATCTTGGCAGGGCTTGCCATCCCGGACGTGCGATGGCCCAATCCTGCTGCAAGCTACAGCCCATGTACCCGCCCGGGGCCGGATATGTGACACGGCAGCCACCTCCTGTAAGGCACGCTGCTAAAACACATCCGCAGGGCCGAACACGAGCTCCGGTCCAGGCGGAGCCGGCAGGTCCACGTTATGGTTAGCGGGCCCCGGACCACCGCCCTTACTCTTAGCGGCAGAGGCTCCAATGGTGCCTGCCACGCTTGCCCATTGGATATAGGTGATGAGCTTCTGAGGGGTGTCCGCCTTCAGAAGTCCGATCTCTGGGTGAGTCACGAATTTGAGAAGTTCCTTCTCGTTGTAGTCAGCTGCATCGCCAATTGCGATTGCCAACCGGACAGCTCGCTTCCCCCATGGCAGGTTGTTGAGTTCGGAAATTGCGGCGTCGTACTCGGCCTGAGGATCGGTGCAGAAGCCGTCTGAAATCAGAATACAGACCGGAGGAAAGCCTCGCGGCGGCATCTTCTCCATCGTAAGCTCGGACGCGAGAAGCCGTAGTGCTTTGGCGGTTGAGGTACCTCCTGCCGTGGACAGCTCTGGCCATACGTAGCTGTCGATGGGCTTGGCCGCTGATCCGCCATGCCAGTCAGCGTGGTCGGAAAACTTGATGGCCCGCACCATGATTTCCACTTCTGGATGCGATGCCACCGCCGAACGCACCGCGGGGATAGCTTCCCTTATGGCTTGGTTCAGCGTCGCAATCTTTGTTCCCGACATTGACCCTGAGTAGTCCGCAATCCAGAAGAATTGCAGTGGGCGTCTAGCGATCTCTCCACCAGGCACCGGAATCGGGTTCGACACAGGGTGGCTCCGTCGTTTCCAAAAACAAAAATCGAACTCTCCGCTCGCCGGCACGTTCCGCCGAGTCGCTAAAAAGGAGTTAGAGGGGAATCATACATCCCCCACCGGGGGAGGAAAACCGCCAGGCAAATACCGGGCTCGCGACGGCGGCTACCGAGCCATAATGCCTCATCGCATGGCTGCGTTCGCCCGCCGGTCCGCAGCGCAGAATCGCTGCGTTGCCATCAAGAATGGCATGCGTCAGCCGGATTCACCTGCGTGAGTCCGCAGGTGCTTCATAGCTATAAGGTGGCCGGCTCTGTCTACGCGACGACAGCGGGCATCATCTGGTTCCTCGCCTCGTAGTCTGCCCACTCGCGCTGTTGCGTACTCCTCGAGTGAGCAATTGAGAAGCGTCGCCAGGCGATCGCTGCCCTTGCGCGTATGGGGGACGCTCGGATGACGAAGGTGTTGGTGCCTTCACAATTAGTCGGCCGAGCACTGCCCGGCATCACACGTGTGCAGTTTGATAATGAAGCTATGCGGAACGCTGCTATTGCAGCCAGGTTTTGAAGTTGCCCGAGACGAATCCACCGGAAGCAACTGGCCAAATCACCGTTCCGTCCTCAAAAGCGCGGAATGCTTCTGCTTCGTTTCCAACGTTGCCATGCCTTGCCGCCGCTACGATTTTTCCCTGTGGGTCGACGACTGCCATGCAGTTCCGGAAAGAAACGATCACATGCCCACTTGGGGTTTCGTAGATGCCACGGGAACTAAAGGTGCTAAAGTCGTTGCTGTCTCGACGATTAAGCTCGTCGAGATCTGCTTCCCAGACGACACCTCCGTCTGGTCCCAGCCTGCTGAGCCGCACCGAGCGATCCGCAAGTGAGAGGACGATAAGGTGGTTGCCTTTGGCGTCTCGTGCGTCAACGCATAAGCCGAGTTGCCGACGAAATCTTTCCTTACCACCCACGTTCGTCACGACAACTTCAGCGTCATTGGTCTGCCCCTGCGTAACGATCGCACCATCCGACAAGACCGCCCGCACGTTATGGAAATTGTCGACCCCACCATCGGGATTGCATGGAATCACAGATAGCACTCTGCCGTCAGCCCCAAAAGAGACAACTGCACGCAACGCGGACTTGTCCCCGCCACTTACCATTCCCGCGATGTGCCCAGTGTCGTTGAAAACGAATCCGTTGAATTCGCCCCAATATCGATTTATGTACTCAAATGAGTCATCCAGTTGCCAGCGCAGCGGCCCGCCCGCCGTATAACCCCATTCGCGCTTGCCGTTCTTGCGGTAGATGAACAGGCGATCGCTTAGCACCTTGTGCACTTCAGAATTCGGCTCTTTTGGCCGGTCGAAGGGTTTTCCCTGCACGACACATGATCCTCCGGCGCTGGGCCCCGCAACGTCCATCTCCTCGTAGGGTTCGGTCTCCCAAAGTTGTTTCCCGTCGGGCCCGAGGGCGATGATCCGCTCTTCGCTACCACGCGCGACCCTCAGGAATGCAACACCATCACGTCCCCCAAACAGCGATTGCAGGCGATGAGACAGGCTGGGGACTTCGCCGTCCAGTTTCTGATCGCCGACAACCTTGCCGCTGTCATCACGAACTACGACCCTGATTCGCTGCCCCGACACATTGCCTGCAGAGAGTACCCGCTTGTCATCCATGACAACCGAGTGCGAAAGTTGCTTCTCGTCACCGCTGACGGTAAGCGGGAACATCAACGCGGACCCCCACGTCGTAAGCTTGGCGTGCGTAGCTATGGAAAGCGGCGTCTCTCCACGCTTGTTTTTGGCAGCCAACGCGCTTTCTTTGATAAGGCCTCGCATCGTTTCCGCAAGGACCACTTTCTCTTCGGGGGACGGCTCTCGTCCCTGCGATGCTGCAAGCCTCACCACACTATGAAGAGGGGTATCACCTTCGGAGTTTGCTGCATTGATGTCTGCCCCAAGCTGTACAAGCTTTGCGAACAAGGGCAGGACTGGGTTTCGGAACTTGTCGCAGTAGTGAAGCACGTTGTTTCCGGCTTTGTCCTTGCCGCGCACCGCCTCCTTCGTGAGCAGCGGCTGAAGCGTCTCGGCTTCGCCGCTGACCGCATACATGAGTGGCGTCCGCCCTTCCTTGTCTTGGGATTTCAAGCCATGCCCCTTGGATGCGAGGTAGGACACGGCCTCTTCTTGAGCATTCAGGATTGCGTGCACCAGAGGCGTGCGGCCGAGATCGTCGGCGACGCCCCAATCCACACGGCAGGCATCTAGCGTCTGCAGAACTTTCTCCTGCTCCTGCTTGCCGCCCATGCTCTTGAACCAACTGGTCAGCATCATTGCGCAGCCAGCGGGGAGAAACTCGCGCTTGCCGTACTCCTTCCCATTGGTGGGCTGCTTGCGCGCAAAGCAATCCGTGATCATCGCTGGATTGCGGCACTGCAACGCGTAATAGAGTGCGGGTGCATCATTCGACAGCGTGTCACTACCAACCGTGTGGAGTGCTTTGACGATCTGATCGCGTGCAGCTGCGTCTTTTGGCAGCAACAGCAGTTGAGAGCATAGATCCTCGGTTACGTCGTCCTTGTTGAGTGGCATTTCCAAAAGGGCAAAGTACACAAGCCACTCGGCCGCGCGACGCAAAGACGCTTCTTTCTCGGCGAGGTCTGCGAGAAGAGCCTTATCGCGAGCAGTCTGGTTTTCCTCCGGTTTCCCGGCCATCACCAGCAGCGGGACGTTCTCGTACTTTGTGCCATCGAGAGAGAAGGACACGCAGTGAGAGCAGGTCACTGGAATGTAGAAACTCTTCGTGGCAAGTGGCCCACCTTCAGCTTGAAGGAGGCAATTGTTTCCGGACCAATACGCCAGATAGAGCTTGTCAGACAGAGGCTCCTTTATGCTCAGGGACAGCGTTCGGGGGCATGCCATGAGCGCTTTTAGCTCGCCTTCGTAGGACTTCACAGCCTCCTCAGCGGATCGGGGCACTCGGGACGTGCTGCGATCAAGGTCTTTTGGCAGAAGCACTGGCGTGCTGCTTGGCCGCGTGAGTCGGTTTGTGAATTCGCCCGCCTTGAAATTGATCTGTGAAAAGTCCTCCGCAAGGATCACCGGATAGGTAGGGCTGAGAGGCGACAGCTCCCTGGGCTTTGGCTTTTCGGCTGAGGTAGCCGTTGTCGGTGTTCCGGCTCGCGGCTCCGGTGACCTCGCGCTCTCCGCAAGCCGAGATTTTTCCTGGAGTTCGCGCTCGCGGCGAGCCAAATCTTGTTCGCGAGCCTCAACCTCCCGTGTCTTGGCTTCGGCTGCGATTTCTTCTCGCTTCCGTTCAAGGTCTTCTTTCACAGCAGACAATTTCTCGGACAGGCCAAGCGAGGGTTCTTTCGAGGCAACGCTCGATTGCTGTGCGCGCGGCGCAGAGCCGCCGAAAACCATCCGGCCAACGGATCTGGCCGTGACCGCAACCAGTAGTGCCGCAAGGCACAGTCCGGCGATCGCGGCACGGCGTGGGGTGAGAAAGCCGACGGCACTTGCTGCCCCTAACGCCTCTATCTCAGTACTCAGTTCCTTGGCCCGCGACTTCGCACTCTCCAATTCGGGGACCAACTGCTTCGGAACGGCTTTGTCGCCGTATTTCTCAACAGCGTCCTTGCCGAGAGCTACGTATGCCGCCTGGATCTGCATCGTTGCAGCAGCGTCGGATGACGCTTTAGAAGCCTTTTGAGCAGCCGCCTGAGCGAGCTGTTTCGCTTTCGCCGCGAACCCCTCGGCTGGTGCGGTCGCGGGTTCTTCGGGCTTGGTGGCAATTGCGGCTTCAAGTGCCCGAATCCTGTCTCGATGGGGTAGGAGGTCAGGTGGAAGCTTCTCTAGCCCGACAATTCTCTTGCCGATGGCGTGGTAGAGCTTCGGCAGCGTGACATTGTTGAGTGTCGCGAGAGCCGCTTGCTTTTGGGCGAGTTGGGCCGCCGTGCCAAAAAGCTTCTTGACTGCGGCAGCGTTCTCTTTCAGCCGTGAATCAGCCATGCTGGTTCTCCCTGTCTCTTGGCGGTCTTGAAAATCATGGACGTACTAGGGTGAACGTCACGAAGTCGTTTGAGTTGGATGCGTTGCTGAACTTCAGTCGGTGTTGGCCGGGCCCAGTGCTCTCCACCGAAACAAGGTCACTGGCTGCATTGGTGTTGCCTTCATGGATCACTGGAACTGAGCCATTCGGTTCGGTTGCCCACGCGAAAGCCGGAGTACTAAGCATGGGCGTGAGATTTGTCAGGGTTATTACCCGCCACCCCTCGGTGTTGGGCTTGTCTGGCAGAGGCCACCACGCGATGTCGTTGATGAGCGTCGGGCACTCGTGGGAGAGATCGTCGGAAACACCCATGAAAGACGCATATTCCCACTGAAGCCCCTCGGATTTCAGGAGCAAGTACTTCTTAGCGTTAGCTGTGTCCTTCCGGCAAGCCTGCGAATTCTCGGCGGCGTGAGGGTTGCCGGGGGCCGCATCAGGGCTCAGAGCACGTCGAGCTCGCCGTCGCCGTAGCGTTCGGCTGTCTCGAGGCGGCTGCAGAGTT
>Ga0315900_10005687_pt1 | contig 17036 bp, 10 predicted proteins | sample LakEriMetagenome_FD_203521 | JGI IMG/M metagenome (GOLD analysis project Ga0315900, IMG submission 203521) | Freshwater fungal communities from buoy surface, Lake Erie, Ohio, United States - Buoy 12 MA114 | ecosystem: Environmental > Aquatic > Freshwater > Lake > Lake biofilm | place: USA: Lake... | reverse complement strand
TCCGCGACGTGCTCGACATGCTGCGCGAGGCCGTGGCCCGCGGGCCGCTCGCGGCGGTGCTCCACGCCTTCACGGGCACCGCGGCCGAGGCGGCCGAGGCGCTCGACCTCGGCTGCCATCTCGGCTTCGCGGGGATGGTGACCTTTCGCTCGTCGGCGGCGCTCCGCGAGGTGGCGAAGACCGTGCCCCTGGAGCGGCTGCTCGTGGAGACCGACAGCCCGTTTTTGTCGCCGGAGCCGCTGCGCGGGAAGCGGAACGAGCCGGCGAACGTCGTCCATACGGCCCGCTGCCTGGCGCTGGCGCGGGGCGAGCCCTTCGAGCAGTTCGCCGCCGTCACCACCGCCAACGCCCGCCGCGTGTTCGGGGGCGGCAGGTAGCGGGTTCCGCCCACCGGCCCCGTCCACGGTCAGAGATGGACCATGCTCGACTTCGCCACCGGCCATCGGCTGTTGCTGGAACGCAGGCTTCCCCTCGATCGCACCGCCGAGTTCCACGCCCGGGCCGCCACCCTTGCCGATCCCCTGGCCGCGATCGCCCGGCGGTTTTTGGCGTCGCAGGCGGCGGGGGCCACCGAGGATGAGCAGGCCCGCGTCGCGGCCGAACTCGGCGGCTGCGACGACCGTCAACTCGCCGACATTTTTGCGGTGCTCCTGCCGGGGCTCGCCGCCGCCGCCGTGCGGACGTGGCGATCGATCGGCACCGGCTTCATGTCGGCCTTCCGTTCTCCGCTCCCCTGCCGGGCCGACGATCCCGGCGTGAACCTCGGAAAGCAGATGGCCTGGCTGCGGGCGACGCAGCGGGTGTTCCTCGAATATCCCGCTGACATCACGACCGCCGAGGGCCTCGCGGTCTGGGCCCCGTATTTCGACCAGGAACTGATCCGCACGATCTTCGGGGTGCTCGTGCTTCTCGAGGGGGACGACACGACGGCGCACGTGGGCCGCCTCCTCGCCGGCGTGATCGATCAGGGAGGCGACTCCGGTCACAACGTGCTCGACACGCTGCGGCTCACGCTCGACGACCGCCATCCGGCCAGCATGTTCGCCGGCCACGTGCCGCGGGCCTTGTGGCGCTGCGACAGTGCCGAGGCGCATGGCCTGCTGCTCGAATGCCTGGCCACGGGTCGGGGTCGCGAGCATCACCGCCTCATCGTCCGCGGAGCCGCCGAGGTGAGCCTCGGCCACGTGACCAGCGTGCTGCGCTGCCTGCTCGCCGACCGCGACGCCCTGTCGCCGGCGGTGGGGACCGAGATCCTCGGCTGGTTCGGGCTGCCCGCGGCCGCCGCCCCGGCGGACGCGGTGGCCGGCTTCATCGAGCAGATCCTGGATGCCATCGGCACCCGAGCCCTCGGCCTTCCGCCGCCTGGTGATTCGCCGGGCGGCCTGTTCCATGCCTGGGTGGCACTGGCGGAGGACGTGCGCGAGGGCGTGCCCATCCTGACGCAGGTTCTCGCGGGAGACGACACCGAGGCGCGGGTCGGTGCGGTCCTCCTCGCCTGCCACATAGGCCATCCCGCGGCCCTGCCGGTCCTCGACCAGGCACTGGCCGATCCGGATCTGCGCGTCGCCTTTCTTGCCGTCGACGCCCTGGGGGAAAGCAATCGCCAGGCCGCCGCGGCGGACAGGCCGGAGCGGCTGCGCCGGCTCATCGACCTCGCCCGGCGGGCGGCCGCGGCAGGACCCCGCCTCGCCCTCCTGAGCGGTGCCGAGCCAGAGAAGTTCTTCGGTCGCATCCGGGCCGCCCTCGGGAATGCCTGGGCCGACGAGCCGGTGACGCTGCTCGGCGACCTGATCGACAGGCCCGAGTTCCGCACGTGCATGTTTCTCCCCGCCGATTACCGTCCTCCGGACACCGCTTCCATCGAGGCGCTGATCGATCGTTCTGGTTCGCTCCCGGCGGGCGAGTGGGTGGCGAAGAACCGCCTTCACACGTTCATCGCCCGGCCAGCCCGACGCCCGACCAATGGCACCGCTGGCTGGCACCGCAGGCCGAATCGCGGGAGGGTGTCGACTGGGAGCAGCGGCGGCTCGTCCGCAGGCTCGATGCCGAGAGCCTGACGGCGGTCTGTGAACGGCTGTGTGCGGACCCGCGCCCACGGGTCCGCCGTGCCGGGCTGATGATCGTCGTCGAGGCCCTGGAAGAGACTGTCGATGGGCCGTGCCTGAATCTGGCGCGGTCCCTGGTCCGCGATGTGACACACCGTTCACGGCAGTCGCTGGAGTCTTCCGGCGAAGCCGACCTGCTGACCGCGATCGAGGCCCGCATCGCCGCGCTGGACGGTGTCGAACTCCCCGCCCTGCCGGGGCCCCTCGCCGCCGCGTTTCCGGATCTTGCGGCCACGCCTGCGTGGACGCCCCGGCCGCAGACCATCCGCCGCTTCACGCCCGGCTGTGCGGTCCTGTTCGCGGCCCTCGACGACGTCGTCAACGATTTTTTCGCGGAGCATGGCGGCACGCTCCTGGAACTCGCGGCACGGATTCCCGGCGACAGCCGCCCGGCGGACGATCGTCCGCAGGCCCTCGAGCGGCTGCCCTGGTACCGCCCGCACCTCGCCCCGTGGCTCGAGCGGCTGCGGATGCGGGCGGTCGAATGGTGGTCGGTGCACGGAGCCCGTGTGGAGCCGGGCGACGGCCTCGATCTCGTCCGCCTCGGGACCTTGCAGCGCGGCGTGTTCGAGAACGAGCTCGAGCGGACGCGGCTCGAGTCACTCGGCTTCGACCTCGGCCCGCTCGTCGCGTTGCGGGTGCCGCCCGGAGTGTTCGGCCGGGCGGAGTCGGCCCGCGGCTCCGCTGCGGCCGTGGTCGCGGAGTTCGCCGCCATCGACGCGGCGACGCACGGGCGGACGGTGTGCACGCTGTTCGAGCATCTGCTGGAGAGCCGCGGCACGTGGCGGGACTACGGCTGGATGCTCGATGTCGCCGAGACGATGTGCGCAGGCGTCTCGACGGAGCTGATCGCCTGCCTGGGGCGGTCGGTCCGCAGCGTGTACGGCCAGACCGTGCCCGTCGAGACGTGGCTGCGTTCCCCCGCCGCTCTGCACCGGGAACGGGAGCCTGCCGAGATCGCCCGCCGGCTGTTCCTGATCCGGCGGCATATCGGCTCATGGAAGTGGCACGACGGGACGGACGACAGGTTTCACCTGCGCAGCCATGCCGCCGGCGGCGCGACGCTCGCCGACATGCTGCGGGCCGTGGTGGTCGAACCTCCGACCACATGGGAGGCCCCGCGTCTTCCGGCGGAACTCGTGGAGCAGATCCGCACGACGGCGCCGCAGCGGGCCGAGGAGTTCCTCGGCTTCCGCGACCGGCTCACGGCCTGCCTCGTCGCCGCGGAGACCGCCCGCGTGGACGACGAGCCGACCGACTGGACGACGCTCGCCGCCACCGTGGGCCATCTCGAGGGCTGCGAGCACTGGCTGCGGGCGGTGGAGGGGAGTGCGGCCATCGGGCTCGCGCGGCTCGCGGGGGACCGCACGACCCGCCGGCAGGCGATCTCCCGCCTGGTGCACTCGATCCACCCCGAGCCGACGCTCGATACCGACGCGGCCGCCGCCCGCATCGCCGATCTGCTGGCCCGGCGGCGGGTGACGCCGGCCCATCTTCTCCAGGCCGCGTTCCTCGCCCCGCAGTGGCTTACGATCGTCGGCCGGGCGCTCGACTGGCCGGAGCTGCCGCGGCTCCACGAGTGGCTCACGGAGCTCGAGCGCGTCGGAGCAAGATGGGAAGACGACGATGACTCATCGGTGACCGACGATGCCGACACGGCCGCGGAAGAAGGGCCCGCCGCCGCACCGGCGGCAACCGCTGGCTCCCCGACCGTCGCACGCTGGTACGAGCGGGTGCCCGCCGGCCTCGACGACAGGCAGATCGGGCGGCTGCTCGGCGCCGCCCGCGTGATCATGCCGCCGAAACACCTCGAGCAGGTGCGAACCTGCATCACGATCCTCCATCGGCGGATCGATCGCGGGCAACTGGTCGCGGAGGCCCGGGCAGCCGAGAAGCCCGTCGATCCGATGCCGTTGGCGTTCGTGCCGGTGGAGCCCGGAGCGGGCCGGTTGCCGGACTTGATCGAGCGGCGGCAGGCCCTCGCCCATTTGCGGCAGGTCGCCGGCACGGTGCGGCGCAAGCAGGACGCGATCGAGGCGGTCGATCGGGCGGTGAGTCTGCTCGCCCGCAGGGCGGGCGTCGGGACGGCGGAGCGACTTGACTGGCTGCTCGCGGCAGCGGCCGGCCACGAGGAGCCAGCCGTGGTGACGGCGGAGGAGTGCGCGGCGCGGATCGTGATCGAACCGCGGGGACGGCCGGCCTGCGTGTTCTCGAAGCGGGGCAAGGCCGTGAAGACGCCGCCGGCGCCGCTCAAGAAGCATCCCGGCTTCAAGCCTTTCCAGCAGGCCTTCAAGTCGTTGCAAGCGTTGTTCGACCTCACGTGCCGCATGGGCACCGAGGCGATGCTCCGGTGCCGGTGGCACCCGGCCGACGAGTGGGAGTGGCTCGGGCGGCATCCGCTGGTCCGCGGTGTGCTCTCGGCCCTCGTCGTGACCGACGGCACCCGGGTCGGACTGCCCACGCCGGACGGCCGCGGTCTCGTCGCCGCCGATGGTCGGGTCGCGCCGCTCGCAGCGGCCGCCCGCCTCCGCATTGTGCATCCCGTTGAACTCGCGATTTCCGGTGCCTTGCCGGAGTGGATCGCCCGCCTGCGGGCCGAGCGGATCGAGCAGCCGTTCGAGCAGGTGGAACGGCCGGTGCATCTGCTCGCAGAGCATTCCGGGATCGGGCAGAGGGCGGAGTTCCACCCGTTTCCGGAGGCCGTCTGCGACGGCCCGGGGCTGGTCGCGGCGCTGCATGCCGCGGGCTGGCATGACATCTTCGAGCCGGGGGCAAGGACGCGGCGGTTTCCCGGGGTCGGCGTCACGGCCCGCGTGGCGTGGGAGATCGGCCTCGACGGCGGGTATCGGTTGACGACGTTGACGTTCACGACCCGCGGGGCGCGGCCGCTCCCGTTGGCGGGCGTGCCGGCGATCGTCTTCTCGGAAACCCTCCGCGACCTCGAACGGGCTGTTGATGGTGCCCGGTTCGTGCGTGGCTGACGCCGCCGCGACCTCGGGCCCACGGTCATCCGCGGCGGAGGCGGCCGACCTGGAAGTCGGCGATCGCCGCGGCGCAAACGACCAGCAGGGTGACGATCGCGGCCACGTTCCAGCGGAAGCCGGCGGGGCTCGTCGCCAGGAGGATCGCGTAGCCCGTCAGCGAAGCTGCCGCGGCGATCCGCACGAGGCGGCGGTCGAGCCACAGGCCGGCCGCCGAGACGAGCACCGGATGGGCGGCGACAAACGGGCTCTCCGCGCCCCCCACGATCGCGAGGAGGGCGGTTACGAAGGCCGCGTCGGTGACCACGAACGCGGTGCCCGTCTGTCGCAACGAGAGGCGGCGGATGCCGAGCCACTCGCAGGCGACGGAGCAGGCCGCCCACAGCCCGAGGCCGACCGCGACCGGGCGGTAGAAGCTGATGGTGGTCGGATCGCCGAGCATCCGTGCGCCGACGACCGCGAGCGTGCCGAGAATGCTCGCCAGGCGGAATCCGGCGGCGGGATAGCGTCGCAGGATGCGGCCGAGCCGGTGAAGCGGCCCGCCGCCCGGCGGGGCGATGCGGTCGCCTCGCAGCCAGGCCTCGAGATCGTCGGCCACGGCCGCGGCCGCGGTGTAACGGCGGGCGCGATCCTTCTCCAGGCACCGCAGGCAGATCTTCTGCAGTGGCCCGGGCACCTGCGGATTCAGCCGCCGCGGCGGCACCGGCTCCCGCTCCAAGACGTTCATCACCACGAGCACCCGCGAGTCGCCACCGAAGGGCGGCCGGCCGGTGAGGAGCGCATAGAGGACCGCGCCCAGGCCGTAGACGTCGGTGCGGGCGTCGAGGCCGCGGACGCGGCCCGCGGCCTGCTCCGGGGCCATGTACTCGGGCGTGCCGAGCACCGTTCCGGTGGCCGTCGGCGCGTCTTCCGTGGACGCATCGCGGGCGAGGCCGAAGTCGGCGAGATGCGGCACCCCCGCCGTGTCCAGGAGCACGTTCGAGGGCTTGAGGTCGCGGTGCAGAATCCCCGCGTCGTGAAGGTGCTGCACGGCTCGCGCGACCGCCGCGATGACGGTCGCCGCCACCCGCGGCGGCAGCGGCCCGGCCCGCAGGCGGGCGGCGAGATCGTCCCCCGCGACGAGGTCCATCGCGAAGTAGAGCTGGCCGTCGAGTTCCCCGGCGTCGTGGATGGCCACGATCCCGGGATGGCGGACGCGGGCGGCGAGCCGGGCTTCGGCGATGAACCGCCGTCGCTGCTCGGCCGTGGCGTAGACCCCGGCGGCGAGCAGCTTGAGGGCCACGTCGCGACCGAGCCCCTCGTGCCGGGCCCGGTAGACAACGCCCATGCCGCCGCGGCCGAGTTCGTCGCCGACGATGAACGGCCCGAGCCGGCGGCCGGTGATCGGCTCCGTGACGGCGACCGGCGCGGCTTCCGCGGCGACGGATGAGGCCAGGTCGTCGAGTCCGCGGAGGCAGGCCGTCCAGGCGGCCAGGGCGGGGCAGGCGGCGCGGAGCCGCTGCTCCTCGTTCGTGTCGCCCCCCTGAATCGCCTGCACGTAACGGTCGAGCAGGTCGGGATCGATGTCGGCGCCAGCGGCGGCCGGTTCCGGCGTGCGGGTCATGGCAACGGCGTGCCGCCGGCGAACTCCGCCGGAAGCTGCTCCTTGAGGGCGGCGATGGCCCGCATCCACAACATCCGGCAGGCGCCGCTGGAGCGGCCCATCCGCCGCGCCACCTCCTCGAAGGGCAGCCGCTCGATGTTCCGCAGCACGAGCACCTCGCGGTGGTCCTCGGCGAGCGCCTCCAGCGCCGCCGCGAGGAGCAGTTCCTGCTCCCAGCGGATCGCCCTGCCGCTCGGCGACGAGGCCGGGTCGATCGGCTGCGCGTGCCAGCCGTGCGAGGCGTCGGCATGGGGGGCCAGGGGCACTTCGCGGCCGGCGTCACGCTTCGCCGTGCCGCGGTACCGCTTCGCCGCGTCGAACGCATTGTGGGCCACGATCCGCTTCAGCCAGCCGAGCCATTCCTGCGGCGTCTCACCCGCAAACCCGTCGAAGCCGCGGTGCGCCTCCAGGAGCGACTGCTGCACGACATCCGAGGCATCGACCTTCGCCTGGAGCCGCCGCTGCAGGTGGCACCGGGCCGCGGTGGCGACGAAGCTCCGGCAGGCCCCGAAGAGCCGGTCGCGGGCCGCGGCGTCGCCGGCCCGGGCCGCGGCCAGCCAGCCCGCGATCCGCGCGGCATCCCCGTCGCGGCCGGCGGCCGAAGGCGCGGCGGAGCGGGACGGGCTGTCGGACATGACGGGGCGCCAGGGGGGGCCGTGATCTGCAGGGGAAAAATCCGCGTGACAACCGGTCCGGATCGTCGCCTGATCCGGGGACCGGCCCGCCAGGCGTCGGCCCCGCTCCCCGCAGGATACACCGTGCCGGCGATGACCACCCAGCCACGATCGACCCGCTGCAGCCCCGACCGGGCCGCCGCCCCGTCCCCCGCGGACGGTCCGATGATCGCTCTCGACGACGTCGCCAAGGCCTACGGCGGACGGTGGGTGCTGGAGCCCACGACGATCGCCGTGCCCCGCGGCACCACGACGGTGCTCATCGGCCCCAGCGGCTGCGGCAAGAGCACGCTCCTGCGGATGATCGTCGGCCTCGTCGCCCCCGATCAGGGCACGGTGACGATCGACGGCCGGCGGCTCGATGCCGGTTCGGTGTCGGAGCTGCGGCGGCGGATCGGCTACGTGATCCAGGACGGTGGCCTGTTTCCCCATCTGACGGGCCGCGACAACGTCGGCCTGCTCGCCCGCCACCTGGGCTGGGAGCCGCCGCGGATCGCCGCCCGCATCACGGAACTCGCCGATCTGACGCGGCTCCCCGCGGCCGCCCTCGACCGGTTTCCGTCACAGCTCTCGGGCGGGCAGCGACAGCGGCTGGGCATCATGCGGGCCCTGATGCTCGACCCGGCGGCGCTCCTGCTCGACGAGCCGATGGCCGCCCTCGATCCGCTGGTGCGCTACGACCTCCAGGAGGACCTGCGGCGGATCTTCCGCGCCACCGGCAAGACCGTCGTCATGGTCACGCACGACATGGGCGAGGCCGGCTTCTTTGGCGACGAGGTGCTGCTGCTCGGCGCGGGCCGCGTCGTGCAACGCGGCACGCTCGATGACCTGATTCATGCGCCGGCCGACGCGTTCGTGCGGCGGTTCGTGTCGGCGCAGCGGTTTCCGGGATTGTCTGGCGGTGAAGGGAGGAACGCATCGTGAGTGCCCGCGCGAAAAGGACCGTCGTTGATTCGTGCACCGTTCGGAGGTCGGGGCTGCCCATGCCCCATCGCCGGACGTTCGCGGATGCCATCGTGGCATCCGCTCCCTCGAGGCTGCCTGCGCTTCGGCATCCATGTCTCCGCTGGTCAGCCACGCCGGCTCCTGGGGCATGGACAGCCCCTCCCGTGACACCGTTCATCTGGAAAACCTTTGCCCGAGGCTCATGGATACGGTGGACGAAGATTCTCCCGGTGCCGAGCCGGATGCTGGCCGGGGCAGTGGTGGTCGCGATGATGACGTTGACGGCGCCGGTCGCGGTCGCCGCGCCGGCGGCGGAGCCGGTGGTGCGGATCGGCTCCAAGCCGTTCACCGAAGGGATCGTGCTCGGCGAGGTGCTGGCGGGCGTCGCCCGGCAGGCGGGGTGCGCGGCCGAGCACCGCGCGGCGCTCGGCGGCACGCAGATCGTCTTCGCCGCGCTCGAACGGGGCGAGATCGACTGCTACGTCGAATACAGCGGCACGCTGGAACGGGAGATCCTCCGCGGCGAGACGCTGCGCGGCCCCGAGGACGTTGCGGCCGCACTCGCCCGCCGGGGGCTGTGTCGCACCGCACCGCTGGGCTTCGACAACACCTATGCCCTGGGCATGAAGGAGACCGTGGCGGCGCGGGCGGGCATCGAGTCGATCTCCGACCTCGCGGGCCGCGACCTGGCCATCGCCGTGAGCGACGAGTTCGTCCGCCGCGCCGACGGTTGGCCGGCGATCCGCGACGCCTACGGCCTGCGGCAGACGCCGCGAGTGCTCGACCACGCCCTGGCCTACCGCGGCCTGGAGAGCGGCCACGTGGCCGTCACCGATCTCTACGCCACCGACCCCGAGGTCCGGGCCCACGAGCTGCGGATCCTGCGGGATGACCGGGGCGTGTTTCGCGAGTACAAGGCGTTCGTGCTCTACCGGGCCGATCTCGCCGCGCGGTCCCCGCGGTTCGTAGCGGCGCTCGGCGCGCTCGCGGGGGCGATCGAGCCGGCGGCGATGCGCGAGATGAACGCCCGCGTGCGGCTCGATGGCGAACCGGAGTCGGCCGTGGCGGCGAAGTTTCTGCGCGAGCGGTTCGGCTGGCATGTGGCGGCCGCCGAGCCTGCCGCCGCCGTGCGGGTGGCGCGAGACGTGGGACGGGCGACACTCGAGCACCTGGCGCTGGTGGCGGCCTCGTTGGCGGCGGCGATCGCGGTCGCGGTGCCGCTGGGGATCTACGCCCAGCGTCGGCCCCGGCTCGCCGGCGGCATCCTCGGCGTGGTCGGTATCCTGCAGACGATCCCATCGATGGCCGTACTCGTGTTCCTCGTGCCGCTCGTCGGGCTGGGCTGGAAGCCGGCCGTGGTGGCGCTGTTCCTCTACGGACTGCTTCCGATCGTGCGCGGCACGTACAACGGCCTGGCCCAAATCCCGCCGCACCTGCGCGAGTCGGCGGAGGTGCTCGGCCTCGACGGGCGGGCCCGGCTGCTGCGGGTGGAGATGCCCCTGGCCTCGCGGTCGATCCTCGCCGGCATCAAGACCGCGGCGGTGATCGCCGTGGGCACGGCCACGATCGGCGGTCTGATCGGCGCCGGCGGCTACGGCGAGGCGATCCTGGCGGGCATTCGCCGTGCCGACGCCGGCCTGCTCATGCAGGGCGCGGTGCCCGCCGCGGTTCTGGCCCTGCTGATCCAGGCGGCGTGTGACGTGCTGGAACGGTTCCTGATTCCCGCCGGCCTGCGAGCGGGTGGGTAGACTCCTCCACGCTCGGCCAATCACGCGAGGGATGATCTGATGGAGTTTTGCACGTTCGCGATCATCGTGGTCGGATGGCTCGTCCTCCGCCTCACGTCCATCGTGCGGCAGATCGCGGAGACGCAGCGGACACTCCTCGACCGCCAGCGGCGGATGGACGATCTCCTGGCCGCGACCCTGGATCGCCGTGCGCGGGCCGAGGCCCCCGCGGCGGAGCCGGCCGCCGTCGCGCCGGTGGTGGTGGAGCCGCCGCCGCTGCCGCCGGCCCCGAGCCCGATCCCGCCTGCCCGGCGGGAACCCGATGACCTGGCGACGGCGCTCCGGTCCGCGATCGCCGATGGGGCGGCTCGGCCGGCACCGCAACGGACAGCGGCACGCGAGGCGGCGACGGAAGTCCCCGCCGCCGAGCCGCGCAGGCCATTGCCGCGGCCCCAGCCGAGCCGGTTCGAGACGGCCGCCCGCGACACGCTGCGCACGATCTGGAACTGGATCATCGTCGGCGAGGACCACATCCCCGCGGGCGTCTCGACGGAGTACGCGGTCGCCAGCCAGTGGCTGTTGCGGGTGGGCATCGTGGTCCTCGTCGCGGGCATCGGCTTCTTCCTCAAGTGGTCGATCGACCGCGGCCTGCTCGGACCCCAGGCCCGCGTGGCTCTGTCGGCCACTGCCGGGCTCGCGATGCTGATCTTCGGCACACGGCTGCTCGGCGGTCGCTACGGCGTGCTTGGCCAGGGCTTCCTCGGCGGCGGCCTGGCCACGTTGTACTTCAGCGTCTTCGCCGCGCACCGGCTGTTCGGGCTCGTCGATATCGGCACCGCCTTCGCCCTCATGGGGGCGGTCACGGTGCTGGCCGGCGGGATCGCGGTCCGGTTCGACTCGATCCTCGTGGCCGTGCTGGGGATCATCGGCGGCTACGGCACGCCGCTGATGTTCGCGAATGCCGATCCCAACCTGCCGGCCTTGTTCGGCTACCTGCTCGTCCTCGGCGGCGGCGTGCTGGCGATCTGCTTCTGGCGGAACTGGCCGCTGGTCAACCTGCTGGCCTTCGTGGCGACCTGGTGCCTGGTGCCGGCGGCACTGGTGAACTACGAGCCGGCCCAGTTCCGCGAGACCTACCCGTTCATCGTCGGCTTTTTCGTGCTCTTCTCGACGATGACATTCCTCTACAAGGTCGTGCGCGGCACGCCCTCGACGGTCCTCGACCTCCTGGCCCTGCTCGCCAACGCGTCCGTCTTCTTCGGCATCTCGTTCTGGATGGTGGAACAGGCCTTCGGTCGCCGCCAGGTGGCCGTTGTGACGCTCGGCCTGGCCGCCTTCTACACCGCGCACGTGCTGTTCTTCCTCCGTCGCCGGGTCGCCGACCGCGGGCTGCTCGTCTCCTTCCTCGGCCTGGCCGCTACGTTCGTGGCCGTGACCATGCCACTGGTGCTCTCGCAGCAGTGGGTCACGGCCAGCTGGGCGATCCAGGCGGTCGTGCTCCTGTGGATGGCCGAGCGGCTCGAGAGCGGGATCGTGCGACGGATGGCGCTCGTCCTTCTCGGCCTCGTGTTCGTGCGGCTCGGCACGCTCGATCTCGGCCGCAGCTTTCTCCCGGGCGGCAGCGTGGCGGCGGCGGCCGCGGAACTGCCGGCTGCCGGCTACCTGCGGCTGCTTGCCGAGCGGGCGATCGCCTTCGGCGTGCCGATCGCCGCCTTCGGCGTGGCGGCCCGGATGCTCGGCCGCGTTCCGCAGGCCGCCACGGCCGCGGCCCCGACGGCGGATCGTGGCGACGCGTGGCTGGTGCCGCTCGTCTGGCTGGCCGGAATCGCGGCCCTGCTCTGTTACGTGCACCTCGAGGTCGATCGCACGGCCGACTTCTTCTTCCCCGCGGCGCGGCTGCCGTTGCTGTCGCTCGTGTGGCTCGGCGTGGGGGCGATCTTCCTCCGGCAGTATGCGGTGCGTGGCGACCGCACGGCCCTCGCCCTGGCCGGCTGCGTGGTCGCGGCCGTGCTCGTGAAGCTTTTCGCCTGGGACCTGCCGTCTTGGGGTGTGGACGAACGGTTCGTGGCCGGCCCCGGCTACTCGCTGCTCGACGCCGGGATGCGGGCCATGGACTTCGGGGCGGTGATCGCCTTCCTGGCGGTGGCCGTCGCCGTCGCGGCGGGGCCGCGGGTTGCGGAGGCGCGGACGCTCCTGGCCGTCGCCTGCCTGGGCACGCTGTTCGCCTATTTGACGCTGGAGACGAACTCGTTCCTGGCGGCATACTATCCCGGACTGCGGGCCGGCGGCGTGTCGATCGTGTGGGCCTTGTTCGCGCTGGCCCTCGTCCTCGCCGGGATCGCGCGGAACGTCGGACCCCTGCGCTGGACGGGGCTCGGGCTGTTCGCGATCGTGTCGGGGAAGGTGTTCCTCCACGACCTGGCGAGCCTCGACACGTTCTGGCGGATCGTGGCCTTCCTGATCCTCGGCGTCGTTCTCATCGCCGGCTCGTTCGTGTACCTGAAGTATCGCGAAAAGTTCGTCGTCGCGCCCGGTGGAGACGCCACACCATGACCCGCATGGAAGCGATCCTGCTCGGGGCGGCGGTGAGCCTGGCCGCCGCCGCGGAGGCGGCCGAGGCCGGGCGGCGGGAGAAGCCGGTCGTGCTGCCGGAGTTCGCGGCGACGACGCTCGTCGCGGTGCCGCTCGACGCCGACGTCCATGCGGCCGCCGCGGTCGGCTACGGTGACCTGCGGATCCTCGACGCGACGGGCGTCGAAGTGCCGTACGTCTTGCGGGACGTGACGAAGACCGACCGCCGGCCGCTGCGGCGGACGGCCTCGGCCACGCGGCCGATCGCCAGGCCGCTGGCGGACGACGGCCTGGAGATCACGGTGGTGCTCGGCCCCGGGCAGGACCGGATCGTGCCCGAGGCCTTCACGTTGCTCACGCCGCTCCACGATTTCGAGCATCGCGTTTCGGTGTCGTGGTCGGCCGATGGCCGCGAGTGGACCCCGGTCGTGGCGGAGGCGGTGATCTATGACTACGCCCGCTTCATCGATGTTCGCGACGTGACGATCCCGCTGCCGGCCACGCCGGCCCGCGGGCCCGGCGGCCGCTACCGGATCGTGATCGATGACGTGACGCAGGAGCAGCAGTCGCGGCTCGCGGAACTGACGCGGACGCTCGCCGGTGGCGAGCCGCGTGAGGTTCGCGAAACGACGCTCGTCGACCGCCGGCCGTTCCGCATCGACGGCATCGAGTTGGTGTACACCGAGGAGGTCGAGCAGCGGGCCACCGCGGTGCTCGACGAGCAGCCGGTCGCCGGCTTCCGCACGGCCCGCGAGCCCGACGGCCGGGCGACGCGGATCACGGTCGACACCCGCCGCGAGCCCGTCACCGCGATCACGCTCGCGACCGACGCCAGGAATTTCAGCCGGCAGGTGACCGTGGAGCAGCCGGTGGCGTCCGATCGTGACGGGCAGCGGCGCCACGGCCGGCCGCTCGCCACGGCCACCATCACGCGGATCGATGTGGCGGGCATCCGCCGCGAGCAACTCGTGATTCCGCTCCCTGAAAGCCGGCTCGTGACGTATGACCTCGTCATCGACGACGGTGACAGCCCGCCGATCACCGTGACCGGTGTCACCGTCCGCGGGCCCGCCCGTGAGGCCGTGTTCCTCGCCGAGCCGGCCTCCGCCTACCGGCTGGCTTACGGCGGCGAACTGGCGGCCCCGCGGTACGACACGGCCGCGATCCGTGCCGCCCTCGCCGCCCGGGCGGTCGCGACGCCCGCGACGCTCGGTCCGGAGGCGGTCGGTGCGCCGCGCCAGCCCGCGGCCGAGCCGTTCCGGCTGCTCGCCGACGGCCGGTTTCAAATCGCCGTGATCGCCGTCCTGGCGGTGCTCCTTGCCGCGTCCCTGTTTCGGGCGGCGCAGCGGCTCGACACCCTGCCGCCGCCCCGGGAGGGACCATGACCGTCACCGCACGCCGGCAGGCGCCGTACGTGTTCTTCGGCCAGACCACTTCGCTGTGCGACGAGTGCCTCGCGCTCGTGCCGGCGAAGATCGCCATCGAGGAGGGCCGGGTCTACTACCACAAGCGGTGCCGCACCCACGGCCCGCGGAAGGTGCTCGTCTCGACCGACGCCGCCTACTGGCGTCTGTGCCACGACTACCTCAAGCCAGGCGATCGGCCGCTCGTTCTCCAGACGCACACCGAGCGGGGCTGCCCCTACGACTGCGGCCTCTGCCCCGACCACGAACAGCACTCCTGTCTGGCGCTCATCGACGTCAACGAGGCCTGCAACCTCACCTGTCCGGTCTGCTTTTCCGACTCCTCGCCGCGCCGCTCCCTCCACCGGCCGCTGGCCGAGATCGAGCGGATGATGGACGCACTGGTGCGCAGCGAGGGGGAGCCCGACCTGCTGCAGCTCTCCGGCGGGGAGCCGACCATCCATCCCCAGATCCTGGAAATCCTCGCCGCGGCCAAGCGGCGGCCGATCCGCCACGTGATGCTCAACACCAACGGCATCCGCATCGCCGAAGACCCGGAGTTCGTGAAGCGGCTCGCCGACCTGCGGCCCGGCTTCGAGGTCTACCTGCAGTTCGATTCCCTCCGGCCCGAGGCCCACCTGGACCTCCGCGGGGCCGACCTGACACGGATTCGCCGCGCGGCCCTCGAGGCCCTGGAGCGGGCCGGCATCTCCACCACGCTCGTCGTCGTCGTCAAGCAGGGCGTCAACGACGACGAGATCCCGGCGGTCATCGACCACGCCCTCCAGTGGCGGTGCGTCCGCGGCGTCGTCCTTCAGCCCATCCAGGACGCCGGCCGCAACGAGGGTTTTGATGCGTCCCGGGACCGCTTTCCCCTGTCGGCCATACGGCGGCGGATCGTCGACTCCGGCGGCCCGTTCGGCGAAGGCGACATCATCCCGCTCCCCTGCAACCCCGAGAGCATCGCCATCGGCTACGCCCTGCGGAAGGGAGCGAAGATCGCCCCGGTGACCTCGTTCTTTCCCCGCGAGCTGCTGGTCGAGGCCCTGCCCAACGCGATCACGTTCGAGAAGTATCCCGACCTCCACCGCCAGGTGCTCGAGTTCTTCTCGCTCTCGACCGCCGAATGCAACAATGAAAAGAAGCTCGCCGAGCTCCTTTGCTGCCTGCCCGAGGTGCCGCTGCCCGCGGGCCTCGGCTACGAGGACACGTTTCGGGTGGTGATCGTGGAGTTCATGGACGCCCACAATTTTTGCGTCGGCCGCGTGAAGCGGTCGTGCATCCACTTCGTGACGCCCGAGGAAAAGATCATCCCGTTCGAGACCTACAACTTGTTCTACCGCGACGCGGCCGCCCGGGAGCGGCTGCGGCGGTCGCTGGAGGGACGATGAGCGAGCAGAGATATCTGTTCGAAATCACGCGTGGACTGCTGCTTCCGCTCGCGGTCATCGCGCTGCTGGTCGTGCCGTTCGGGGGCGGCTGTGCCGTGCTGCTGGCGCTGGACAGCCGCGTGAACCTGCTCGCGTTGGGCATCGTGGCGGCGATGCTCGTATCGCTGATCGGCAATGTCGTCGTGCTGATGTTCATTGGCACCGGCGCACGACCTGGAATGATGGCGAAGATCATGATGACGCTGCTGGCGGTGCTCGACTTCGGCTTCGCTGTGGGGCTGGCGATCCTGGGCATGGACGGCACCCTGCCGCCGCTGGCCCTGGCGGCCGGGTTCGCCATCAAGGGACTGCTCACGCTGGTCTTCATCTTCGCCAGCCGTCCCGAGGAGCCGCCGACCTTTCCGCCGCTGACGCAGTGAACGTCCACGCCTGGTTCGACATCGCCGCCGCCACGGCCGCGGCGGCCATGACGGTGGGCTGCTTCTTCTGGCGGCTCAAGGACGCGGCGCAGCGGATCGACCAGGCGGGCTTCGGCTATGCGGCCGCCCTCGTGGGCGGTGCGGCGGTCGGCGGCTACGCGGCCGGCACGGCGAACCTGTGGCTCTCCGGTGAGCCGGGCGTGGCCCGGAGCATCGTCGGGGCCCTGGCCGGGGCAATCGCCGCGATCGAACTCTTCAAGCGGGCCCGCGGCATCACGGGCTCGACCGGCATCATCTTCGTGCCCGCCTTCGCCACGAGCGTGGCCATCGGCCGCTGGGGATGTTTTTATTCCGGGCTCACGGACCACACGCACGGCGCACCGACCGCGGTCCCCTGGGGGCACGATTTCGGCGATCACATTCCTCGCCACCCCGTGCAGCTCTACGAGTCGGCCGCGATGGCGGCGTTTCTCGTCTATGCCCTCGTGATGCTCGCCCGCCGCGACGCGTTCTTCCTGCGGAACGGCTTCTATCTGATGGTCTTCTGGTACGCGGCGCAGCGATTCTGCTGGGAGTTCCTCAAGCCCTACGCCCCGGTGCTCGGGCCGCTGAACATCTTTCACGTCATCTGCCTGGCGCTGATGGGCTACGCGGTGTGGATGATGGCGCAGCCGAGCCGGTCACCGCCTCTGTAGCGGCGGTTTCCGGCCGCCGAATATGCGTCGAGTGCGGTGGTTCATGCTGGTACCCCAACCGTGGTTCGGGGCTGCCCGTGCCCTCTCGCCCGGACGTTCGCTACGGGCATCCCTGCCCTTCGCTCACTCGGAGGTGTCTGCGCTCGCGCCCTCCGGGCTTCGCTGGCCACCTACGCCGGCTCGAGGGCACGGGCAACCCCTCCCGGAAATCCCGCGGGGGATGCCCGAGTAGAGGCACGATCGCAGGTGGGGGCGTATAACAGTGAAACGATCTCCCGAGGAGTTTTCTCATGGTCCGCACCCCGTCCACGATGCTGCCGCTGGGCACCGTCGCCCCCGACTTCGACCTCCCCAACGTCGATGGCCGGATGGTCGACTACGCCGCCGCGGCCGGCCCCCAGGGCACGGTCGTGATGTTCATCTGCAACCACTGCCCGTTCGTGAAGCACGTGGCCGACGAACTGGCCCGGCTCGGCCGGGAGT
>Ga0315900_10005686_pt1 | contig 17037 bp, 18 predicted proteins | sample LakEriMetagenome_FD_203521 | JGI IMG/M metagenome (GOLD analysis project Ga0315900, IMG submission 203521) | Freshwater fungal communities from buoy surface, Lake Erie, Ohio, United States - Buoy 12 MA114 | ecosystem: Environmental > Aquatic > Freshwater > Lake > Lake biofilm | place: USA: Lake... | reverse complement strand
GAGTCTCAGTTGTGTAGTAAGGAGTCTCAGTTGGGTAGTAAGGAGTCTCAGTTGGGTAGTAAGGAGTCTCAGTTGGGTAGTAAGGAGTCTCAGTTGGGTAGTAAGGAGTCTCAGTCGGCATAAAAGTAGGCGCCTCAGTTGGCATAAAAGTAGGCGCCTCAGTTGGCATAAAAGTAGGCGCCTGAGTTGGCATAAAAGTAGGCGCAAATGTAGTAGGCGCCTGAGTTGGCATAAAAGTAGGCGCAAATGTAGTAGGCGCCTGAGTTGGCATAAAAGTAGGCGCAAATGTAGTAGGTGCCTCAGTTGGTATAAAAGTAGGCGCAAATGTAGTAGGCGCCTGAGTTGGCATAAAAGTAGGTGCAAATGTAGTAGGTGCTTGAGTTGGCATAAATGTTGGAGGATATGTAGACATTTTTATTAAAATAAATATTAAAAAAATTGATTTTTTTTCATAAAAAAATATTTATTTTATAAATCGGAATGAATATATTCTTTATAGATCTTGACCCGGAAACAGCTGCTCGTATGCACCTTGATAAGCATGTTGTTAAGATGATATTGGAGCACATGCAATTACTTTGTACAACACATCATGTATGTGGGTCTTTGAATAAAGAATTTGTTCCACCCTATAAAATCGTATCCAAAAACCATCCGTGTGCAATCTGGACACGAGAGTCTCTAAGCAACTATCTATTTTTGATAAAATTTACCGAAGAGCTCTTAAAGGAGTACACATATCGGTATAAAAAGACTCATAGATGTCAAGAACTGATTCAGCTTATGAAAGATAATTTACCATGCCTTGAGGATAAAGGATTTACTCCACCAGCACAAGCAATGCCTGAAAAATATAAAGATGAAGATGATGTAGTGGAGGCGTATAGACAATATTATTTTTTTGAAAAGACTCATATATGGGGATGGAAATACCGAGAGATGCCAAAATTTATAGTGGATTATAAGAAAATGTTCGAGAGTTAAAATTTTAATACCAAGGTAAGTATTAAAATTATTTTCTATTTTTAATTTCTTTTTCTAAAACTTCTCGTTGAACATCTTTTAATTTATTATAAAATTTAGCATAGTTTCTATCTTTAATTTTGTCTTTTGGATAATCATCTCTACGTTTTGGGGTTCTAGGACTTGGAAAACCATCAGAAGAAGATGAATCTGAGTCATCGTCAGAACTACTAGATGATAGTTCGGAAGAGTCGGAAGAATCAGAATCTTTTGAGATATATTTTTGTTTAAATTCAACGGGCTTAGTGTTAAATTTCTTATATTCGTTTTGGTTATTAATATATTTATTAATATTTTGTGATTTTAATTTTTCTTCAAGCTTATTACGTTTCTTTTCATTTTCTTCAAATAATAATTTTTCCTCCTCGAATTTCTTTTTTTCAAGCTCAATATCTCTTCGCGGGGTTTTTTTTATTTTTTTCTTTTCTTTTTCGGGAGGTTTATCTTGTTTTTTATCTTTTAACATTTTAACTATTTCAGGTGGTAGTTCATCTTCACTTATTTCCTCATCTTCGCTCGACGAAGAATCATCACTTGAAGAAGACTCTTCCTCTGATTCACTTATTGCTCGATGGTATTTTGTTTGGCTTTTTTTAGGCTTAACATTCATTTTTATTTGTTTTATTTTCTTTCTCTTGCTAACGAGTTCAGACATTTTTAATTTTAAAAATAAATACTTTAAATTTTAATTAAAAAATAAAAAAAAATATATAATAAATGGCAAAATTAATAGTATCATCACTAGTATTACTGTTAATAGCAGTAGGTCTTATAGTAGCTATAGGGTTTTATAATAAAGATTTTTTCTGTAACTGCTACGGTATGCAAACAAGTAAAAGATGTCCCGATCCTAAATATTTAATGGATCTTTATAACCAGGGTATTTTAACTGAATACACTGATTTAAGTAAGATACCATCGATATATAAAGATCCAATGCCATATGATCATTGGTCAAATAGTGGATTCAAGTAAATATTTTTTAAACTTAAAATAGTTTAAAAAATAAATTAAGATAATTTAGACTGAACTGAGGGTGTTAATAAGTCAAAATCAGGTAATACTAGCTTTCCATTACTCTTCTCAACAGCGTATCTGAATGCAACCATATAACTGAAATAAATCCATAATACTACAGCCGTATTTGCAACTAAGCTCGATAAAGCTCCTAAAAATCCATATTTACTGTATAGTAAAAGGGTTACTCCAAGAGTCCATATAAATGATACTTTTATGTAATCCATCAAGGCGTCGGCTGCATTTTGCAACGTAGCTTGGTCGGTTGAGAAATTCTTTACACTAAACTTCGAAGACATCTCTACTGATCCAATGGAAAATTGAATTGAACTGTATAGAATAGCTTCTCCGAGCATTTTTAAAGTTTTCTTTGTGGGATCCTCTTTCTTCATTTTTTATTTATACAAATATAATAAAAATTGAATTTAAAAAAAAGTTTGAAAAACAATTTTCAAATGTTGTCACAGATTAAGTCATGTATTCAATATGTTTCTGATTTACATTTAGAAAAAGGTTTCAAACGGTTAATTAAACCTAGTAGACCTACTCTTTTATTAGGAGGAGACATCGGACATCCACGAGATAACGATTATAAAAATTTCCTTCTTGATATGGCGGATGTCTTTGATAATGTATGCATATTGACAGGAAACCATGAATATATAGGAATGCAAAATTCGGTAAATGAGTGTGATGATAGAATTGAAAACATTTGTGTTATGAGAAACAATCTTCATTTCTTGCAAAAAAAAACTTTTAAAATCGGGGATAACCTTCATATAGCCGGATGTACTTTTTGGTCGTTGAATCCGATTTGCAAGCGTCAGTACCACTTAGATCATAAAGAGTGGATTGAAAATATTCTCGAGACCAATCCAAATAATGATTATGTAATCGCAACCCATCATGCGCCATTGTTTCAATGTGTAAATAAAAAATATAAGAGCAATCAAAACTATTTTGCGAGTGATCAATCAGAACTTATAAAGAATAATAATAATTTGAAGGCATGGATACATGGACATACACATACAAATAAAGATTTTATGGTTTATGGAAAATGGATAATATCAAATCAATACGGATCTTACGAAAATCCACTTTTTAAATATAATTAATTTTTTTTTATTTAATAAATGATAGATATCACTCAAGCAAGAATCTGTGCACAGCCATTAGTTGGGCGTCAATTAAAAAGAATGAATGCAATTCAAAATTCAAATTTGCCACAATATGAGAAAGAACGCTTAAGAGCAGTTACTTTAAAAGGTATATTATGGCCTCAACAATCAATTATATATATTAAGTTTGTGGGACAAGTTCCAATAAATATTAGAATGACAGAAGAACGTGATTACGCAAAAAAACTAATTAATAATAATTATTTCCTTGGATTTTTAGGTCCGACAGGTGATATAGATCCGGCGACAAAAAAACCAAAAATATATAGACAGCCTTATAGAACTAAAGAGGGATACGTGATTGATCAAAATGATAAACCTATAATCTTAGATCCGTTACATAATAAATGCAGTGACTTAATGAATAAAGCAAAATCTACAAGAACTTTTGATAAAGTTGTTAAAGATTGTATTAAGATGATAACAAAAGAAAGATTGGAACCATTTATAAATTTAACTTTTGTATATTTAGAAAATAATTCCCCTATAGTTCCTAATATTAGGATCGGTTTTAATGGTTCGGAAGGTGCCTGGTCTTATTTGGGAAACCAAAATAATAATATTCGCGGAAATCAAAAAACTATGAATTTAGGATGGTTCGATGTACCTACTGTAATACACGAATTCGGACATATGTTAGGTTTATCACATGAACATCAGGGGCCGAGTGAAGGCGATTTTAAAAATAAACTTATATGGAACACAAATGCTTTATATAAATGGGGGAGGGATACTCAAGATTGGGATAGAAATACAGTTAATGCTCAAATTATAAATAGACTTAAAAAAAGTGAAATTAATGATATATCAGCTTTTAAAAATGGAGTTGTAGATAGAACATTATTAGAATACGATCCAGATTCAATAATGTTATATTTTTATGAAGGGTATCTTACTTATGATCCAGTTGGATATTATAGTAAACCTCAAATATTAAAACCAGGACCTGGTACAACACAGAATACAAGATTATCAGTAAAAGATGTAAAATATTTGAATGCTGTATATCCAGGACCGCGTAAAGATGGTTCAAAAACAATGACAGGTGACGAATTTATAAAAGCAAATCCAGACTTATTTAAGAAAACAACAGTTTTAAGATCTATGGAAAATTACGACCCGCTTAGAGATACAACTCCTGCTTTTGATTGTAAAGCAAATGCTGGAAATTGCGCAAATTGTAATTTACCTCAGCCTCAACAAGGTACGTGTACTTATAGTAATGAAAATATGTATGGAAATATTCCGTGTCTTAAAGGTGTACCTTTTACTATTGATGGTCAACAATTCGTATGTCCGGCAGAATTAGAAGACACGAAAGGTGGTTATTATAAATGTGATTTCTCTGCTGATAACGCATCTATTCCATACCTTATTGGCGCCGGTATATCATTAGGAGTATTTGTAATAATTCTTTTAATTGTACTTAAGGTTAAAAAAGTTATATAAAATAAAAATTTGATTATTAATTTAAAAAGATAAAAGTAAAATAAAAAGATGGCAGATAGTATTATGGAGCAAACTCCCGAGAATAAAGGTTTAGAGACCGTAGAGAATCTAGATTCACTTGAATTTAGTCGTGAGAATATTGAGAAACTTACAAAATATATAAAATTAGTAGATTCCGACCCTGAGACAGGACTTGATCTATTTTGTTATACACATTGTTCAGATAAGGATGCGGAGATTGTTAAGCAAAGTAGAGGTGTTGGTTTCAAGGATCAAGAGTTGGTGATAAAGGGATTTTCTTATACATACGAGCGTAATGAAGATGGTTTGGATGCATTATTTGAGAATATTCCTTTTAGCGAGTGTAGTTTTTATGATGCATATGAGGGTGCGGTAATTCGTTTATTTCATTTTAGCGGAAAATGGTATATTTCAACACATCGTAAGCTTGATGCTTTTCGTAGTAAATGGGCTTCCAAGACGTCATTTGGGGAATTTTTTAGAAATGCATTGGAGTATCAAGTAAGTGTCAATAATTCATTCAGAGAAAGAATTGGATTTGCAGAAGGTGATGATGTAATAGAAAAATTTAAGATTATTTTGGATACCGATAAACAATATATGTTTTTACTTTTGAATAATTCTGAAAATCGTCTTGTTTCTGAAAGATCTGATGATACGCCTGGAATTTATCATGTAGGTACATTTATTAATGGAGAATTGAGTATGTCGGAAAATGTTTCTATACCTTATCCACAAGAACATGTATTTGAAGATTTGGAAGCATTACATAAATATGTATACGAGATTGATAGCAGGGAAAAGCAAGGTATTATTGTATTTGCTCCTAATAATGTTCAATACAAGGTTTATAATAACTACTATCAAAAGCTTCTAAGTGTTCGTGGAAATGAACCTAGTATCAAGTTCAGATATTTACAGATTAGGATGAATACAGAAAATAATAAAGCACTTAGAGAATTATATCCGCAAAAATGTGATCTTTTCGATGAGTACGAGAATCATATTTATGAAATAGCAAAGAATATTTACAAGTCGTATGTTGATCGTTTTATTAAGAAAATATATGTAACCGCTCCAGCAGAGGAATTTAATACGATCAAGGAAATTCATAATTGGCATCTTGAAAACAGGGTGGATAATCGCATCAACTTAAATAAGGTTATTGAAGTTTTGAATACACAAACACCAACAAACATTAATAAGATGATAAGAAGATTGACACATGAGGAAAAGAAGGATGATGAAAATGATACAACGCGACCACAAAGAAATACAAGTACTAGAGGACGAGGTAGAGGTGGTCATACAGGCGGTGGAGAGCGCAAGTCTTTTTTAAGAAAGACTGAATAATTTTAAAATATTAAATATAATTTAATATTTTATAAAACTAGGCTTGAGAAGCTTAATGGTAGAGAAGGTGTAGGTGTAGGTACAATACTCAGAGTAGGTGCAACACTTGTTTTACTATTAAAAAATATGTATCCTAAAAAAATTAAAAATAATAATATGGCAACAGCGATTAATACTATATATCCAACTCCTAAACCAGTATCTTGAGATTGACTTGAATCAGTGGTTCCGCGTAAAGTCTCGCCTATTTTTTTAAAATTATTTTTAGGTGGTAAATCGCCCGGAGCAAATGCTACAACGCCACCTAACCATTGACCTCTATAATTTTGCGGAATATCGATACATGTCCATAATTTACGAGGTGTATCTAAAGAAAATGCAAATTTACAGAATCCTTTATCACCTGTTTGACCCCATGAATTGCGAACTTCCCAATATCTTATTTTTTTAGAAGGATCCCTTGGATCAGTTTCTGTACCCCATCCTGTTAATACAATAGCATGATTACCATTAGGGTTAAGAGTACTTGAAGGAATATATATCTTTCCCAATGGAGCATCTTTTTCCCAGTATCTCATAAAATCACCATATACTTTAAATGCGGCAACTACTGGGCCATTTTCTTTTATTTCTCTCTGAATTGCAGCGGTAGTTTGTTCTTCATTAATACTATTATTATTATTTAAAACTACTATGTACTTAGTACTTCCTTTTTTAATATAAAGTGATAGATTTCTGTTTTGTTTAACAATATCATCAGAACAGCAATCATAACAACAATTTTCATAAAGAGGATTCATAATTTTATTCTTATTTGTGTAATAATCTCTTCTGTAAAATTGATTTGGAGATACAAATTTTCCTTTATCTCTAATAATGGAATAAGGCCAACAAGATGAAAGTTTCACCCCATAATTTTCAACCCATTGTGAACCTGTAAAAGTATTTCCTCCAGTTTCACATTCTAAAAATGAAGGAACATCTGGTGGCTTTCCATTAATTATTAACCAAGCACTACTTGGATAAGTCGGTTCTATATTATATTTTATGGAATAACGATCGCCGAGTGCGGATGTAATTGAAAAAGCCCAGCATCCTCCACAAAGTCCTTGATCTCTTACAGCTTGCTCAATTCTTGTTGTGTCTGCTCTCCAAGAAAAATTGTCTGGGATTGGAGTTGTCATAGCCATAAGACCCCTTACATATTTTTTACTTGGAGCTACAGGCATAGCAAGCATAGCACTATTTAATCTAATACCTTTATAAGGACGCTCAAGTGCGAACATTTTCTGAGTTTCGCATTTTTTTTTATCTTTGGGTGGTATATATGTCCACGGAACTGGTTGTCTTGCATACATTTTTATTTGTTATAATATAATATTATTTTGTAATAATTATCATAATAATTATAATAAAAATTACAGCACCAATTACTGAAAACGCAATTAAATTACTATCATATGAGTCTGGAATATTGTCGTTTTGTTTTTTGGTTGTATATTGTTTATCAGCATTATTCGGTAATAAATCATAACTTCTTACTGACCCCCATCCGTTACCTAACCATTTATTTATGGTATACCTTTTAACTAATTTTTTATCGTAATATATAGATATTCTACCTACATACCAGTCATCAGACCCATTTAAAGCAACTGTTATTGTTTTATTTTTCAAATCATTAAGTGTGACATTTTCATTATCAACAGTATAACTTCCAATTGTATTTCTTTCAAAATCATTTCCCGGATTATCTAAATTAAATAATACTTTTTTATTATTTTTATCATATACATAAATTTCAACCTGTGAATCAGTACCAGCATAGCTAATATTTCCAGTAGTTATTTGAAATGTAATAGGTATTGGAACCTTTTTGAAATTATTATTTGAAGGAAGATCACCTGGTAAAAAAGTCATAACTCCTCCACAAGGATAGTTATTATTATTTTCATCGGGTGCTGGAATATCAATTCCTATCCAAAAATCTTTAGGGGTATCTAAAGAAAATGCAATTTTACAAAATCCTTTATCACCTGTTTGACCCCAGGAATTTCGGATTTCCCAATATCTAATTTGTTTAGATCTATTTCTTGGATCAGGTTCAGTCCCCCATCCTGTTATTACAACTGAATGAGCTCCTTTTCTCACAGATTTATTTGACGGTATGTATATTTTTCCCTTGATGGCATCATTATCCCAATAATTCATAAAATCACCATATACCTTATAACCTGTAACAACCGGACCATTCTCCATTATTTCTCTTTGAATAGCTGCTGTTGTTTTAATAAGATCTATAGAACCATCTTTATCATTAGTAATCATAACTAGTCTCGTTGAATCCGGTTTTATGTGCAACACATTTCTTTTATTACCAAGAGTTGGTGAACAGCAATCATAACAACAATCAAGATATAAAGTATTTTTAATATCATACATCTGAACATCCGGCGGGAATATTCGAGGATCATTATTTATCTGCTTATAAAATCTATCAGGAGAAACAAAATTACCTTTATCTCTTATTATAGAATAAGGCCAGCATTCGGACAATTTTATACCGTATTTTTCAATCCATTTCGCGCCATAATAATGCCATCCTCCATATTTACAAGATAAATTAGAGCCCATTTCAGGCAAACTTCCATTAATTATCAACCAGGAAGCACTTGGATACATTGATTGTAATCTATATTTCACGCAAAATCTATCCCCTAAAGCTGAAGCAAGTGCAAATGCCCAACATCCACCACATTCTCCTTGATCTCTTAAAGCCTGTTCAATCATTAATTTTTCTGATCTCCAAGAAAAATATTTAGGTATTGGCTTACCAGCTGCTAATAATCTTTTTGCGAATTTATTATTGTCTTTAGGTATAGGGGGTAAAGATATTATTGCATTATTTATTCTAGGCCCATAATATGGAGGTTCCATTGCAAACATTTTATTAGATGTTTGACATTTTGTCTTATTCTTTGGAGGCAAATAATTCCATGGTAATGGATCCGGATCATCTTTATTATCAAACTCTGACATTTATTAAATAAAAAAAAATAATATAAAATAAAATAAATGATTAGAGGTAGTTTATTTAGCAAAGAATATTATACAATACAACAGAAAGATAAAATGAAAATAGAAAAAAAATTAAAAGAAACTCAACAAAAAAAAATTATTGAAGCTAAATTAAAAGAAAAACAAATTGAAGAAGAACTTAAAAAACTTCAACAAGATAGAGAAAGAGAAGCTCTCGCTTTCAAAAAACGTCTCGAAGAAAAAAATAAAAAACTCGAAGAGATAAAAAATAAAAAACTAGATTCAAAAACTTTAAAACAATATAGACAGTTTAATACTATTCTCGCGTCATCTTTAAAATTTAGGAATGAATTTAAATTGCTAAGTGTTGATAGAACAACCGGTAAATTGCTATCTGAAGCCGCTATTCTTGTACCCGACGAATTTGATGGTCGTGTAGTTTGGGCTGATTATATCTTCCCTCCAAGAGATCAGGGGCTATGCGGTGGGTGTTGGGCCTTTGCAGTAACATCTGTAATATCAGCTCGCCTTGCGATATATACGAATGGTAAATATAAATTTAAATTCAGTCCGACACAAATGATATTATGTAATATGGGAGGTAGCGATGAATATCAATTAGCACAAGAAAGTTTGGAACTTGGCGAGCCTTATGATTATAATTTACCAAAAGATAGACAACTTGCAAGACAGCAAGAAATAGAAAAATTAAGTAAATTTGGTTGTAATGGCGAAACTCTGATAGGGGGGTGGCAATATGCTTATAGATTCGGAGTTGTTGAAGAAACCTGTTCAACTTACAAAAACACAGGTGAATTGTATAACTACAATCCATCATCAGATATTGGAACTTGTTCTGATTTATTTTCTGATACATATGATGTTTGTCCAGATACAAAATTACCAATAATAACTCATCTTTGTGGTGGATATTATTATGTTTCAGGGGTAACAAATGATAAAGATTCTCTTTTCGAAAATGGAACTGAACTAGATATTCGTAGAGATATTTATAAATGGGGGCCGAGTAGTAGTGCTTTGAAAGTATATCAAGACTTGATAGAATGGAATAAACCAGATGAGGTGTATAAATGGGATCGTAAATCACGATTTGTAGGAGGACATGCTGTATCTATACTTGGTTGGGGTGAGACAAAAGATAAAATTAAATATTGGATTGTTAAAAATTCTTGGGGTACAGATTGGGGTGGCGGTGGAGGATATTTTAAAATACTAAGAGGTGAGGATGAGTGTGAGATAGAAGAGAATGTTTTCGTTGGATTTCCAAATTTATATGGTATCAGGCTTTACATAGAATGGCCGCTTTTATATAGAACTGAAGATTTTACTTTACGATTGATTTGGGGTGTAGAAAACTCGGGATATAAAATAACAACATTAGAGAAACTTATAACTGGTAAGTTGCCATATGATACAGAAAACTTCGATCAACATCCTGCAAATGAATATATCTATAGTATGGATGCGTGGCCGGATATGTCGACATTGGTTGCTGCGAAACCGAAAGAAATAAAATATAATCTACGAGCTACAAATGATAAATCTCGCGGATTAAAGAGTATTATGAAGGAGAATGCAAGTATTATAACTGTTATATTAGTATTGGTTGCTATACTTTTGTTTATGTTAATAGTATACATTACAATTAAATATTTCAAAAATATAAAAATAGAATTTGATGAATAAAAAAAAATATTTGATAGAATAAAAGATTTATGGCCGATGATATAGTTTGTGACATCGATAAGGATGGTGACCATTGTATAAAAGAAAAAGTAACTAATAAAGCTGTACTCTATGTAATCTCCGTGATATCAAATCCTCTGTTATTTGATCGCCGATATGAACTTTTTAAAGAATTTAAAGAACGAATGGACTCTGAAAAAGATATAAAATTAATAACTGTTGAATTACAAAATGGAAACCGACCATTTGTCACTGACTCAACTATAAAACTAAGAACAAAATCTATTGTCTGGCATAAAGAAAATCTTATAAATATCGCGGTTCAACATTTACCAGATGATTGGGAATATATGGCATGGATTGATAGTGATCTTGAGTTTCAAAATAAAAACTGGGTAAAAGATACTATCGAAGCCTTACAAATATATAAAATCGTTCAATTATTTTCTCATGCAATAGATCTCGGTCCAAAAAAAGAAACTTTGCATGTGCATATAGGGTTCTGTTATCAACATGTGAATGGCGAAATATGGAAATCCCCAAAATATGGTGTTTGGCATCCTGGTTATGCTTGGGCAATTACAAAAGCTGCGTATAATGCAATTGGTGGTTTAATGGAGTTTCCAATACTTGGAAGTGCCGATAATCATATGGCACTTGCATTTATCGGGTTAATAGGCAAATCATTAAATTCAAAACTTCACGAAAATTATAAAATGCTCGCATATATATTTCAAGATAGATGTGAGAAACATATTAAAAGAAATATTGGATTCGTTTCAGGTACTATATTACATTTTTATCACGGAGATAAAGCTGATCGCAGATATCAGGATAGATGGCTTATTCTAATAAATAATCAGTTCGATCCACTCCGAGATATTAAAAAGGATTGTAAAAATCTGTGGGTACTTGAAGATGATAAAATAAAATTAAGAGATGATATTATTGATTATTTTAGAAGACGTAATGAAGACAGAAAAATACATAATACAGATTATAAATATACTAAATCATCGTGGGTATAAATCTTTAAATTTGAATTTAAATACTTATAAAAGTATATAAATTTAAAATAATACATATTATAAATAAATGTCTAAGCGAAGAAGCGGTGATCAAAATAATGATGATCATAAAAAAAAGAGACCTAAAATAACTTTGGAAGATTGCCCGGCGATTAATAACTTAACAGAATTAATAGCAATCGGAAAAACTAATAAATTTTATAAAAATATTAATATGATCATGTTATGGAACATTGTTGAACATTTGGAGGATTTACAAAATATGATCGGTATGAAATCTTTGAAAGAATCCGTTTTTTTTCAAGTTATATACTACTTGCAAAATATGCACAAGAGAAATAGAAATGAAGAATATTTACATACTATACTTATGGGAAGTCCTGGGACAGGAAAGACAACTGTCGCAAAAATACTCGGACAGATCTATCAAGATATCGGAATTCTTTCTAAAAATGGAGACTTCAGAATCGCTTATCGAGATGATCTGATCGGCGAATACCTAGGTTCTACAGCTCTGAAAACGAAACGTGTTCTTGAATCTTGTATTGGTGGAGTTTTATTCATTGATGAAGTATATGCTTTGGGTCCAGGGAAAAAAGACTCTGATTCATATAGTAAAGAATGCATTGACACACTATGTTCATTTTTATCTGAACATAAGAATGATTTTTGTTGTATTGTCGCAGGTTATGAAGATGATATTAAAAAATGTTTCTTATCTGTCAATCAGGGTTTAGAAAGAAGATTTCCATGGGTACATAAGATTGATAAATACTCAACACAGGATCTTACCGATATTTTCACGAAAATGGTAAATGAAATGAAATGGTCTTTGCATGAAGAAGTATCAAATGGATATCTAAATACTTTTTTTAAAGAAAATGAAGATCTTTTCAAACATTCTGGTGGATCTCTAGAAACTTTCTTATCAAAATGTAAAATGATGCACGCAAAAAGAGTTTTCAACTTGGACAAAGAAACTAAATTTATTATAACACAAAAAGATATTAACGATACTGTTGAATTTATAAGTAAAAATAAAACACAAGAAGATAAAAAATTCCTTAGCTACTACACTTAATTTTTATAACATTGTTATAAAAATTTTATATATTTATTGCTTCTTGGAAGCCTTCTTCGCCTTTGGCTCCTTCTTAGCCTTCTTTGGTGGCTCCTCCTTTGGTGGCTCCTCTTCCTCGAGAACCTCCTCTTCTACAACAACTACCTCCTCCTCCTTCACAACGGGCTCTGCGACAGCAGCGGCTACTCCGCCACTCTTCTCCTTAAGATATCTATCCTTATCTTGAGCAGCTAAGGTCTCATAACCCTTAAGCTTTTCAGACTCTCCAGCTTCCTTGAGCTTCTTCCATCTCGCTCCCAACTCAGTAATAATTTGCTTGTTATTTAAATCGGGGCACTCGTCCTTGACAGCTTGTCTGTTGTCGGCACAAAAGAACATGTAAGAAGACTTATTCTTCTTGATAGCAGGGGAATCAGTTTTAGTTGATGATTTTCTTGGCATTTTTATAATTATAGTCAATTTTTTAAATAGATATTAGAAAAATTTAAATCCAACTCTACTTTTTTTTGCAGGAGCTTTCTCAATCGCTTTGTAGCCATTTTTATTAGCCATATAAAAATAAACAATTAGGGCTAATACTAAAACACCTCCGCCAATAGCCGCTACATATATCCAAGTATTATCATCTCCACTACTTGTCGGGGGTGCAGATGTAGCAACAGTATCACGCGCACGAGGCGCATTAAACTTATAATTCTCTATGACCTTTCCATTAACTCTGTAATACATTTTTATTATATATAAGATTTATTTTTTTTAATTTATACCATTCTAGATAACTCCGAAAAATTCTTTATTATCAAATTAAGTAGAATACTATTATCAAATAATATCTTATCGATTTTCAATGTCAAATCCTCCTGCTTTGTCCTTAAATCTATAATATTACGTATTACCTCTTCTTTCGCCTTGTTTATCTTATCGAATTCTTTTGAACACCCATCCAATTGATGAGATCTTTCTATATCCGTATGTAATGAATTTGTATTCGCATACCTTTCCTTTATCTTTAAAGTCTTCTCAATATTTAATCTCTCGGCACTCTTTATCTTTGTTAAAATCTTTTCAAATTCCAAAATATACAAATTGTATTCCTCCTTCTTTTTATATATATTGTCCGAATATAAAGATAAAACTAATCTCTGATCCAATATTTTATTTAGTATTTCCGTATGCTTTATATGATTCTTGTTCAATATTCTATGTATATTCGACTTAATAGTGATAATATCATTCGATATATTATCTATGTTCGCGTAAAAAGTCTCCAAATTTATTGTTATATACATTTTCTTCTCGTCCATCTTTGGGTAATGCTTTATTATATAACACTCCATGCTATCATCCTTCATTGAACATAAATAATTTTTATAAATGATAGACAGCTTGTATTTTAAATTTTTTACACAAAACTTGAAGCGCGCTAGTTGACAAAATATATCTTTCAAATTCTCATTATCCTGTGTATGCAACTCTTTCAAAAATATCTGATGATTATAATTATTTCTTAAATTATCTTCGAACTCTTCAAGCTTTTTCTCACCCTCTAACTCTATCTCATCATAATTTTCTCTGACATCGATATTTGATACTACATCATAATTACGAAGTATATTCGCCATCTCATCTTCATTTATATCTAAATTTTTTACTTTATATGTATTCTCTTGTTCTTCTTCGATTGCAATCTCGAATTTTGATGGTATATATAATAAGAATAGATCTGCGTTATTGATGTTGAAGATCTCAACATATATTAATGTACCACTTGCAGTAAACAATGTCTTGATTATAAAATTCTTATCAGCTAATAAATTCTCTAACTTTCGTAATGATAACATTTTATCGTTAAAGATATTTTATTAAATTAAATTTTATAATCATTATTAATAAATGGATATATATTGTGGTAATAATCAATTACATTCAGGCTTGATAAATGGTACTTCGCGCATCGGCACTCGTTATCAATGTCTTCGAAAAGGTATCGGTCTTGGTCGTTCTCTTCCTTATGATAAAGATTATGATGGTCCTTTTCAACCTATTGACCCTACAAAAATATATTGCGGTAATGACAATGCTATACCCCCTGGTTATGATAGATTAGGCAGTAATGCATCCTGCCTTCAAAAAGGTGTTGCTATCGGAAAAGTGCAGAAAGCCGAATTCCGACCGATCATTGGTTCGATAAATAAAAAATTTTATCTTCTCATTTTATATCTTTTAATTATCATCGCTACATTTTTCGTTTTATTCTTTACAAAACCTTCATTCGTGATTAAAAAGAATGATGATGGAACGGAAGATATAGATTGGTATAAATTTTTGTTATTGTACGGGGTAATTGTACTTGTATTAGGAATATTATTTTTTATAATTTTGAAAAAAAACTTTATTTTATCCTAAGATTCTCAAACAAATCAGCAATTGTATCTTCGTTATAGGTATAAACAGGTATATGCAAATTTGAAATCTCTTCTGTGTTAAACATAATTATATTCCATCTTCCAATTGTTTTTGCATTTTGTATAAGTTGATTTGTGTCTTCTTTTGTTTTTTTTGATTCTGTATCTTCACCGTCGGTTATAATATATAAATGATGTTCAGCTTGTACATTAATTCCATAATCATTAACGATGTTATGAATCGTATCATATAAGGCGGTGGAGCCCCATACTTGAAATTGATTTCCTGATAGGTTATGAAAAGTTTTGATATTTTGGAGTTTTGCAAGATACAATAAATCATTATTAAAGGCTATTACAGAGATGTAAATATCATCTATCGAATTTTCGAATGCATCGTTCTTTAATTGTTGGAGGAATTTATCTACAACGTGTACGACCTTGTCAATTATTAAATACATTGAGTAAGATCTATCAATTGCAAATATAAAATGCTTCATTTTATATTTAAAGATTATTTTTAAATTAATTTGTTACTTGGTTTGCGAGTTCTGTGCAGAATTTCGTATTCTGATGCATATCCGAAATGTCTTCATTTATCTTTAATGCCGTGTCTTTTAAAAATATATATTTATCTTTCTTTGTAAATGCATTTCTTCTATCTTCTTCATCTGGAACATAATTCTCAATCTTGTTACCGTACTCAAAATATAAATCATTCGTTTTTTCTTTCAATGCAGGTTGAATTGCACCGATTAGTTTATTTGCATTTTTATCTTTTATGACATCTCCATTCTCATTTTTGTATTTAAACATTTGCCTTGACGAGTCTACGCAATTATATAAGATCTTTCCATTTTCATCTTTAATTATTTCATCCTTGACAAATTTAGCAAGACCTGCAATACCATCAACAATATGATCGCCGTTTAATTTAGTTGAAACAATGTTAGAAATACGTTCTTGTGATAAATCTAAAGGTGAAAGAAGTAGAATTTTTGTATTATTATTATTTGTGGTACTTGGTTTAGAAATAGCAGTTGTTGCTAATCTTTCAAGTTTATCCTGAAGTTCTTTTATTTGTTGTGTGTATTGCCCAAGTTGTTCTTTATATTGTTCTTCTTGTCGTTGAAGTTGTTCTTTGCATTGTTCTTCTTGTCTTTGAAGTTGTTCTTTGCATTGTTCTTCTTGTCTTTGAAGTTGTTCTATTATATTTTTTTGAGTGGCAATGATAATATCTTTATCTTTGGTTTTTATAATTATATCTAAGTCTTTACATGTTTTTGTGTGTAAAGTTAAAGCATTTTTGGATGTAAAATTTTTATCACAATATGCACATTTAAATTTTTCATCAATTGTTTTATTTTGAATTTTTAAACAATATTTTGCAGTTACCTTGTGGTTGTTTAATGAAGATAAACTACTAAAAGTTTTTTTGCAAAAATTACAGTCCATTTTATATTATAAAATATATTTTTAAATCGATTTCATAAATTTTAATAATTTTTATGAAATCGCAATAATTTTTATGAAATCACGCAATAATTTTATGATTTCAATCACGAACCACCTTGAAAATACAATCATTGAATATTTAAAATGAAAACACCTTGAAAAATAAATTATTTAAAATTATATTTTTCAAGTTCAGGCTAAAACAGTTTAAAATATCATTTTTTGGTATATGTAAAATTACAGTTTATTTTGCAATATAAAACATTTTTTTCAAAAAT
>Ga0315900_10005685_pt1 | contig 17040 bp, 16 predicted proteins | sample LakEriMetagenome_FD_203521 | JGI IMG/M metagenome (GOLD analysis project Ga0315900, IMG submission 203521) | Freshwater fungal communities from buoy surface, Lake Erie, Ohio, United States - Buoy 12 MA114 | ecosystem: Environmental > Aquatic > Freshwater > Lake > Lake biofilm | place: USA: Lake... | reverse complement strand
TATTTGAAATTCTCTGCTAATGTAGAGTATACCAATTTAACTTCTCTAACTGATTTTGTTCTATCCAAAGTTTCGATAACTTTAACTTTCTGTTCGTTAGTCATGTTATGAGCTCTGAATAATTTGTTTGCGAACAACAACTTAGCGTTCAATAAGTTCACTTCGTTGATTGTTTTTTGAAGAGATTTGATAGTTTTGTAAGCTTCGTTCAATTCAGCTTTAATAGCCTCATCTTTCTTTTCTTCATCATCACCTTTCATATCTGCTTCCATTTCACGTAAGATTTCTTCCAAGTCGATAACTTCGTTTTTCTCTTCGTCATCTTTCTTTTCTTCTTCCGCTTCGTTAGTTACAACTAATTTAGGGTCTTCACCTTTATCAGTTCCAGCTTCAGAACCATCAGCTAAATTTTCGTTTTTAGCTTCTTCTTCTTCACCTTCTTCTGCTTCGTACATACCTTCTTCAGGCTGTTCTTCAGATTCATCACCTAATTGTGCTTCTAACTCTCTGATGATTGCTTCCAAGTCCATGTCATCTTCTTCGGTTTCTTCTTCTTCCGAACCAGTTACATCGTACTCTTCGCCATCACCTTCTTCTGATGCGAATGGGTTTTCTTCTTCTTCATCACCCATCATTGCATCTGCTTCCATTGCTGGAGCTTCTTCTTCATCATCAGTTCCCATTTCTAATTCTGCTAATCTAGCTTTTAATTGTGCGATTTCGTCTTGCTTTGCTTTTTCGTCATCGCCCATTTCCATACCTTCTTCTTCGTTGATGTCTGCTACTTTTTTGAAATCTGCAACCTGAGCTCCTGGCTCACCTGATGCAGTTTTTGTAGAACCAGCTTCGAATTCGGTGTGTGCGTCTAATTTAGGATTAGAAGTTGAAGAACCAATGCCTGTAGAAGTTAATTCTTCGTCAACTTTTTCTGCATCTTTCTCTTCTGCTTCAGCTTCTGCTCTTAACTTTTGAGATAAGATAGATTGAAGTCTTGGAGTAAATGCTTCTTCAAGCGCGAGTTTTGCGTTAGCTAATGCAGTTTCTTTTACAGCTTTAGCATCGGCAATTGCTTCTTTCAATAATTTTGAATTTGCCATTGTTTTTCTCCTTAAATTTGTTTGTGAAGTTATTCGGGAAGGAAACTCCAATAGATAATTGTCGGTTGTTCGGTCACACCTTATAAGAGAAGGGTATTCATTAACCAACTGTGTCGTAATAATAAATCCCATATAGAATGGGATATTTGATAATAAATATAGTATTTTTTTAGAAAACTAAAGAATTAATATAAAAATTTATTTTTTCGTTTAGCTTCTTCCATCTTTAAACGATTTTTAACTGATGGCTTTGTGAAGGTTTGTCTATCTCTCAATTGTTCAATTTGTTTTGAACTTTGAACTTTTTTCTTATAATCTTTGAGTGCGGCTTCTATATTTCCACCCTTAACATTGATAATCAACATAACTTATTGTAAATTAACTAACTTATATTTTGTTTGATATAATAAGGTTACAATATTATCTATATCATTTTGTAACCAACTCATTTGTAATTTCTTATCTTCTCTTAATTTTGCAACGGCTTGGATTAACTTATCAAAATACGCAATTATATTTTTAATATCATTGTTTGTATCTAAACCACTAACTGGTTGTAGTTTTATTAAACCATATTGTCCTTGATATGCTTCAACTAATCCATCTACAATTCCACCAATAGTATCATAGTAATGTTGTAAAGCTTGATGTGCTGATAGTGCGCCGATACCCTTAACACCTACATGAAATGAATGTGCCTGTGTTCTACTATGTAATAAAAGTGATGCTAATTGTTCCATATTACTTTATACCCAATCTTTGATGCATTTGTTCTTCGGTAATCTCAGCAATTTCGAAGTATCTACCCAAAACGTGTCCCATATCTTCATATAAAGCTTCCAATCTTTGTTCTTGTGCCTTTGCTTCTACAGCTTCTTTCTCAAACTTCTCTTGTAAAGATTTTAATTCTTTCATATTTCTTTTGATGGTAACTCTATCAAACCAATCTCCACCTTCTCTCAAAGTGTATTCTTGTGCTGCATCTGCGATTGCTCCAAGTGTTTCTGCTACCTGTCTGATATCTGATTTTCTACTCATATTTTCTCTATGTTGGCCATAGGTAGAAATAATTTCTAAAAAGTGTTTTTTTATTTCAGAAGGTAATTGCTGAAACTCCTCTGTTTCTTTTAATATATCTCTTAATTTAATCATAGTTATCTCTTTACAATTTTATTTCTTTTTAATCTTTGAACCGCCTGTTGTAAATCCGATGGTGTCATTCCCAACGCATCTATCAATTTTGCTATCACATATTGTTCTTTTCTTCTTGATAGATTATAAGATTTAATAACTTGCAATGCTCTATCTAAAAATCTTTCAACTTTTCCTGGCAATGCAGTATCCATATCATCCAAATCTTCTTTTTGAATTTCTCTACCTGGTATTAAATTTATTAACTTTGCCATATTAGTTTAATTCAATTATAATTTCTCTCATCAAATCTTGTGCTTTACACCACTTACCACATTCTTCTGCAACTTTTTTCCATTGCTTTGATTCGTTCACAGGTGCCATAAATGCTCCGTGAGTTGATGGGTTAGATACGAAATCCCAACCTACCAATTCAAAATCTTCTTGCACCATTACAGTGCCATCATTTAATTCTTTTACAGACCCCAATCCTCTCGATGAAATACCTAAACGAATGTTATTCTTTAATAATTCTTTAAGGATATTACCTGAAGGTGTTGAAAGTATTTCTACTTTTCCCATTACATCATCACCATCCCACCAAATTTCTCTAATATTGTGAGAAACATTTTTAAGATTGATAACAGGAGAATCCGGATGGTCTAATTCACCCAATGCTCTTCTTTCTTTGATGAGTTGGTTGTATTTTTGACACTCTCTTTCTAAAATTGGTTTAGGATATCTTCTATTATTTTGATTAGGTGCACCTGCTCTTTGTAAAATACCAGAAACCAAATAAGTTCCGTTTTCTTCTTTTACAAGTTTTGCTTCAAACAAATGCGTTTCTATCAATAATCCTTTATTCATTTTACTTTATATCTTTTTTTACTTTATCAACCGCCTTATCTCCCAATTCAGCCCAAGACTTAATTAAGATTGTTTTTAGTTGGTTTTCTAATTCTGTTTGGTCAATCTCCCCTTTTGCACTATCAACCACTTTTTTAATTTGGTTTTGTACAACACCCATATTCACAATTTCGTTTGCAGTTCCCATATCAATTCCTCTTTTGGAATCTACGATTTTAGAAATATTATCAGAAACTTTTTTATCTGATAAATTATCTAAAACCTTTTTAACTGCTTCTTTGTATTCTTTTTTGCCAGAAAAATATGTTATTCCTTTTCTAGCTAATTCATACAAATAATAAAAAATAACTTTACCAATGATTATAGACCCCAATGCGGATAATAAACCAATGGCAAGGTTCTCATTTACTTTTTTTTTTCTTCGTTTTTAGCTCTTAATGCTGCTAAATCCGAACCTTCAATCTCACCATCCTTATCCACATCAATCTGCTTTTGCTTATCAGTTAGTTCTTCTGGTAATCCAGTTAATCTACCTTCCGATTTTGCTTTTGCAGCTTTATCTACTGCTTGGAAGAATTTTACTTTTTCAGCATCAGACATATCAGGAATAGATTTGCCCGTTTTATCTAACATATGTTTAAACAATTGTTGATAATCGCTTTCTTCTTTTACTACTTGCTTAATAAGCTCTTTTAATTGTTTTATATCCATTTTATTCTGATATTTGTCTGATTTTTTGGTCTAATTTGATTAATCTTTCCTTTATAGCATAAATATGTTGATTGGTTCTTTTCCAATAACTTTTATTATCTACACCACTTTCGTTTTTAATTTTACCATACCAATTAAGAAATCTTTCCATTTCTTTTAATTGCTTATTGATATTTGAAATACCTCTACCAATCTTTGCTTGTGCGGATGATTCATCTTGTTTTAATGCCAGCCAACGATTTTCATTAACAACACTATATCCCGTTAAATCTGCTTGCTTTTTACCTTTCTTTTTTTCATCACCCTTTTTAGTAAATGCGTGTGGAGTACCATATCCTTGTACGTTACCGGTTACGTTCATTTCATCAATCATTCTTTCTCTTACCATTTTACGAATGATTTCTTTAATCTTTTGGATATTCTCTTCTTTTTTATTTGGTAATCCCTTATGAGAAGTAGATGCAAAATCTTTAGCATCTTTCTTTTTCATATCAGCTGCTACCTTTGCTACTTCTGGGGATGCAGGTTCTTCACCTTTTTGTGCGGCGTGAACCATTCCCATAAATCTTTGTTGTGCTTTACTTACTGCTGGCATTTTTTAATTCGTTTAATAATTCGTAGGTCATCATCATTGCTGATAAATGTTGCTCTTTAATTTTTTTAGCTGCTTTAATTTTTTTAATGTTTGCTATTGTTTCAGCTAATTTAATTTTTGTAACTTTATCGGAAACTTTAGAACCGACAGATTTTAAACTTTCTATTAATTTAGAAACTTCATTAGAAACATATTCATTTAACTTACCCGTATTATTAATATTATTGATATATTCTCTTAATAATCCTTTTTGCTCGGTTGTAAGGTTTTTATATTTGTTATTAAATGATTCTACTAATAATTTGTAAGATACTGCTCTTAAATCTTCATCTTGTTTTTTGTATTCTTCTAAAACAGCATCTTTAATTTTTTGGTCTTTATTTTGTATAGATGTGTTAATAATATTTTCTGCAATTGTAAATCTAGACGAAACGATATCAGTTGGTTCGTATTGTTCACCGGTTGTTATTACTTCAAATAATTTATAGATGGATGCTAATACTTTGTAATTAGATACAGGTGATTTTACAAATTCATCAATATCATATTTTTCTTTAATCTCTTTAATGAGGTTATACTTTTCCTTCATTAATTTTTTTTCATCCAATCTTTTTCTAGCTTCTAAAATTGTAGTTATAAATTGGTCTGCTTTGGATTCAGAATTATATTTTTCATTAATCAAATACTGATATAATTTTAATTCTTTTGATAATTCTTTCTTACCATTAAAATTTTCTTTTAAAATAGTTTCTGCTACGGATTTATTAGACGAAATTATTTCCGCCGTAATCTGTCTTACAAGCAATTCAAAGATAAAACCTGTATTTTTAAATTTCGAATGTTTAATTTTTTTCATCAATTGATATAATTAATCAGATATAAATATATTTTTCTATTGGTTTATTACTCTTTATCCAAATTCTCTGTCAAAATCTTCTTTTTTCCACCATTCATATCTTTAAATACTTCAAAATATGAATTTTTTCTTGGTTTGTATTGAACAGAACCTTCTTTTTGTTTAAGAGTTTTAATTCCCAATGGGTCTCTACCCTCTGGATGGTCATCTTTACCATACCTTACGGAATCTTTAGGTCTACCAACACCCTCTTCATCTAATTCTGCTTTTATTTTTGCAATTTCTTCTTCTACATTGGTTGGTGCTTCGGTTCCGGTCTCTTTTGCCGGGTCAACGCCTTGTGTTTCAATTGATGTTAAACGGAATTGTTGTTTTACATCTTCTAATACCTGTAGTGTCATATCATCTTGCTCATCTTTTGCCATTCCCATAATAGCCTCATACATCCAAGGTTTAGAAAACATTTTTGTTTGTTGCATTTGTTGAATTAATTGAACCTTTGAATTATATAATTCAACTTTTTCTTGCTCATATATTTTAGATGGGATTGTTAATTCTAAACTAAATGATGTTAATTTTTCATCAGTAATACCTTGTGCATATAAGTGAACGATTGCAATCTTTGTTAATTCAGAAATCATTATTCTTTGAATTCTTTCTATGGTTTTTGCAAAACGAACATCCATTCCGGCTAATGTTGCTTTACCATTGGTTTCTTCTTCATAACCTAAAAATGCTTTAGGAATTTGAAGTGCTGCTAACATTTTGCCTTTAAGATAATTAATATCATCAATCATATTGTACTCCAATCCTTTAAGAGTATCAATTGAAGTACCACTATCACTACCACGAACTGGCATATAGTAATCTTCGATAAGGTTTTGAATATTATACTTTAAGTTATATTCACCTGTTCTTTCATCTACAAAAGGAACTTTTTTAGAATTGTTGATAATTTTTTGCATGTAATTATCCACTTCATTTGGTGGAATATTACCAACATCAATTTTGAATATTCTCTTTTCAGGCGCTCTCATTACTCTATGAATTAACATCGCATCTTCCATAAGAGATAATTGCTTCCAAACTCTTCTTGCACCTTCAATCATTGACTTACCATAAGGAAGGAAGTTTGCATCACCGTTTAAACGAAAGTGTGCAATTTCATAGTTTTCATATTCTTTCTTTGCTGTTTGTCCTACTGCGTTATATGGATTCTGATATGGTGCGTATACAAACTTAACTCTTTGTGGGTTGGTTGGGTCAAATCCTTCAATTCTACTCATTTCGTATGTAGACATTGGAAGTACATTTATAATACCCAAACCTTCTGCCATTTCTAGTTGTAAATAAAAATCACCATACTTTACTAAATTACGAGTCCACATCCATAGATTATGCTCTATATTAAGAATATCGTAAAAAAGATTTTCAAGTATTTGTTTTATATTATCATCTTCGTGATGAATTTTAAGAACGTTACCAAATTCATTTCTAGCAGTACACTCATCTGAATATGTGTTAAGTGCTGCTGAAATAATTGGGTCCATATCCATTGAATCGTAATCTCTAAAAAGGTCTATACGAACTTGTTGATACGCCAATCCCTGCTCTGCTCCGCCTGCATAATTTGATACCTTTAACTTCATAAAACGGTCTACAAGATTTGTAGTCATTGATTGATACTCATCAGTATCAATAACTTTTATACCCTCTGGGGTTTTACGAATAATGGTATTAGTTGAAAATAGTTTCTGTAACCTACCGAATATTGATTTATCTGCCATCTAAATAAAATTTTTTAGAATATACGAAAATTTTTTGGGTTTACCAAATTACCACTTGCGGCAGCTCCAATATCTTGCCTTCCATCTTGGACCTGGGTTATCACAATTGTGTCTTGCTCTGAAACTTCTTCTTCTATCTGGGTTTGATTTTTTAATCTTTACACCCTTTTGGCCAAAGTTTACTTTTACTACATTACCTTCACCGTTTCTAACATACACTTTAAATTTCTTTACATCACCGGCCATTGGTTTACCTAATTGAACTTTTCTACCCTGATATTCTGCTTCATATACACATGGACATCCTGCTTCGTTCAATTCTCTTGTATATTCTCTCATAAACTTAATGAATGATTTCATATCATCTTCGTTTACTACATCATACTCTAAAATTTCTTCGTTTTTCATATCTTTAATGTTTTCTTTTACAGGTACACAATTTGGAACCATTCTACCATCTTTCATTTTTCCACCAACTGCCTTATACCCATCCCAACATTCATGCAATGCGTTTAGTTCACCTAAACTTTCATTACAAGTTCTCCAGCCACCACCTTTTGATTTATAATTTTTTGCTGCCCAACCATTTGCATATGCAGATGGATATACATCAAATTTAGATTTTGCTGCTGCTTTTGATGCTGCCCATTTTCCTGGATCAGTTGGACAATTCTTTTCTAAAAATAAATTTAGTTTTTCTTCTATATTCATAGTTTCATTTTTTTTCTTACCCTGACAGTGTGCTCTTTGGCTGAAACCTTTGGGGTTATTACAATCTATACTATTTTTATATTTTTCACTCCAATCTTCGTTTTTAGGTTTGGTAGAAACATATATTGGTGTTTTGCCTTGTCCTTTGCTATCACTACCACCTCTACCTGCTTTATTTTGTGCAGCTCTTTTTCTACGAGTTGCAGATTCTTTTTCTTTTTTACTCATTCCGGCAGCCTTTGCAGCAGGAACACATTTGGCATATCCACTTTTTTCTCCAGAAGTTCCGCATGGTGGGTGTTTACCATCTACTTTTTTGCCGATGTTGACCCACTTCTCCTTAAACCACTTATCTAAATCTTCTTTTAATATTTTTGTCAATTGTGCCATATCAACTTATAAATATAAGATTATCCCAATAACCAATGTAAATTCTCTTTTTCACCTCTTTTCAAATCCATTTCATATGGATTTTGTTTTACGTGATTTGCAGTATAAACACCTTCGTGTCTTTTTACCTGCGCAGAACCTAACATTGATTTTGTTAAATCTATACCTTCTTGTCTTAATCTCAATGCAGTATTACGAACCCATAATCCAATACCCAATGCCATTGTCAAGTCATCATTATAACCCTTCATAGCTTCTGCTCTACCACTATTCCATATAAATGTAAATAATTCATCAATAAGACGAGATGAACGAATTAGAATTTCTTTTTCATTCATATAGGTATCTAATGCAGAAATGATAAGAGGTCTGGTCTTTGTAGTTGTACTGAATCCGGCAACCATTTTCTTTTCATCTCTGTAATATCGGTTATTCATTTGTTTTTCAATATCAATGTATTTTAAATCCTGACTCATATAAAATAGATTTCCATATTGTCTATCTATACATTGTTGAATTGTTGCCCAACCCACATTTGAATTTTCTATTACTAAAAGTGCATTGTTGTATTCAGTTGCTAAAGCGGTTAAAAAGTTTCCAAAATCTTTTGTATCTAATTTACCTTTGTACTCTGCTACTTGCGAACAATCTTCTATATCAATAACCTGTGCTGTTGAATAATCCGAACCATCACCTCTTGCTACGTCGGCTACAACCATATATTGTCTGTTGTAGTTAGGATGTTCCCATACCCAAAGGTTTCCATCAAATCCTCTTTTTTCTACCGGGTCCATAATATAAGTTTCCTTATACCAAAGTAATAGTTGTGGGTCAATTACGTTATCACCGGAACCTATAAAGTCACAATCACATTCTTGCGCTGCACCTTTATGTCCTAAAATACGTGTCTGCTCATCTCTCCATTCCTGATTTCTTTCTGGGTGAACTGTCCAATGGAGTTTTATAGTATTAAATCCATTTGTACCACTTTCTGCTTCTACCCACATTTTATGGAACCAGTTACCCACACCATTTGGAGTTGATAATACGATTGCCGAACCACCTGTTGAAAGGGTTGATTGTGCTGATAACCAAATTTCATCTATATCTCTAATGAATGCAGCCTCATCCACAACCAATAGGGATAGGGCTTCAGAACGTCCGGCATCTGGAGAAGATGCGATTGCTTTTACTTGTGAACCATTTTTTAATTTAAGTGATAGTTTGTTATCTTCAACTGAACTATTACCACCATCTCTTAACCAAACAGGAAGTAAATCGTGCATCACTCTAACCTTTTCTACAAGGTTTTTAGCTACTGTCACCTTTGTTGCAATAACCAATGCGTTGAAGTCCTGATTGAATAACATTTTCCAAAGAATAAAGCCGGCAGAAAGAGTTGATAAACCTAACTGTCTACTTTTAAGAATAATGTTAAAACGATTATCTTTAAAATCGGTCATACATTCTTCCTGGAAAGGATAAAGGTGAAAGGGTATTTTCCCTCTCACCGGATGCTGAATTACACAATATTTTTTCATAAAGTAAACGGGATCTAACGCACATTTACGATATTCTTCAGCAATTATCTCTTTAAGTGTTTTCTTTGGTTGCCCTTGAACACTCATTATTTTTTAAATTTAATTTTCCAATATGTTCCGAAATTGATGAACGGAGAAAGAGAACCATTAGTTCCATCAACCGTTCTATTCGTAACACCTACACCGAATTGATATAATTTATCTTTTTTGGTTTTTAACATCAATCCTGCTCCAACATGAGATACTACATCTGCTTTGTTAAATCCACCATTTAAACCATAATAAACTTGGTTTTTAGCTGGCTCTTTAACGATAAGAGTTTCTTTAATTTCTCTTTGCTTAACTTTCGCATCAAATGTTCTACCTAAAATTCTATTTTTAGTAATAGTATCAACTAATGCAATCGTACCCAATGAATCAGGAAGGAATAGAGTATCTTTATAAATTACTTTTGAAAGGTAATCTTTAAGAATAGCTGCACTATCTACATTCACCAATTCTTTAAGAACCAAAGTATCTACATCAATTACTTCATGTACAATATCTTGTCCTTTTTTTGTAACTACTTTTACTTTTTCTACTTCAACGGTATCAATTGTATGTTTTAAAACTTCATACTTTTTACCATCTATACGAATAGTTCTTCCACCAGGCATAACCCCTCCAGGATTGAACCATTGTAACAGGATGTAAATAATCAATGCTGCGATAGCAATGTTTTTCAAATTCAAATACTTTTTCATTTTTTTAGTTTTTTATTATTTCTGGATGATTTAATTCACGTAACTTATCTTCCAATAACAATTTTCTTTTTAATAATAATTCTAATGCTTCATAAGAACTATCAATATCTTTTTTAAGGTCTTCTTTTACCCTATCTATATCTATATCCCAATTCCAATTTTCAACATGTCCATTTTCATAAACCATTTGAAAATCTTTTGAAATATATTTTAAATTATCTTCTAACTCTTGTTTGTGGTCTCTTAACCAACCTATTTTATTACAAGTTATTTTGTAATCTTCGTAAAATGGATATGTTCCATCATCTTTTAATGTTTGTTCATATTTGTGATTACAATGTACACAATATCCCGCTCTAACAATTAACTTTTTATCTGCTCTAGAGTATTCCGTTGTTTCACAATTAGGATTTTTACATGTTGTAAGTTTTTTCAAATATTCTCTTACATCATCAAATTGACTAACCGATGCTCTATATCCCTCTCTTTGCTCCCACTCTTTACCATCACTATCTGTCCATCGTTCACCTACTTCACGCTTTTGTTCTGTTTCCTTCTCATAACCGAAAACTCTTTGGGTATTATCCTCTCTGCCAAATACGGTATCAATAATCTTTTTACGAGATTTGTGAATGTGTTTGTTTTTTTGGTCCCAACTTGTTCTTTTTTGCATAACTGTTTAATTTAATAAAATAATCCTAAAATTTGGTTAAGTGGTGCGAATGTGCCTGTAAGTTTGTATGTTTTTCCATTATAGAAAAATACAATACCTTCTGAAGCTACTACTCTATCTATTCCACCTAAACTATTTAGTCTTTTTAATTCTTGTCTTAATTTTTGTATTTTTGTTTTATCTCCACCACTTCTAACATCGGATGCAACTGATTTAAATTTATTTTTAATTGCTCTAATTGCTTTGTCAGGATGAACTGTTAATACACTTCCTACAAAATCCAATACATCCGCACCTACTCCTAAAAATATTTCTTCAAATGGTTTTATATTATCTTTTTGTTGCTTTGCTACATTTACTTTATCGTTTTGTATTGCCCATTCTTGTAACTTTGGGTTTGATATAGTGTTTAAACGGAAACTCTTATCACCAAACGCCCATCTTCTTACTAACGCTTCTTTTGTAAGTTTATCAACTTTTACAGGTGATTTTTTATCTATAAAATTTTCCCACCAACTTTGATGATACATTGCAACCGTATCACCATCACTTAATCCAAATTCAGATTGTAACTTTTTAAGTTTAGAAAGGTATTTTCCTTTTTTTGAACTTAAATCTTCACTTTTAGGAATTTCCGTTACCGGTGGTCCTTGAATTGTGTATTTGGATTGAACATCTGCGTTTACTTGTTTAATCATTCCTGCCAAAGTAGAAGATGCTCCTTGGTCTGCACCAACTGCTACACCATTTTCATCATAACAAGTAGTATTATGGAATATTAAAAGAGCTTGTCCGTAAGGAATTACGTTTACAGATTGTGGCCAAATAACTTCTAAATTCATAAAACATTTACCTTCATTGAATATTTTTTTTCTTTGTGCTTCTGAAAGTGAGCTTATTGCTGCACTTAAATCCTTCATTGCGTAATTATATGCATCAGTTAATCCACCTCTACCACCGAACTTCGATGCAACATCTTCAATACCCATCGCTCTTGCTCCTGCATTTGCTAAATGACCTTTATTTCTAGCTGCAATTAATCTACCATTTTTCCAACTAATTGCCAATGCTTGTCCATCTGTTTTTTCTCTAACTACACCCAAATCACCATTTAATGCTCCTGTGATAATGTTTTGTAAATCTCCAAAAGTTAAATCCATATCATCAAACGGATGCGACATATGACCATATGCACCACCCTCTAATAACAATCCTTCATTTAAATCAGGTTGAATGTTTAATTCTTTTTCCATTTGAGTTATCTCTTTGTAATCCATATTCCTCAATTCTCTTGCTACAGCATTTGGATTTGCTGGCATATTTGCTCTACCAAAAAGATATGCATTTATTCTTTTACGGAATGTTGCGTTTTTGTATAAATTCATTACATTGGCAAGATGAACATCGTTACTTCCCATTTCATCTACCTTGCGAAATGTTGTTGCTTGCTTACCATTAATCGTTGGCATCCCATGTTGGTCTTGTCCAATATCTTTAACCTGTACTTTTTTGTTTTTAAATTTGCCCATCAAAACGGTATCACCTTTATCAACATCTACATTAATATCTTCGTTGTAAATTTGTTTGTTGATTCTACCATATTCTCTCATTAAGATACCCGCTACTGCATGTGCCTGATTTTCTATTGGAGAACCATCTGCACCATCCTTTTCTGGATTTCTTACTAATCCCAACTCATCTTGCTTTCTATGAACCATCTCATGTGCAAGTGTTCTTAATATATCTGCTGTCAATCTTCCTTCGGTTGCTACATATATTTCTTTTGATATTGGGTCAAATCCACCTAAACTGGTTTTTACTTCTGCAAATTCTCTACCACCAACTAAACTAATTTTTGGAGTTTCTTTCAATTTTAATCTTTGGGTTGCAAATTCTACAAAATGTTGAATAGATTGTTGTTTTGTTTCAGAAAGGTTTTCTTTTAATAAATCTGCAGCGTCTTGTTTTGGTTTGTTCTTTTTATAATCTTCTATTGATTTCAGTAATTGTTCATCGGAAAGTTTGTATTTTTCCATTTTTTCTACAACTTTTCTAATTACATTTAAAAGAAATTTATTATTTTCATTTTTACCATCAATATTTTCTAAAATACCCAAAGTAGCAGTTGATAATGCTGCACCGGTGCTTGCTGCGGATACACCACCCATACCCATTGCTTCTAATGTGGCATGTTTTGCAATATCTTTACCTAAATGTAATCCAAATCCTGCTACTCCATGTGTAAATGCCCCCGCAGCACCACTTCCGGCAGCTGCTCCAACTGCTCCTGCACTACTACCTGCTGCAACCGCTTTTACTGCTGCAACTCCTGCACCACCTACTGCCATAGAACCTAATAATAATCCAGCGGTTATTGCAAAGTTTTTACAATCTTTCTTTTGTTTTTTACTTCTTTCCCAAGATTGATTAAATAATTCTTTTTCTTCATCACTAGCATATTCTGATACTTTTGGTCTTTTTTCTGTTTTCTTTTTTCCGGTCGGATGTCCATGACTATCTGTTACATCAACTTCAACTTCTTCCCATTCAGGTCCTCCACCTCTACCAACGGATGCAAATTCACTCCAATGTCTATTTTTACCATCCTTATCTTTAACTGCTCCTAATTTTCCTGTTGTTGCTATATCTTTAATAGCACCCATTGTTCCACCAACCATTTCAGTTTGATGGCCCCACCAATTTGCAATTCCTTTACCAAACTTCTTTAAACCATTCTTAACATTATCCATCATACCCTTTCTTTCAGGAGAATCCGGATTATTTACTTTATCTATGGTTTGATTATCTTCTTCTGATAAATCTTTTCTTGCATTATCTAAAGCTTGTTTAACTTTTTCAGCTTTTTCTGCATCTGCTTTTTCTTTTGGTGAAGTTTCTGCGGATGATTTTAATTCTACTCCACTTAATTTTTGTTCAGGTGGTGGAGCCTGTTCTGCTCCTTTTTCACCTGTAGTTTTATCCGTTTTTCCCTGTGGCGTTTGGTCCTTTTTAACGGGTTGACCAGGTTGAGATGGTTTTGCCGCAGTTGTTGCAGCTTTACCAGGTTCTTCTTTTGGTTTTGGTTCAGACGCCGGCGCATCATCAGGTCCTGCAATTTTTGCAGCTTGTATATGCGCAGGATGGTCTTTCGGCAATCTTAACGCATCCCTTGCTTTAATTTTTTTCTGCTGTCCTTTAACATTTGTATATGTTATATCTTGGTCTAATGCTTTGTTTGGTGCTTCACCTAAATATTCTGCTAAAAAATCATTGAATATTTCTTCAGCTGCTACTCTATCAATTAATTCCGAAATTGGGTCATATACATAGGAATCATCGGTAGTTGCTGTTGTTCTAAACTTATCATTTTTAGCATGTATTTTTTTTACATCTTCTTTGGATGGATAACCTTTTATAAAATTTTCATTAAGTTTGCCTGTTATCATTTTGAATACTTCTTTATCAAATTTTGGATATGCTTTTAGAAATCCCTTTTTAGCTTTTTCTACATCAGTTGCTCCTAACCATTTACGAACATCTGTTCCGCTAATAGGATTTTGTTCTGCGGGTACTGCGTACACATAACCAATTTCTTCATAACCATATCCGGCTTTCCCTTTGTATGGTTTAAAATAATTTCCTTGTAATCTAGTCGCATCCTTTTCTCCAACTGCCGCAATATATTGAGTAGTTTGCCCGTTAAATTTTTTAAGTATCTCTACGGGCTGATATGGATTACGAATTTGTACGAATTTGGATGAAGGTATTCCAAACATTTTAGTTGCAATCTCTTTTTTCTCTCTAAATGAAAATGGAGATTTTGGACCTGATTGGTCATTGGATGTTCCAATGTATACATTTTCCGCACCGAATTTTGAAACCAATTTTTCATAAGATGCGTAATGTCCTTTATGAAATGGTTGAAAACGACCTGAATATACTACTACGGTCTTTTTTATTACGGGTTTATCTACTTCTACTAAATTCATACATATAAATATCCTAAATTAATGTCTTTTTATCATCTATTAAAAAATTTACAATTCTAGACATTTCTTCGTTCTCTAATATTGGTTTCCAACTTTTAATAGCATATTCTAAAAATACTTTTTGATTGTGAACACAAATATCTTTAACATCATTTAAAAACTGGTCTTTTTCTTCTTTTGTTTTGTTAGAAAATTTTTCAATTTCTTTTTGAATTAATCTTAATCTAGCAAAATCATCACACTCCAAATCATAACTTTCATCAATATACGGAGAAAATGTTTTAAAACCAAATCTTTCTCTAATATATTGTAAAGTTTTTGCTGGTCCTGCTAAAATAAATGGTTGACAGTGTCCTATTGGTTTCCATATTTTTTCAGAAACATATCCTGTTGGGAAATTTACAAATATATCATGTTCACCTTTGGATTGAAAAAATATAGATTCTGTAACTAAACTTACATATGATTGCAAGTATAATTCTTTTGTTTCAAATCCGTATCCTGCTATTTTAGTTAAATCTTCGATATCCAATAATTGAGATGTATTTTTTATTTTTTCTACAAATTCATTATTTTGGTCATGTATTAACATTTCATCTACTACATTTTGATGATAAAATCTATTATCCCAAGATACTAAATTTTTATCAAATCCAATTCTATATAATTGACTCATCAGTAATAATCTATGCAATTTCCAATGCCTGTTTAACATTAAAAAATCTTTTTTATCCGAACCAATTGAATTTATAAATTCATCGGAACTTGCTATATTAGATTTATTAGATTGTATTCTACCAACTTGTGGTTCATTTGAGTTATCTCCCCAATACCTATAATTTGGATTATGAATTGTATTATAAAATTCTTGTGCTTTACTAATCATATTTAAATTATAATCATACACCTTATATCCCAATCCAAGTTTTTCTAAATTATTTTTTAATTTAAAATCGGAAAACATAAAGTATACTTTATCATCGGGTATATTATTATCCTTTGTAAATTTTATAATTTTTTCAAAATTTTCTAAATTAACCCCAAGTCCACCATCAATTGTATAATGTATTAATAATTTACCATTTCCATTTTTTATTTCATCAATAGATTTTTTTGACATATAATGTAATGCAAATTCGTGGATTGGATGATTTCCAAAAAATTGTTCTAAACTGCCGAATGGTTCTATTAAATAAAACCAATCGTATACTTTTCCATCTTTCCTATCTTGTGAAATTTGATAAACTGATTTTTTTGTAATAAGTCTTTCAAAAAAATTACTATTATATACCGGCCAGTCACAGTTCCATCTTTTAGAAAAAAATGCTCCTGACATTGAATAATCAAAATCAGATGCAGTGTGTATTGTACTTATGAATTTTGGATTTAGACAATTTGGTAATTCACCATTATAAGTCATAACATCATATCCAAATACTATTTTACTTTCCATCTAAAAATGATTTTAATTCTTCTTTTACAAACATATAATTTAAGTAAGGTGATGTGTGTTGCCAATAAACGGTTTTTTCTAACCATTTTATTAACTCATCCTTATCTCTCTTATTATCATCCCAATTCCCTCTACATTCAAGCCATATTATATTTGGTATATCATCGTATTCGGAAACCTCATTGTGATTATACCTTTTTATAGACCACTCAACTTGTCCACCATATTTTGTCAATCCATCTTCTTTATAGAACCAAAATTTTTCAAAATCAACCATATCAAATAAATACTTAATGTATGGTGAACTTTCAAATTGTTTTTTAGTATCATTTTCCCACGTTGCTGGAATAAACTTTTTATTTATAACAAACCAAGCCTCACTATTAGAGCTGCCAACTGGCTTCCATAACGGAAACCTATCTTCTGTTACATAATCTGCTGAAAAATTATTATGCATTGTAAAACATTTATATTCTATATTATTTGCTTTACAAAA